>ERZ650301.43-NODE-43-length-25662-cov-23.146952_pt1 | contig 25662 bp, 25 predicted proteins | sample MGYA00376237_ERZ650301 | MGnify/ENA primary metagenome ERZ650301 (study PRJEB26733, sample SAMN07839255) | wastewater metagenome | biome: small river; feature: stream; material: water | place: USA: North Carolina | collected 2016-04-05 ...
ATGGCACATGCGGCAGTAATGACCAAGAACGATTTGAGCGAAGCCTCAAAGAGTCTGATTTATGCCACTAACAGAGACGAGCTTCTGGACTTCAATGCCTACCAGAGCGTCAATACGAACCCCTCAATTGATACAGGAGTTAATGCATGATCAAAGACATCACAAAACAACCAACTCTGTTGTTAACCAGTACAGTTGGCAAACAACTTGATTCACTACCTAATTTGGAAATATCCAAACTTTGGAAACTATGGGATCAGCATTTCAAAGATCGCCCTAAGAGGCCCAATCGCCGACAACTCGAATCCCGTCTGGCCTATCGACTTCAAGAAAGGGCCTATGGGGGTCTCAAACTCGAAACACGTAACCTGCTGGCCGATGTTGGGGAGCGTCTCTCAAAGATCAAAACCAGTAAACGCGTCAGTACCGCCCTGCTTCCCGGAACGATATTGATACGTGAATTTGACGGAATTGATTACCGCGTCACAGTCACGATTGATGGCCGATTTGAAATGGATGGACACAAGTACGGTTCACTCTCGGCAATAGCAAGACACATCACTGGGACGCAGTGGTCTGGGCCTGCTTTCTTTGGTTTAAATCAAGGAGCCAGCAAATGATCGACATTAAACGCAAACGCTGCGCGGTCTATTGCCGCGTTTCTTCAGACGAACGTCTTGACCAGTCATTCAACTCCATCGATGCCCAACGTGAGGCAGGTATTGCCTATGTGGCCAGCCAAAAAACGGAAGGCTGGGAACTGGTACGCGACTATTACGAAGACCCCGGGTTCTCTGGCGGCAATATGGAACGACCAGGACTGAAGCGGCTTCTCAATGACATTCAAGCAGGCATGGTTGACATCGTGGTGGTCTACAAAATTGACCGATTGTCACGATCGTTAGCTGACTTTGCCAGGATGGTGGATGTATTCGACAACCATTGCGTAAGTTTCAGCTCTGTAACCCAGCAAATCAACTCCGCAACTTCCATGGGACGCTTGATGCTGAACGTCTTGTTATCTTTCGCACAATTTGAACGCGAGGTCACGGGAGAGCGCATCCGCGACAAAATTGCCGCATCGAAGCGCAAAGGGATGTGGATGGGAGGTTCCGTTCCCTTGGGCTACCGCGTCGAAAACCGTTCGCTCCTGATTGAACCTGAAGAGGCTGAGCTGGTGCGACGCATCTTTAAGCAATTCATCGCAGAAAAATCCACCACAAAGATCGTCAAAGAACTCAATGCCCAAGGCATTCAATCAAAGCGAAAAAAAGCTTTTTGCAAGCAAAGCATCTACAAAATCTTGCACAACCGAACCTACATCGCCGAAATCACCCATAAAGGGGAGAACTTCCCTGCTCAGCATGATGAACTGATTGACAAGGTGACTTGGGATAGAACTCAAGCCATTTTGTTGGACGATAGTCGTCTACGTTTTAGAAATACTTGGGAGAGAAAAAATAGAAATGATTTCTTGTTGCGAGGTATCGCTTACACAGTAGATGGTGACTTGCTGATCCCAATGGCAACCAAAAAGCCCAATGGGAAGGTGTATCGCTATTATGTGATCAATAAAAAAATCCACCAAGGTGCTGAGTCTGCACAGTCTTGGAATTACCAGGCGGAAGCATTGGAAAACGGTGTCACAGAAAAACTACTGGAGTACCTGCGCAGTGAGCGGATGGTGCACAAGTACTGGACAGAAATTCAAAAGATAAATCCCTGTATCGATGAACCTCAAGCAGTGGTTTTACTGTTGCGGCGAACAACAGAAATATGGAACCAGTTCTTTACACCGATGAAGGCCGAGATCATCCACAGTTTAGTTAAACGAGTTGTCGTAAAACCCAACGGTGCTGAGGTATTAATGCGGTTCGAGGCCTTGGGAGATTTTGTGAAGGCAATGTATTCAGGAGCTCCTAGTCCTGAGCGAATGGAAACAGTCTGAGGAACACATCACATGCAGGGATCTGAATTAATGACGTCTGTAGATGAGGTTATCGCTTTTAAGCCGATTCCATTCCATCAACGCGGTGGACGAAAAGTGATCATTCCAGCCGCCGACTCAACTGTTGAAAGGCACATTCAAAAGCCTGCTACAAACATCGCACTTATAAATGCAGTTGCCAAGGCCTTTTATTGGTCTAGGCTTATTGAGTTGGGTGTTGTAACTAGTGGTTCTGAAATAGCAGCAAGAGAGGGACTTGAAGCCAGCACAGTAAATGAACGACTCAGATTGACTTTATTGTCTCCGACGATCATCGAAAGTATTCTCAATGGTAATCAACCAAGTGGTTTAACCATGCAATGGCTAACAAGGAACTCTTTTCCTACGAATTGGATAAAACAAAAAAATTTAGTCTTCTCATAAAAATGAAAGGGCTCTTCATTTTGCAAAGATTTAGAAGAAATGAGCATTAACACAACCCTCATTTCAGTAGCCTTTTAATTCGACACACTCGCCAAGACTACGGAGTTAATTTACACAACTTATTGAGGACAATTTTGAACTGTGAATTACATTCATTCACCACATCAGCGAACAGCCCTCAAACCCCCCTCAACAAAGTAGAGTTGGATATCTCAACTATGGTGAGAGCCGCCTTTTGCTTGCCATTGATCCAAAAGTTGCGGCAGCCTTTTCAACATAAGCTTTTGTTCACGCGACTTCACATGGCCGTAGCCTCTGACTTGCTGAGGCAAACGAACGAGTTCCAAAGCCTCAGTGAAATTATTGCTTCCCAAATCAACAAGAAGAGTCTCCACCATGATCATAAATTCGCGAATGGCAGTGCGTTCATCCCGCCGCTCCTGTGTCCAACCAAAAGGATCAAAGGCTGTACCTCGGAGAAATTTCAGTTTTGCCATCACACCAAAAACCGTCTGAACCCAAGCTCCATAACGTTGCTTGATGGGGCGACCTTGTGCATCACTGCGCGCAATCAGTGGCGGCGCTAAGTAATAGCTCAATTTGAAATCGCCCTCGAATCGTTCTTTTAGTCGACCAAGAAAATCACTATCAACATGTAAGCGTGCCACTTCGTATTCATCTTTGTAGGCCATCAATTTATATAGACTGACGGCAACTTCACGCGCCAAGCGTTCACCACCGACACGAGATTTTTCAACATTTGCGACACGTTGGACGAACGACTCGTAGCGGCGGGCATAACCAGCGCTCTGGTAGTCGATAAGTCGCTTTGTGCGATCGGCCAATAGACTCGCAAGGGACATAGTCTTGGGTGGCATGAGCATGACCGATGCCTCAGTTGGCAATCCTGCAGCACGGCGTACTACGTCCAGATCTAGCGCAGCCTGACGTCCCCATGCAAATGCAGCCCGATTCATCTCCACAGCGGCGCCATTGAGTTCAAGGGCGCGCATTAAAGAAGATTCTTGCAGAGGGACCCAGCCCTTCTGCCATGCAAAACCCAATAAGAACACATTGGTTGCAACAGCGTCCCCCATAAGTGCAACCGCTATACGCGAAGCCTCGAAAGACACAAGTTCTCCAGTGGCAGCACGTACGCGCTCCAGCAATGCATCGGGCGAAACTTGCCAGTCGGGGTCACGGGTGAAGCTGCCAGTGGGCGCCACATCGGTATTCATCACTGCATGAGTACGCCCTGAAGTCATGGAAGCCAAAGCGTCTCCAGCTGCGCCAACCATCAAATCACAACCGAGCACCACATCTGCTTGACCGCGTGCTACCCGTGCCGCATGCAATTGAGAAGGGTCTGTGGCCAGACGCACATGAGACATTACAGCGCCACCCTTCTGAGCCAAACCGGCCATATCCAACACCAATACGCCCTTGCCTTCTAGGTGGGCAGCCATACCCATGAGCGAACCAATGGTCACGATGCCAGTACCACCGACCCCTGCGACAACAATATTCCATGGCCGCATCAACTCTGGCAATGTGGGCTGGGGAAGGCCTTCGGGAGGTGACACACGGTCACGTTGGGGTTTTCTCAATTCAGCGCCTTCAAGCACGACAAAACTTGGACAGAAGCCACGTACACATGAAAAATCTTTGTTACACCCGCTCTGGTCAATTTGCCGTTTTCGACCCAGCGGAGTTTCTAGGGGAAGGATTGAAACACAGTTAGATTGCACGCCACAATCGCCGCACCCCTCGCACACGGCTTCATTTATAACTACTCGGCGAGCAGGATCTGCCAATGTCTTTTTCTTGCGCCTGCGGCGCTTCTCAGCGGCGCAGGTCTGCGCATAGACGATCACAGAAACCCCTTTGACTTCACGTATTTGGCGCTGGAGCGCATCCATGTTGTCTCGGTGTGAAACCTGGACGTCTTTTGGAAAGTCCGGTAAAGCTTGAAATGCTTCTGGCTCATCGCTCACCAAATGCAGTTCATTTACACCCTCGGCGGCAATCTGGCGTAAGAGTTGAGGCACTGAGGGCGCACCTTCGACCGGCTGGCCGCCGGTCATCGCCACAGCATCGTTGACAAGCAGTTTGTAAGTGATGTTCACCCCTGCGGCGACCGATGCACGGATGGCCAAAGAACCCGAATGCATGTAAGTGCCATCGCCCAAGTTGGCGAACACATGGGCCGTATCGGTGTAAGGAGCCTGCCCAATCCAGGGGACGCCTTCACCGCCCATTTGACTGAATGTTTCCGTTCTTCGATCCATCCACATCGACATGTAGTGACAACCAATACCTGCTAACGCGCGTGAGCCCTCAGGCACTTGCGTACTGGTGTTATGTGGGCACCCGGAACAAAAATACGGAACTCGCTGAGGCTGAGAGACGTCCGCCCGCGCCTTCGACTTACAGCCTGTTTGACGTGCTAACCACAATTGGACCGACTCGGGAAGCCCGTGCTGCCCAAACACCTTCACGAGGCGCGCAGCGATGACATCGGCAATACCCGCTGGCGTGAGTTCGCCATTGGGTGACAGAAGAATTCCACTGCTTGGAACTTGTACCCATTCACCCGATTCATCGTACTTTCCAACCACTCGTGGACGATGCGGTTCGTTGTAGAGATGCTCCTTGATCTGGTATTCGAGCACTTGTCGCTTCTCTTCAACAACCAGAATTTCATCTAGCCCCTTCGCAAACTCCACAACACAGGTAGGCTCAAGCGGCCAAACGACACCGATCTTGAGCAAGCGTAGACCCAGTGTCTGCGCCCCCTCCTCGCCAAGCCCCAACAGTGACAACGCTTCGCGAACGTCCAAGTAGCTCTTACCAGTAGTGCAAATCCCAAGACGCGCTTTAGGAGCCACCCAGTCTTGACGGTTGAGCTTATTCAGACGCACATATTCGAGCAAGGCATAAAGACGTTCGCGCTGCAGACGGTTCTCTTGCTCCAATGGAGGATCAGGCCAGCGAATAGAAAAACCATCTATAGGAATTGGGTAGGACTGCGGAATTTGGATATCCACAGACATCGGATCTATGTCAAAAGAAGAGGACGACTCCACCGTATCGCTGATTACTTTGAAGCCCACCCAACATCCCGAATAGCGCGACATGGCATAACCGTGAAGTCCGAACTCAATGAACTCATGTACGCCAGAGGGATGTAACACAGGGATCATTGCAGCGATGAATGCGTGCTCGCTCTGGTGTGGCAAGCTTGATGATTTGCAAGCATGGTCGTCGCCCGCTACCAACAGGACGCCTCCATGCTTTGCTCCTCCTGCGATGTTGCCGTGCTTGAAAACATCACCACTGCGATCTACGCCTGGCCCCTTCCCGTACCACATTGAAAACACGCCATCAACGCGTGCTTTGGGATCCAAACTCAGCATTTGAGTACCCCAGACTGATGTGGCTGCGAGCTCCTCATTCAATCCAGGTTGAAATCGCACCTTATGTTGCTTTAGCAGTTTTTGGTTTTTCCAAAGCTCTTGATCTACCGCTCCTAAAGGGGATCCGCGGTATCCGGATACGAAACCCTCGGTAGTAAGGCCGGCCGCTTCATCTCGCGCCTTCTGCGCAAGCAATAATCGCACCAGCGCTTGTGTGCCGTTCATATAGACACGGCCGGCGGGTAATTCATATTTGTCAGATAACGTAACGTCTTTGGTCATGAGTTTGCTCCTACCGCACGTGCAGCACATTTATTTATACATTTATGTTGATTCTGTGTATATTTAATGGCATAGTCAAATTCAATTTTTGAACTCTACCTATTTGCTTTTCCAATGCATGCAAGTTTTCCGGCTTTACCTCGTTTCACGCTGCGTCAGCTCCACTACTTTGTGGCGGTCGCTCGTTGTGGCCAAATATCGGCGGCGGCCAGTGAAATTGGCTTATCTCAATCGGCAATGACACTTGCGATTGCCGACTTAGAGCAAGCAATGGGCACAACGTTACTGGAACGCGGAAGGCAGGGCGTCACACTCACTTTTCAAGGACAGAGCTTCCTACAGCATGCTGAATCAGTTCTGAGCATGGCCAACGAAGCTGCTCGTTTCCCATTTCGTGGTCGAAATCTAGAGGGGCGGCTAGAACTAGCGGCAACCTATACCGTCTTGGGCTACTTCTTACTACCAGCCATAGCCCGCTTTCGCGAGCTATATCCACGAATTGAACTCTCACTGGAAGAACTGCCCCGTAAGGAAATCGAAACACGTTTGACGAATGGACAATTAGAAATGGGCGCGCTTGTACTGTCCAACCTAGATGCACCAGAGCAGCTGGAAACTCGCGTGTTGGGCAGATCTCGACGTCAACTTTGGATGGCGGCAGGCCATGAATTCGCAAGTCGCGGAAGCGTGAGTTTTGAGGAGCTAACTTCATACCCCTACATTCTTCCCATGGTGGATGAGGGGGACCGAAACGCTATGCGCTACTGGGCCGACTCTGGATACACACCGGACAAAATTATTCAGACCACATCTATGGAGGCTTTGCGTGAAATGGTCGCCCTGAATTTGGGAGTGACCATTCTCTCCGACATGGTCTTTCGACCTTGGTCCTTAGACGGACGACGCATACACGCCATCCCGATGGATGCTCGGCTCCCAGTCATGGAGGTCGGCTTGGCATGGTCTGCGGGCCGCGCACTCAGTCCATGTGCCGCAGCGCTGGAGCAGTTTTTGGGCCGCTCGTTTGCTGGTGGTGTCAGCGCAACATCAAAAACAATAATATGAACAGATTTATTGTTTTTGCCTACAATTGTCTGAAAAATTTTAACCAACAGGAGACAGTGCATGCACATTGATTTAAGCAACAAACGCGTGATTGTCACGGGTGCATCGCGCGGCATCGGACGCGCCATCGCCAATGCTTTCGCAAAAGAAGGGGCCCGAGTCGCGGTCTGTGCTCGCACTACAGGCGACATCGAAGCTGTTGGAGCGGAACTGGCACGAACGGCACAAGCGGTGATCGCGAGAGCCGTGGACGTTACGGACTCGAAAGGTGTGAAAACCTTCGTGAATGAGGTCGCAGACAGCTGGGGCGGAGTTGACGTTTTAATCAACAACGCAGGCCAAGGCCGTGGCGGCAACCTAGACACCCTCACACCTGAGCAAATTCTGGAGCACGCAAACGTACTGCAAATGGGGCACTTCCGCTTCATTCAAGCTGTCGTTCCCCACATGCGCAAACAACGCTGGGGACGCATTGTTGAAATCAATGCACTTGCTGGCACACAAATCACACCCGACGGAATCCCCTCTGTGGTCAACCGCGCAGGATGTATCGCGATGTCGAAATCTTTAGGCATGTCCCTGCCGAAAGATAATATTCTGGTGAACACCCTTAACATGGGCTGGATCGATACAGGACAATGGGACCGTCACTACCGTGAAATGCCAGTAGGCACCCCACGTGACGAATTTGATGCCATGGTCCTCAAGGTTGTCCCTTTGGGACGCTTTGGGAAACCAGAGGATGTCGCTGGTATGGCATTGTTCTTAGCGAGTGACTACGCCAGTTTCATCAGCGCTGCATCGATCGACATTGCCGGCGGCATGGGCGGCCAAATTGCCTACTACCCAACGCTAAAAAAAGACTTTAGCGCAGCCATGGCGCAGCGCTATCCCACGCCTGAAGTTAAAAACTAAAGGCTGCCAAATGCCTGAAAAATCACGATCGCTCAATGGCAAGGTTGCCGTCATCACGGGGGCATCTTCTGGCATCGGCGAAGCCATTGCCCATGAACTCAGTCAAGCTGGTTGTAATTTGGTAGTCACGGCACGTCGGACCGAACGATTACATGCCTTGTGCGCCAATCTGCCAGGCCCCGCTGTGCCACTGAGTGCCGACATTGATCACCCTGACGTGGCGCAGTCTTTGTTGGCATTGGCGATTCAGACCTATGGGCGTTCGGACATACTGATCAACAACGCGGGCATTCTGGTCAGTGGTTCGCTGGAGACAATCGATCTGGATGGTCTGAGTCAAATGACGCGCATCAACCACGACGCTGTTGTGCGGAACTCTTACGTGTTTGCTCGAGCGTTCAAACAGCAGGGCTCAGGCGCCATCATCAACGTCACAAGCGTTGGGGCATATCTGAGCCATTCGTCCATGAGTGTCTATGCTGGGTTGAAGCAAGCTGTTGAGATGTTCACGACCGCCCTGCGGGTTGAACTTAAAGGAAGCGGCGTTCGTGTTGGATCGATTGCCCCCGGAACCACAGAAACCGAAATCTTTGATCGGCTAAGGACGTTAGGTCAGCAGGTGCAGGCAGACCAAACCCCTGCTCTACAACCAGCTGATGTGGCATCTGCTGTGCGCTTTATGCTTGAACAACCAGAGCACGTGAACATGGCACGCATGTTATTGGTGTCGTCATCAGAATCGGTCTGATAACCCACACAAAAATCGACCTGAACTCTTGGCGCGGAGACTGATATAACGCCGAACTAGCGCGTGCATTCCACGCAAAGTTCGCCATTGATTTTTAACTCCGTTTGTACTTCGCCAATAGTTCAGGCTCAAGCAGTGCTTCAGGTGTACTGACGCTGGGGCCTAGGATAGGCCCAACAACTTCATGACCCCATGTGCTGAGTTTTTCTGGGTTAAGCTCAAAACCATCGTCATGCCAAGGCTCCAACTCGGTAATAGTTTCGAAGGCGAATCCGCCAGGCGAAAAATGGTAAAACGAAACGTGTGGATCTTGTGTGTGCTGGCCCAACGTCATCATCATCGGGATGGCTCGTTGTTTGACGATGTCATATGTCTCGCCAACGTCGCGTAAGTTCTTTACAAACAAGCCAACATGTTGGATGCCCATTTTTCCTGGGCCGTATCCATAAGCAATGTCATGGCTTGTGTAACTGTTTAACTTTGAACGGAAAAACGCTGTTTGACCTTTTCCAGCGCCTGGACCGTAGTAATTAAAACCCATCAATTTGATGAAGAAATCCTGGAGCTCTGGCGGCCATTCAGGCGTGATCACAACTAGATGGCCCAGACCACGAACGCCCGCAACAAATCCTCCGTGTGGACGGCCTGGAGTAAAAGATCGAGGCATCCATTTCTGCCCATGAAACATTTCATGTTGATAGCCGACTGGATCACGGAAACGAAACACGCCTTTAACACCGCGCTGTTCACACAACTCGGCATCACCCATGGTTATCTCCACACCATGCGCCTGAAAACGGGCGATGGCTGTTTCGAACTCAATCTTGCCTTTGGCTTCCCAACCTATGTACGCTAATCGGTCAATTTTTCCAGGATGAAAGGCAAAGCGGTGTCGTCGATCATCTGTTCGAAAATAGAGAGAATTAGGATCTGACGAGGGAGAAGCCCCAATTTGAAACCCCATAACTTGCGGACCATACTCCCTCCACTCGTCAATTTTGGTTGTCTCGAAGCCCAAGTATCCAATGCCTATGATGTCCATTTTGATGTGTTTCCTGTTAACTACAAAAGTCGATGCGCGACCGCAAGGATTCAACTAACTTGGTTAAGCTTGAGCTTCTTCGATAATCAACGCTTCAGCTGGGCAAGCCGCTGCACCTTCCCTAGCCTCTTCCTCCAAACCAGTCGGAATGCTCTCAGATTCGACGTATACCAAACCGTTTTCATCCAGCTTGTAAACCTCAGGACAGAGCTGGGCACAGAGCCCGTAACCACAGCAACGACTGCGCTCAACAATCACACGCAACGCTGCTGATTTTTCGCTAGAACTCATGATTTTCCCTTTCGAAATAACAAGTCCAACACGGACTTCATTGAAATTAAATGCACATTATTTAACAAAGTGTTTATTTTTAAATCAGGGTTGTCCCTAAAACATTCACACCGATCATTTTTATAGCCGAGTCAATGCGAAATTTGAATGGCAACAAACACAAACTGCCCTTCCCTTGCTCGTCTGAAAAGATACGACTCGATAGAGAATGCATATCGCCATTTAGAATAAACTGTTAAATAGATTTGTTTATTGAAGTCTACGATACGGCAATTCGTAGGCATTTTTCAAGCAAACAAAACACCCCACTCAACACGCCACTGGACAACATGGACTCAGCATCTATCGAGGACAAAGCCCCATCGGACAGAGAACGGGCTTCGATAACCTACTCCTCAAAAAAATCGGGAACAAGCCAGGGCGTCATCGTGAAGCCCGTCATCAACGCTATCAGAATACTCCGATACCTTGCGCACAAGGGAGCCCCAGAAAGAGCGGCAGACATTGCTAGGCACCTCAAAATTAACCCTAGCACTTGCTTCAACATCCTTCGAACCTTAGTCTCGGAAGATGTGGTCGATTTCGACCCATTATCAAAAACATATTCAGCTGGACTAGGTTTGGCAAGACTTGCAGAGCAATTGGTAACTCAAGGTCAACGCGTTCAATTGGCATTGCCATTTATGCGCGAACTTGCTATAGAGTGCGGCATGACTGTAACGCTATGGCGTCGCATGGATCATGACAGAATCGTATTGATAAGCTCCGAGTCAAGCCCAACAGATTTACATATTTACATGCCGCTTGGACAGCGACTACCCATCTTAATGGGCGCAAGCGGGCGACTTTTCGTAGGTCGCATGAATTTATCGGAGGATGATTTACGTGCCGAATTTGACAGTATTCGCTGGGCCCGCCCGCTTTCTTTCAAAGAGTACCAAGACCAGGTTCATTTGGGTCTAGAACGCGAATGGGCTATAGATGATGGTTATTTTTCTGACGGGGTCTTGGCTATTGCAGCACCTGTGTGCGACCATGCCAACAATATTGTTTATACGGTTTCAGCAGTCATGATTCGTAGCAACAACGGGGGAAACAAAGCCAAGATCAAAATCTTGGGTGAATCGCTAAAAAAATTGGCAAAAAGACTCGAAACAATCTTGTTCTAAACTGTTATGCGTCAAATGTAAGTATGACAGTTCAGTTTGGAGTCAGTGAATACCTGGCTGGATTATCTGCCATAAATCCCACGCTGTAACAGGGTAATCTACGTGCGGATGAACGTAAAAATCCAGATGAGGGACTCCCTCCAAAGAGGACCAAATCGCAGCGACTGCCGCCCCCACAAGGCTAACAATCGTCACAAAAGTCAAAGCCCGCATATCGCCTCCTATTGATAGCCCACAAGCGCAGGGGATAATTGAATTCAAAGAAATGTGCACTTTTAAAAAAAGTGTATGGATTTAATATGCGCGCGTCAATCCAATATATGCCAATCACCCCTATTTACAAACAGAACAAGGGAAAATACCGAGGTTATACAGATCAAACGGCTAAGTAATCGTAATTTGGAAGGGTCTCTAGGAGCATCAAAGCCCCCCTGCAGATTTCTGTTTCAAAAGGTGTTTAAAGCGCTGCCACCAACTCTGGCACAGCCACAAACAGGTCAGCCTCCAAGCCGAAGTCTGCCACCGAGAAGATCGGTGCTTCTGGGTCTTTGTTGATCGCCACGATGACCTTGCTGTCTTTCATACCGGCCAAGTGCTGAATCGCACCGCTGATGCCGCACGCCACATACAACTGAGGCGCGACGATCTTGCCGGTTTGACCCACTTGCAAATCGTTGGCGGCGTAGCCTGCGTCCACCGCAGCGCGGCTCGCGCCAATGGCAGCACCCAGCTTGTCAGCCAGAGGCGTCATGACTTCGTCAAACTTCTCTGAGCTACCCAAGGCACGGCCACCCGAGACGATGATCTTGGCCGCTGTCAGTTCTGGACGGTCGCTCTTAGTGACTTCACGGCCCACAAAGCTGCTCTTGCCAGAGTCTGCGGCGGCAGCGGCAGTTTCAACGGCTGCTGAACCACCAGTGGCAGCTGCTGCATCAAAACCTGTGGTGCGCACGGTGATGACCTTCACAGCATCGCTCGATTGCACAGTGGCAATCGCATTGCCTGCGTAGATGGGACGCTCAAACGTGTCTGGACTGTCCACTTTGGTGATGTCGCTGATTTGGCCCACGTCCAGCTTGGCAGCCACGCGAGGCGCGACGTTTTTGCCATTGGCTGTGGCGGGGAACAAGATGTGGGTGTAGTTGCTGGCGATGGCTAACACTTGTGCGGCCACGTTCTCAGCCAAACCAGCTTCCAGCGTTGCGCCATCGGCGTGAATGACTTTGCTCACGCCAGCAATTTGTGCAGCGGCAGCTGCGGCTGCGCCTGCTTTGTGACCTGCTATCAGCACATGCACGTCAGCGCCTATGGCGGCTGCGGCTGTGACGGTGTTCAAGGTTGCGCCTTTGATTGAGGCATTGTCGTGTTCTGCAATAACGAGGGATGTCATGTTCTTTGCTCCGTCTTATTCTTAAATAACTTTGGCCACGTTCTTGAGCTTGTCCACCAAAGTGGCCACATCTGGCACTTTGATACCGGCGCTGCGCTTGGCAGGCTCCATCACCTTGAGGGTCTTGATGCGCGGGGCCACATCCACACCAAGGTCTTCGGGCTTGAACACATCGAGTTGCTTTTTCTTGGCCTTCATGATGTTGGGCAAGGTCACATAGCGTGGCTCGTTCAAACGCAAGTCGGTCGTGATGACCGCAGGCAGGCTGACAGAGAGGGTCTCCAAACCGCCGTCGACTTCGCGGGTCACGCTGGCTTTGTTGTCTGCTACTTCCACTTTCGATGCAAAGGTCGCTTGTGGCAAGTCAGCCAAAGCAGCCAACATCTGGCCAGTTTGGTTGCAATCGTCATCAATCGCTTGTTTACCCAAGATCACCAAGCCTGGCTGCTCTTTGTCCACCAAAGCTTTAAGCAGCTTGGCCACAGCCAAGGGTTGCAGCTCTTCAGCGGTCTCGACCAAGATGCCACGGTCTGCACCGATGGCCATGGCTGTGCGCAAAGTTTCTTGACATTGGGTCACACCACAAGACACGGCGATCACCTCAGTGACCACGCCCTTTTCTTTGAGGCGCACGGCTTCTTCTACCGCGATTTCGTCAAACGGGTTCATGCTCATTTTGACGTTGGCAATGTCAACGCCCGAGTTGTCCGACTTGACGCGGACCTTGACGTTGTAGTCCACCACGCGTTTGACAGCGACCAAAACTTTCATGGCAAAAGCTCCAATTTTTAAAATTAAACAGATTGACGTTTACGTAAACGTAACATTGTATGGATACGAAAATTTATTTTGGACATGACTGAAATCGCAAGAAACTCTTCGCCAATAAAACAAATGCCGATCGACTTCAACCGACGACGCAAAAGAACTTGACAACTAAAAAAGACAACTTCCCGATGCCGACCAGGTAGTGGTATTCCCTAGAAATTCATATTTTAAGCTGAAATATGAACAAATATCTTGAATCTGTTCATTGTTTGATCTAGCATTCAAACTTTAAGAAATGGTTCAGCTTTCACTGCGCCGCCCCAATTGCACACCTTTATGGAGACAAGATGAAACTCGAAGACCTTATTCTCGTCAGCGTTGATGATCACGCCATTGAGCCGCCAAATGCGTTTGCTCGTCATATGCCCGTAAAGTACAAGGGACGCGAGCCACGCGTCGAAAATCATAAAGGCCGTGACGTTTGGGTATTTGAAGAAAAAGCCACAGGCTACATGGGTCTGAATTCTGTGGTCGGGCGACCCAAAGAAGAATACGGAATGGAGCCACTGGGCTACGAACAGATGCGTCGCGGCACATGGGATATTAAAGCCCGCGTAGACGACATGAACGCCAATGGAGTTTTGGGGTCCATCTGCTTTCCAACTTTCCCAGGCTTCGCTGGGCAACGATTCCAGACCTACGAGGACAAAGCCGTCTCACTGGCAGCCATTCAAGCCTACAACGATTGGCATCTACACGATTGGTGCAACGCAGCACCAGGACGCTTCATTCCATTGATGATGGTGCCATGGTTTGACATGCAAGCAGCCGCGACAGAAGTTCAGCGCCTAGCCAAACAGGGCGTGCATGCTGTAACGTTTTCCGATAATCCCACTGTGCATGGATACCCATCCATCCACAACAGCTACTGGGATCCTCTATGGAAAGCATGCGCTGACAATAATGTGGTCATCTGCTGCCACATCGGTACTGGCGTTAAAGCGGCTCATGCATCCGACGAGTCACCGATCGATGCCTGGATTACCTCGATGCCAATCTCCATTTCTAACTCTGCTGCCGACTGGATTTGGGCGCCGATGTGGAAGAAGTTCCCAAAACTGCGCATGGCATTGTCCGAAGGTGGCATCGGCTGGATCCCCTACTTGCTTGAACGCGCCAACTTCACGCACAACCATCACAATGCATGGACCAACTCCAACTTTGACGGCAAGATGCCCAGCGACATCTTTAACGAGCACATCATTACTTGCTTCATTGAGGATGAGTTCGGTCTGCGTAACCTTGACGCGATCAACGTCGACAAAGTAACTTGGGAATGCGACTACCCGCACTCCGATTGCACCTGGCCAGGATCAGCTGACATTTTCTGGAAACAGTCTCAACACCTAAGCGACGAAGTCATCAACAAAATCACACACCTTAACGCGATGCGCGAGTTTTCCTACGATCCCTTCACTATCTTGGGACGAGAAAACTGCACAGTCGGTGCATTGAAAGCGCAAGCCAAACATGTGAGTATTGAACCAGCCTGCGGCATGGGCGGTGCGGCACCCCTTCGCGACCCTGAACGTCCCGTGACTTCGGGCGACATCAACAAGATGTTTGCCGCTGCGGACGCGCAGACTGCCCTTTAAACCGCCCTCTGACCAACCCATTAAGACCTCACCCATGGCGCTTGCATATTTTCAATACCATCGCATTCCCGCCGAAGTCGAAACACTTCGTGGCGAGGTCCGGCAATTTTTGGCTTCAGCTCTCAAAGAACGCAGTGCCCTACGCCGCTCGGATTCGTGGATGGGTGCAGACCCGACCTTCAGCCGAGAATTAGGGCGCTGCGGATGGCTTGGCATGACTTTGCCACATAAGTATGGAGGGCGCGATGCCAGTCCATGGGCTCGCTACGTTGTGATCGAAGAATTGCTGGCAGCTGGGGCACCCGTATCCGCTCACTGGATCGCCGACCGCCAAAGCGGTCCTTTGATCTTGCGTTACGGCACAGAAACCCAGCGCCAGAAGTATCTTCCTGGCATATGCAAGGGCGAGGTTTATTTTTGCATTGGCATGAGCGAACCAAATTCTGGGTCAGATCTGGCATCCATTCGCAGTCGCGCAATTCTCGATAAAGCGACAAACGATGGCAGTTGGAAGCTCAATGGGCAAAAGGTTTGGACAACTAACGCACATCATGCGCAATACATGATCGCCTTAGTACGAACAGGCGAGACTACAAACGATAAAGCCGCGCGTCACGAGGGAATGTCACAATTTATCATTGATTTAAAAGCGCCGGGCGTCTCGGTACGACCAATACGCGACTTGGCTGGAGGTGAACACTTCAACGAAGTTTACTTCGACGACGTCCGTTTGGATGCTGATGCTTTGATTGGCACCGAAGGGCAAGGTTGGGAACAAGTTACAGCAGAACTCGCCTTCGAACGTAGCGGGCCAGAACGTTTCCTGAGCAGCATTGCACTCTTACACACGATGATCGAAGCAATCGGCCCACAACCAGATGCTTTACAAGCAAACGCTCTGGGTCGCCTCAGCGCACGCCTAATCGTGCTTCGTCAAATGTCGCTATCAGTCACAGCAGAATTGGTCAAAGGTGACAACCCAGCTTGGGCTGCGTCCTGTTTAAAAGACCTAGGCGCAGCGTTTGAGCAAGAAATTCCTGAACTCGCACAACAGGTACTTGACGTCTTACCTGCCGTCGACGGAGGCAGTGATCATGCGCAGGTGCTAGCAGCCTTGATGCAGATGGCACCTTCTTTTTCGCTGCGTGGAGGAACACGTGAAATCCTGCGTGGCATTATTGCCCGCGGCCTTGGACTACGTTGAGAAGAACACCATGCGCGAACTTTTTGAATCTACTATTGAACGGCTTCTTGCCGATCTCGTTACGCCAGAATTAATTCGTCATTGCGAAGCGGGTCATTGGCCCACTGAACTATGGACTGCCATTGAAGCGTCAGGCTTTGTCGTCGCCGCAGCACCGGAATCGCTAGGCGGTTCAGATGCGAGCTGGGGAGACCTTTACGGCGTAGTCAAAGCTGCTGGACGACACAACCTGCCGCTGCCGCTGCCAGAATCCTTGTTAGCCAATTGGCTTTTAGGTCAATGCGGTCTTGAAGCACGCAACGAACCACTGGGCATCGCCATGCGGAGCACGCTGAGATTAGATCATGGGCACACGACCGGCGCGCGCTTTGATACTCCTTGGATTGCCCCGACAGACACCCGTGTTAGTGGAACATTGCTCGATGTGTCTTGGGGTCGAGATGTGAATCACGTGGTTGCCATCATTCCAGCGGAAAGACCCATGCTCCTGTTGCTGGCACGTAGTGATGCAGCGATCAACACCAAGCTCAATACAGCAGGCGAGCCAAGAGATGACCTAATCTTCGAAAACGCTGCGCCAATCGCCACTGCAAATTTACCAAGTCATTTGAATGACGATGTACTTTGGTGGGGAGGTGCCATGTTGCGCACAGCGCAAATTGCCGGCGCACTCGAAGCGACAATGAATCTGAGCATCCGTTACGCAACCGAACGGGTTCAGTTTGGAAAACCCATCAGCGCGTTTCAAGCTATTCAGCACCAGCTTGCGCAAATGGCACAACAAACGGGAAGCAGCGTTGTTAGTGCCGAAGCCGCCTTCACCGAATCTAATACACAGTTGGCCGCCTTACAGATCGCATCAGCCAAGATTTGCAGCGCAGAGGCTGCGGGAACAGTAGCCGCTATGGCGCATGCTGTGCACGGTGCGATTGGCTTTACACATGAACATGCCTTACAACAGGGCACCCGTCGCCTCTGGGCATGGCGCAGTGAATTTGGCAATTTAGGCCATTGGGCACAGCGACTGGGCGGGGCTGTCGCCAAAGGCGGAGCTCCTGCGTTGTGGCCAGCTGTGACCAGTGGCCAACTCGCAACCCTGTCATCACCACAGGTGAACACACCATGACACAACAAAACACAAACCCTTTTTTGCTGATTGAGCGCGATGGCGCTGTACTGACAGCGAGCATGAACCGGCCAGAGTCCCGCAATGCATTGACCGATCCAAGCCACATGGATGAGCTGGTCGAGCTGTGCCGTCTAATTCGCCGTGACCACACCATCAAGGTCTTGGTGCTCACAGGCGAAGGCAGTGCCTTCTGTGCCGGTGGCAATGTGAAAGACATGCAACAACGCGGCGGCATCTTTGCTGGCAGTCCTTACCAAGTTCGCGATAGCTACCGTGACAGCATTCAGCGCATACCACTGGCGTTGTACGAACTCGATGTGCCGGTCATCGCCGCTGTGAATGGCCCTGCAATTGGTGCGGGCTTGGATTTGGCGTGCATGTGCGATATCCGCATTGCCAGCGAAAAAGCATTGTTTGCTGAGAGCTTTGTCAAGGTCGGCATTGTTCCGGGCGATGGTGGTGCTTGGTTGCTACCTCGTGTGATCGGCATGCCCAAAGCCAGTCTCCTAGCTTTCACAGGCGACACGATTGATGCAGCCAAGGCGCTGGCTTGGGGTTTGGTCGCCGATGTGGTGCCCGCCGACCAGTTACGGACTCAAGCTCAAGCATTGGCCCAACGCATTGCACTCAATCCTTCTCATGCACTGAGGCTGACCAAGCGCCTGTTGCGAGAAGGCCAGAACGTGCGCCTAGACACACTGCTCGAACTCTCGGCAGCCTATCAGGCTCTTGCTCACCATACCGAAGACCACCTTGAAGCTGTCAACGCCTTTTTGGACAAGCGCTCTGCGCAGTTCACTGGCCGTTGATGGCAAGAACAACCCTTTAGGACATCTTTATGCGACCCGTATTCCGCGAAGACCACGAACAATTTCGTGAACAAGCTCGACGCTTCATTGAACGTGAAATCGTGCCCCATCTGCACGCATGGGAAGCGGAAGGCATCGTGCCTAAAAGCATCTGGTTGAAAGCGGGTGAAGCCGGTCTGCTGTGCTCTACCGTCCCCGAAGAATACGGTGGTGCCGGCGGCGACTTCGGTCACTCCGCTGTGATGATTGAGGAGTTAGCGCGCGTCAATGCCACTGCAGTGGGCTTCACAACGCATTCCGAAATCGTGGCACCTTATATCGTGGCCTATGGCACCGAAGCTCAAAAGCAACGATGGTTGCCCAAGATGGTCAGCGGTGAGATGGTTGGCGTGATCGCGATGAGTGAACCCGGCGTGGGCAGTGACCTGCGCAGCATGCGCACATCTGCAATTCGCAACCAAAACAGCTACACCATCAACGGCCAAAAAACGTTCATCACAAATGGGGGCAACGCTGACTTGGCGGTAACGGCCACAAAACTGGACCCCACGTCTAAAGATTTGACCCTGATTTGCATTGAGACGGATCAACCCGGATTCTCCAAGGGACGCCGTCTGGAAAAAATCGGACTTAAAGGACAAGACACATCAGAGCTCTTTTTCGACAACGTATCTGTTCCGATGGAGAACAGGCTCGGAGAAGAAGGACAAGGATTCAAGTACCTGACGCATCAGCTGGCTTGGGAGCGCACAATCATTGGCATCCGTGCGGCCGCATCCATCGACTCACTCATCGATCAAACGGTGCAGTACACGCGCGACCGGAAAGTGTTCGGCAAAACCGTGTTTGATTTTCAAAACACCAAATTCAAACTCGCTGAGTGCAAGGCTCAGTCCACCATGTTGCGAGTGTTCGTCGATGACTGCCTTGCGAAAGCAATGCGCAACGAACTCAGTGCGGAAGTCGGTGCTATGTGCAAGCTCATGGGCTCTGAGATGCAAGGAAAAATTCTTGACGAACTGCTGCAACTGCACGGAGGCTACGGCTTCATGAGCGAATACATGATCAGCCGAGCTTGGGTCGACGCTCGTGTGGCTCGCATTTACGGCGGAACCAGCGAAATCATGAAAGAAATCATCAGCCGTTCGCTTTGAAATTCACTTAAATTTAGGAATCACACACATGCCACAAATCATTTGCATTACACCCGACGGCAACCGAACTGAACTGCAAGTCACCGAAGGCTCAAGCGTCATGCAAGCCGCATTGGCCCATGGTCTTGCTGGGCTTAACGCCGACTGCGGCGGAGCTTGCCAATGCGCGACTTGCCACGTTTATATCGAACAGCCCTGGGCAGATCAAATGCCTGCGCTTAACGATACTGAAGACGCTATGCTAGACTGTACAGGTGAGCCTCGTCAGCCCAACAGTCGACTGTCTTGTCAGCTAATGGTCACTGCCGAAATGGATGGCATGGTGGTGCGAATCCCCGCCGTTCAGTAAGGCTCAAAAGCCTAGCAAGCGTTGTAGTTTTTCGAAATGGGTCCAAGTGATGAAACCCTTGGCATTCCCAGATCGGGCAAGGTAACTGGCATCTTGCTCAATTCGCGTGAACAAGATAGCCATGCGCCAAGTGGCGAAAACTTCGTAGTAATGCAAGTTCTCGACTTCTCGCCCGCTCACCTCTGCGTAATGCGCCATGGTGGCCGCCATATCAGGCAATCCCGACATGCGCGGAAACGCACCCTTGGAGCGCCCAGCACTTGTTGCCCAATCGATATGGGCAAACCAGCCCAGATCAGATTCCGTATCTCCCAGACAAGCCATTTCCCAGTCCAGTACCGCAGCCACCTTGTGGTCACGAATGAGCAAGTTTCCCAATCGGGCATCCCCCCAACATAGGCCAAGACGTTTCGGCGCAAAGCTATGACGAAGCAACCAGTCTCGGGTGTTCGACAAAATTGCTGGCATGGATTCGCCATTCAATCGGAATACTTCCTCGTAAAGAGCGATCTGCCGTTCCATGAAGGTGTTACCGTCATTGGGCACTCCCAAGAAATCCAGGCCGGCCTTCTCCCAGTCCACGCTGTGAATATGAGCCATGGTGTCAATGGCACTCCACCAAATTTTGGCGCGGTCTTCCTCATTGGCTTCAAACAATGGACCTGCAATGTGGTAAGGGGGAAAGTCTCCCGGCACCCAGCCTTCTACCTTTTCCATCACATAAAAGGGCAAGCCGATTACAGAGGCGTCCTCCTCCATCCAAAGGACTGGAGGCACGGGGACCGCAGTGTCTGCAAGGCTTTTGAGCAACCTAAACTGCTGGCCCATGTCGTAGGCGTGGCGTGGGAATGCGGCAAAACCTGTGGGTGGCCAGCGAACGACCAAGTGCTTTTCAAAAACCTCTCGATGCTGCGTCCACTTCAAATCGAAGAAATAGGTTTCATTGGAAATACCAGCGCCAGGTCGTTTCAATGCCGACAACGTAATGTTCTGGGCACTGGGAAGCTGGAGGACAACCCAGTCTGTGAGACGAGCGTGAACGGCATTGAAGTCGAATGTTGGGTTGCTCATATTGTTGTTTCCTTTTCAGGAGCGTATTTCACATGCTGACCATAGACCCCAAACTGGATCATTCCATGGCCCACCTCATCTCCGCAACGGCATTCCACGATGAACGTGGGCGCTTCGGAAACCTCAGTCATTTGCGTTGGATCCGAGATGTCAAATCGTTCACCGTCGATCCAGTCTGGCCCCATCCAGCGACCCAAGCGAAAGCCCTTGTAAGGCCAGTAACCGGCCGCTTGCAAATAGATGATGGAAATAGGACGGATGTGAATTTCTCGGCGCGAACCATCCTCGGCCAAAGCGGTAATGCTGCCGCCTTGCAGCAGTTTGGTACCTGGAATCAGCTGAAAATCATGAACTTCACTGAGCAGCCTGATTTCAGATCTGGGGTCACCGTGTGCGTGAACAATACCGCCAGTGAAGTGCAACACTTCGGCTTTATGGTCCTCGCGCAAACTGGAGCAGGTGTACCAATCGTCAAACTGAAAGATATGCCAATCCCCCAGAAAGCCCAACTGCCGCTGAGGCGGCTGGAAGCCCTGAGCTTCGGTATAAAGATTGTGCTGCCAGCGTACACCCCAAGAGTGGTCGCGGTGTGCCAGCCAAGTCGAGGGATCAATGTCGTGCACTTTGCCGTCCACCTTCACCCAACCTTTCGCCCGCCCGGTCTGCGCGTAGCGCGAGATGTTTTCCGTCAGACGACCTCTGTTGCGCGCGAACTGTGGCGACTCTTCATGAGGGGGCATATAGGCAGAAAACTCAATTTCCCAACTCATGCCATACGCGTTTTCTTGCAATTGCCAATGGATGGTCTTCATGCCCTCCACCACGTTGTAGGACAAAGGCCCCACGCTCACCGTGTCGGTATTGGGTCGAAGTTCGCGAGAGGCGCGAATGTTGTATTGCGTGGTCTTGTCAACGGCCAGCAAAGCAGAGGCATCCATCACGTTTCGATTAGGCGAGACACCAAAGTGAGAACTCAGAAAATATCGACCCGACACATCGTGTGCGCAGATCCAAACGTTTTCCCGCCAGTTGTCTCCGCTGTCCACCACATGATCAAATGTGGTGGGCGTTTGGTGACAAAGCATTTCATCGTATTTGCTCAGCATATGTCGGTCTCCTTTGGATGGCTTGGTTGGTATTCGATGATTCGCTATGGAGCTTAGTGATAAGTCAGACAACTGTGCCAAATGTCGTTTGACGCGCAGTCAACAAAAGCTCAATACACAGGACACACACACCATGCCTATACAAAAAAGCGAGCAACCCGCATTCCTTCCAAGAAAACGTCAGACCCTCACACGGGTGTTGAACGAAGCGAGGCTGGCGTTCTCAAAGCATGGACTCGCAGGCGCACGCATCGATGACATCGCTCGTGCCGCCGGGGTCACCAAGCAGCTGATTTATCACTACTTCAGCGACAAGGAAGATTTGTTTTCGAGCGTACTAGACGCGTCTGTTCAAGACGTCTTGGCAAATCTGTTGACTCTTGATCTCGACCATCTGCCGCCAACCCAAGCCATGCGGGTGTTGTTGGAGCATTCATTCGATCAATACCGGATGCACCCAGCACTCAGTGCGTTGGCTCAAGAAAGCCTGCGCCAGCACGAGCTAGACGCCCGCCACATCAATCGGTTCACCCAAATCGCACCCATTTTGATTCGCATGATGGATAGCATCCTGCGACGCGGTGAAGCCAATGGTGAGTTCGTGTCCGGCGTGGATGCACGTCTGTTTTGCGCGGCATCAGGACTACTCACCACCGGCGGTTTTACCAGCAGCTATATTGTCTCAACCCTTGCTGGTTTTGACACCACAACGCCAGAAGGATCGTCTGCTTGGCGCCGATATTCCGTGGACTTTGTGATGGGCACAGTGCTAAAGCGAAACCATCCACCTAGGCAACACCTCCCCACGGATCCGACGACATTACGAAATATCAAGACCATAACCACATGAACGGCAGCACAACGCCACCTGAGCGAACCGATCTCGGAATTATTCTAATTGTCAGTTTCAACTTCGCTGCCTACGTCTGTAACGGCCTGCCACTCGCTGTACTGCCAGGCTATGTGCTGAACGACTTGAACCTGAGTCCTGTGATTGCCGGATTGGTGATAGGCGTGCAGTACATGGCCGCTCTGTTATCGCGCCCGCTCGGTGGACATTTGGCTGACCGATGGGGATCCAAACGCGTGGTGCTATATGGACTCACAGGACTGGTACTCAGCGGGGCTTTAACCACTCTCGCGATCTTCTTGCATAACCAACTCTGGCTAGGCACAGGGATCCTACTCGCAGGGCGTGTGGTCCTGGGTATGTCTACTTCTCTGATATCAACACCGTGCTGCACTTGGGCAATTGGCCTATACGGTACAAAAAACACTGCTCGCGTCATGTCATGGAACGGCATTGCAGCTTACGGTGGAACAGCCCTAGGAGCACCTCTGGGCGTGCTCGTTCGCGATGGCATGCACCTTAGCAGTATTGGACTGTGCACCACACTACTCGGTATCTTCACCTTGGTATTCGCCTTGACGCGGCCGGCAGCCCCAATTCAGTCAGGGACTCGGCATCCCTTTCACCATGTGCTTCTAACGGTGATGCCCAACGGCATTGCCATGGCATGCAGTTCGGTTGGATTTGGCGGTCTCACCGCCTTCATAGCACTTTATTTCGATAGCCTCGGGTGGACAAACGCAGCCTACTGTCTGAGCAGTTTCGGTGTGGCGTTCATCATCGCCCGACTGGTTTCACCTAACTTGTTGCCACGGTTCGGAGGCTACCGGGTGGTGGCTGTTTGCATGCTCATTCAGAGCTTAGGATTGCTACTGATATGGCGGGCACACTCCCCCGAAATGGTGATGGTCGGGGCTGGGCTTACTGGCATCGGAGTTTCTTGGGTCTATCCAGGACTGGGAGTGGAAACTTTGGCGAGCACACCGCCGGCCAACCGCAGTGCGGCGCTCAGCGCCTTGTCCCTGTTTTTTGATTTGGCAGTGGGCTTGGCCGGTCCGTTGATGGGCTTGATCGCCTCGGGGTTTGGTTACGCCGAAGTGTTTCTTGTCTCAGGGTTGCTGGGCATCGCGGGCTTCCTGCTGGTCATGCATCTTCATCGCACCGTCCACCGTTTCCTCGCATGAATGCGCCCCAACCGATCAACCTCGTTTTCCATGAACCAGCATGTGCAAGGAACCTACTGTGATCAAACGACCCGACCATTTCACCATCGTGACAGACCAACTGGAGGTCACGCGTGCCTTTTACGTCGATCAACTTGGCATGTGCGAAGGGCCAAGACCGCCGTTCCCGATACCGGGGCTATGGCTCTACGTGCAAGACCACCCCGTCCTCCACGTCGTGGCGGTAGACCAAATGCCCACACCACGACGCGGAGCACTCGACCACATGGCCTATTCGGCCGAAGGGCTCAGTGACACCATCGAGGTCTTGCATGCCAACGGTATCAACCTGCGATTGATTCGTGCGCCCGGTATCAACCGAACATGGCAGTTGTTTTTCAATGACCCAAACGGCGTTGAAGTTGAGTTGGATTTTGCGGAAACCGAAACGCCCCCAAAAGACTGGAAAACCCTCTCCAGCCGTGTGACTCAAATCAAACCTTCGTAGCTGCCGCCATCCACTTGAAGGTTTTGACCACTGATGTAGCCAGCCTGCGCAGAACATAAAAAGGCACAGGCATCTCCAAATTCATCTGGTCGGCCAAACCGCTTTGCAGCTACCGGCTTAAGCAATTCGGCGCGGGCTTGCTCTAAGGTGAGTTGTCGGCGCTGGGCCAACTGCTCTGTCATGTACTCAATTCGATCTGTCTCGATGCGTTCGGGCAACAAGTTGTTGATGGTGACGTTGTCTCGCACCACTTCGTTGGACATGGCTTTAGAAAAAGCAGTCAAACCAGCACGAGATGCGGTAGAGAGGCCAAGCATCAATTTTGGAGATTTCACCATTGCCGAGGTGATGTTGACAATACGCCCAAAACGCCGCTCTCGCATCCCCGGCACCACCGCCTGAATCAGCAGAATGCCACTGAGCATGTTGCCCTCGACTGCTGCGATCCAAGTGTCGTGATCCCACTGCCCAGCCTTACCTGGCTCTGGCCCTCCGTTGTTGGTCACGAGGATATCAGGTGCAGGGCAGGCAGCCAGCAGCGCTTTCCGTCCGTCACAGGTGCTCACATCTGCCACCACAACAAGGGGGGCACGGCCCGTGATCGCGGCGATCTCCGCCGCTGTTGATTCAAGCGAATCTGCGTTGCGGCCATTGATGACCACCAAGCAGCCTTCGCGTGCCAGTGCCAAGGCACAGGCTTTTCCGAGGCCCCTTGATGAAGCACAAACAATAGCCTTGCGATCAGTGATGCCTAAGTTCATCGCAGCCGCCTATTCAAGCTTACCGATACGTCGGACAGCTTGGGTCAGGCGTGCAGCATCCTGATCCCAAAATGATCGAAACTCGGCAGCGTCCAAATATGCAGGGCCGCCTTCGGTCTTCAGCAATGCCTGCTTAAACTCCGCATTCTCAGCCGCAAGGTGAAATACTGAACGTAGTTTTTCCACCACGTTGGCTGGTGTGTCAACGGGGACAAACGCACCCGTCCAGGGCTGCACGTCCAATTTCAACCCCATAGCTGCGGTGGTCGGCGACGATGGAAACTGCGGCCACGCCTCAGCACCCACGGTCGCCAAAATGCGCAACTTACCTGCGCGAACTTGAGATGTGATGGAGGATCGGGGCAACATAGTGAAGTCGACTTGCGCACCTAACAGTGCCACCATCAACGGTCCGCCGCCAGCATAAGGAATGTGGTTAAGTTTGA
>ERZ650301.44-NODE-44-length-25452-cov-8.997992_pt1 | contig 25452 bp, 25 predicted proteins | sample MGYA00376237_ERZ650301 | MGnify/ENA primary metagenome ERZ650301 (study PRJEB26733, sample SAMN07839255) | wastewater metagenome | biome: small river; feature: stream; material: water | place: USA: North Carolina | collected 2016-04-05 ...
GCCACGTCATTCCTGCGCTCATTCGCCGCTTCCACGAGGCCAAGCTGGCCAATGCGCCCAGCGTGGCCATTTGGGGCACGGGCACACCGCGCCGCGAGTTTTTGTATGTAGACGACATGGCTGCCGCCAGCGTGCACGTCATGCAACTGCCCAAAGCTACCTACGACCAACACACCACGCCCATGCAAAGCCACATCAACGTGGGCAGTGGCTCGGATGTGACCATTGCCGAAGTGGCGCAAGCCATCGCCCAAGCTGTGGGCTATGCAGGCCAGATCGAGTTCGATGCATCCAAGCCCGATGGCGCTCCACGCAAGTGGATGGACAGCTCGCGCCTCAATGCCCTAGGCTGGCAAACCAAGGTAGATTTACACAACGGCCTCTCTGCCGCTTATCAAGATTTTGTGAGCAAACTATGACCCAACAACACCAACCCAAAGTAGCCCTCATCACGGGCATCACAGGTCAAGACGGTTCGTATCTTGCTGAGTTTTTGCTAGAGAAGGGCTACATCGTCCACGGCATCAAGCGCCGAGCCAGCTCGTTCAATACTCAACGTATTGACCACATCTATCAAGACCCGCACATCGAGCACGCCAACTTCAAGCTGCACTATGGCGACCTGAGCGACACCAGCAACCTCATTCGCATCGTGCAAGAAACACAGCCGGATGAAATCTATAACCTCGGCGCACAAAGCCATGTGGCTGTGTCATTCGAGTCCCCTGAATACACCGCAGATGTAGACGGCGTTGGCACCCTTCGCCTGCTAGAAGCCATTCGCATCTTGGGCCTTGAGAAGAAAACCCGCTTCTACCAAGCCAGCACATCCGAGCTGTATGGCTTGGTGCAAGAAATCCCGCAAAAAGAAACCACGCCTTTCTACCCGCGCAGCCCCTACGCTGTGGCCAAGATGTATGCGTATTGGATCGTGGTCAATTACCGCGAAGCCTATGGCATGTATGCCTGTAATGGCATCTTGTTTAACCACGAAAGCCCGCGTCGTGGCGAAACCTTCGTTACCCGCAAAATTACCCGTGGCTTAGCTAATATTGCTCAAGGTTTAGAGCAATGCCTGTACATGGGTAATTTGGATGCTTTGCGTGATTGGGGACACTCTAAAGACTATGTGCGCATGCAATGGATGATGCTGCAGCAGACCGAAGCTGAAGACTTTGTGGTTGCCACAGGCGTGCAATACAGCGTGCGCCAGTTCATTCAATGGAGCGCCGAAGAGTTGGGCGTGAAATTGAAGTTTGAAGGCAAGGGGGTAGATGAAACAGCCACTGTGGCCGCCATCAAGGGTGACAAAGCCCCAGGCCTCAATGTGGGCGATGTAGTGGTCAAGATCGACCCCCGCTACTTCCGTCCCACGGAGGTGGAAACTTTGCTGGGCGACCCCTCCAAAGCAAAAGCCAAACTGGGCTGGACCCCGGAAATTACTGTGCAGCAAATGTGCGCAGAGATGGTGGCGACTGATTTAGAAGAAGCCCAAAAGCACGCGCTGCTTAAAAAGCACGGTTACAACCTCAATGTGAGTGTTGAGTAATAGCCATTGCACATTTGATCAAGACAAAATAACTCGGGTTTAAGGTCGTAAATTTGTCATTTTCAACAGATAATTAAAGGCTTTGCTTTTAAGCAATAGGGCGGTAGCGTGCCCGTTGTGTTTTACTTAAGTTCGTGACCGTACCCACCCCAGTCACATTGCCCCAGCACATTGCCATCATCATGGATGGCAATGGCCGTTGGGCCCAAAAGCGCCACATGCCCCGCACTGTGGGTCATGCCAAAGGCGCGGCGGGTGTCAAAGCCTTGGTTGAGCACTGTGCAGAGCTGGGGGTCAAATACCTCACCCTGTTTGCCTTTAGCACCGAAAACTGGAGTCGCCCAGCTGATGAGGTGTCCACACTCATGGGGCTGTTTGTTCAGTACCTCGAAAAAGAAATGGGCGCCCTAGCCGCTGCTGGCGTGCGCCTAAAGGTGATTGGTGAAGTTGCTGGTTTTCCTTCGGAGCTTCAAACGCGCATCCGCGCTGCAGAAGCCGCAACGCAACACAATCAAGCCATTACCTTATGTGTGGCTGCCAACTATGGCGGTCAGTGGGATGTCGTGCAGGCCGTCAAAAACTGGCAGGCTGCCAACCCAGCAGCCAAAGTGAGTGATCTCACGCAGCAAGGCTTAGCGCAATATCTCAGTACTTCGGGTATGCCTGATGTTGACTTACTGATCCGCACAGGTGGCGAGCAACGCATCAGCAATTTTTTGTTGTGGCAGGCGGCTTATGCAGAGTTGTATTTCACAGAGGCCTTGTGGCCTGAGTTTGATAAAGCAGAGTTAGATAAAGCTCTGCATTGGTACGCCACAAGACAGCGCCGTTTTGGTTTGGTGGCTGAGCAATTAACAGATAAGCAGAAAGAAAGCGCATGACTATTCTTGTCACCGGCGGAGCCGGATTTATTGGTGGCAACTTCGTCCTCGATTGGCTGGCCAAGTCGGACGAGAAAATTGTTAACTTAGACAAGTTAACTTATGCAGGCAATCTAGAAACCCTGTCGTCTCTAGAGGGCAACCCCTCGCACATCTTTGTGCAAGGCGATATTGGTGATGTAGCCTTGGTCGCGCGCCTTTTGGCTGAGCACAAACCCCGCGCCGTGATTAACTTTGCGGCTGAAAGCCATGTTGACCGTTCTATTCACGGACCTGGTGACTTTATTGAAACCAACATCATGGGCACCTTCCGCTTGCTAGAGTCGGTGCGTGGTTACTGGTCTGCATTGCCCGAAGCCGACAAAGCAGCCTTTCGCTTTTTGCACGTTTCTACTGACGAAGTCTATGGCTCGTTAGCCAAAGACGACCCTGCATTTACCGAAACCAATACCTACGAGCCCAACAGTCCATACTCTGCCAGCAAGGCTGCCAGCGACCACTTGGTGCGTGCTTGGCATCACACCTACGGCCTGCCAGTGCTCACCACCAACTGCAGCAACAACTACGGCCCCTACCACTTCCCCGAAAAGCTCATCCCCCTGATGATCGTCAACGCGTTGGCAGGTAAGCCCCTGCCCGTGTATGGCGATGGCATGCAAATTCGTGATTGGTTGTATGTCAAAGATCATTGCAGCGCCATTCGTCGCGTGCTAGAGGCTGGCCGCTTGGGTGAAACCTACAACGTGGGTGGTTGGAACGAAAAGCCCAACCTCGATATCGTTCACACTGTCTGCAGGCTGCTGGACGAAATGCGCCCCAAAGCCGATGGCGCAAGCTACAGCACGCAAATCACCTACGTTACCGACCGCCCTGGCCATGACCGCCGCTATGCCATCGATGCCCGCAAGCTAGAAAGAGAGTTAGGCTGGAAACCTGCCGAAACATTTGAAACCGGTATTCGTAAAACTGTGGAATGGTATTTGGCCAACCCCACATGGGTCGCCAACGTGCAAAGCGGTAACTACCGTGAGTGGGTGCAAAAACAATACCAAGCCGCATGAGAATTCTGCTTTTAGGTAAAAACGGCCAAGTCGGCTGGGAGCTGCAGCGCAGCCTAGCCCCTTTGGGTGAGGTGCTGGCGCTAGACCGCCACAGCACCAGCCATTGCGGTGACCTGAGCCGTCCTGAACAACTGGCGCAAACCGTGCTTGATTTCAAGCCCGCCTTCATCATCAACGCTGCAGCACACACCGCTGTCGATAAAGCCGAGTCCGAGTCCGAGCTGGCAAAGGTTTTAAATACCGATGCTCCTGCAGCCTTGGCCAAAGCTGCTGCGCAAGTGGGCGCATGGCTGGTGCACTATTCGACCGACTATGTGTTTGACGGCAGCGGCAGCCATGAGCGGCAAGAGGGTGAGGGCGTTGGTCCGCTCAGCGTGTACGGCCAAACCAAGCACGAAGGCGAGAAGGCCATCGTGGCCAGTGGCTGCAAGTATTTGATCTTTCGCACCAGCTGGGTGTATGGCACACGTGGTGGCAACTTTGCCAAAACCATGCTTCGCTTGGCGCAAGAGCGCGACAAGCTGACAGTCATTAACGACCAACATGGCGCCCCCACAGGCGCAGACCTCATTGCAGACGTCACCGCACACGCCGTGCGCCGCGTGCTCAACACGCAAAACATCTCATTCAGTGGTGTGTACCACTTGGTTGCCTCGGGCGAAACCACGTGGCACGGCTATGCCAGCCACGTCATCGCGCAAGCCAAGCTCATCAAACCCGACTTGCCAATCAAAGCGGTCGAAGTGGCCCCCGTGCCCACATCTGCATTCCCCACGCCAGCTAAGCGCCCGCTTAATTCGCGCCTGTGCACATCCAAGCTACAGCAAGCCTTTGGCTTGGTGCTGCCGCCGTGGCAGCAAGGCGTGGACCGCATGCTGGCAGAAATACTTTAAGTAAGAAAAATTGATATGACCACAAGAAAAGGCATCATCCTCGCGGGCGGCTCTGGCACCCGTTTGTACCCAGTTACCCAAGCCGTCAGCAAGCAGCTTATGCCTGTGTATGACAAGCCCATGGTGTACTACCCCCTCACCACACTTATGTTGGCGGGCATCAAAGACGTGCTGCTCATCAGCACGCCACAAGACACCCCACGCTTTACAGAGCTACTGGGCGATGGCAGCCAATGGGGCATGAACATTCAATACGCTGTACAGCCCAGCCCTGATGGCTTGGCGCAAGCCTTCATCATTGGCAAAGACTTTGTGGGCAACCACCCCAGCTCTTTGGTCTTGGGCGACAACATTTTTTATGGGCACGACTTGGTCAAGCTGCTAGACAGCGCCGACAAGCGCAGCGATGGTGCAAGCGTGTTTGCTTACCATGTGCACGACCCCGAGCGCTACGGCGTGGTCGACTTTGACGGCCAGCAGCGCGCATTGAGCATCGAAGAAAAACCAACCAAGCCAAAAAGCAATTACGCCGTCACAGGCCTGTACTTTTACGACAACCAAGTGTGCGACATCGCGGCAGACATCAAGCCCTCGCCACGCGGTGAACTTGAAATTACCGATGTCAATAAGCGCTACTTAGAGCTGAATCAGCTCAATGTCGAAATCATGGGCCGTGGCTACGCATGGCTAGACACTGGCACTCACGACAGCCTGTTAGAAGCTGCCAGCTTCATTGGTACGCTGCAAAAGCGTCAAGGCCTGATGGTGGCTTGCCCCGAAGAAATTGCGTTTCACCAAGGCTGGATCAATGCCGAAGCTTTACAAAAGCTAGCCCAGCCCCTAGCCAAAAACGGCTATGGCCAATACCTGCTTAACTTGCTGAAATAAATGCCTTATACCGTTACCCCCACACACATACCCGATGTCTTGGTGCTAGAGCCAAAAGTGTTTGGCGACAGCAGGGGCTTCTTTTTTGAAAGCTTTAACCAGCAAGACTTTAACCAAGCCACCGGCCTAGATGTGCACTTTGTGCAAGACAACCACAGCCGCAGCACCCAAGGCGTGCTGCGCGGCCTGCACTATCAGCTGCAACAGCCACAGGGCAAGCTGCTGCGTGTGGTGCGCGGCGCTGTCTTTGACGTGGCGGTGGACATACGCAAAAGCTCCCCAACTTTTGGGCAGTGGGCGGGGGGGGAGCTGACGGAAGAAAACCACAAACAGTTTTGGGTACCACCTGGGTTTGCCCATGGCTTTGTGGTGTTGAGCGACTCGGCCGACTTTTTGTATAAAACAACTGATTACTACGCACCCGCCCACGAGCGCTGCATTGCCTGGGACGACCCAGCGATTGGCATTAGCTGGCCGCAGGGCCTTGTTCCTCAGCTCTCTGCCAAAGACCAAGCAGGCATGAGCCTGGCACAAGCCGAGGTGTTTGCCTAATGAGCTTGATTCAAAACGCAATCTATTTGGCATGGGCTGACACCAAAGCTCGTTACAAGAAAAGCGTCATCGGCCCCTTTTGGCCAACGTTGACCAATGTCTTTGGTGTTTTGGGTTTGGGCTTGGTTTGGGGGCATCTGCTCAACCAAGATATGAATACCTTTGTACCTCAGCTCACAGCAGGGCTCATCGTCTGGCAGTTGATTGCAGGGGCGCTAATCGATGGCCCACAAACATTTGTTCGCCATGCCGGCATGCTGCGTAATGTTGCTATGCCGAGCTGGTTCTTTTCTGTTCGAGCCCTTTCCAAGCACCTGATCAATCTGTTGCATAACGTTGTGATTTTGGTGGGGGTGATGCTTTATTACCAAGTGCCACTGACCGTAAACACATGGTTGGTACTACCCGCCCTGTTGTTGGTGTCACTTAACCTTTATTGGTTATTACACGGTCTTGGGCTGGTTGGGGCGAGGTTTCGAGATGTTGAACTGCTAATCAATAGCCTAGTGCCTTTGCTGTTTTTTATAAGTCCCGTTATTTATCGGGCTGACAGCTTGCCTGCGGCTTTAAATGTGGTTTGGCTTAATCCTTTCAGTTACATGATTGAAGCAATACGAAACCCATTATTAGGCGCAGCACCATCTATGCAGACTTGGTACGTGTTACTCGGCATGTTGGTTGTGGGGGGGGGGCTGACCTGGTTGCATCAGCGCACTCATGGCAAAAATCTTGCATTCTGGGTGTAAATACATGGCAAAAATTGAATTTAACAACGTTACTTTGCGTTACCCAATTTATGGCAGCCATGGCATGTCATTGCGCAGTCATCTCATGCGTGTGGCCACAGGGGGTAATATTGAACAAGATAGCCGCACCACCGTAATTACGGCGTTGAAGGATGTCAGCTTCACTCTGAATGACGGCGATGCGGTAGGCCTGATTGGCCACAACGGTGCAGGTAAAAGCACTTTACTGCGCACCATGGCTGGCATTTACCCGCCTAGTAGCGGCAAAGTGGTTCGCCAGGGCAAAACGTCTACAGTGTTTGAAATTGGCGCTGGGTTAGATGCAGAGCTGTCTGGCTACGACAACATTATTCACTTGGGAATGATGATGGGTTTGAACTACAGCGAAGCCAAAGCCTTAACACCCGACATTGAGGAGTTTACGGAGTTGGGTGACTTTTTGCAGCTGCCCATTCGTACATATTCGTCCGGTATGACCATGCGGCTCATGTTTGCAGTGGCGACTGCTGTGATCCCTGAAATTTTGTTACTTGACGAAATGTTTTCTACTGGAGATGCAGGGTTTCAGGAAAAGAGCCAGGCCCGAATCAGAAAAATCATTGACTCAGCAAAAATATTTGTTTTTGCATCACATGATATGAATTTAATTCAAAAAAACTGTAATCGTATTTTTAGCTTGGAGCATGGTCGATTGATTGAGGTGTAAATTAAATCCAAGATTTAAGGGCGAAGTGCAACGTTTGAATAAATGAAGGTATGAGGCAGAGGATGTTAAGCGTTAAAAGCATCTTGACCAGCCAGTCAAAGTTGTACGATGAATTACAAACACCATAGATAAGGCAAAGGCAATGATTGTGGATTCAAATGTTCATGCGCAGGTGCAATCGTGTATTTACATTGAAGGGTTTGATGAGTGGCTGTTTTTGTTTTCGTGTTGCAATGTTTCTCAGTTTGGAGTGAGTGCTAGTGGTATCGCGTGAAAAAATTGCTATATTTGCATATAGTTGGTCTAATGCACCCTATGTGAAACTGGATATTTATCTAAATGAATTTGTAACAACTTTTAGTAGTCTAGGCTTTGATGTAGATGTCTATGTCGCGAATCAGTATGTGGAATGCGACGGAATTCTTGGTTTTAGTGGAAATGTTAATTTACATAAAATAAATGAAAAAATACAAAATAAAAAATACAAATTTATTTTGTCGATAAATAATGCGTTATTGACTAGAAGCCTTGATTCGTTGCGGCTGCAGCCTGTAATCGGTTTAATAGTAGATGATTTTAATCATTTATTTAACCACGATAAAACGGGGCTTTATGATCAATTTTCATATGCAGACATTATATTATTTTCATCCTATTCGCACATAAAAAAACTTGAGTCTAATAATTTAAGCGTTGCAGATCGCTTGCGCTTTTATCCAACAGCAACAACAGTTCCAGTTTCTTCGAAAAATTGTGATTTTCTACCTAAGGTTCATAATATAACATGGGTAGCAAGTTTATTGGATGCCTCGGGGTACACCTTACTATACAAGCACTGTACTCATAAGCCAGACAGAGCTGCGCTACTGAATGGGGTGGTTGATGTCGTTCGTGAAGGTGGTCAAATAAATTATGATCACGCTATTGGTGATGAGTCGATTTCCGGTCTGCTAAAAGAGCATAAATGGAGCCGCCAATTTTTTGAAATGCAGATACAAAATTTGATTTCTAATCAATCCAGAATATCGGTTGTTGACAGCTTGCATGAGCTGGGTCTATCGGTATTTGGAAATCATGAATGGATAAATGCAGCTGCTTACAATTCAAATATTTTAACTGTTTATAACGATGGATCGTTAATATCTTCCCATGAAGATATTATGAAAATTTATAACAAATCCAAAATTTGTATAAATATGTCGCAATTGCAAAGTGGAGCGGCATTGCCATATAGAGTAATGGATATTCTTGCATCGGACGCACTTCTAATAACTAATTATCATCCACAATCGGATGCATTCACAATTTTTGGCAAAGATTGCCCTATCGTAATGTATAAGAGTATGGAGGAGTTATCGACACTTTGTGAATACTATCTTGCGCATGAGGATGAGCGGCGAGGATTGGTTGTCAAGTGTAATGACATGGTGAGGCATGGATTTGATTTTAGAAATCGCTGTGAAGATATTTTGGATTTGTGTGGTTTGCCTTCTGAGCGCGAAGAATTAAGTCCTGGAAATATCTATTATGTCAATTCAGATGAGTTTGTTTTTTGGTCTAGTAAAATAAAGGTAAGACTAAGGGGGATAGTGAAAAAGCTAATCAAGAGTTTTTTTTCACTTTTACCCATTGCATTGCGTCGATCCTTAATAATTAATCTCAGAGCTTAGGGGTGGTCTTAATTAATTAACATCAGGGATTGCGTATGGTAAAGAAAGAAATCATAGGTGAGTTTGTTAATTTGCGTATTCTCGCTGTTGAGGACGCGATGATGACGTTGAGATGGCGAGGTATGGGGCGTGCGCGTAACCTAAATGCAGTTAACTCCGGTTTAACAGAGCAAGAGGCATGGATTAAGAATCGACCCGCATCGGAGCTTAACTTCATCATCGAGATGAAAAACAAAACACCAATAGGGATGCTTTCATTGGTTGGCATAGATTTGGTAAATAAGCACGCAGAAACCGGGCGTTTTCTAATTGGAGATGAGGATGCGGCAAAGGGTATTCCTGCTGCGGTTGAGGCGATGAAGTTGCTTTACCAGTTAGCGTTTGAGCAAATGGGGTTGGTTCGCATTTTTGGTACCATTGCCTCGGGAAATACGCTCATGATTAAATGGCAAAAGTACTTAGGCATGAAGGAAGAGGGGCGAATGCGCAGTCATTATTTCATTGATGGAAAGTGGCAGGATGCCGTCATGATGGGCTTGCTTGTTGATGAGGCTCATGCTCATTCAATACCTCGAATGAATGCGCTTATTGCAGCCGCTAAGAAGAAGTAATTTCAAATCACTAAAAGGAAAAATATGTTGACTAAAGAAAATGTGCTAGAAATTATCTTGCGCGCACTACAAAACCTAAATGAGGAGTTCGATGACAGCGAAAAATTCGTGGTCGATTCCAATTTGTCGTTATTCGGAGCTGATGCTACATTGGATTCGTTGGCGCTTGTTTCCGTAATTGTGGATGTCGAAGGCGATGTATCTGCTGCATTAGGCCGCAGTGTTAGCCTGACTGACGATCGAGCCATGACTCAAGAGGTCTCCCCTTTTGATAATGTCCAGACATTACTAAATTACATCATGATTTTGGTTGGTGAGGAATCATAATGAGTGGAAGTCTTTACGAAGGTAAAATTGTTTTAATTACCGGTAGTCGTCGTGGTGTTGGGAAGGCGATTGCTGAGCATTTCTTGCGTGAAGGTGCTAGTAAGGTATTTGGTTTTGCTCGTGGTGAAGGAAGTATTCATCATCCCAATTACCACCATATTGAGGTCGATGTTGGTGATCCTGAGTCAGTATTGAAGGGTTTTGCTAAATTAAAACAGCTCTCTGAATCGATACAAATTGTAGTTAATAACGCAGCTGTTTTAACTTCTCAGTACTCTATGATTATGCCGCCAGCGGCTGCGCAGGCAATGGTAAACGTGAATTTGTTAGGTCCATTTATGGTGTCACGCGAAGCTGCAAAAATGATGAGGAAGCGCAAATGGGGTCGAATAATTAATATTGGGTCTATGGCTGCTAGTCTAGAGCCAATTGGCGATTCCGTGTATGCGGCTTGCAAAGCAGGTTTGAGTACTTTAGCTAATGTAATGGCAAAAGAGTTTGCTTCGATGAACGTAACTTGCAATACTTTGGGTATTAATGCAATAGAGAGTGATATGCTTGCTCAGCTACCACGTGACAAGATTGATGCAATCATTGCGAGTTTACCAGTGCCCCGTATGTCTAAAGAAGATGACATACTTAACATTATTGATTTTTTTGCATCAGAGCGATCTTCGCAAATTACTGCTCAGACTGTGTTCCTAGGTGGCGTTAACTAATATGTTGGCGCCAATTGGTAACTGGGGAGGTGGTAATGTATGGCGAGTTACAAGCGGTGAGTTTTCTTCAAACGCTTATATTTGTGAGATTCCACAAGGGCAATGCGTATTAATTGATGGCGGGCTAGATCCTGTAAGTATTGAGAAGGTAATGCATGAGCTAAAACTTAACCCCAATGCTGTCTTTTGTACGCACGGTCATTTTGATCATGCCGGCTCGGCTGCTTATTTTCAGAAAAAGTACGGCTGTGACGTATATTTACATGGCGCCGATCATAAGTTATTAAAGTCGGCTAACTTTATGTTAATGGCATTTAAGTTTAGGTCTCGAGTTGAGCAGCCTACGCAGATTAATCTTATCAATAATGGGCAATCGGTCAATGTGTCTGGTCATAGTTTGATTTTTCACGGTGCGCCTGGGCACACGCCTGGCTCTTGCTTGATTGAGTTTGGAAGTGCATTGTTTACTGGTGACACCATTTACTCTAGAGGTGTTGGCCTATCAAAATTGAAAGGTGAAAATCCGGAAATGCTCAAAAAATCAATATTAGCTCTTTGGCACTTGTTAACTATTGATCGAGTCGTCTTTCCAGGACACGGAGGCTTTTCTTCGGGTGAGCAAGTGCGAACGAATAATTCTGAGCTACTTTGCTTTTTGGGTTTGGCCGAAAATAAACAACAGCAAATTAAGGTTTAAAGATGAAATTTGAAAATGGCATCGCAATTGCTGGCGTTGGTCACCATTTGCCCGAATTAATTGAAGACAACGAAACACTGTGCGCCAATCTAGAGGTGAGCCCTGATTGGATTATTGAAAAAACTGGTATCAAACGTAGATATCTTGCAAGTCCAGGTGATTCTGCTTCTGACTATGCAGCTAAAGCTGCTCAGAATGCATTAGAAATGGCGCATATCTCTGCAGATGAGGTCGATTTAATTATTGTTTGCACCTTCTCAGGCGATTACATTTTCCCGCCAGTATCTGCAAAGGTTCAGGCTTTGTTAAAAGCGCCCAATGCACAGATCTTTGATTTACAGGCTAACTGCGCAGGATTTGTAACTGGACTGACCGCTGCATCAGATCGTATGTTGGTTGATCCTACAGTTCGGAGTGCACTTGTGATTGGCGTTGAAATGAATTCACGTTACATCAACCGTAGTGACGTTAATTCAGCTATTTACATGAGTGACGGTGCTGGTGCTGCAGTTCTGAAAAGAGTTGAAGAAGGAAAAGGAATAATGGCTTCAGCTTTCTTCACTGATAGTTCTAATTATGAGGCGGTGCGTATGCGCGGAGGTGGTTCAAGTTTTAATTTAAAGGAGCGTACGTGGGATCCGTCTGTTGATTACATGGAAATGAACGGTATTGCGACTTGGAAGCAGGCGATTACGCATTTGCCAACTGTGATACGCAAGGCTTGCACAAAAAGCAGCGTAGATCCTAAAGAAATTGATTTTCTTATCTTTCATCAAGCAAACCTGAACATGATCGAATACGTTGTGCGTAAGATGGGTTACGGTTTAGACAAGACTTTTACAAATGTCCAGGAAATAGGCAACACTGGTGCGGCATCTGTGGGTATTGCCTTAAGTGAGGCTGTTTCTAAGGGCTTACTAAAGAATGACCAATTAGTTGTACTTGCCGCAGTCGGTGCAGGATTTAACTTTGGTGCTTCGGTATGGCGCTGGAGCATGCCAACGAGAAAGGCGAACTAATGTTCAAAACGTTTGAAGCTATAAATACAGGTGACTCGCAAACAATAACAAAGCATATTGCTGAAGCTGATGTCCGTAAATTTGTAGAGATGACAGGAGACGACAATCCTCTACATGTAGATCGTGCTTACGCAGAGACTACGCCATTCAAGGATATTGTTGTTCATGGCATGCTTGGAGCGTCATTCATCTCAACGGTGATTGGCACAAAATTACCAGGTACGGGGGCGCTCTGGGTCTCTCAAAATTTGGACTTTCTGCTTCCAGTTCGTCTTGGCGACATGCTAACCATTACTGCAACTGTGCTTAAAAAACATGACCGTGAGCGTCTGTTAGAGCTTGATACGCGAATATTTAATCAAAAGCAACAACTTATCCTAAGTGGTACAGCCAAGGTTAAGGTCTTGGTCGCAGCTGAGCCTGAAATAAAGTCAGTAGATGCTGGTGTGCCGAGAGTTGCAATTGTTACGGGTGGCGCCGGTGGAATAGGTAGGGCTATATGCCAGCGACTTGCGACAGACGGTTACGACGTTGTTGTTAACTATAGAGGACAAGCTGAACGCGCCGAACAAATTGCCACAGAAATTAACAAAGCTTGTGTTGCATCTGCTACTGGTGAAAAAAATAATAAAGGACGGGCGTTAGCAGTGCAAGCCGATATCTCGACAGAAGCTGGTGCTGAGGCTCTGTATAAGGCTGCTGTCAAGGCGTTCGGAGGTGTTAGCGTGCTAGTGAACAACGCTTCGCCACACATTAATTCGAAGCCACTTGGTGCAACTTCGTGGGCCGATGTGCAGCTCCAGTTTGATGTTCAGGTCAAAGGTGCATTTTTAATGACGAGTGCAGTTGTGCCAGAGATGTCGTCTCGTAAAAAAGGGCGAATTGTCAATATCACATCGCAAGTGCTTGACGGTAATCCATCGGTTGGCTGGACAGGTTATGCAATGGCTAAAGGTGCACTGCAGGTTTTTTCTAACTACATGGCCGCTGAGCTGGGGCCTCAGGGCATCAATGTCAATTGTGTATCGCCAGGTATGTGCGAAACAACACTGATTGGCGACATACCAGAAAAAGTTCAGTTAATGGTAGCTAGACAGACGCCATTACGCCGTCTAGCAAAGCCGGTAGACGTTGCTGCTGCGGTAGCATATTTGGTGTCTGATGATGCAAGTTTTGTTACCGGTGACACGGTGGCTGTTAACGGTGGGATTGCGATGCGATGAGTGAAGAATTAAATAATAAAATGAGTAATGCGCACAATTTAAATGAGGCTGCTTTGGCTGAGCTCGCTAAGTCAGACATCACCATGATGCAACTAACGCAGGCTGTGACTTTGCTTGAGAAGAACGAAAACCTACGTTCGGTAAAGGTCGGTGTATCGTCATCAGCTACTGTAGATTTACTAAACATTTATCTGCGCAAGCACGGACTACTTCACGGTGTAAAAGTAGAGCTTGTAGCTGGCAATTACGATGATCCGATCGGCGACATCGACTTGTTTGCACGGGAAGGTGTCGATCAGATCGTGTTGCTCCCGTTTTTTGACAGTCTTTTGCCCTCATTCGAAGCCCAGCTGGAAAGTTTGCCATCGTCGATCCTGGATGCTAAGGAAGAGGAGTTGCGCCAGCGATATCGCATGACCCTTGAAAAGGCGCGGAATGTACCTATGATTTATTTGGGATCTTTTCACCGGATGGGTTCTGTTACAGACGTATCAGGGCAGGATTCCGTTAGTGTCGTGCTTGCACGTTTCAATGCTGTACTGCGTGAAGTAGCGTGTTCATACGCGAATGTACGTATGATTGACACCGAAAATATTGTACGAGAAGTAGGAGTGTCCGCAGCTTTTGAGATGCGATTCTATTACCGCAGTAAAGCTCCCTATAGCGGTCATTATATGAACGAGCTGGCACGACGCATAACAGATGCTGCACGTGGCTTTGGTTCACATTTCTACAAAGTACTAGCGTTGGATTGTGACAATACGCTGTGGGGCGGGGTGGTTGGAGAGGATTTAGTTACGGGTATAAAGCTTGGGCCTTATGACTATCCGGGCAATATTTTCTGGAATGTTCAACAGGAATTTGCTGCACTAGAGCGCCAAGGAGTGCTTCTTGCTCTTGTCTCCAAAAATAATTCAGCCGATGTTAAGGAGGTACTTCTCAATCACCCAGACATGGTGTTGAAGGAGGCGCAGATCGTCTCGCAAAAGATCAACTGGCTTGATAAGCCGTCTAATCTTCGTGCATTAGCGCAGGAGCTAAACGTGGGTTTGGATAGCATTGTCTTTCTTGACGACTCTTCATTTGAGTGCGAAGCTGTCCGTCAACAGTTACCAATGGTAAAAACCATCCAAGTGCCAACTACGCTATCCGAATATCCACGTGTCGTGCGCGAGATCAAGTCGCTGTTTTTGGCTGGAGGTGTCAATGCCGAGAGTAAAGGCAAGACAGAACAATACCGCCAACGCGCATTTGTAGAGGAGCTCAAGGCGCAATTTACATCGCAAGAGGAATATCTCGCTTCGTTAGAATTAAAAGTTGAGCTTACGCGCAACGCTCGAAATAGTGTAGGTCGTATTAGCGAGCTATCTCAAAAGTCAAATCAATTCAATTTGACTACTAAGCGTTATAGTATTGCTGAGATTGAGCAAATGATGGAGAGTGATAGTTACTCGATATATTCGCTTGTGGTGAGTGATAAATTTGGAAATGCTGGACTGACAGGTGTGGCAGTGATTCGCTACGATGGAAAGACGGCTGTCGCTGAGAATTTTTTGATGAGTTGTCGAGTAATTGGTCGCGGTGTAGAGACGGGTATTTGGTCTCGCATTGCTGGCGATGCTGCGCAGCGAGGATGCACTGAGTTGCATGCAGAGTATATCGAAAGCGCTAAAAATGCCCAAGTCGCTGATTTTTATACGAGTCTAGGTATGAATCTAGAATCGAAAAATAGCGAAAAAACACGGAAATACACAGCCCCGACAGAGGGTTTTTCTGCTCCCCTTAATCCATGGATAGAGATAACATATGTTGAATGAAAATACACTGAAACAAGTAATAGCAACCATGCTGAATATGGATGCAGCTAGCATAAATGAAGACTCAAGTATGGATAACGTTCCAAATTGGGATTCCTTGCGTCATATGAATTTAATACTTGCGCTTGAGGAGGAGTTTAAGGTGAGTATTCCAGATGAAGATGCGGGTAATATCACTTCTTACAAACTAATCAAATTAGTGCTAAATGATCTTGGAGTTTAAGTATGGAATGGTTAATTGACCGATTCAAGTTAGCAGGGGATCAGGCTGCATTTATACATGAGGGTCGTAGGGTCAGTTACGATATTGTGTTGGCATCGATAGAAGATTTTTTCTTGCGTGTGCAAAATGCAGGTGTCCGGTGTGGTGAAACGGTTGCGGTTGTTGGTGACTATTCGCCAGAAGTATTTTGTATGATTATGGCTTTAGGGCGCAACAAAAGCATTGTAATACCGCTGACACGTAACTCGGTGGTAGAGGAATCTGTTGCATTGTCTGTTTCAGGCTGTGAATGGTATGTTGAATTCGATGCTTCAGGCCGTCAACCCACTATTACCCATCGTGGCATTGCGAGTGACAATAAATTGCTCGCTGACTTCCGTAAAAAAGACTCGCCGGGAATAGTGTTGTTTTCATCCGGCTCTACTGGAAAGCCAAAAGGAATCTTACATGACTTCAATCTAGTTGCGCAAAAGTTTCATAAGCAGCGATCGCCGGTTGTTGCGATTCCTTTTTTGATGATTGACCACTTCGGCGGTATAAATACTATCTTAGCTATTACATCAAGCTTGGGTACTGTCGTAACCGTGGCCGACCGTTCAGTATCAAATATCTGTTCGGCAATAGAAAAATACAAAGTTGAGTTGTTGCCGGCTACTCCGTCGTTCCTGACTCTTATGATGGCTTCACATTTGCAAAGCAAGTACGATCTTTCTTCATTAAAGCGAATTACGTATGGCACAGAGGTGATGCCGCAGTCAACATTAGATCGCGTTCGCATTCAATTCCCGCATGTTGATCTTTTGCAGACTTATGGTTTGTCAGAGGTTGGGGTGTTACGTTCGCAATCGAGAGAGGATGGTTCACTGTGGGTGCGAGTCGGCGGCGAAGGTTTTCAAACAAAGGTCGTTGATGACGTATTGTGGATCAAATCGAAGTACGCGATGATCGGTTACTTGAATGCGCCCTCTGAGTTTGACTCGGAAGGTTGGTTTAACACGCAGGACAAAGTAGAGGTAGATGGTGACTACTTTCGGATTTTAGGGCGAGTTACAGACCTAATAAATATTGGGGGGCAAAAGGTTTATCCTGCTGAGGTAGAAAGTGTAATTCTTGATATATCGAATATTCAAGATGTTGCCGTTTTTGCTGAAAAACATAGCCTACTAGGGCAAATCGTGGTTGCGAAAGTAGTTCTTGTAAAAGATGAGTCGCTAGAAAGCGTCAAGAAACGAATCAGAAAAGAATGTCAGATTCATTTAGCATCATATAAAGTTCCAGCCAAAGTAATTCTTGCCGTTGGGCCGCTGCACAGTTCACGTCAGAAGAAAATCCGCAAAGAGTAAATTAAAAGGAAGTGTTTGATGGGAGTTGAAAGTTGCAACATAATAGAATTACCAAGGATTGGTGATCCTAGGGGGAATTTGACGTTTGTTGAGGGGCGTAAGCATATACCATTTGATATTCATCGTGTCTATTATCTTTACGATGTTCCTGGTGGTGCCGAGCGAGGTGGTCATGCTCATAGAGAATTACATCAGCTGATTATTGCAATGTCTGGTTCATTTGATATTCATCTTGATGACGGAGTCGAGAAAAAAACAATACACATGAATCGGAGTTACAACGGGCTATATGTTTGCCCAATGATATGGCGAGAAATTGACAATTTTTCATCGGGCGCTGTCTGTATGGTTTTAGCGTCTGACTACTACGACGAGCAAGATTACTATCGTGACTATAATATTTTTATTAAAAGTGTAAAAAAAAATGCAAGTACCATTTCTTGATTTAAATCGAATGCATAATCCAATACGAACTCAGTTGAACGAGGCGTATCATCGAGTTATGGATTCGGGCTGGTTCATAATGGGTCCAGAATTGGCTGCTTTTGAGATGGAGTTCGCAGCCTACAGCAATGTCAAGCATTGCATCGGCGTAGGCAATGGTTTGGATGCCTTGCATTTGTTGCTGCGCGCGTATGGCATTGGGCCGGGTGATGAGGTCATCGTGCCATCTAACACCTTCATTGCCACGTGGTTGGCGGTCAGCCAGTGTGGCGCCACTCCGGTGGCGGTTGAGCCTGATGTTAACACCCACAACATCAACCCCGCGTTGATTGCTGCTGCCATTACATCAAAGACCAAGGCGATCATGCCGGTCCATTTGTATGGTCAGCCCGCTGACATGGACCCGATCAACCAATTGGCAGCCGAGCATGGCTTGGTTGTCATTGAAGATGCGGCGCAAGCCCAAGGCGCTTTGTACAAGGGGCGTCGGGTGGGCTCGCTGGGCCATGCAGCCGGTACGAGCTTTTACCCAGGAAAGAACTTGGGTGCTTTGGGTGATGGCGGAGCGGTTTTGACAAATGACGATGCCATTGCAGATCAGGTGCGACGTTTACGCAACTACGGATCCAGCATCAAATACCAACATGACCTGGCGGGGTACAACACCCGTTTGGATGAATTACAAGCTGCATTTTTGCGAGAGAAGCTCAAAGTTTTGGATGCATGGAACGCTAAGCGCAAGGCCATTGCAAACACCTACAGCGATTTACTGAGTTCTGTTGACTGTATTACCCCCCATGTGCCTGATTACGCAGACCCAGTTTGGCACTTGTACGTCATTCGAAGTGAGCGCCGTGATAAATTGAAAGCCCATCTGGAGCAGCAAGGTATCGCCTCAGTAATTCATTACCCGATCCCTCCGCATAGACAAAGTTGCTATTCTGACTATGCATCGCTATCAATGCCTATTGCAGAAACAATGGCAGCGGAGGTGTTGAGCTTGCCTATGACGCCGGATATGAGTGAGGCAGAAATTAAACTAGTTTCATCTGCATTGATGAATTTTATGTAGACTAATGCACGGTTTACATAGTCTTTGGCTAGTCGTTGTATAGAATATTATTGACTTTAAGTTTTAAGCATGCGGCCAATAATTGAAAAAATAAATAACATTGAGAATTTAATTTCTGCGGGGAAATTGTCGGATGCATTAAAAGAAATTCGTGATTATGTAGAGCGTGTGATAACTGAGCCAGTATGTGTAGGTCAAGTTTTCGGGTCGTCTGATTTAGATAGGCTTTGCGTAAAGATCGGCACCATAAATCTAGCCAAATTGCCGACGCTAGAAGATGAAATAGTATTTGAAGACAGTCAACAGGAGACTGTTTGTTATTTGGTAAGCAAGTTGCAGCGCACAGGTGGGCATTCGAGGCTAGTTCAAGACTTCATTAGGGCTCAGCCACAAAAAAATCATATCGTCATATCAACGGAAATTGGCGGACCATCTGATAAGAGGTATTTTGAAGAAGTCATTCATAATATAGAAAATTTATCCATAAAATACGTCCCAAATAGAAGTCTGCTTGAAAAGCTAAGCTGGATACAGGGCGTGTTATTAAAAGTTCGCCCCAAACATACGTATTTATTTAATCATCACCAAGATAGTGTGGCTATATCGGCGATTGTGCCTGACTTATGTATGGATGCAAGCTTTTGTCATCATGGAGACCATCATTTGTGCCTGGGGGTATCTATGGATCATCTCACGCATATCGATTTTCATCCGATGGGCTATTATTATTGTCGAGATCAGTTTGGCTTGGATAATGTTTATGTTCCTCTGACATTTGAGGATAAATCGCGTTTTTTAAAGTTGGAGAATAATGAAAGGTTAATAACTGCAACCGCAGCAGGGTTTAACAAGTTAGAAATCCCGTATTACGTTGATTATCTTAAGATAATTCCGAAAATCTTAAAAGAGACCGATGGTAAACATCTGCATATTGGAAGGCTGACGCCGTGGGGCCTGCGTACCCTGTATGCCGAAATGAGAAGGCTTGGAGTTCCAAAAGAAAGATTCATATATGTTGAATGGACGCCCTCGGTTTGGAAGAAACTGCAAGAGTTTAATGTTGATGTATACGTGGCCTCGTTTCCGTATGGCGCTGGACTTACTCTCATAGAGGCTATGGGGGCAGGAGTTCCAGTTATCATGCATCAACATTTTTACTCAAGAGTGTTAAGCGGTTTAGAGTTGGCTTATCCGGATGCATTCGTATGGGCAACACCAGATGAATTGATTGATCACCTTAAAGGACTCACGCTTGAACAGATGCTAGTGGAGAGCAATATGGCTCGTCTGCAATATGAAAAATATCACCGTTCTGATATCTTGAATCAATATTTAAATTCCCCGAAGAAGATAAGTATTGATGTTCCGCCTTTATCAAGAAAATTTAAGCCAAGGCTTGATGAGTGGGCTGCTTGGGTAGATGATCAGTTTAAATTTTCAAATGTAGCCTTTAGGTTTTTCTATAGACTAGCTAGAAAAATTAGGCGTTTCTCTTTCTGACAATTCAGCCTGCCTTGAGCCGAAAATCTATACTAGGCAAGCGTAAGCTGAAGTTAAAGTAATCGTTAATGCCGCTGAGATTGCTTGAATTGATGGACTTTCTTGAGTAAAAAAAAATGTGTAATCGTCCCTGCATATAACCCAGGCAACCTGTGGTTGCAGTGGTTGGAGGCTGTGCTGGGCCAACAATCGGACGTGCAGGGTCTTGTTGTGGACTCGGCTTCAACCGATGGCACTGATTACTCTGATTTGCCAAACGACTGGCAGCTGCTCTGTATTGCAACAGCAGACTTCAACCATGGCGGAACGCGCAATTTCGCGCTAAACCACTTGCCTGCAGGCACCGATGTGGTGGTGTTCATGACGCAAGATGCCATGCTGGCCAATTCCCAAGCCATACAAAAGCTGGTAGCTGCTTTGGATGATGCTACGGTTGCCTGTGCATGGGGGCGGCAGTTGCCGCATATTGATGCGGGTCTAGTTGCTTCGCCTATTGCTGCACACGCCAGAGTATTCAACTACCCCGTCAATTCGCGTACGGTTAGCCTTGCTGACAAGGGGCAGTTTGGGCTCAAAACTTGTTTTATGTCCAACTCATTTGCCGCTTACCGGGTGGCAGACTTGTTGGCAGTAGGGGGCTTTCCGTCAGACGTGATTTTGGGTGAAGACATGGCAGTGGCGGCCAAGCTGTTGATGGCTGGCAAGCGGGTGGCCTATGTGGCTGAAGCTTGTGCGTACCATTCGCACAATTACACCACCCTGCAAGAGTTTCGCCGTTACTTTGATACGGGTGTATTTCACGCCCGTAATCCGTGGCTGCTTCAAACTTTTGGTGGCGCAGGCGGCGAAGGCTTGCGCTTTGTAAAGTCAGAGATAGCATACTTGTTCAAGCATGCCCCTGGGTGGCTGCCAGTGGCAGCATTACGAACGCTTGCAAAGTGGTTTGGTTATAAATTAGGACTGCTTGAAGCGCACTTACCGTTGCGGTTCAAGCGTTGGTGCAGCATGCACAAAGGCTATTGGGATAAAAACAATTGAATAAGTTAATTCAGCCAGTGCAACAAGAGGCGTGGCAGCGTTTGACGGCTTGGCGAATTCGCTTAACCAAACTCGTTTTGTTGTTGGGCGATGTGTGGGCGTTTGTGCTTGCAGGTGTGTTGGCTACTGTATGGGTAGTGTCGCTTGGGCCATCTAACAGCCAAAGTTGGCTGGCGCAGCAAGATGAGTCGCGCTATTTGGCTTGGTGTGCGGTGTGCGCATTGGGTCTTTTAATCTTCTTGGTGCGCTTTCGGCATTACAGCGATCGCAAGCCATTTTGGACAGAGTTGGGCGAAGTGCTGCGCGTGGTTGTTGTGTTGGCGTTGCTCGATATATCGCTACAGGCGCTGGCACGTTGGAATTCTTCGCGCCTATGGTGGGGAATGGTGTGGCCTTTGGCTGCTGTGTGTCTGACCAGCATGAGGGGCGTGGTACGTTGGTTGCTATTACGCCAAATGTTGTGGCAACGGCCCACAGTCATCATCGGTCATGGCCCAAACGCACATGAGGCGATGGCAGCCTTGCACAGCGAATCAAGTTTGGGCATTGTGGTAGCTGACATGATGGACATATCAAGCTTTGGTGACGTGCAAAGGCAGCAGCTGAATCGATGGTTAGATGTGCCAGGGGTGCAATTTGTACTCGCCATGGAGCATGGGCAAAACGAAGTGCGCGAGGACGTATTACGGTTTTTGTCGCATGCACATGCCGAAGATGTGTGTGTGATTCCTGCCATGCGAGGTGTGCCACTGTATGGCACAGATATTTCATATTTTTTCTCGCACGAGGTTGCCCTGCTTAAGCTGCGCAACAACCTGCGCTACTGGCCAGCACGGCAAACCAAACGTGTTTTTGACGTTTTGGCTTCTTGCATATTGCTGCTGGTGTTGGGTGTACCTATGGCTTGGTTGGCTTGGCGTATTCGCCAAGATGGTGGCCATGCCATATTTGCACACAAGCGTATCGGGCGAGATGGTAAGACGTTCAACTGTTTGAAGTTCAGAACCATGCACATGGACGCTGAACGCAAGCTTCGCGAGTTACTAGCGCAAGACCCAGCTTTGCAACAAGAGTGGAGCCGCGAGTTCAAGCTGCGTAACGATCCAAGGGTGACAGATGTTGGTCAATTACTGCGGCGCACTAGCTTAGACGAGCTGCCCCAACTATTCAATGTAATCCGAGGTGATATGAGCTTAGTCGGGCCAAGACCCGTGGTGCAAGATGAGTTATGCCGTTATGGCGATGATGTGGATTATTTCTTGATGGTTCGCCCCGGCATGACAGGCTTATGGCAGGTAAGTGGTCGAAATGATGTGGGCTATGACGCTCGCGTGTATTTGGATACTTGGTATGTAAAAAACTGGTCGCTTTGGTATGACATTGCTATTTTGTTTAAGACTATCAAGGTTGTGTTTAAGCGTGAAGGCGCTTATTGATGTTTAAAAAAGTTACAAGTCTTTTTGATGCGCAGATATTCAATATTTTGGCTTTTTCGATATTTGGATTGATGTTTGCTATGCGTCCGGTGACGTGGTTACCAACCTTTATTCTTTTATCCTGTGCTGCCGCTGTTATTTTTAGTGCCAAGTTTCGACAGAAAGTGTGTGGGCTCGCTTGGGGAGATGGTTTACGCTGGATTGTCGTGTCATTTGCATGGTGGTTTTTTACTTGCTTATTTGTAGGCTTGTGGCATTGGGGGTTGTCTAAATATTCATTCCCAGAAAATCCATTTAGGATATTTTTGGCATTAGGGACGTTGGGATTGACGGTACATGTCAGCTCTAGAAAATCGCTGATCGTTGGCCTAGTAGTAGCTAGTATTTGTGTGGTTTTGAACGTGCTGTACGGGTACGTGATTCACGATGACTACTATCCTCGAATCAGCGGGACCACAAATCACCCGATTCATTTCGGTAATTTTGCTGCTCTTTTGGGTGTTTTGTTAACCAGCGTGGCTTTGCTCGGGCGAGCCTATAAAGTAAGTGTCCGAATATTGTGTTTGGTAGGCGCTATCCTTGCATTTGGTGCGACAACAACATCACAGTCGCGTTCGTCATTCGGCGTGTTGTTGTGCTTGGTCCCATTGTTGTTTGTCGCTAAATCCGACATGCTGCATCGCAGGCTAGTTCGTCTTGCTTGTGCGTTAACTTTCGTCGTGTTGTCATTGGTCGCGATATCGCCAAGCATGCAAGAAGTCCTCAGAATCAAAGAGGTATCTACCGATATCGCTCGAATCGAGTCACATGATTATGAAGGATCAATAGGTTCAAGGCTGTCAATGTGGAATACCGCGTGGTCACTATTTAAAGAGCACCCTATTGTTGGAATCGGTCCGCATAAATTTCAGGCTGAATTCGTTAGAAGAATGCAGAGTGGTGAAACCCCAAAGGCTGATGCAGACCATAACCAGCCACACAACGACATTCTAAATGCTGCGGCAACTGGGGGTGTATTGAAGTTGATGGCATATTTATTTTTAATAGTTGCACCTTTTGTATTTTTTTACAAAATGTACAAAGCATATGGTTTTGATTTAGACAAACGAATGCTACCAATTATGGGTATGCAAGCTGTTGCTGCTTTTTTTATCACTGGACTGACCAATTCTAATTTTGATTTGCAAATTTACAGCACTACCTATGCTGTTCTGGTGTGCGTATTGGCGCGTCTAAGTTTGTTTGAAATCGACGATAATAATAAGCTTTAAAAAGGAAGACGATGTTTAATTACTACAGAATGTCTAGCGTTTTTCGAAGGGCTGCATTTGCATTTTTAACTGCTATAGGGTTGACCTACTCTCGGCAAACAACGCCAGAGAAAATACACGAGTTGTTCCGCAAGCTTTGGCCGCAGAATATTGGTGTGGATTTACATAAATGTGGGGAATATTTAATACCAACAGATATTGGTGTTATTGATGCTGTCTTTAGTCCTGGCGTCGGCCCTAATTCTGAGTTTGAGTTATTTTTTGCGAGTAAGAATATTCCGTGCTACATGGCGGATGCATCGGTTGATGCACCTTCGGTTAACAACTCCAATTTTCATTTTGTTAAAAAATACATTGGCGCAACTACCCAAGGTGAATTTATCAATCTTGAGGATTGGATTCATCAAAATTATCCCGAAGGACAGAATGCTGTGCTTCAGATGGATATCGAGGGGGCTGAGTACGAATCAATATTAAGTGTATCGAGCGAAACCTTGAAGCGATTCAAATTGGTTGTGATGGAAATTCACTACTTGAACTTTCTGGCTAGCCAAGAGGGAATGGCGCTAGGTTCAGCGTTTTTCCATCATCTGCTTAAAGACTTCACAGTGGCCCACTTCCATGTAAATAACTTTTTACGGCCAGTCAAGTTTAAGGATGTGATGTTCCCTGCCGATATTGAAATTACTTTGGTTAGGAATGATTTGGTTAAAAATCCACAACCTGTTGAAGTGTTGCCTCACCCACTAGATATTAAAAACAATCCGAATAAAAGGGACCATCAATTCCATCCGTATTTCCGAGATGGGGTTGTTGCTAGGTATTAACTCTTTCTTGTTGACTGGGGTGATGCCATCCATATTGCCAGTGCGAGTAACCCAAGACTACTAACCAGTGCAAAGGCATTCATGTGCTGTTCTGCATTGATCGGTTGCGCAAAACCGATCGGTGTTAACAGCACCACCGCTTGCACTATGCCAAGTGACATGCACGCCCACGAATACGCATTGGCAGATTGCGTTTGAAATGGTCTATGGCTGAAAGCAGCAGACAAGCATGCGCTGCCTTGCCACAACACCAGCGGTGCGATGTAGGGCCACACACCGCTCCAACGTGGGTCTAGCCATTCTTGGTACAGCGCTACTGCGCATGAAAAGCCCAACACAATGACGCATACAAATGCAGCTATGCCCAGCCACCAAGGGCTTGTCCATGCAATTTGCGCCTTGTTGGCATGATGGCCTTGTGCCAAAGTCACTTGTGCCCACGCCATGTGGACCACCGCAGGCAAGAAGCCTAGCACGCGCAGCAGAGCGCTCATCCAGCCTGTTTCTTCTGCACCATATAAGCGTTGCCACACCACGATGATGGCGGTGGCTAACAGCGCATCGACCAGCGTGTGCGCCATGCGTAGGGCGGCGCTACGTGAGTCTGACTGCTGTGTGTTTGTGGCGTGCGAAATGTCGGGCTTAGATGTGGCAGTGCCAGCTGACGAAGTGCTGTCTGCATGCGCATTACGCTCACGCAACGCAGGCACCAACCACGCAGCACCTACCGCATAGCCCAGCAGCGCCGACACAACCAAGGTAGGGCCGCTCCAGCCAACAGATGCCCCCACGAGTGCTGCCGTGAGTGCCGTAGCTGCCGCAGTCACAGGCGGCAGCACACGCACAGCCGCTTGCTGCCAAGCAGATCCCTCGCGCAGGGTAAAGCTTTGCGCCAACATCCAACCCATTTGGCAAAACGCCAGCAGCAGCGCCCACAGC
>ERZ650301.45-NODE-45-length-25431-cov-8.438603_pt1 | contig 25431 bp, 23 predicted proteins | sample MGYA00376237_ERZ650301 | MGnify/ENA primary metagenome ERZ650301 (study PRJEB26733, sample SAMN07839255) | wastewater metagenome | biome: small river; feature: stream; material: water | place: USA: North Carolina | collected 2016-04-05 ...
AGGGGCTTCTTCCCACGGCGCCGGGGGCGGCTGTGTTGGCCGAACCCTTGGCTGGAGGTCTTGGGTGGCCCCGGTTGATGATCGAGGCGCGCGGTGCCGGTCTTGCTGCGGACTGCCATTACTCCTCGGGGGCAGGCTCGGGCTGCGGCGCGCTGGGATCAGCGGGCCAAGCGGGGTAGTCGGCGCCGGTGAGGTAGGCGGCCAGCTCATCGGTGTCGGCGGTGGCGGTGATGCCGCTGATCTTCAGCTCGCAGGCCAGCCGCAGGTCCTGACGCCAGCCCTGAATGGCGGGGTCTACCACGGTGCCGTTGTCCTGCTGCCGGATCACCATCCAATCGGTGGGCACCAGCAGAGTGCCGCAGGTGGCGCGGGTCTGGGCGGTCCACTGCTCCACCAGCTGCCCGTGATCCTTGGGCAAGCCCGGTCCCCAGTAGAACCGCTGATCGTAAGGAGCGGGGTCTGGCTCCTCGGTGATGCCGATCGCGGTGCGCTCCTCGGGGGAGGCCAGCCGGAGCCAGTTGGCGGGGTAGCTGATGCCATCGTGCTCGAAGGGCACGTCGGGGCTCAGGGGGCGGCCGTCGAGGATGAACATGGCGATCAGGTCCGTGGGTGAAGGTTAGCGGGCGCGCGCGTATTGGAAAGGCGCCTCGGCGAAAGCTGCATAGATGTAGGTGGACCCGCTGCCGTTCTGGTTGCTTGAGCTATTGCGCAGCTTGAAGCCGTTGCTGAGTGCGTCGATCGTGACAGCAGAGCTTGTGACTTCCTGCTGTGGGTTGTTGGCCAGAAGATAGGAATCGGCGACGTTGTAATCATCGCGAGCGGTGTCCCACATCACCCAGTGGTCGATTGATGTGCCTGTGTTGGTGATCTTGATCATCACCCACCTCGGCCTGAAGCCGGTATACACAAACGGCCCATCCGCGCTGCCGTTACCTACATATGAACCAAAGGAGCTGTAGGAATTCACCGGGGAGAAGCAGTAGGCGACGTGCGTGTGGCCGCTAACACCGAGTCCTGTAATGTAAGCCGCAGTGAAAACTGAGCTTGTCGGTAGAGGAATGTTTGAAACACCAGATCCGCTAATGCTTGTTTGAGCCGAAGTACTGTTTAGATACAGCAAATAATTCTGCGGTATGAGATCTGTCTGTACCACCCAGTCAGATGTGCCATCTCGTCTTTTGGTTATGACCAGCTTTGGCGCAACACCGAGTCCGTGCCCAACAGTGGGAGTCTGCGAGCCGGAAGTTGCCGTCCCCGTATAAGTCACCACCGAGAACCCCGCACTCGGATTAGCCCTCACCTGAGAAGTGATGGAGCCTTGTGTGTTCGTGACTGTTGTATTCCCGGCGTCCCAGCACCAGGCGGCGTAGGCATTGCCAGACTGGTTGTAGTCAAATGCGCCAGTACCCAAGGAGAACCCGTCAGCGTTGAATGCTGTAAGACCCTGAGTTTCTGTTACTTCGGCGTCTGTACCTTGTGAGATCAAAGCCTTGGTGGCGCCACGCACGGTGTCAAGCAGGCGATGCCCGGTTGCGCTACTGCGGTTCTTGATCCACACAAAATCAGGCGAGAAACCAAGACCCGCAATACTACGAGCGGAACTGTTGCCTGTGTACAAAGACACATCAAACAGGTCACTAGGCTTTGTGACTAATGGCGCCGGGAGGTTAGCCGTACAGAGCGCCTTGAAGCCGCTGGGGGCGGTGTAGGCGAAGGGCCGTTGGCCGAAGTTGCAATCCATGACTCCGTATTGGTAGTCATAGCTGATGATGATTGGCACTAGCTCACGGCCAGCAGTACCTCCAATCGTGCCCGTAGCAATCTGAGTGTTGTTGCGCCTGAACGTAAAGGTGTTGGCGTCAAGGTCAACGGCGCAAGACAAGACATCTCCGCTAGAGAAGGCAGCGCCTCCATCGACCTGCGAATTACTAAAGTTCTTGTAATAGCCGCTATCGCTTAGGACGACGGCATCTGACACGGAAATTGGAACAGTTGTTGAGCCGGATACAGAAGAAAGACCAAAGCCGAAAGCGTGCCAAGCCGTGTTTATGTTTCTCGGAGCAAAGGGCGCATTTGCTAGGGTAACTTCCCAGTACCATTTACCAGTAGAAGCAGCAATTGTCCCATTAGATCGTCGCCACGTGCTTGAGCTTTCATAGCGAAGATTACCCTGGCTGTATGTTCCCCCTGTAGTTGTAAGCGGATTCAACGTGCAGTAGTTCCCCCGAACTTGATTCCCGAGCCCAGTATCTACCTCGCTGCCGTTCACTGGTACATCGATAAGGCTGTCGTTGCCTGCACCAGCGGTGACGGAAAGGTTATTCGGCGTCCAATTGTTCCCCAGGTTGAAGTTGTCCTTACCCAGCGTCGTTGCCGTAGCTGCCGAGTTGTCACTGAAGGGCAGCCAGAACGAATTGCCGGTGGGCGTGGGACCGCTGTATTTCTTGGGCTGCCAGATGCCGGTTGTCGCGGAGAACTCGCCGAATGAACTCGGGTCAAGTTGTTGACCATCAATCAGGAAGCAGTCGGCAAGATAAGCATCAAGATAATAGGTTGAGCTATTCTGATTGATTAAGTATCCGATCCGCTGCTCTTGCGCATCATTGACCCAGCTATCTGCGTTTTGGTTGTAAGTGGATATCGTCAGAGTTTGCTGGACACCATTAACATAAAATTTCAAGCCATTGGCAGCGGTGGCTTGAGTGGTATCAACGCTGATGACAACGTGATACCAAGCAGAAGGATCGCGGAATACAGCAGACGTGTAAGCGTAGAAAGTGTCAGATCCACTTGTTCTACTCCGAATAAAAAGTCCATCACCAGAGTCAAACCATAGATTGGTGAAATTGGACGAGCTTTGCCGGCCGTTATACAGCGGCAGGATGGATTCGTTTTTTACTTTCTTCACCCATCCCGCCCAGGTCCACGTCTTGCGGTTGCCGGCTGATGCGGGGGTGCGGCTGAGATAGGCCGAGTCGGGTGCGTTTAGACGAATGGAACGTTGAATAGCGTATCCAGTCGCTCCACCAGCAGGAGCACCAAGCAGCAGGCTGTTATTGAGTACACTCATTTCACGTCGGCGATCAGGCGGGCGGTGATACGGGTGGCCGATTCGACGTAGTAGGCGATCACGTCCACTGCGCTGGCCGTTGTGGTGAGTGTAGGCGCAGTTCCGCCGGGGAACTTCCAGTTGCTGCCGTAGGCCAGCGTGCGCGAGCCGGTGCCATCCTGCGTGATCACGATCGTGCCCGACTGGCCGGCGGTAAGGTTGCTGGGGTTGGCCAGCGTCCGGTTGCCACCGAGCGTCACGCTAAAGTTGTTGGCCACCGCAAAGTCTGCGGTGATCGTCGCTCCATCGGTGAGCGCCGACACGCTGCCCCGCTGAGCGGCGGTGAAGCTCTGGGCTGTTGCCAGGGCCGCATAGCCCGAGATGGTCTGGCCTGCCGCGAAGGTGATGGCGCCGGTCATCGTGCCGCCGGCCTTGGGCAGGGCAGCGTTGGCCAAGTCGTAGGCCGACTTCACCGCGTTCGGCGTGGCCGCTGTCGAGGTGCTGGTGCTGCTGGTCGAATCCGTCAGCTGCACCACGCCCACCACGCTGGTGGTGCCGGCCACGATCTTGCTGCCGCTGATCGCCGCGCCTGAGGCGATGTCGGCGTTCACGATCGCGCCGGAGAGCACCAGCGTGCCGTCCGCGTTCGGCAGGTAGATCAGCCGGTCTGCGGTCGGATCGGCGGCCAGCAGCTTCGTCTCGTTCGCGTCGTCGGTGCTGCCCTCGAAGATCAGCCCCACGCTGGCGCCGAGCGTCACGTCACCTGTGAAGGTGCCGCCAGCTGCAGGCATGGCCGCAGCCGCCAGGTCGTAGGCGGCCTTGACTGCGGTGGGGGTCGCCGCGAGCACCGAACTGGTGGTGCCGGTGCTGTCGCTGAGCTGTACCACGCCGGCCACGCTGGTGCTGGCCGCGGCCACCGAGATCGCCGGGGTGGTGGTCCCGTTCGCCACCGAGATGGCGCCGCTGCCGGTGACGCTGGTGACGGTGCCCAGATAGTCGAGGCCCCACTCGAGGCCGGTTGCGGTGGCGCTGTTGGCGCGCAGCACCTGTCCGTTGGTGCCCACTCCCAGCTTGCTGAGCGCGGTGCTGCTGGAGGCCGCCAGCAAGTCGCCCTTGGTGTACGTGCCGGTGCCGGTGCCGCCGCGGGTCGCCAGCAGCGTGCCGCTGGTGATGTTGTCGGCGTTGCGGGTCTCGTTCGACACCTCCTCGACAGCCGCCTGCACGTTGGTGGCGGAGATGTTCGCGGCCGGGGTGAAGCTGACGTTATTGGCGGACTGCGCCACGAACGTCGAGCTGACATCGATCACGGTCCAGGTGGAGCCGTTGCTTAGCACCAGGTCGGGAGGTGCCAGCGCAACCGTGGGCGCCGGGGCGGTGCCGGTGCCGCTGATCGACACCACCACGTAGTAGCCGTTATTGCTCGAGCTGGCGGCCGGCAGCGAGTTGCCCACCGTGAGGCCGATCGAGGAGCCCTCGGTGGTCACCGTGGCGATCTGATTGGTGCTGGCGTCATAGGTGCCAGCGAAGATCACCGAACCGGCCGAGATGCCCAGCGGCTGCCAGACGTTGCCGTCCCACAGGAAGAAGGATTCGTCGAGCGGGTTGAAGAAGATCTGGCCGATGTAGTCGGCGGTGGGCAGCGCCTCGCCGAACTTCGCGGTGGAGTAGTTGGCGAGCTTCGCGCCGGTCACTGCATCGTCGGCGAGCAGCGCGGTGGCGAAGGTGCCGGTGGTGATCTTGCTGGCGTCGAGCGCGGGGATGTCGGCTGCGTCGAGCGTGGTGCCCGCTGTGACGTGCCCCTGCGCGTCGATCGTCACCTTGGGATAGGTGCCAGCGGTGGCGGTGTTGCTGTGGTTCAGCGTGCCGCTGCTGACCGACAGGCCGGTGCCGGGCTGGATGATGCCCTTGGTGCTGGCGGTGGCATCCGGCAGGTCTGAGGCGGCCAGCGCGCGGAAGGTAGGCGTGGCATCAGCGCCCGAAACCGGCCCAGCGAACACGCGCGCCGCGGCCTGGCTGTCCAGCGTGGTGGTGATCGTTGCGCTGTAGTTGTCGGGATAGCTGACAGCGAACGAGATCGGCGTCGAGTCGGTGAAGGTCAGCGTGCCCAGCGAGGCCTGCCGCAGCCAGGTGGAGCCGTCCCAGGTGTATTCGATGCCGGTGTTGGTGTTGACCCACTGCTGGCCCACGAAGGCGCCGGAGCCGGATGGCGTGGCGGCCGACACGATCGCGGCCGAGCTGTCGGCCAGCTTGGCCGCGGTGATGGCGTCATCGGCCACCTTCGCGGTGCTGACGGCGCCCGTGCCGAGCTTGGCCTCCACCACAGCGCCGCTGGCGATCGTCGCCGCGAACGATCCGGTGCCGGAGCCCGTCACGTCACCGGTGAGGGTGATCGTCTGGTCGCCGGTGTTGGTGCCCGAGGTGGTGCCGCTGTGGGTGCCGGAGAAGGTGCCCGACTGCGTGGCGAGCGTGCCCAGCCCCAGCGTGGTGCGCTGGGTGGCCGCGTCGGCATCATCGAGCAGCGCGCGGCCCTGAGCAGTGCAGGTGATCTCCTCGACATCGCCCGAGCCCGAGGAGCTGCGGCCGAGCAGCTTGTCGGTGGCCGAAACGTCCTGCAGCTTGGCGTAGGTGACGGCGCCATCAGCCAGGGCTGCCGTGCCGAGGTTGGAGGCCTTCGCGGTGGTGACGGCGCCATCGGCCAGCTTGGCCGTGGTCACCGAGCCGTCCACCAGCGTCGGGGTCACGTCGGTGAAGGAGCCGCCGCTGTAGACCTGCAGCACGCCGGTGCTGCTGTTCAGGTAGCCGCGGCCCTCGAAGTTGTCGCTGACCGGCGCCGTGGTGGCGACGTGGATGCTGGAGTCGTCTGCCAGCTTGGCGGCCGTGACAGCATCAGCAGCGAGCGCAGCCGTGCCGATCTTCGTGGTGCTGGTCTGGTCGAGCTTGTCAAGGTCGATCGAGGCCGCATCGATCAGATCGAGGCCGGCATCCACCAGGTCCTTCGCTGTGACCTTCTTCGTCTGCGAGGCCGAGATGTCCGCAATGGGCAGCACGTCGGTGGCAGCCACCGAGGCCTTGGGCAGCGCTGTGAGCTGAGTAATCCGCTGGTCAGCCAAGGCTCAGCCTCCGTGGGCACCACTGCTAGGACCCATGTTAGTCCTCGGTTTCTTTCAGCAGGAAGTCGAGGGACTGCTCGAGGCTCAGTCGATCGTTGTCTTCCTTCAGGATGAACTCTTCGATCGAACCGATCAGCAGCCGGATCTCGCCGGTGGTCACGAAGTCGATCGTGCAGTTGATAATGTCGCCGGCCGCCACCTGCACGCCGGCCTTCGTCACCATCGCGTCGAACTGGTAGAAGACGCTGTTCACCGTCGCATCCACCGAGCTGTCGGTCAGGTAGAGCGCGCAGTCGAATGAGCTGCCGAGCTCGAGGCGCTGGATCAGCTGCAGCATCAGCAACGGGGTCTCGGTGACGCCGGCCGTGGTGTAGTCGAAGGCGCAGGTGATGGTGCCGCTGCCCGACAGCAGACCCGCGGAGTAGAGCTGCCGGAATCGGTCGCTGAGGCTGGTGCTGTCGATGGCCTCGCGGTCGGTGGCCAGCGTGTAATCGACCACATTCCCGAGCACGCTGTAGGACACGTCCCGCACGCGGCACTCGATTGGGATCGGCTCGCCGGTGAAGGCGTAGAGCGCCAGCTCGTTCGCGCGCGTGTTGTTGATCGCGTCCTCGAAGGTGCCGAAGAAGCGCAGGCCGCCGGCTGCGTTCACGTTCACGTAGCCCGAGATGCCGGGCTCCACGGTGCCGCTGGACCAGGCCGCGCTGGTGAAGCAGACCAGCCCGCGCGGGTCGGTGGTGGAGATGTCCACCCGGTCACCCGTCAGCAGGTTGTCGCCGGCTGAATCGAAGCTGAGGCGGTTGAGCGTGGTGTTCACGTCGGCCGCGTCGATCTGATCCTGCAGCGCGCTGATCTGCACCGACGTGGCGCGCCGGAGCCGTACGTTGCCCTTGGTGCCGAGGAAGAACGTCATCCGATCACGCCGTCAGCCAGGAAGTCGCCATCCACCGTGAACTGGATCGGCACCACCACCAGCTCGCCGGTGCTCACGCCCACCTGCGCTGCGGTGATGTAGGCGAAGAACTCCAGATCATCGTTCGCGGCATCGCTGACCCTGAGCTTCAGCTTCACCCGGTCCGCCTCGGTGACGGCGCCCACCTTCTGGATCTTGCCCAGCAGCGCGGTGAACTGCGTCAGCGTGGCCGACTCGCCGGCCTCGAGGCGGTAGTAGAGCAGCGTGGCCGAGCCGCTGGCACTCTTCAGGCCTGGCGTAAACGTGCTCGCGGTGCTGTCGATCGCGGTGGTGCTGAGGAGCTCCACGCTCGCCTCGAGTGACCAGTCGCGGATCTTCGCCACGGGCTTGTAGGCCGCGCCGTCCCAGAACTCCAGCTTGCCGGTGCGGCCGGTGTAGAAGCCCATGAACGGTGGCCCAGTCTGAAATCAGGCTAGCGAATAGAGAACGCACTATCCGCGAAGGATGCGATCTGGCTCAAGGTCTGGCCATCCGAAACGATGCACGGATGTTCGATCGCCCTCACGCTCACCTCGCCCTCTTCATCCATCTGCACTTCCGTTACCCGGAATACCCGCTGGCGGGTGACGGTCTGGCCGAGCACAAACAACCGGCCGGCATAGGGAGCGAGATCGGCAGCGGTGCCATTCGAGACGGTGATGCTGGAGACGTTGATCACGTCGCTGCCCGATTGGTAGACCAGCGCGCGGTAGCCGCTGCCGTTCACCGGGCCGCCTGCGATCGGCGTGTTCAGCGCGCCGCCCGCCTCTATCACGCCGGTGGTGACCTGATCCCACTGGTTCTCGCCGATCGCCACGTAGATGTAGGCGCCGGGCTCCAGCACGCTGTCCGTGGGGAAGGTGGAGAACTCGATCGCGCGGCGAACGTGCCGGCGCTGGTTGCAGAGCAGCTTGCCGAACAGGATCGCCTGGCTGCGGTTGGTGACGTACTGGGAGAGATCGAAGGTCTGGCGCACCGAGCTCGCCTCGGCAGAATCGGCGCGGCTCACCTCCACGCTTCGGTTGCGCGGGAACACGCCATCGATCTCGGTGTCGCGGTAGATCACCGAGGCGATCAGGTCCTGGACGTTGCTGCCGAAGTCGATGAACTCCTCTTTGTAGGAGTCCTCGAGGATGTTGCCTTGGTTGAACAGGGCAGAGATCGTCACCTGGCGGGTGATGTTGCCGGCGCTGTCGGTGGGCACGGCGGGCACCAGCGTCTCGCGGCCACCGACGCGCCCGAGCTCGAGCAGGGAGAACGGCGCCACCTCGGCCCAGAACTGCCGCCATGGGGTCTGCTCGGCGATCACGCCGTCCATGTAGAGGTTGTTCTGTCGGCAGAACTTCTTCGCGAAGGCGAGCGCCTGCAGATCGACGCCGCCGACCTTGGCGAACCGGCCGATGCCGTTCTGGCCGTCGAGGATGGTGTCAAGGAAGATGTCGGGGGCGTAGCTGCTCGAGCCATCGGGTGAGGCCGGATAGGTGCCGTCATCACGCAGCCGGCGGAGCATCTTGCCCTTCTGCACGAACACCGAGATCGAGCGGAGATCCTGAATGCCCTGGCCGCTGTAGGCGTTGAAGCCGATCAGGCTGAGGCCGTCGTAGAGGTTGGGGTAGTTGGCGAAGGCCTCGGTGCGCTGCTCGGTCACGGCGGTGATCGCCAGCTCCGGCCCCTGATCGAAGCTGAAGGTCAGCTGCGTGTCGGAGAACATCGAGAACAGGCCCCACTCATCGATCTCGGAGGGGTTGACGTTCACCGGGGGCAGCTTGCCCCTGCGGCTGCGGATGGTGCCCACGAAGGTGAACTGGCCGCCGCGGGGGCCGGGGATCACGTTCACATCGCCGCTGTTCTCGATGTAGGCGAAGTCCGCGAGGCCGTGGTAGCCCATCTCAGCGCCGGTGTCGGCGATCGGCTCGAAGCGGAACTGCCATTTGCCGATATTGTCGTCGGCGATGAACTTCAGCGAGACGAAGTTGTCCACGTCCGCGCCGCGGCGGATCACGAAGATGTAGGGCACACGCTGCCAGCTGGTGTCAGACGCGCCGGTGCGGCGATACCAGACCCAGAAGAACATCGATCGCAGCTTGATGCCGTTATCGCTGATTTTGTAGTTCTTCATGCTCACCTTGCCGTACTTCTTCGCGCGGCCCTGCACCCGCTTGAACACGCGGGCCTTCAGCGCGAAGTCCACCACCCGGCACTCGGTGATGGTTTCGTATTTGGCCTCCTCAGACTTCACCAGGCACTTCACGTTGAACCAGTCGTTCCACTTCTCCGGGTTCTTCAGATAGTCCTGCAGTGAGCTGATGCGGCTCTGCTTGCTGCTGATCTCAGAGCGCAGGCCAGCATCCCGCGCCGCCATGGCTGCGGTGTCGAGATTGTTGGCGTTGGAGGTCAGCTCGGCGATCTGCTGGTTCAGGTCGCGCTCGCGCGTGTTGAGATAGCGGCGCTCCTGTTTGAGGGTCTTGCCGCGGCCGGGGATCACGCCATCGGCGAGACCGTACTGCTCAAAGGCCTTGCTGAGCTTGTTCTGCGCCCGCTTGATCTTGCGGTTGCTGTCCGCGATCTTGTTGCGCAGGTCGCGCACACGGTTGCGGTCGGTGTTGTTTTTCTTCTTCTCCTCCTCGATCTCGTCGCGGTAGTTGTCGCGCTGCTCGCGGAACTCATCAAGGTTCCGGGCGGCCTCCTGCACCACAGGGTCGAAGCTGTCCGCATTGTTCAGCAGGTTTTCCAGCTCGCCGGATGTCCACTTGCGATCGGAGAAATCATCGATCAGATCCTTCAGCGCGCGGATTTCCTCTAGGCGCGTGGCGACGCCCTGCAGGCCAGGCTTCAGGATCGGCTCGTTCTTCAGCAGCTGATCGTTCAGCGCTGTGACCTGCTGCTCGAGCAGCACGATCTCATCGTTCGCTTCGTCTTCGTTCTGCTTGAAGTTGGTGGTGCCGTAGTCCTCGGTGGGGCAGATGCCGCTTTCGACGCACTCGAGCTTCACTTGCATGGCGCCATCGTCGAGCTCCACGTTTCTGATCGGCTGCGCCACCTTGAACAGCGCGCTGCCCAGCTTGTAGGTACTGGCCGCGTCGATGTAGCTCGACATCGACCGCCGCAGCTCGGCGGCCGCTTCCTTCACGTCGTCGTCGCTGTTGTGCGGAATGCGCTTGAACACCAGCGTGAACACCGTGCCCACCGGCACCACGTTGCGAGTGTCGTCCAGCTCATTGCGGGGCCAGTAGCTGCTGAAGTCCTCCAGCTCGACGCCGAGCTCGGCCTCCTGCCGCCGGCCGTCCTCATCGCGGTCGTAGAAGTTGACGTTGATCGGGATCGGCGCGTAGACGCCGCAGCGGGTCATCGTGCTCGGCGAGAATGCCTGGCTAAAGCCCTCGGTGTAACCGTTGCCGATCAGGTTGGCGCGGTAGGCGAAGTCGCCCGGCGCCTGGCCGTCGCGCGTCGGGTCGCTGGTGCTGCCGGCAGGGCGGAAGATGTCGGCGTACTGCAGCGGCCGGTTGTGGCCGAAGTAGGTCCAGTTCTTTGTGGCCGCGAACTGGCGGATCGGGGTCTGGCCGAAGGCGATCCGTCCCGCGGCGATCTGCTCAATCCTCGAGGCGCCGATCGCCAGCAGCATCTGCATGAACTGGCTCGAGCCCTCGCTATGCACCGAGCTCCACAGCAGCGATGTGGCCACCCGCACGCCGCCCGTGGGGTTGTCCTCGACGTTGCAGTAGGCAAGGTTCACCGTGTCGCCGTACTTCGCCAGCTCCTGCTGGCTGTTGAAGCCGAACCGCGGGGCGAATACCTGATCGCGCCGCTGGCGCTGGTTTTTCGGCTCCTCGGGCTTGGGGGCCAGCAGGTAGGACGCCGCCTGCAGGATGATGCCGACCACCACCAGCACGATCGAGACCGGATCGCCGCGCAGCTCCTGCAGCTTCTCCTCGCGCGAGCGGGTGTAGTCGTGCTGCACCGCCAGGAACTCGAGGTAGTCGGCCTCCGAGACTTTCAGGATCTCGATCAGCTCGTGCTCGTAGGGCAGCAGCTTGCGCGTCATCGATCCATCCAGAAGTAGTGCCCCACGCCATCGGGCAGCGGTGCCTGGATCACATTCTGCCCCGGCCCGATGAACAGCACAGGGCCGCCGAGGTGGGTGCCGAGCGCTGCACCGGCGCCGGCCGGCAGTAGGACCACAGCGCCGCGCCGCGGGGCCTTGAGGCGTGTGCCGTGCTCACACAGCCAACGCGCGATCATCGACCGCGGGAAGGCCTCCTCGGTCCAGTCCGCGTAGACCCACTCGAACTGCTCGCGGTAGCTGGGGAGCCCCAGCCGGTCGCGCACCTCGCACACCAGCTGGAAGCAGTCGGTGCGGCCGCTGCCGTCGCCCGGCCGGTGGCCCCAGCCGTAGGCAAGACCCACCAGATCGTTCATCGCAGGTAGAGCTCCGAGTTGAGCGGCAGCGGGCCCACCATGTCGCGGGTGAAGCTGCGGCCGGGGAAGCTCGAGCCCACGCTGTCGATCGCCGACCTGAAGCGCAGCTCGATGGTGGTGTCGCTGAAGCTGGCGCCGAGGCCGATGTAGTAATCGGTGACGGTGCTGGTGATCGTGCCCGCGGCATTCAGCCAGGCAGTGGTCAGCGTCAGCTCGCTGAGCCGGTTGCCGTCGCCGGCCTCCACCAGCACCAGCGCGAAGTCCACATGCGGGAACAGCACCTGCAGCTGCGCGTTCTCGCCGTTCAGCGTGGCCAGCGCACCCTCGGCGCGGAAGGGCGCGAAGGTGTAGCTCTCGCTCTGCAGCGAGGCGTTCTGCCCCACGAAATAGTTCTGGTAGCGATGGGTGGCCCCATCGGTGGTGCGCAGCTTCAGGAACTGGCAAATCCGCAGCTCAGTCATCAGAAGTCGAGCTCTCCGATCAGCTGAATGCTCACCTGGCTGCGGCCGGTGTAGACCGACTGCACCTCAGGGGCCGCGGCGTATTCCCACTTGATGCTGGTCGGCGCCTGGATGTAGCCGCGCAGCGTGTCGCTCATCCCGGCGAAGATGTCGGCCGGCAGCGTGAACCGCTCGAAACCGCCCGAGGTGGCGGTGTAGTGGGCGAGCAGCTGCGCCGTGGTGGTGTCGCTGATGTTCTCGTAGCTGAGCTGCAGCTCGTAGCCGCTGGCGCGGTTGCCGAAGCTGCGCTTGACGGTGGCGCCCGACAGCGCGCGATAGACCTTCGTGGGGAAGGCGCCGAGCTTGAAGGCCCGGCTGGTCGGCTTGATCCTCGGGAACTGGTCAGCCATCAGCGCAGCCCCACACGGGAACGGGTGGACGGGCTCTGCTGCAGTTTATCGAGCGTCATCGACATTCCGCGCTTGGCGCCGTCGCGGGCCGCCTGCCGCCGGGTGGCTGCCATCGCCGACTCGAGCTGATCGCGGCTGACGTACTCGACGCCGCCGATGTTGGTGCTCTGGAAGCTCATGTTCAGCACCGGGCTGGTGGCGGCCTGCATCGGGCCGCTGCCCATCGCATCGCGCATCTTGTCGCCCTGCAGCGCCACGGGGATGCGCCGGCCATCCGGCAGGGGTACGTAGGCCTCGGGCTTGCTGCCCTCGCCGTAGAGCGCCAGCTGGGGGCGGTTGGCGATGCCGCCCTGGCTGTAGCGCTTCAGCGGCGCCGGGCCGTTGTTGGTCATCACGCCGCCGTTGGCGAAGCCGAAGCCGGGGAACAGCGAGTTGAGACCGAACTTGATCAGCGCCGAGCCGATCTGCTTCAGCACGCCTGCGGCGATCTGCTTCAGCTGGTCGTCGAGATCCTTGGCGCCGGTCATGGCCGCCTCGATCGCCGCATCGATGCCGCCGATCACGCCCTGCGCCAGCGTGCCCTTAATGCTGGCGTAGAGGTCCTGCAGCTCCTGCTGCCGGTTCTTCATCTCCTCGAGGTTCTGTTTGGCTCGCTCGAGCTCCACGTTCTCGCGCTGGATGCCGGCCACGATCTCCGGCTGGGCATCGCGGCGCAGCTGCACCGAGCGGAGCACGTCCTGCAGCGCCACCCGCTGCTCCTCTGTCAGCTGGTTGCTCTTCAGCTCCTCGGCGATGCGGAACTCGATCGCGTCGAGTCTCTCGGCCTCGGCCAGCGCCGCCCGCTGCACGTCGAGGGTCTGCTGCGCCATCTCCGGCGACAGGCCGGCGCGGTGCGCCTCGATCAGCGCGTTGGTGTCAGCCAGCTGATCCTTCGTGCTCTTCGTCTGGCTGTCGAGGTCGGCCGTCATGCCGCCGAGCTCCACCCGCAGCGCCTTGATCAGGTCGTTGAAGTTCTGCTGGTTCTTCACGGCCGTTTCGGTGCCGAACGCAGCGCCGAGTGCTGCGCCCTGGCTGTTGATCCCGCCCATGATCGAGCTCGGATCGAACCCGGCCGGGGGTGGCGTCATGGTGGGGGAGATCGGGGCGCCGGCCGAGCCGCTGATCGTCGCGCCGCTGAAGAACCGGCGCCGGGCCTCTGCGCGGTGCGGGGCCATCGCGGCCACGCCACTTTGCGGGCTGGTGCCGAACGCATCACGGCCGGTCAAGCTGGCCTTGGGGTTGCCGCCCAGCACCGTGCGGTAGAGGGTCAGCAGATCAGCGCCCTGCGTGGACATCCCCACGCCCTTGAAGCGGTCCTGGAAGTAGCGAACCACCGGCCCCTGCACCTGCTCCTCAAAGCTCTGGCCGCGATGGGCGCCGTACTGCCGGCGCTCGTTCGGGCCGAACTGGATCAGGCCCATGTACTTGCCACCAGCGCCGCCCATCTTCGAGGGGCTGTAGGTGCCGCCGGTCTCAAAGCCGATGATCGTGGCGAGATCGAGCGGTGACACGCCGAGCTTGGCCGCGGCCGCCACCAGCGCCTTGGCTTGGCTGCTGAGGTTGCCGCCGGTCACGAAGCCGCCGACCACGCCGCCACCAGCCGCAGCACCACCTGCGCCCGTCAGCGTCGAGGCCGCATTCTGCGCGCCGGCCTCCATCAGCTGGCCGAGTTTCTTGCCTGCGTCCTGCAGGATGTTGCTCACCGAGCGCGCGTAGCCCTCCTGGATCCGGCCGATGCCGTCCGCGGTCTGAACCTTGAACTCCTCAAGCCGGCGCTGCAGATCGGTCTGGCGATCGGTTGCGTTCTGCTCGTTCTGGATCCGCTGCTCGCTGTAGCGGCGGAAGATCTCATTGATCCGGCCGGCCGCCTCGATGCCCTCGGTGCTGAGCCCGGCAGCGCGGAGCCGCTGCTTCTCCTGCTCGAGCGCGATGTCCTGCTCCTGCTCGGCGATCCGACGCCGGGCCTCCGAGATGGACCGCTCCACCTGCAGCCGCTGATCGCCCAGATCACGCTCAAGCTGGGCGGCCCGGCGGATCGATTCCTTCTGGAAGTCGGCGAGCTCCTGCGCGCGCTTCTGCGCGGCATCGGCCAGCTTCTCCTCCATGTCCTCGCGGACCTTCAGCTGCTCCTTCAGGGCCTCTGCACGCGCGCGATCGCGGCCAGCCTGTCGCTCAGCAGCAGCGGCCTCGCGGGCCTCGCGCTGGTCGGCGGTGGTGGCCTCCAGTCCCGCGGCCTTCTGCGCTGCACGCTGGCGCTCGGCCTGGAACTGCGCGAACAGCTCCTTCGATCGCTTGTCTTGAAACTCATCGATCTCGAAGCCGTAGCGGAACACGCCGCCGATGCCGAACTTCGCGCGCGATTCCTTCTGCGCCTGCAGGTCGGCGCGGATGCGATCACCGCGGCGCTCGGCAGCGCCATCGGTGAGGCCGAGGCCGTCAGAAATGCGCTCCACCGCGCTGGTGAATGCGCGCAGCAGCTTGATCGCAGTCGGGCCGAACGCCTTGGCAATACCCTGCGCCGCCTTCTCCAGCTCGATCTGCAGGTCGCGCAGCGCCTGCGCGCCGGTCTGGAACTGCTTGTTCAGCGTGCCGAGCTGCGTGTCCTTCAGCTTGCCAAGTGCCGACAGCACCACGTCGGTGGTGACCTTGCCCTCGGCCGCCAGCCCCTTCAGCTCGCCGATCGTGACGCCGAGCTCCTTCGCGATCGCCTGCGCCGCGAGTGGCGCCTGCTCGCGGATCGAGCGCAGCTCCTCACCCTGCAGCACGCCGGATGCCAGGCCCTGCTTCAGCTGGATCAGCGCGTTGCTGGTCTCCTGCGCCGTTGCGCCGCTGTTGCGGGCCGCGGCAGAGAAGCCGATATAGGCGTCCTCGAGCTCTTTGATGCCGATCCCGGTCGGGCGCAGCGAGGCGTAGAGGCTCGCGAACCCGTCCGCTGCCTCGGTGGTGCTCATCCGCAGCGTCTCGGCGATCCGCGCGGTGGCCGCCTGCGCCTGGTTGTATTCGCCGAACTGGTCCGACAGCGCCCGGAGCCGCACCTGCGCGCTTTCAGCCGCCAGCCCCGCGTCGGCGATGTACTTCACCGCCAGGCCGCCTCCAGCGGCCGCGGCAAGGCCCGCCAGCCCACTGCCGCCGATCATGCCGAACAGGCCGCCACGGCCCGACCCGGCGCCGCTCAGCTTGCGCTGCTTGGCCTCCAGCTCATCGATCTGCTTGCCCAGCCGGCGGTAGGCCTGGCTGTTGATGTCCACGTTGTCGCGGAGCTGCTTCAGCGCGGCGATGTGGTTGCGCAGCCCGGCGGTGGTGTTGCCGGCCGCGCGGGCCATCCGCTCGATGTCGATGTTCGCCTGGCCGAGCGCGACCTTCGTCACCTTGGACTGCTGCGCCAGCCCCTGCAGGCTGCGCTTCAGCTGGTCCAGCCCCGAGCCTTCCAGCTTGGCCGTGAACTTGATCGCCGTGTCGAGGGACATCGCCATGGCGTCAGCCCTCCTTGTTCATCATTGCCAGAGCCGCGCCTTCCATCACCTGCAGGTCCTCCAGAAGGGCGCGCGGCTCCTTGACTTCGTACAGTCTAAAGAGCCACTCCAGCACCGAATAATCGAGCCCGAGCGCACCGTTCATCGTGGTGCGCCACTGTGTTGCGCTGCGCAGGAACATCTCCACAGCGTCCCAGTTCTCGGGCCACACCTCGAAATCGTCCGACCGTTGCTCGGGGAGCTCCAGCCCGAAGGCTGCAGCATCTGCCGCGGTCTCATCTTTGACTGCGCCGCCGGCCCAATGCTCAGCGGCGTCCGTCAGTTTTTTCTTTTGCCCTTCGCCAGACTGTCGAGCCAGCTGGTCACGATCGCGGCCGCCACTAGTGGCACGTTCAGCAGATCGGTTTTCGCCTTCTCGCTGAAGGGTACATCGCCGCCCTTGGCGTCCTGAATGCCAACCCAGCCGACCAGCACCTCGGCGCAGAGATCGTCGTCGTTCAGCTCACCGGCCTGAATGGCATCCCAGATCTCGCGGATGCGGGTCTGGGGAAGTCGTTTGAACTCGGCATCGAAACTCTGTTTGTCGAACCGGCCGCCGTCGATGGGGAACTCGACGGTGACCGGCCAGCTGTAGGACTTCGACTGTGAGAGAACGAATGCCATTCAGGCGCTCCGAGGGTCAGGTGTAAGCCAGGCTCAGCTCGTCGTTACCGGCGCTGGTGGGCACCGCAACGTAGGGCAGGTTCAGCATCTGGATGCCGTCCTGGTCAGAGTAGCTGGGGTTGGCAATGTCCGACTGGGCCGTGGTGAACGTCACGATGTTGCCGGCCGTCGCCCCATGCTGGAAGCTGATCGAGCCGGTGCTCGAGCCAGTGGCGATCGCGAAGAAGTCTTTTGCGGTGATGGTCGGCGCCTCGATCACCACGTCGCCGGCCGGCGCGCGGTTCACGATCAGCGACTCCTTCGTGCAGCCCACCAGCTCGCGGTAGATCACCTCATTCGCCATCTGGAAGCTCAGGGACTGCAGGCAGCCGCTGTAGCTGAAGATGGAGAAGTTGGAGGTGTTGCCGTTCTTGAAGATCAGCGGCGCGGCCTGGTTGGCATAGGTCGGGGTGGGGGTCGCCGTATCTGTCGGGTCGTTGTAGATCCCCGTCATGGTGAAGCTGATCGTGGGGATCTGGCCCACCTCGGCGCTCAGCTCGAAGGTGCCGCGGCAGCCGGTCACCTTGTGGCGGATGCCGTCGTTGAAGAAGTAGAGGGTCACCGAGCTGAAGCTCGCGCTCACCGGCGCATAGGTGACGCTGGTGGTGGCCACCACGGTCTCGGCAAGGCCGCAGGCCTTCAGTACGGAGCCATAGGCGGGGGCGGTGCCGGCAGCGCCGGAGCCAGCCAGTTCCACCTCGAAGGTCACCTCGACGCGGGTCTGCGCCAGCAGCTGGTCGCTGTTGCCGAGATAGGGACGGATCAGATCGCGCGTGACCGTATCGGCCTGCAGCGGGGTGATCTCGAGGTTGCGCACCAGGATCGCGTTCGCCGAACCGGTCGGCGTGGGATCGGTCCCGTAGGTGCTCTCAGTCTTTGCCAGGATCAGGCGTTTGCGGCTCAGGAGCGGCATTGCTCTCTACCTCGTCAGGTTGGGAGGGTTGGGCCGGCTCCGTCCGCTCGATGAGCGTCCGCTTGCCGGTTTTAGGGTCGAGCAGGTAAGACCCGCCTTGTCCCAGGTATTCGTCCACCATCGTAGCCATGATCAGCTCGCGAGATTTGTGACCGAGGTCCGATAGAGCACACGATAGTCGCACTGAATTTCACCAGCAGCGCCATCAGCCTCGGCGAAGTTGAAGGTGACGCCGATCGGTTGAATGTCGATCGCATAGCCGCCGAGCGTCAGATCGGCCATCAGCCTGCCGTGCAGGCTCTCCACGATCGGGTCGGCGATCTGGTCAGGAATGGCGCCGCGCACGATCACCGTCACCCGCACCGTCATCGACCAGTCGAGCGTCGGCAATGCCGTGTTCTGGCTGGCGTTGTCGCTGAGCGGCTCTACCACGATCGCCGGGCTCTCGGCCCTGCTGATCGGCTCCACCCGGCTGCGGTAAATCCGCGTGCTGACGCCGGTGGTGCCCGTGAGTGCGGTGCGGACCGCGGCCAGAATCGTCTCGCGCTTGGTGGTCATACCTTCGTCAGCCCGATCTCAACAAATGCGCCATCGTCGATCTGCCGCGTCTCGCGCACCTGATAGCTGGTGCCGGCCACGGTGATGCTGTCGCCGTACTTCAGGCCGCCGAAGTCGGCAGCGCGCGCGGTCAGCGAATAGTCGGTGCTCAGAACCATGTCACCAGAGATGATCTGGCTGGGCATGTCGAGGATGCCCAACGCCGAAACGGCGCCAGCCGTGCAGCTGACGCCGAAGTCGTTGAGGAACAGGTTCAGATCCTCGGTAAGCGCCATCAGCCGTACTTCTTCAGGCCGTAGCCCTGCACGGAGTAGGTGGTGGTGCCGCTGGAGGCGATGGTGCCGACGAAACGCACGTAGCGCTTCAGCTCATCGCGGTTGAGGGTGATCACCTGCTTGGAGGCAGCCTGCGCCACGGCGGTGAAGCCGCCGCCGGTGACATCGGAGAAGTCGCCGGAGGTGGTGGTGTCGCTGGTCTGGATCTTGCCGGTCATCGTGCCCGAGCCGCCAGCAGCGCCAGCGTCGAGGATGATCTGGATGTCACCGTCGAACTCGAGCAGGTCGGCGATGTTAGTGGTCGCGCCGGTGAAGGTCGCGGTTTCCTGAGCTACGGGGTGCAGCGGGAAGTGCTGCAGCTTTTCAAGCGTCTGCTGGTAGATCGCCATCGGTCAGTGCCTTTGCGCGGGGTTTGCGTTTGGGAGCAGCCGGCTCCTCGGGTTCCGGGGCAAAGTCTGCCGCGGCGGTGGCCGCGATCGCCTTGCCCATGTTGATCAGCAGTCGAGCATCGGCCACGCTGGCCGTGATCGTCGCGCCGGCCCTTACGAGCTCGCCGCCTGCCATCGTTGTCCTCAGGATCTGGATGTTCATGTGGGTAAGGGGCAGCCGTTAGGCCGCCCCGCCTCCATCAGATCAGAGGGTGTTGTTACCGCGGCAGAAGCCCTCGGGATGACGGACGGCGAAGTCCACATCCTGCAGAGCCACCACGCGCACGGTGCCGCTGGTGCTGTGGGTGTAGGGGTCCACGGTCAGGTCCAGGCCGGACCACATGGCCATAATCAGCTGGCTCCAGACGGCGAAGAAGATGTCGTTGGTGGCCACCTGGTTGCTCACCACGGCGTTGTAGCCGTTGACGGTGCCGCCGGGCTCGAACACGTAGGCGCCGGTGTCGGTGCCTTTGTCCTTGGTCTTCAGAGCGCCGCGCATGGAGGCGTTCATCAGATAGGCCATGGCGCCGATGTCGGCGTTGTCGGCCGCGATCAGGCTCTCCATCTCCACCACCTCGGCGTAGGTCGGGGTGTTGGCGGCGAAGTCCTTGGTGTTGATGCCGGTGGTCAGCTTCACGCCCAGAGGCTGGTTGCTGTTGCCGAGGCCGTAGAGGCCCACCCGGTCGATCTCGAGCGCCAGCACGGTGGCGAGATCCTGGCGAATCATCTGCTCAACGTCGATGCTGGACTGCAGCATCAGCTTGCGGCTGTAGTCGGTGAAGGCGCCCACGGTCTTGGGGCTCAGGTTCACCTGATCCACCGTCTGGTTGCTCTCGGTGGGAGAGCCGCTCTCAGCCACCCAGTAGGCGGTGGCAGCGCCGGTCTGGCGGGGAATCGCCACGTTGCCGGAGAGGCCGGTCAGGGAGGCGACGCCGAGGCCGGCGAGAGCCGAACGGTTGCGCAGCAGCTCGATGAACGAACCGGGGCGGAAGTCGGTGCCAACCAGGTCACCAGCAGCGGAGGCGGTGCCCACTGTCAGGTCGCGGCGCAGCACCTCGTTCGGCACCATGATGCCCTGGGCGGTCTTGCCGGCCTTGGCAGCGGCAGCTTCGGAGCACTCGCGCTCGAAAGCGGCAGCTTCCTGCAGCTTGCGATCGCCGGGGTTGGCGAGAGCGTTGATGGCGCGCTGGAAGGAGAACTCGCGCACTTGGCTTGCGCTCATGCCGATGTCGGCAGCCTTCTCGGTGACGGGCTCCACCTTGGCGCCGATCTTCTCGAGCACAGCAGCGCGGGCCTCATCGAGGCTGCGACCACCGTCGATCAGCTGGCGGCCGAGATCGGCCATGCCGTGCTTCTCAGTCAGGGCAGAGATGCCGGAGATGCGAGCGCGCTCAGCCTTAGCAGCCTCGGCAGCCGCTTCAGCCCGCACCGCTGAGATGTCAGGGGTGTTTTCCATCGGAACCTCAGGTTCTGGTTGGGGGGTTGGGGTTGCGGCGGGGGCCGCAGGTTGAGCGTCGAGAGCACGCCCGACGCCGACCGTTGGGTCTGCAGGTATGCTAACCACGCTCACTTCGTAGGGACTCCAGCGAGTCGCCACGAAGTCACCAGAGCCGCGCTGTTCCATGTCTTCGATCTGGTAACCGAAGCTCACGTTTCGCAGCACGCCGTCTTTCACGTCAGCCAGCACTTCCTGGGCGAAGCTATTGCGGCTGAAGCGCACGCTGACGTAGCCGCGCTTTTTCTTGCCGTCGATCCACGCGCGCTCCACAACACCCACCACCTTGTTCGGGTCGTGGTTGAACAGCAGCGGCGCTGAATCGTTGAGGCGCGCCAGGTCGGCAGCCTCGCGATCGTGGCTCAGCACTTCGTTGCCGAAGTAGCGGGCCACGGGGAACTCGGAGGAGAAGGGGAACTCCATCACCCGCTCATCGTCGCTGACCTGAAAGTCAGCAACCTCGGCGCGCTTCAGAAGCTGTCCTTCCAGATCACGCGATAGATCCATCACCATCGTCCGGGTTGTCTTGCTCATTATCGGCGGCCAAAGCCGGCCCAGGCTGCGCGGGCTCGGGGTCGTTCGCCGGGTCGGTGTCGAATCTGAGGTCGAGCTCCTCGGCCACATCCAGCTCCTGCCGGCGCGCCTGCATCAGCTCCTCAAGGTCGCCGCCCTGCTCGGCCACCACCTCGGCCAGCGTCTTGAAGCCATTGCGCACCGCCATGGCGTAGGCCTCCACCTCCTTCGAGGGGTCCACCCATGCCCAGCCGCGCGGCATCCACCGCACCGCCTTGTAGCGATCGGCGCCAAGCTCGTAGTTGGCCAGCGGCAGCGCGCCGCTCAGCACGGCCATGTCGAGCCACGCATCGAAGACCCGCTGGTGCAGGTTCTCGATCAGCCAGTTCTGCAGGATGCGCCAGTGATCGCGGTCCTCGAGCAGGCTCAGCCTCGAGCTGCTGTAGTTCGTCTGGCTGAAGTCGCGGCTGACGGTCTCGTAGGAGCAGCCGATACCGGCCGCCATCGCCCGCAGCATGGCCCGCAGGAAGGGCTCAAACTGCCCATCCGGCGCGTCGAGCTGCGGCACCGTCACGCTCTCGCCGGGCGCCAGATACTTGAACACGCCGGGCTCGAAATTCGACACCCGCTCGCCCTCGAGCACCTCATCGCCCATCAGCTCGCCCTCGGGGCTGGTAATGAAGCCCATCAGCGCGCTCGAGGCGCGTGCCCGCACGATCTCAGCCTGCTCGTAGCCCTGCAGGTGGTGCAGCCGCTGGATCGCCGAGGCCATCCACGTCACGCCGCGCGTCTGGCCGGGCCGCTCCATCCGGTAGAGGTGGATCACCTCCTCGGCCGGGATGCGCTGGTGGCGCTGCGTCGAGATCTGCTGGTTGCTGAACTGGTAGTCGCCGGGGTGGTACGCCAGGAAGTGATAGGCCACCGGCCGGCCCCAGCGGTTCACCTCGACGCCCATCCTGATCTCATTGCCCTGCTGGCTGCGGCCGTTCAGGCCATCGTCCAGCTGGTCGGCCTCGAGCACCTCGAGCGCCATCGGCACCGCGGAGCCGCCGAACCCCTGCTTGACCAGGCGGATGAATACCTCACCCGACTCGGCCACGCTCCTGATCGCCAGCCGCTCGACATCCGCGAACGTCAGCTTGCCGCCGGTGTGGCAGTGCCGCGCCTTCGTCCACTGCTTCCACGCCTGCTCGATCTGGTCGTTGATCGCTTTGTCGAGCCGGCCGCCGCGCAGCATCCGCACCTGCGCCTGGAAGGGGATGCCCTGCCCCACCACGTTGCCCTCGATCGCGCGCAGGGCCTGCCGCGCGTAGTCGTTGTCCCTGCACAGCTGCCGTGCCCGGTCCCGCAGCTTCTGCGCGCTGCCGTAGATCTCGCTGTCGGCGCTGGTGTTGCCGGTCACCCAGTCCGATGTCAGCCGCGAGAACTTCGCGCCCTCATACATCCGTCGCCGTGTCGGCCGTGTTGGGGTCGCCTCGGGGGTTCCCCGCTGCAGCCACCCGAAGATCGCAGATCGGATGCCCATCAGAACCGCACGAACAGGTTGTGTGGGTTACCCAGGCCGTTAGCGACCATTGCAGCCGCTTGTTCCCGCTTAACCTCGGCCTTCAGCTTAGATTCCAGCGCCAGAAGGTCGGCCATCTCCATCTTCTTCAGCCGCCGGCTGCCGATCGTGTACTCGGCCACCGCACCGCCCGAGATGATCGAGCGGATCGCCGCCTGCACTGCGTCGAGGTCTTTCTGCGCCTGGGTGCGGCCGTCGAATGCCGCCGGGAGCCCCGCGTAACCCAGCCCAGCCTGCACCGTCAGCTGCCCGGCCCCGAGCGTCACATGCTCGCCGCTCTTCGTGGCCTCGGCCTGCCAGTACCACTGCCCTGCATCGAACAATGCACTGGTGCCCTGCGCGATCAGGAACTCCCACCCGGTTCCGTAGGCCGTGCCCACCACCGTCGCGCCTTCGTGGTTGGTGTTGGTGCGCAGGTAGTAGGTGAGCGTCCAGCTGCTATCGATCGCATTGCCGAGGTTGTCGCGGCCCGCAACGTCCCGCCAGCGGATCGTATCGCCGGCCCTGATCTGCGCGGGGATGTTCACGGCTTCACCACTGCGTTGCGAACGAAGGCGCTCTGCCCTTGCCCGATTTTAGCCGTGGCTTGTCAGCTCCATCAGCTGCCTTCTGGAGCCTTGTTTCCAGCTGATCCCAGATCGTTCTGCGGTCGTATCGCTGGTACAGCCGATGTACCGCAGCGTATGCATAGATCAGGCAATCCAGCGCCTCGTTACGCGCGCTTGGTTTCTTTACCCACTCCCTCACGGGAAAGCCCTTCACGTACCGCAGCGCCTGCTTCTCGGCCGTCAGCTGCTCGAAATAGTCGCCGCCTGTCTGCGCGTGGAAGTGCAGATAGCCCGGCCCGCGCTCGTTGTGCTTCAGCCGCCCGAACAGCGTGGTTTTGATCGTGTCGCCGCCCACCGGGAACACCTGCGCGCCGCGCTTCAGCGTCCGCCCTTGCGCGTTGATGTCCACCTTGCTCGCCTTGCCCAGCGGCGCCTTGCCTCTCTGGCTCTGGCCCTTGATCGCGATCACGCCCACTGCCTGCCGTTCCCGCGCGTACTGGTACACCTCAGCCGTCGCGTGGCCGCCCGAGTCGATCGCCACCACGTCCGCTCGCACCTTCGCGCCGCTCGCGTGCTCCCATTCGTGCAGCACCAGCACGTCCAGCTGCTTCCACACCTCCGGCCGGCACGGGTCGCCGAAGATCTCCTGGTGGTCGATCAGCCAGCCCTCCTCCTCGCGGCCCCAGGCCCACACGCTTACCGCCAGCCGGTCACCCGCTGAGCCGCCGCCGCCCTGCACGTCCACGCCGATCGTCACCGCCAGCGCACCCTCCGGCAGCTGGCCGGCCGCATACGCCTCGCACCGCTCCAGCAGCGCATCCGCGCTCACCTTGCTGGCGAAGTCCTCCTCCCACGTCTCAGCCAGCCGGGTGTTGACGAAGCTCTTGAGCATCGGTGCGTCCGACTTCGCCCGCAGGAAGTCGTCCACCATGTCCGCCCAGCTCAGCCAGCCCAGCGGCGAGTACAGCCCGCTCAGCTGGAACCCGGCCGTCTTGCCATCGCTCGGCGCCGTCGCACGCCATTCGCCCTGCCGCAGCATCGCTGGCTTGTGGATCTCGGCGAACCGCTCGTGGCACACCTCGCACTCATAGGCCGCGGTGGCCGGGTCGTTCTTCTCCCACTTCAGCTGCGGCCACTTCAGCCACTGCATCGCCCCACAGCAGGGGCACGGCACGTAGAAGCGCCGCTGGTCGCTGCGCTCGTATTCCGACTCGATCCGGCTGAAGTCCTTCACGGTCGGCGTGCTCGTGAGCAGGATCTTGCGCCGCGCGAAGGTGGTGGCCCGCTTCTCGGCAAGGCTCACCGGGTCGCCCTCGCCGTCCACGTCCAGCGGGAAGGCGTCCACCTCATCGCAGAAAATGTACCGGCACGGTGTCGAGCGCAGGCCGGTGGCTGAGTTCGCGCCCGTCAGCAGCATCATCCCGCCAGGGAACTCCTTCGAGAACATCGTGTTGCCCGAGTCCCGCGAGCGGCTCGGCGCGATCTTCTCAGCGAGGATCGGCGTCTCGGTGATGAGACTCTCAAGTCTCTGCTTGCTCAGCCTCTTGGCCATCTCCACGGTCGGCTGCACCAGCAGCATCGGCCCCGGCGCGTGCGCGATCACGTAGCCCAGCCAGTTGCTCCCGCTCTCGGTCTTGCCCGTCTGCGCCGCGAACATCATCACCACCCGCTGCACCGTGCTGGTGGTGCTGAGGCAGTCCATCGGCTCGCGCAGGTACGGCGTCCTGTTGGTGCGCCACGGTCCCGGCTCGGCGCTTGCCTTGCTGCTCAGCCGCCGGTGCTTGTCCGCCCAGTCGCTCACCGTCAGTGGGGGCTCGGGGCGCAGCCCATCCATGAATGCCGTGCGCCAGACGCTCACAGCCCTGCCTCCTGCAGCGACAGCAACGCATCACGGTGCTCATCGCTGAGCAGCTGGTGGATCACCGCCGGGTCGGTCTCGCCGGCCAGCTGGTGGCTCAGCCGGTCCGCCAGGTTGCTCAGCGCTTCCCTGATGCTCCGGCCCACCTGGAAGGCGTCCTTCTTCACCTCCTCGGCCGGCACCAACTCGCGGCGCTGCTGCGCCACCTGCAGCTTGCTGAGCTCCGCCTGGTAATGCTCCCGCCGTGCCCGGCTCTCGTTCAGCTCTGGGATCGCATCGTCGGGCAGCGCCTCGATCGCGCGCTTCAGCTCCACCGGGGTGCGCGGTGCCGGGGCCTCGATCGGGTCCGCCTGGCTCACCTTCGCGTTATGGGTCGCCTTGGTGTTGCGGTTCCACAGCTCGAGCGCCTGGTCGCGGTCCAGCCACCTCCTGCCGTCCTTTTCCACCACCGCGGCAGCGATGCGGGATTTGCTCGCCGCCGTTACGGTTCCCTTCGCGCAGCCCTTGATCGCCGCGAACTCGCTGAAGGTGACAAGCAAGCTGTTGCAGGCCCTTACGCCACTTGAATGGTAGTGAACTATTGAACTACTGAACGGGTGGGGCGCGCTATGGCCGTTTGTCTCACGCTGGGTCCCGTTTGAGACTGCTTTTTTCTGACGCTAGCTGGAGCGCGGGGTCGCGAAACACC
>ERZ650301.48-NODE-48-length-24757-cov-5.705611_pt1 | contig 24757 bp, 26 predicted proteins | sample MGYA00376237_ERZ650301 | MGnify/ENA primary metagenome ERZ650301 (study PRJEB26733, sample SAMN07839255) | wastewater metagenome | biome: small river; feature: stream; material: water | place: USA: North Carolina | collected 2016-04-05 ...
GCGCGCCACCGCTACCGAGATCCACGAACACACCTTCGTGATCGACTTCGAGGTCGTCGATGGCGCGGTCAAGGGTGTTCACCTCATGGATGCCTCCGGCCAGCACTTCGTTGAGGCCGATGCGGTCATCCTTGCCAGCGGAGGTGCCGGTCAGCTTTATCGCCACACCACGAACCCTGCCGTGACCACTGGCGACGGCGTTGCTGCTGCGTTTCGCGCCGGTGCCGAATTGGCCGACGTCGAGTTTTATCAGTTCCACCCAACCGCTCTTGCGGTGCCGGGTTCATTCTTGATTTCCGAAGCCGTGCGCGGCGATGGCGCTGTCTTGATCAACAACAAGGGCGAGCGCTTCATGCAGAAGATTCACCCGCTGGCCGAACTGGCACCTCGAGATGTTGTTGCGCGAGGCATCCAAGCCGAAATGATTTCGCAGGGCGGTCAGCCGGTGCTGCTAGACGCCACCGGTCTCGGTTCGGAGTTCTTGAACCAGCGTTTTCCGAGCATCACCAAGACCACGCGCTCTTATGGTCTCGACTGGGGCAAGAACCCGATTCCGGTTACCCCGGCGGCCCACTACTGGATGGGTGGTGTGGCAACCGATGTTTGGGGTCGCACCTCAATCAAGGGGCTATTTGCCGTTGGCGAAGTAGCCTGCACCGGCGCCCATGGAGCCAACCGTCTCGCCTCTAACTCGCTGCTCGAATCGATCGTCTTCTCACGCCGAGCTGTTCAGGTCTTGGATGAAGCCTGGCCGGCCGAAGCGGCTAGCTCACGCTGGCGCGAAACCGGCCTGTTGACCGAAATCGAACTTGAAGACGAGTCAGACAGCCTGATTCCACGCAGCGAACGAAACGTAGTCGACCGCGTCGAACTGCAAACCCTTATGTGGGACAACGTCGGTTTGGCTCGCACCGAGAGCCAACTGCTTGATACCCGTCTGGCTTTGGCCGGATGGCGCTCTGCCGACAAGGCAAACCGCCTGTTCACCGACTGGGAAGACGCTAACCTGTTGCTTCTTGCCCGAGCCGTTACCGAATCTGCGCTGGCTCGCGAAGAATCTCGCGGTGGCCACTATCGCCTCGACTTTCCAAACACCAACCCGGCGATGGCAAAGCCAATCACCATCGTTCGAAAGGCAAAGTAATGCTGTCAAACCAGATCATCGAAGAAGTCGTTCAGCGTGCTCTAAACGAGGATGCCCCTTGGGGCGACGTAACCAGCGAGCACCTCATCCCGGCAACCGCAACCGCAACCGCTGAGCTTGCGGCTCGCGAGGCTGGCGTCTTCAGTGGTGCCGATGTATTTGCCGCCGCATTCTTGCTGACCGATCCTTCGCTTGATGTTCAGCTGTTCCTCGAGGATGGCGACAGCTTTGTTGCCGGGCAAGAACTAGGCGTGGTTACCGGTTCGGCCCGCTCGGTATTGACCGCTGAGCGCATCGGACTCAACTTCGTTCAGCGCATGAGCGGCGTTGCAACCTTGACCGCCAAGTATGTCGAGGCAGTTGCTGGCACCAAGGCTCGCATCGTCGACACCCGCAAGACCACTCCCGGCCTCCGCGCTTTCGAACGTCACGCCGTGGTCTCGGGCGGCGGCCGCAACCACCGCTTTAGCCTCTCGGATGCGGTCATGGCCAAAGACAACCACCTGGCCATCCTGACCGCCGGCGGCAAGGATCTGACCACCGAACTTCGTCGCGTAAAGAACGAACTTCCACACACCATGAAACTCGAGGTCGAGGTCGACCGTCTAGATCAGATTCCGCCGGTTTTGGCTGCCGGAGTCGACATCATCATGCTCGATAACTTCAACCTGGATGACCTTCGCGCAGGTGTGGCCCTGATCGATGGCAAGGCTATAGTCGAAGCCTCTGGAGGCGTGAACCTAGACACCGTGGCGGCCATCGCTGCAACCGGCGTCGACGTTATTTCAGTTGGTGCCCTAACCCACAGCGCTCGAGCCCTTGACCTCGGGCTAGACGTTCAGATTGCACACTAAGCGCCGCTCATGATCTATCTGGACAACGCCGCCACTACCCCGGTTCGCACCGAGGCACTTCAGGCTGCTTGGCCATTTCTGACCAACGAGTTCGGCAACCCGTCGAGCACCCACGAACTGGGTGGCCGAGCATCTACCGCCTTGGATGGGGCCCGCGAGCGCGTTGCCCACTGGTTCGGTGCCCGCGGCTCGGAGATTATCTTCACTTCGGGCGGCACCGAGAGCGATAACCTCGGCATCATCGGCCTTGCCTTGGCTAACCCGCGCGGAAAGCACGTGATCAGCGCCAGAAGCGAGCATGAGGCTGTCATTGCCGCGGTTGAGTTCCTCGAGCGCGTTCACGGTTTCGAGGTCACCTGGCTCGAACTGGACGAACTCGGCTCGATTCGAGGCGGCGTGGCCGGGCTAACGACCGCACTTCGACCGGACACCACGCTGGTGACGCTCATGGTCGGCAATAACGAGATCGGCACCATGCACCCAATCGCCGAGCTGGCGGCCGCAACTCACGAAGTCGGTGCCCTTTTTCACACGGATGCGGTGCAAGCGGTTGGTTGGGTTGACCTAAACGTCAAGAACCTCGAGGTCGACGCACTCAGCATTTCTGGCCACAAGTTTGGGGCACCAAAGGGCTCTGGCGCTCTGTATCTCAAGGGTCGCACCAAGGTGGAGCCGATCATCCATGGTGGCGGTCAAGAGAACGAACTTCGCTCGGGCACCGAGAACGTCGCCTGGGCGGTTGCTCTGGCCACCGCACTCGAGTTGCTGCCCGAGGTTGAAGCCGAAGCTCGTAGAGTCGCCGCCATTCGTGACGCTTTTATTCTTCAGGTCATGGAGGCGGCGCCGAACGCCTTGCCAACCGGCCACCCAACCGATCGTCTGGCCAGCATAGCTTCATTCTGCTTCGTTGGAGTGAGCGGCGAATCCATCCTGGTCACGCTCGAAGAACGCGGCATCATTTGCTCTAGCGGTTCGGCCTGCGCGGCTGGCAGCGATGAGCCTTCTCACGTGTTGCTAGCGATTGGCGTTGAGCCAGAAGTCGCCCAGAGTGCGGTTCGATTCAGCCTGGCCCACGACACCACTGAAGAAGAACTAGAGGGTGCGGTCATCGCGATTAGCGAGAGCCTCGCCTCTATTCAAGGTTTGCGTTAGCCCAAATATTGATGGCGGTCTGAATAAATTTCGCGAGCCCAGGCTCGTAGGCCTCGTAGGTCGCGTTGAATGCCGGATCCATGATGTAGGTCAAGGCAAGAGATTTATAGGCCATCTTGTTCGGAGTCCAGAACTGACTCACAAACGCATAGTGCTTGCCGATCCATTCCTGCACGTCAGGGTCAGCGATGTCTTTGCCGGCTCGCATCAGGTCAGCGATGTTGTTTGCGATTAGGTCATGCCCAGCGCGATGTTCTTCATACTTTTCATCGCGCTTATTGAATTCTTGGCGATAGGCCGAAGGCTCGAACATTGACATCAGCTGACCTCGCTGAGCATTGATTGAAATTCTGCTTGCATTTGTTCTAAACGCTGTTCGACGTTCGCAGCGATGTCGTCAAAAAGCACCTTGCCAGACTCGGTGAGCACGACGCGGCGTTCTCGTGCGTCTAGTGCAGACTCCTGTTGACTAACGTAACCCTGCTTTTCCAAAGGCTGAAGGGCTCGGGTGACCCCAGAAACCGAGAGATTCACAGCTTTGGCGAGGTCAACCCTTCGAATTCCTGCTCCCGCCTCAGCTTCTATTGCCCTGAGAATCACAAATTCACTGAAGCTCGCGCCATAAACAAGCCCCTTGCTTTCAAATAGATTGACGAAGGCTCGAAGCCTAAGAAACTTCTCTAACTGATTCATAGCGCTATTCAAACATTATTTACTTGCGTAGTCAAATACTTCTCAAGCAGCGCGGTATCCGCCCAATCACGCTTAGGATTTAGCCATGACCAAGCCAACTCAGCTCAAGACCTTTCTGTGGTTCGATGGCAACCTTGCCGAAGCCCTAGATTTCTATGCGAAAACCTTTACCGATTTCAAGCTGCACAGTTCGGGCAACCCCGAAGCCAACGGCAAGCTGATGACCGCAGACTTCGCCATCCAGGGCCACGAATTTATCGGCATGGGCTGGCCAGGCGGCCCGAAGTTCAACGACGCAATCTCGCTTTCGCTAAACGTAGACGGCCAGGATGAAGTCGATCGCCTTTGGGATGCCATCACCAAGGATGGCGAAGAAGGTCAGTGCGGTTGGTGCAAGGACCCGTTTGGCGTTTCGTGGCAGGTTTCACCGATTCAGATGCGCGAGCACACCGGTAATCCAGATCCAGCCAAGGCTGCCTACGCCTGGGCAGCGCTTCGCAAGATGAAGAAGATTGTCATTCAAGACTTCATCGAGCAGTAAATGGAATTTGAGTTCAGCAACGAGATTTGGGAATGGCGTGGCCCTGCCCCGTTTTACTTCGTGAGTGTTCCCGAAGATCAAGCCGAAGAGATCCGTGAAGCGGCCAAGGTTTTGACCTACGGCTGGGGAATGATTCCGGTGGTTGCCACCATCGGACACATCGAGTTCAAGACATCCATGTTCGCTAAAAATGGCACGTATGTTTTGCCGCTCAAGAATGTCGTGCGATTGCCGCTAAAACTCGAGGCCGGCGACACCGTTTCGGTGTCTATGGAACTCGGAGCTTAGGCACCTACAGAGGTCAAGCTGACCTGGTTGCCCCAAGGGTCATCCAAGCGAATCACTTCACCGTCGTGACGAATCTGCACCTTCGCGGTCTTTAGGCGATCTTCAACCGCGCCAAGCGAGTCGAGGTCAGGCAGGCGAATCGCAACGTCTCGCAGACCGAGTGTCGGCTGACGCAAACCGGCGCCGCGACTCTTCCAGATATTCATGGCCATGTGGTGGTGATAGCCGCCGGCACTGACGAACAGCGCGGTGCCACCCCAGTTCATGGTGACATCGAAGCCGAGGGCGTTGACGTAGAAATCTTGAGCCTGAGCGATAGAGCCGACACTTAGGTGAACGTGACCGATGTTCGAGGTCGTGTCTTCCACCGATTCAGGCAGGTTTTCGCGAAGGTAGGCATTTGGGTCTAGGCCGAAGGTTCCCATCTCAACCTGACCGTGCTTCCAAGACCAGTCGCTGCGAGCGCGGTCCCAATAGAGCTCGACGCCATTGTGCTCAGGGTCATCGAAATAGAAGGCCTCGCTGACCAGGTGGTCGGCGCTGCCGGTGAATGAACCCGGATACTTCGAAGCAACCGAAGCAACCGCGTATGCCAACTGCTGCTTGGTGTCGAATAAGAATGCCGTGTGAAAGAGACCAGCTTGGTTTTCAGCCGCGTATTTCATCTCAGGCGCGTGCTCCAGAATCAGTGCCGGCGCAGTGCCGCGACCAAGGATGGCAGACCCCTCGGCCTGTGAAATCAGGTCGAGTCCGATTGCATCGCGATAGTAGGCAATCATGTTGTCGAGGTTCTGAACCCGAAGGGTTACTGCCCCCATTGAAAGATTTGCTGGCAAACTCATGTTTTTAGTCTAGGGGGTCTTGACAAGTAATTGCAAGTGCTGTGGATAACTCAGGCAAGAAACTGACGAAGCCCTTACATTCGACAAAAGATGGGGGTCACGTGATCTGGAAAATTATCTCAGCGACAGCGACGACTGCAATCGCGTTTGCAACAAACTTCTACATCGGCGAGATCTGGGTGCGCGAAGGGTTGGACGCCGATACCTACGATACGTATCAACCGATGCAGCCGCACGAAATAGTGCTTTTTGCGCTGAGCGGGATCATTGCCTTTGCGGTTCCCGCCTTCACGGCCGCGTGGATGGCAAACTCTCTTCGCTCATCGCAGGGCTCCGCGGAGCCCGAGGCTCAACTTTCGACATGGATGGCGCTTAGAGTCGGAAAGAATCCGCCGCTCAAAGCCGCCGCCCTAGCCGGAGGCGTTGCTTTGTTGATTTTGGTTTACGGCCCAGGTTTGCTATCCCTCATGCTCGGCTAATAACCAATTTCAAAATTGTCCAAAGTCTGTCCGAAATTGCCCGAACTGTAGCCACTCGACTACTTCGCACAGGAATAACATCTCCATTACCCAGACTTTTGGGGGTCAAAAGAAAGGATAAAAAATGTGGAGACTCATCATAATCGCGGGACTCGCACTGTGGCTCTGGTGGACCAACCCACAACCAGCTCGCTAAGCAGTAAATGAGCTTCGTTCTAGCACCCGCTAGCAGGCTAGAACGAAGCCTCCGCCGAGAGGAAACGATGATCGAATTCGAACAGGTTACGAAGCGATATTTTGGCCGTGACGTTCTCGATAACCTAAGTTTTTCCGCAAATCCGGGTGAAATAACCGGCCTTCTTGGGCGCAATGGCGCCGGCAAGACCACCGCGCTGAGAATTCTTGTTGGTCTAGAGAAGGCCAATTCAGGCGCAGCAAAGATCAATGGAACAAGTTTTTCGCAACTCAGGCCGGGGGTTGTAGGCGTTGGCCTGAGCCCAGCTTTCTCGCCCACGCGAACCGTGATGCAGCAGCTGTCCGTTTCGGCACTAGCACTCGGCGCATCGAGAGATGCTGTGAAGAAAACTCTCGAAGTCACCGAACTTGATAATGTTGCGCACAAACGGTGCATGAGCCTCTCTCTAGGCATGAAACAAAGACTACTTTTAGCCTGCGCGACAGTCGCAGACCCAGAAGTTTTGATTCTGGATGAACCAGTAAATGGCCTTGATCCGGATGGCATAGCTTGGCTTCATCGGTACCTGAAAGACTTCGCAACGTCTGATGCGACCGTTCTTGTGTCGAGCCACTACCTGAATGACTTGCAAACCTATGCCAACAAAATCGTAATCATCCAAGGCAAAACACTTTGGGCAGGGCATTGGCCGAACGAATCTGAACCTTCCCTTCCAGAGCTATACGCGAGGACAACTGCCGGTCTGGACATACGTTGATTTCAATACGAGGTTTGAGGGCTGATTTCGAGAATCTCTCGAATGGCGTTTTGTACTATCCGATTTTGATTGGCTTTGCATGGCTCACGTACTACAGCGTTCTAGGATCAAGCAAGGACCAGAGTCTTCCCGCAGCCGCCTCGCTTCTAGCTATTTTCGTGGGTTCACTGACTTCTATCGCAACGGAAAGACAAGACCGAGTCGCCGATCGAATCACGATCGAACTTGGCGGGCCGCGCAAGAGACTTGCCACTCGAATGACAACCTTGGTCATTACTAACTCTGGGCTGGTATGCATCGGCCTTCTGGTAACCCATCTTCAACATTCGAACATTGGCCCGAACATGGCTGCAACCATCGCTTCGGCTTTGGCAGTGATCGTCATCGTTTCGACGCTTGGCGTAATCGTATCCAGCTACGTTCCACACCCAATTGTGGCTATGGCAGTCACCTTTGTGATGATGAGTTGGGGCGGGTCAGATCCGAGCCAGAACTGGGGGCTTTCGCACATTCTGGCGATGCTCAAGGCTCAAACGTTCAATGAATGGTGGGCCGCTGTCTCTAGTTTCGCTTGGCCTTGGCTGCTGGGTGCCATTGCGCTCTCCGTATACTCAAGATTTGCTCCTGAGCTACTGCGCGCAAGGCGTAAGACGCGACAGAATCCAACTAAAGTCGTCTTACCGTTTTGGCTAAATACAAAACGCTCTTTTCTCAAAACGACCTCCTTAGCAGGGATAACGAATCTACTTCCGCTGCTCTCATTGGTTATCTGCCTTGGACTCTATTGCTATGGAACCCTCAACCTAGGCGCTCAACTGGCTGCCTTTTCGATTGGCTCAGAGCTTTTCCCTGCACTTCCTGGGCTGCTCTTGGCAAATGTTTTACCTGCGCTCATCCTGGCTGGAATGTCTCAGCGGCGCGATGTCGTGGATCAGGAATCTCTGCTCTATCAATCGCAGCGGAAAGCAAACCTAGCCCAAGTGATGCAGCAAGCTACTTTTATTTTTTCGACGCTCTGTGGGTTCATCATTCTGTTAGCGCAGACCCTCGGCGTGGCGTGGACTTCGCCAGTAGTAGGTCGGAGCATCATTTGCGCGATGGTCTTGTCACCGGGTCTCGCCACTATTGGCGTTTATGTAAATCGAATCATTAGGCTTCCGGTTTTGGCGGGTTTGATCTCTTACACTCTGACCTTGCCTGAAGTTTTCCTCGGTAAATTTGTCCCTGAATCGAGGCCGTATTTACCAAGTAGTTTGTTCTCGATTTTGGTTGGCGGCGATTCAAGTTACACACGCACTTTCTCGACCTTGGCAATCATCCTTGCCTATGTTTTAGCCGGGGTGCTTGCTCTCACTCCACTCAGCATCCTCATTTCAAAGCGGCGAGGCGCCTAAACGTCTCCGCCTGATATTCAGGGATCATTTCGAGGTGCTCGGGGTTGCTGGTTTCGTAAAGGTAGTTCAGCAGCAACAGGCGCCGCTGCAACATCAGCAACGCACGTTGTTCTGGCGTGTGGTCCGGAATCGGTGCAATCGACGCATAACCGGCCAGCAGCGCCGCATCCTGTTCGGGAGTATCCAAATAGTAGATCGCGGTCATCAGGTCTTGAATCGGCAGGCCTAACCCCGAGTCGTCAAAGTCAAAAATTGCCAGTTCGCCTGCGTGCCACATGACATTCCAAGGATGCAAATCTGCATGGATGGGTTGCAGCGCCGATGAGCCTTGCAGCTCGGCAATAGCCGTTTCGATTCGAGCGAAAACCCTAGTAACTTCGGCTTGCTCGGCTTCACTCAGCTTGCTGTTTGGCCCACATAGATGGTCTTCGGCACCCCAAAAGACATCCGTGTAGTAGGGAAGTTCGGCATCGGATGGCAAAGCGAAGGCCACCGACTCGAGATGCAACTTGGCCATCGCAGCCCCTAAAGCAAAAAGTTGCTCTTCGGTCGGCTCATCCCCCGGCTCTTGACCATCGAGCCAGCTGTAAAGCACAGCGGGAAGCTTGCGATTGGTTGCCTCGTGCCAACCGTAGGCGATGGCCGACCCATTCCGAGTCAATCCGGGCTTTGGCACTCGCACCGATTTGATTGAGCTGACCCAGGCAATCTCGGCGTTTAAGTTCGCTAGCGTCCGCGAAGAGTTCACATTGATGCGCAGAGCGTAGGTTTGCCCCAAACTTGAGGTGACCTTGAAGGTCGAGTTGTATTCGTGGTTGATCGAATCGACCTCGAAATCGCCAAGGTCATATTGAGCCAAAATCTCATCCAGGCAGTCGCCGAGGCTATCGATCTGCTGATCAACTGTCATCTGAGAGAACTCGATTGCCTGCTCCATGTGACCACTCTTTCACAGGTTAAAGAAAAAACTCCAGGCCTCGTGAGAAGGAACTGGAGTTTTGTGCACCCCCTGGGACTTGAACCCAGAACCCACTGATTAAGAGTCAGTTGCTCTGCCGATTGAGCTAGAGGTGCGTGTTGCAGACAACCGCAACGAGAGAAAAGCCTAGCATATTCGCCTAGACTCATAAACATGTCAGATGCAGAAAAATTAGTTGCCGGCGTAAAAGCCCCAAATTTCGAGATTCTCGATCAAGATGGCAAGAAAGTTTCTCTTGCTTCATTCCAGGGTCAGAAAGTAATCATCTACTTCTACCCTGCCGCGGCTACCCCTGGATGCACCAAGGAAGCTTGTGACTTCAACGACAACCTAAACCCCCTCAAGGCCGCTGGCTACACCGTTCTTGGCATCTCGCCAGACTCGGTTGCCAAGCTTAAGAAGTTTCAGGTTGCCCAGGATTTGAACTTCCCGCTATTGAGCGACCCAGACCTAGAGGTGCACAAGGCATTCGGCGCTTACGGAACCAAGAGCCTCTACGGCCGCATCTATCAGGGCGTGCTTCGCTCAACCTTCGCAGTTGATGAGTCGGGCACCATTCAGCTTGCGCTTTACAACGTCAAGGCCACCGGTCACGTTGCAATGGTTCGCAAACTTCTCGACATTTAGTCGCCCGGAATCTCACCCTGAGTCGCGTCAAAGACCGGCTTGGTAAATAGCAGCGCTATTACCGCCACCGAAGGCAGAATCAGACCAACTCCGATTGCCGCATTGGCAAACTCGCCAGTGAAGCTTCCCCAGGCCACGGTCAACTGAACCAACTGCCAGAAAATGGCGGCGTTTCTAGCCCAACGGCGACCATCTTTGAGAGCTTTCACTACAAAGGCCAACCAAACCGCCAGGATGGCGCCCAGCGCCGTCAAAGCCAGCATCGTTGGCAGACTCTTCACTTCACCCGAAAGGGTCGCCACGACGTAGGTGACCACGATGGCGATCAACACGCAAAGCTCGACGCCGATGATGCCCAAAACAGCCTTTAGGCCGAGCGGTCGAACTGCTTTTGCTGCCATTGCGGAACACATCCTAGGTATTGTCTGCCGATTTTGGGTATTGCCATACAGGTCAATCTGTGAAACGATTTTCTCAGGAAAAGTTTGCGATAAATCGCTTTTCAAAGTGAATCGCCCATCCGAAAAAATCTTTTCAGATGTGTTCCTACTGTGCCACAAGGCACGAGCCCTCGGGCTCTCCGAACCGCCAAGACAAAGGAATAACAGCACATATGGACATGCAGTGGCTGAACGAAGCTCGATGCCTTACCGAAGACCCAGAGCTTTTCTTCCCTGTCGGAAACACCGGCCCAGCTGTTGACCAGATTGACCAGGCAAAGTCTGTTTGCCGCGAATGTGGCGTATCGACCAACTGCCTTGAGTATGCAATCAAGGAGAACCAGGACACCGGCGTTTGGGGTGGCCTAAGCGAAGACGAACGCAAGTCGCTAAAGCGCAAGTATGCACGCGCACGTCGCGCCAGCTAATAAGTTTTTTGAGAACCCTCGCTTCGGCGGGGGTTTTCTTTTGCCCAGATTTAGAACGTTGCCCGGATTACAGAGGTAAGGCGATTGCTACTCGGGTGCCACCCTCGTGCGGCGAAGACCAGTGGATGGTTCCGCGCAGTTCACCCTCAATCAAGGTGCGAATGATTTGAGTGCCCAAGCCAGCGCCAACCTTGCCATCGGTTAGACCCTTGCCATTGTCTGAAACCGTAATCAGCAGGTGCTTCTGCTTGCGCTCGGCATTGATTGCGACGACTCCACTGCGCTCGGCCAATCCGTGTTCAACCGCGTTGGTCACGATCTCGGTAAGAGCCACGGCCAAGGGTGTCGCCATGTCACTCTTGAGCTGCCCAAACTTGCCGTCGATCAGGGTTCGCACCGAGGTTCCGATGCTCGAAGCCACCTCGCTGGCCAGCATGAGCACGCGGTCAAAGACCTCGTCGAAGTTCACATCCTGGTTCAGGCCTTCAGAGAGAGTGTCGTGCACGAGTGCGATTGCCGAAACTCGGCGCATCGCTTGGTTGAGAGACTCTTTAGCCTCTTCGCTCGTGCTGCGTCTCGCCTGAATGCGCAGCAAACTTGCCACGGTCTGCAGGTTGTTCTTCACTCGGTGGTGAATCTCACGGATGGTGGCATCCTTGGTGATTAGCTCGCGTTCTTGACGACGCAACTCGGTCACATCTCGACAGAGCACAATCGCACCGGTTCGCTGGCCGCCTTGACGCAACGGAATCGCGCGCACGGTTAGGGTCACGGCGGTGGACTCCATGTCGGTGCGCCAGGGAGCACGGCCGCTAAGTACGAGCGGCAGCGACTCATCCACGTTCATTCTTGATTTCAAGATCGGCGCGGCCGCATCGGCCAGGCCTTTGCCCTCGAGCTCTCCCTTGATGCCCAAACGGTTGAATGCAGATAGGCCGTTAGGGCTAGCGAACTCGACGTTGCCATCGACGTCAAGACGCAGAAGCCCATCGTTGGCTCGCGGTGCACCGCGGCGAGGCCCGGTTGCGTTTGAGTAGTCGGGATAGGTTCCGTCGGCCATCATGTCGAGCAGGTAGTTGCCGCAACTTAGGTAGTTCAGCTGGAGTTTGTTAGGTGCCTTGGCATCGGCCAAGTTCGTGTGTCGGGTGACAACGGCAATCGGGGTTTCAAAAATCTCATCAGATTTATTGGAGACGCGGCGACGAATAGGAATCGCGCTGAATCGAGTCAGCAAACCGTCGTAAGTGTCTGGAGCGCCAAGGTGCTGCGAAAGACCCGAAGCGAACGCCTTGCCGATTGCGCCTGCCCACTCTTTGCGCACCGGTTCACCGGAGATGTCGCGATAGAAGATGGTTGCAGCACTCGAAGGGCGTGCGTGTCCGGCGGCGATGAACGATCCGTCGCTGGTTGGAATCCAAAGCACAAGGTCTGCGAAGGCTAGGTCGGCAACCAACTGCCAGTCTGAAAGCAACAGGTGCAACCACTCGATATCGGCGCTACTCGCCTTACCGTGCTTCTTGAACAGATCACTAAGTGTTGACACTTAATCGAGTTTAGCCACGTGTTCCTTTACGCGGGTTGCTTCTGGTGCAAAGTTCAGGCGAGCAAACTGGGCAATCGCCTGTCGTGCCTTGGATGAGCGCTTCATCATCGCGAGCGGCACCGCCTGCGCAAGCGCCTTATCGCAGGCCTCGGGATCGTTGGCGATATACGCAACCACCTCCCGCCGACACAACTGCATTATGGTGTCGTCGATCTGTTGCCGAGCCGAAGCGCCAAGCGCCGATGTTCGCAGGCGATTCGCCACTAGCAACGGTTGAGCAGCTAAGTCACTGAGGCCATCAAACGCATCGATAAAGCGCCTGACACCTAAAGGATCTGCGGAAAACACGGCAACCGTCGAATCTGCGGACTCAAGAGCAGTGCGAGCCGCCGTGTTGCGATCGACGGCCCCGCCTATCTGTCGAATTCCCGCCTCCAGGTCGGACGAAATGTCAATCACGACAAAATCGAAATGTTGCTTGCCCATGTGAATCAACTGCTGCAACCTGTCTCGGGATAACTCGGGCCACCTCGATGTTGAGCGCAATCCTGTCAAGACCGAAAGTCGCCCTTCGCCAACTTCGTAGCTGGTGGCTAGGCGGTCAATTTGAGCTAGGTCGAGACGGCCTTGGCCGAGTAGGCGTAGGGCGGCAGCAACCCCCGGCTTTTCATCGAGCAGACCAAAGTAATCGGCAATCGAAGGTGCGTAAGCGTCTAGGTCAATCAGTAAAACTGTAGAACCGGCCAGCACCAATTCGCACGCGAGATTTACTGCAATCGTGGTTCTACCCGGTGAACCTTGAGGCCCCCAGACACAGATGGCCTTCGGCTCTTTGAGCGAAACGGATTTGTGTCGCTTGGCAAACGGGTTACTCATTCTCGAGACTTCGTTGAAGCACGAGCGACAAGGCATCCTTGGATGCGACCGCGTCTAAAATCGCGGCAACGGACTCGACCGGCACTAGAACCTGAACTCTCGGAGATTGTTCGGCCAGCATGCCGCTTGATTCGGTGATTTCGGCAACCTCGGCATTCAATACCAATTGAACCGGCTCAGCAAATTTGCCACCTTCTTGCTTTTTCGAGACCCAAATGTCGACCAAATCACCGACCTTTAGCTGGGATGGCAGGGGCATGGTCGAAGAAATCACCACCGGCTCGCGCTCGTCGATCACGGCAGAGGCTACCCAACTCTTGGGCACCAACTGCCCCGGTTCGGCAGAGTAAAGAAGGTAACCACCACTTGGCACCTCCCCCGGCCTCAAATAGAGATTGCTTGAATCCGAAAGGTTCATTCGGGTGACACTCAGGTCGCCAGGGGCCAATACCGAACCACCGGAGGTGGCTCTAGCGGCAACCAAAAACTCTTGGGTTTGATTATTGGTTTCAATGGTCAGCCAGACTCCAGCGGCAGACAAGGCGACGAGCAGTGACCCGATCAGAACTTTTCTTCTTCCGGAATCTTTCGGATTGCGCGATCTTTTCGACTTCATGGCTCGAGTGTGTTGAGTTTCAATCAAATTCGTCGAAGTTCTCCACAGAGTCGATTCCCAAAACCTCGATGCGCGCCAGAGGGATACCGATTGGCGAGGAGTTGTTTAGCACTTCAACAATGCAACACTCCCCCTTCAGGTCGATCAGGATGCCGCGCTGCATCTGGCCATTGGCCTCGTAAGACCAAGTGATCGAGATGGGCAACGGCAACCTGTAGAGAAAATTTAGTCTGTCGCCCTCAAAAAATCTGATTTCCGGAATTTCAGCGCCGACGATTTCGCAAAACTCCACGCGTTCTGCGGCTTCGAGCCCAATCAACCGCCAATCCTTGGATAGCAAACTCATTCCGGCTACGAAATCATGCCCTAATAAAACCGCGACTAAGTCGATGAACCCGCCATCCCGCCAATAGATTCTGACCAGATTGGTGGCATCGAGCGAGTCGGCGGGCGTCGATTTCGACTCTTCAGCGGCGAGTTGGGCTTCAAAGTCTTCGAACAAACTCTCGAGATTCATCTTTGAATTCTCCACCAAAATGGACCCTAACCTGTGGTTATCCACAGGTTATGCCGTTAGTATGTACACAAGTTATCGAGGGGAATAACTTGAGAGTCCTTCCTAGATGGGGGGAGAAAGGGCGGGGGAAATGTCTGAGGAGACACCCGATCAATGCAATGAAGAATCACAAAAACATCTAGGTAGCAAGCAATCGAATAGCAAGCCTAGAAAGCCGCGCCGGGTGCGAAACCCGATTGAATCGGAAGAGTATTTCGGCGTTCAATACAGCAAAACCAGCGACCTGCCAGATCCGGCAGAAAGCCTAAAGGCTTTGGCTACGGGGGTAGTCGAAGTAATCGCCGGTACTAGACATGTAGATCAGCTGGCGCGCTGGTTGACCGACGATGTCTATCAACGCTTGCAATTTCGAGCCAGACGAGCAGAAGCGCAGCGCATCGAACAGGGTGTCAAGGCACACTACCAAAACCTGAGCGTCGGCGGTCTTAGGACCTGCTCGCCGCGCGACGGAGTTATTGAATCCGTGGTGCTGCTCAGCTCAAGGTCAAGAACACGTGCGGTCACAATTCGCCTCGAGGGTATTAATGCCCGCTGGCGAGCGACCTCAGTTTCGGTGCTTTAGCCCTTAGTTACGGAAGAAGGAGCTACCCTGGCCGCCTGACTCAGGCTTCTGAGTTGGAGCGGCTGGGGTTTCCTTTTGCGCGTCGGCGCCGTGAACCTCGGTGCTGCCATCCTCTGAAGGAGCCGAGTAGGTCAGCTGTGCCTGGTCGACCACCGGCGCAGGAACCTCGGTTACTTCAACCTCGAGGTTGAACAAGAAGCCAATCGACTCTTCCTTGATGGCACCCATCATCTGCTGGAACATGTCGTAACCCTCGCGCTGGTACTCAACCAACGGGTCGCGCTGTGCCATCGCACGAAGGCCAATGCCTTCCTTCAGGTAATCCATCTCATAGAGGTGATCGCGCCACTTGCGGTCAAGAACCGAAAGCACGACGTTGCGCTCTAGCTGACGCATGACATCAGGAGTGATTGCCTCTTCGCGCTTCTCATAGGCGATACGGGCATCGCTGGTAAGTTCGCGAGTCAACCATGCCTTGGTCAGCTTTGAACGGTTACCCGCTTCAACCAATACCTCTTGGATGGTTAGGCCAACCGGGTAAATGGTACGAAGTTCGGTCCACAGCGCTTCAAGATCCCAGTCAGAACCTGAAACTTCAGAAATGTGGCTGTCGATGATTGCAGCGATAACGTCACCCAAGAAACCTTCGGTGCGCGACTTTATGTCATCGCCCTCAAGGATGTGGCGTCGGTCGCTGTAAATGGCCTCGCGCTGACGGTTTAGAACGTCGTCATACTTGAGAACATTCTTGCGAATCTCGGCGTTGCGGCCTTCGACCTGACTCTGTGCACTCTGAATGGCGCGGCTAACGATCTTTGATTCGATCGCGGTCTCTTCAGGCACGCCTGGACGGTTCATCAAGGCACTGGCAGCGCCTGAGTTGAACAAACGCATTAGGTCATCGGTTAGTGACAGGTAGAAACGAGATTCACCCTTGTCACCCTGGCGACCGGCGCGACCACGCAACTGGTTGTCGATGCGGCGAGATTCGTGACGCTCGGTGCCGAGAACATAAAGTCCGCCGACCTCGAGAACCTTTTCGGCCTCCAAGGCAACTTCTGCCTTGATGCGCTCAAACTCGCTCTGCCAAGCAGCTTCGTAAGCCTCTGGGTTTTCATCACTGTCTAGACCACGCTTGGCCAATGAATCAACCGTCAAGAACTCGGCGTTTCCACCAAGCATGATGTCGGTACCGCGGCCAGCCATGTTGGTTGCAACGGTGACTGCGCCGAGGCGACCAGCCTGGGCAACGATTGCTGCTTCACGGGCGTGGTTCTTAGCGTTCAAGACTTCGTGACGTACGCCGGCCTTCGCAAGCAAACGAGATAGATACTCGCTCTTTTCAACGCTGGTAGTACCGACTAGAACCGGCTGTCCTGCCTGGTGGCGAAGAGCGATGTCCTTCACGACCTCGTTAAACTTGACCTCTTCGTTCTTGTAGATCAGGTCAGGCTGGTCGATGCGAACCATTGGCTTGTTGGTTGGGATTGGAACTACACCCAAACCATAAGTGCTCATGAATTCGCCGGCTTCGGTCTCTGCGGTACCGGTCATGCCCGAGAGCTTGTTGTAAAGGCGGAAGTAGTTCTGCAGGGTCACGGTGGCCAGGGTCTGGTTCTCAGCCTTGACCTCGACACCTTCCTTGGCTTCGATTGCCTGGTGAACACCTTCGTTATAGCGACGGCCAGCAAGGATGCGTCCCGTGTGCTCGTCAACGATCAAAACTTCGCCATCGATGACCACATAGTCTTTGTCGCGCTTGAAGAGCGCCTTGGCACGAATCGAGTTGTTCAAAAATGAAATCAGCGGGGTGTTGGCCGACTCGTAAAGGTTGCTGATGCCTAGGTAGTCTTCGACCTTTTCGATGCCTGGCTCGAGAATGCCGATGGTGCGCTTCTTCTCGTCAACTTCGTAGTCGATAACCGGCTGTAGGCGCTCTGCGATCTTGGCAAACTCAACGAACCAGCGGTTGGCATCGCCAGAAGCCGGGCCCGAGATAATGAGCGGGGTGCGGGCTTCGTCGATAAGAATCGAGTCAACCTCATCCACGACGGCGAAGAAGTGGCCGCGCTGAACCAGTTCAGACTGGCTCCAGGTCATGTTGTCGCGAAGGTAGTCGAAACCAAACTCGTTGTTGGTTCCGTAAGTAATGTCTGCAAGGTACTGCTCGCGACGGACTGATGGCTCCTGGTTTGCGATGATGCAACCGGTGGTCATGCCCAGTGCGCGGAATACGCGACCCATTAGCTCACTCTGGTAACCAGCAAGGAAGTCGTTGACGGTAACGATGTGAACACCACGGCCGGCAATTGCGTTTAGGTAGGCCGGAAGGGTTGCAACCAAGGTCTTACCTTCACCGGTGCGCATCTCGGCGATGTTGCCAAGGTGAAGCGCTGCTCCACCCATTAGCTGAACGTCAAAGTGACGCATGCCTAGGGTTCGCTTAGAGGCTTCACGAACGGCTGCAAAGGCCTCAGGAAGCAAGTCGTCTAGGCTCTCACCCGCAGCGTAGCGCTCACGCAACACAATGGTTTCGTTCTGAAGCTCTTCGTCGCTTAGTGCGTTGAAGTTCTCTTCGAGCGCGTTAATCGCGACGGCATAGTTGCGAAGCTTCGCAAGGAGTCTTCCCTCGCCAGCGCGCAGTAGTTTGTCGATGATGTTAGCCAAGATTTGCTCCAAACCGGTTGTGTTGGTCTACCTCTAATCTTAGACGAAGGGCCCAGCCGCAAAGCGGCTGAGCCCTCCGTTCGCTGATAGGCGAATCGGTCTAAGAAAGGGTCAAAACCCCATAGTTCCAGCCCTTGCGGCGATAAACGACACTCGGCTTGCCAGTCGCGGCATCCTTGAAGAGATAGAAGTCGTGACCAACCAACTCCATGTGGTACAAAGCGTCGTCAACTGTCATCGGGTTACCCGTGAACTCTTTGCGACGAATGACCACCGGGCTGGTGCCGAAGTCAGGCCCTTCATCTTCTGCCTCGACTGAACTCTTGCCCAGAAGAATGTCTGAATCAACCGGTTTGATGTCTAGTGATTCGAAATCGGTTGCGGTCAATTCGCTGGTACCAATAGAACCGTGTGCGCCGTGGTGCACCTTGCGGCGATCCGCGGCGCGACGAAGGCGCTCTGATAGCTTGCCGAAAGCGATGTCGAATGCCGAAAACTTGTCGCCGGCGTGCGCCTCTGCGCGAACAATGTGCCCTGGTTCAATCACGGTGAGTTCAACCTGATCTTCGGGGCCGGAGGTTCGACTGTGATCATGTCTAGTCACTTTGATTTCAAGGGACTGAACTTTGTGGGCCAACTGCTCTACTTTGTGCGATCGTTCGGCGACATAGTCGCGGAAGCGGTCGGAGACACTCAAGTTGCGAGCGGTGATGTTGATTTCCATGATTACCTCCATTTCAGGCGCCATTGCCTGTGACACAAAAGGTATACCCATTTTCAGATTTTCGCGTGCGTTTTCAGAATAGTCTCAGAAAAAGTCAAGAAACCGACTACTTCTCCCCCGGCCTCGGCAATCGCTCGAGCCGCTTCAACCAGGGTTGCGCCGGTCGTAACGACGTCATCAATCAAAATCACACGCCGGCCCGAGGCCGCAGCACTCGACACCATTGAACCAACCAAATTTGATGAACGTTGCTCGACCGACAAGCCGGATTGGTCGGCAACCGACCGTTCAAACCGCAAAGCAGCCTTGACTTTAAGCGACCCTCCGGTGGCTCGGTTGAGCTGCCTGGCAAGTATCAAGGAAGGCAAATAACCTCGCTTGCGGAAGTTGGCCTGAGAGCTCGGCGCTGGCACCAACCAGACGTCGTCAATTTGCGTTGGCATCTCGTCTAGTAAGCATTGAAACGCTGGTTTCATCAATCGCGCCAGGATTGGTGCTAACGCGGTTATGCCGTCTTCTTTGAAGGCTTTGATCAAAACCTTTTCTGAGGTGCCGTAATCGCTCGCGGCCCATCCGTGAAGGTCAAAGCGGGTAACGGCTCGAGCGGAAGGCGTGAGCTGACCAGCGCAGTTCTGGCAAAGTGCTAGGCCGGTTGAACGACAAATCACACAGCGACAAGGCAAGAGCAGATCAAGAAGATGACCGAAAAGATTCATCTCACCAGGATGGGGCCTTGACGTCGACTGGCCACTATGCCGTTTCCAACCTGTTGACAATGTTCAACCGCGTAGCTAGTTAGCGAAGTGCAAGGCCATCACATTCGAAGCAATTTGCGACCAAGAGATGTTCTTGTAAGCAAAGAGGGAGTGAGTGGCATCCACGGCATAAATCGTGGCATTGCTAAGACGCGCCTCCAAGGTACGGCCGGAATTTAGCGAACCTAGGTCTCGAGAAGTGCCACCGATCGTGTACAGAGTCGCGCCGGTTGTCGAGTCGCTGAGCGTGTGCAGAGCGGCGAGGGTGTTCTCGTCAGACCATGAAATAGATCGCGGTGAGTCTGAAGCCTTCACGACCTCAATCGGCGCACCGAACGAAATAGGCATACCTGATGAGTCACGATTGATGCTCGCTACATAAACCTGTCGGGTGGTGCCTGAACCGGCTAACACTGCGATGCGTGAACCTTCGGCGCTAATCGAGAACTGCCCGCGCGGGAAGGAATCCAACCAACCGAGCTTCAGGTTGCGTCTGATGCCACCAGGCGAAGTGACCTGAACCACCTCACCTGCGGTTCGAGTCATTGTCCAAAGATTTGCCTGAGCATCAAACATTGGGGTGAGCTGCGCTGGTCGCGCATCTACGAGGGTTGGCGAAACTCCAAAGATACCGATGTGCGATCTGAAAACCCCGGTTGCGCTCTTAAGGGCAACCCAGTCCTGTGAATCAGTAATCGCAAAATCGGTCGCCCCGGTGCGTGCAATCAGGTCTGAGGTGCCGGCGATGGGGTTCGAGACGCCATCATTGAAGAACTGCAGCTCTCCCCCCTGAAGCACCACGGCCTGGCTACTGGCAATGGTCGGCACGAGGTCAGGCACATCCTGGATATCTTGCGGGCCTCGCTCAATCGAGATGGCAACGCTGTAAACATTTGGCAACTGGGTCAAGGTGGCTCGGATTTGAGCCTTCATGAGGCGCTTGGTTGCCGCCTTCGCCGTCAAAGCCTTGCTGTTCAAGTCAACCGATGCGATTCCATCGGCAACCGTCACCGAGTTGAGCGACAACGCCGTTCCTTGTGGGAAAGCTGAGGTGACTGCACCGGCGAGCCAAGCGCTTGGCCCCTTCAACATCGCGTTGACCATTCGAGTTGCGGTGGATGCTCGACTTGGGAACCATCGAAGATCTGGAACCAGGTGCGTTTTCTGGGCGTCGAAGAAATAGATCGAATAGCTTCTGAAAATAACGTCGAAAACCGGACGAATCAGAATGGTCAGGTCCGGCGCGCTAGAAATTCGCCATTCTCCATTTTCGCGAACCATTTTGAACTTCAAAAAGCGAGTGCTACCCGCATCCAAGACTTTGAAATGGCCGTCAGAATCAACCGTTGCCTGCACCTGAAGGTCAACGGAAGCCTCTCCGCTGGCATTGAAACTGATGGTTGGATTGCCCTGCTGAATTAGTACTTCGTTGTTCGGGTGCCATTTGGTCTTGAAGCCCTGGCTGAGGTATTCGCGAGCCGCTTCGTAGTCGTTCTGAGGTCCGGTTCCGGCGTTGATGAAGCCGTTGAGAATTTCTTGCTGAGTCTCACCGTTGGATGGGCCACTTGGTGAGTAGTAAAGATAATCACTGGCGATGTCGCCCTTGATTTCGGGACCAATCTTTGCCTCACCCGAACGCGGCAGCTGGGCGCAGCCGGCTAGCAGCAATATTGCAAGGCAGGCGACTAGAGATTTGGCGAACTTATTCACGCTTCACCCTTTTTCTTTGCCTTTTTAGGTGGCAACGGAAGCGGTGATTGGGTGAAAACCATGCCCTTGCGGCGAGGCAAGGTGAGTCGGAATGAAGCACCCTCGTTTGGTTTAGCCCAAACCTGAAGCCAGCCATCGTGAAGGTGAGTGTCCTCGAGAGAAATAGCCAATCCGAGGCCTGTGCCTCCGGTTGTGCGCTTTCGCGCTGGGTCGGCTCTCCAGAAACGGTCGAAAACCCGGTCTACCTCGGCGCGGGACATGCCCACACCCTCATCCGTGACGGTTACGGCAACTGCCGATTCACTCACGCCCACGGCCACCCGAATTGGCTTACCTTCGCCATGCTCGATTGCGTTAGCCAACAGGTTACGCAATAGGCGCTCGATTCGACGACTGTCCATCTCGGCTTCTACCGGCCCCTGCGGGATCTCGATCTGAATCTCTGAACCCTTGCTCATGGCAAGCGGCTCGATTCCGGCAATGGCCATTCCGACCACGCCATTCAGGTCTTGCATTTCGAGGTCGGCGATAACGGCACCGGCGTCATAGCGAGAAATTTCGAGTAGGTCGTTGAGCAACGCCTCGAAGCGCTCGATTTGATCGTGCATCAATTCGGCCGAACGTTTAACCGGCGGTGACAGGGTCTCACGACCGGCAAAAATCATGTCACCAGCCAACTTGATCGTGGTTAGCGGGGTGCGAAGTTCGTGTGACACGTCTGAAACGAATCGCTGCTGCATCTTCGAAAGGCTCGCCAACTGGGTGATCTGACTTTGCAGCGACTGCGCCATCTTGTTGAAGGAGCGAGCCAGAATGGCGATGATGTCTTCGCCACGTTCAGGGAGGCGGCGGTCTAGAGCGCCTTCGGCGAGCTGCTCAGAGACCTCGGCGGCAAGTCTCACTGGTCGCACAAGCCAGTCGGTTACGAAGAAGCTAATCGCCCCGATCATGAGCAAAAGAATGAGACCACCGAATACGAGCGTGCGCTGAACGAAATCGAGAGTTTGCTGCTCGCTGTTGAGGTCGAAAACCAGATAAAGCTCGTAGCTTCCTGCCAGAGGAATTTGAACCGGCGCACCCACCACTATGCCAGGATGTTCTGCACCCGCAACGCGTAGCGCGATCGACTGATAAATCAGGTTGCCCGCCGATGCACGCACCTTGGACCTGAGGCTGGTCGGAATGACAGTCGGGTCTAAATCGGCTGAGATCGGACTCTGCAGGATCTGACCGGTAGCCTGACCTGGGCTGCGAAGCAAAGCCACGCGGCGAGAGTTGGTGGTGCCGGTGGATTCGATGCTTGGCACGATGGTGTTCATCAAAGACTGCAGTGCAACTTCGTTGCTGACGCTGGATGCCGAAAAAGTGTTTTGAACCTCAACTACGGCACGTTCAGACTCGGCCAGCACCTGAGCCTGTCGGGTTGAGAACAACCCTCCACCGATTGAGTAGCTGAGAAAGCCGCCCACGATGGCCAAAGCGATGCCTGTGATTACGACGGTCGAAAAAACCGCTCGAACCTGAAGATAACGCCGAAAAAGGCTTATCGCCCAAGAGGCGACGCCACGAAAACGCACTTAGCCCTGGCCCGCCTTGTAACCAACACCGCGAACGGTGGTGACGATCTTTGGGTTGTCAGGGTCGTCTTCGATCTTTGAACGCAGGCGCTGAACGTGAACGTTTACCAGGCGGGTGTCATCGTTGTGACGGTAACCCCAGACCTTCTCGAGCAACATTGCACGGCTGAAAACCAAGTTTGGCTTCTGAGCTAGGGCCAGCAGCAAGCTGAACTCAAGCGGAGTAAGTGAGATCTTCTCTGAGCCGCGACGAACCTCGTGACCCTCGATGTCTAGGGTGAGTGGGCCAATCTTGACGGTACCTTCGGCCGAAGCGCCGGCGAGTGGGCGTAGTCGAGCACGGATGCGAGCGGTAAGAACTCCCGGGTCAAATGGCTTGACCACGTAGTCGTCTGCCCCGGCCTCAAGGCCAAGTACGACATCGTCGCTCTCAGTCTTGGCGGTCAGCATGATGATCGGGGTTCCTGAGACCGCACGGATTTCGCGACAGACCTCGATACCGGTCTTTCCCGGCAACATGACATCCAAGAGAACTAGGTCAGGTGATTCGGCGTTGAAACGCTCGAGAGCGCCGGCACCGGCATCGTGAAATGCCACCGAGAAACCTTCGGACTCGAGAACGATTCCGACCATCTCACGAAGGGCGTTGTCATCATCCACAACCAAAATCTTGTGTGACATATCGATTCCTAATTTCTCTTGGAGACTTGGGCTTCTAGTAGCGGTAGTGGTCGACCTTGTATGGGCCGTTGACCGGAACACCGATGTAGGCGGCCTGCTCTTTATTCAACTGTGTCAGTTCAACACCCAGCGCGTCAAGGTGAAGTCGGGCGACCTTCTCGTCGAGGTGCTTCGGAAGGATGTGCACACCAAGCTCGTACTGGTCGGCCTTGGTGAAGATTTCGATCTGGGCTAGCACCTGGTTTGCGAATGAGTTGCTCATCACGAAGCTTGGGTGACCGGTGGCGTTGCCGAGGTTCATCAGGCGACCCTCGCTCAAAATCAGAACCGAGCGGCCGTTTGGCAAACGCCATTCGTGAACCTGAGGTTTGATCTCGATCTTCTCGACACCAGGGATGCGGTTGATGCCGGCCATGTCGATCTCATCGTCAAAGTGACCAACGTTGGCAACGATGGCAAGGTGCTTCATCTGCTGGATGTGCTCTGGGGTGATGATGCCCTGGTTGCCGGTAGCAGTCACGAAAATGTCGACGGTTTCGATAACCGACTCGAGCTTTGCAACCTGGAAGCCATCCATGGCGGCCTGAAGAGCACAAATTGGGTCGATCTCGCTAACGATAACTCGCGCGCCTTGACCGCGAAGTGCCTCAGCCGAACCCTTTCCGACGTCGCCGTAACCGGCCACGAAGGCAACCTTGCCACCGATTAGAACGTCGGTCGCGCGGTTTAGGCCGTCTGGAAGCGAGTGGCGAATGCCGTACTTGTTGTCGAACTTTGACTTGGTAACCGAGTCGTTCACGTTAATAGCCGGGAAGAGCAGCTCGCCGCGCTTGTGGAACTCGTATAGGCGGTGAACTCCGGTGGTGGTCTCCTCTGTCACGCCCTTGATTTCGGCGGCAATCTTGGTGAAGCGGCCAGGGTTGGTGATCAGGTTGTCGCGAAGCAGGTTAAGGATGACACCGTACTCTTCAGAGTCGGTTGGCTGCGTCGCTGGCACTGCACCCGCAAGTTCGAACTCACGACCCTTGTGAACAAGCAGGGTTGCGTCGCCACCGTCGTCGAGAATCATGTTTGGACCAACGAAGTCTTCGCCAGCGGCTGCAGCCTCGGCTGACCAGTCGAAGATGCGGTCGGTGCACCACCAGTATTCTTCGAGTGTTTCACCCTTCCAAGCAAAGACCGGGGTGCCAGCAGGAGCCTCAACGGTTCCGTTACGACCGACAACTACGGCAGCCGCGGCTTCATCCTGGGTTGAAAAGATATTGCAAGAAGCCCAACGAACCTGGGCACCAAGGTCAACCAAGGTTTCGATGAGCACAGCGGTCTGAACGGTCATGTGAAGCGAACCGGTGATGCGAGCGCCCTTGAGGGGCTGGCTAGCAGCGAACTCGGCGCGAAGTGACATCAGGCCAGGCATCTCGTTTTCGGCGAGACGAATCTGGTGACGGCCGGCTTCGGCTAGGCCTAGGTCGGCGACCTTGAAGTCGATGGCGGTAAGGGTTGAAGACATGTTTAGGCTTTCTGCTGAATGAGGCCTAGAACCTCATTGCGAATCTGGGTCATGGTGTCTTCGTTCGAGGCTTCGACGTTTAGACGAAGTAGCGGTTCGGTGTTCGAGGCACGAACGTTGAACCACCACCACTGGCCAGCTTCGG
>ERZ650301.49-NODE-49-length-24554-cov-7.105310_pt1 | contig 24554 bp, 21 predicted proteins | sample MGYA00376237_ERZ650301 | MGnify/ENA primary metagenome ERZ650301 (study PRJEB26733, sample SAMN07839255) | wastewater metagenome | biome: small river; feature: stream; material: water | place: USA: North Carolina | collected 2016-04-05 ...
CGGTAACATCGACAGCGGTTTGCTGGGTGCGGGCGAAGAATTGGCCATTTACCAGACCGTAGCCGGTGTGACGAGCAAGCTGGGCGTGGCGACGGTGACGGGTTCGACTTGGAGCTTCAAACCGGCCTCTAACTTGGCAGATGGGACCTACACCTTCAAAGCCATGGTTCAGCCCACGGGCGACAGCAGTGGCACTGCGGGCCGTGTGGTGTCACTCACCAGTGACGTGGTGGGCATCAAGACCACTTACAACCCAACGCAAACCACCACGCTGGTGGTCAAAGACGACATCGGCACCAACAGCTCGACAGGCTCGGCAGGCACGCCAGTGGTGGTGGCCAATGGCGACTCCACAGACGACACCACACCACTCTTGAGTGGCACCTTGAGTGCGGCCCTGGGCGGCTCGCAGGTGCTGGCGGTGTACGACGGCACCACCAAGCTGGGCAATGCCACGGTCAGTGGCACCAGCTGGACCTACAACCCGAGCGCGCTGACGGCAGGGCAGCACACCTTGAGTGCGCGCGTGGAGAGCACGCAATCCACGATCGTGGGCTTCGGTACCACCTACGGTACTGCCGCGACTTCGGTGGTGAATGTATACGATACAACCCCTGCCTTCTCTGTGTTTGACGACAGGGGCCAGACTCAGAGTACAGGTGCTGCACGCTACATCATGTTGCGACGTGATGCCTCGGTGGGTACTTACAAGCAGTTTGACATGGCTGAAGTTTCCGTGATGTCAAACGGTGTCAACGTGGCGCTCAACAAACCCTTCACCACAGGTGCGCAAGGTACGTATGGCTCAGAAAACAACCTGACGGATGGTACGTCTTCCCACTATGCATCCAGTACCGCTGGTGTTGCCAACGCCTGGGTGCAAATTGACCTGGGTGCGGTGTACAACATCGACAGCATCGTGGTCACGCCACGTACCAACACTGCCACTCAGGAAACAGCCATCGTGGACACCAAAGTCTACTACTCTGTGTCCGATATGTCTGGGGGGGTGGCTTCCACCACGGCGGCACAAGCGCCCACCACAAGCGCTGTGCTTTTTGCCTCCACATCGTCTACGGCATCTACCGCCGCGCAAACGCTGTACCAGTCACTACCCGCTTACACAGACGACTACTCCCCCACGTTCCGCGGCGTTTTGCCCCAGGCAATGGGCGCGGGTGAAGAACTGGCCCTGTACAAAACCACCGGTGGCACCACCACCAAGATGGGCGTGGCCACCCTGGGCGCCGATGGCCTGACTTGGAGCTACACGCCCACCTCGATTAGCGAAGGAACGTACACCTTCAAGGCCATGGTGCAGCCGACGGGCGACAGCTCGGGCACCCTGGGCCGCGTGGTGTCTGCCACCACCACGAGTACCACGCTCGATACGAGCATCACCAGCACCACCGCCACCATCAGCGCGGTCAAGGACGATGTCAGCCTCAACGGCTCGACCGGCTCGGCCAGCACACCCGTGACTGTGTCCACCGGCACCACCACCGACGACACCACGCCGGTGCTGAGTGGCACGGTGAGTGTGGCTTTGACGGGGACGCAGGCACTGGCCATCTACGACGGCACGACCAAGCTGGGCTTTGCCACCATGAGCGGCACCAGCTGGACGTACACGCCCAGCGCCTTGGCCAGCGGCGCGCACAGCTTCACGGCGCGGGTTGAAAGCACCACCACCGGCGTGCGAGGCACACCCAGCACGACGTATGCGGTGAACATTTCCAGCCTCGGCGTGTCTGCGTACGACGATGTGGGCAATGTGGGTGCCTTGACCAGCGGTGCCTCGACCGATGACAGGACACCTCAGTTCAGCGGCACTTTGCCCGTGGCGTTGGGCACGGGTGAAGAGCTGGCCTTGTACCAAACCCTGTCGGGCACGACCACCAAGATGGGCGTGGCTACCGTCGGAGCGGACAACCTGAGCTGGACCTTCACCCCCGCATCCAACCTGGCGGCTGGGGCCTACACCTTCAAAGCCATGGTGCAGCCCGCTGGCGACACCACTGGCACGGCAGGCAAGGTGGTGTCAGGCAACTATGCCCTGACCATTGAGACGGTGGCACCAACGACCACGGTCACCATCACGGGGGCGACTGACAACGTCAGCCTCAATGGCTCGCTCGGTTCTGTCGGTACGCCGGTGGCCGTGGCCTCCAACACCGCCACAGACGACACCACGCCCACCCTGAGTGGCACGATCAGCGCCGCCCTGTCGGGCGGGCAGGTGGTGGCCATCTACGACGGTGTGACCAAACTGGGTAATGCCACGGTGACCGGCGCGACATGGAGCTACACCACAAGCGCACTGGCCGCCGGCCAGCACACGCTCAAGGCTTATGTTGAAACCGCCGGTGGCGTTCAAGGCCCTGCGAGCGCGGATTACGTGCTGGATGTGTACAGCGGTTTGACCACCACCGTGACGGACGATGTGGGGCCTCTCCAGCAGGCGCTTTCGGCAGGCAATTACACCGACGACAACCGCCCGACCTTCAGCGGCACGCTGGTGGGCCCATTGGACGCCACGGAAGAGCTGGCGGTTTACCAGACCCTCGGTGGCACCACCACCAAGATGGGCGTGGCCACTGTGTCGGGCTTGAACTGGTCGTTTACACCCACCGCAACGTTGGTGGATGGGACCTACACCTTCAAGGCGATGGTGCAACCGTCGGGTAATACCACGGGCACGGCGGGCGTGGTGGTGTCGGCCAGCTCAGGGTCGATCACCATCGACACCAACAGTCCGACGATAACCACCACCCTGACGGCCATCAAGGACAACGTCAGTGTGAACGGCTCTGTGGGTTCCGTGGGCACGCCCGTGACCTTGACCGAAGGGGTGTCCACCGACGACAACACGCTCAGCCTCAGCGGTACGACCAGCGCCGTCTTGACTGGCATGGAAACGTTGTCCGTGTACGACGGCAGCACTTACCTAGGCCAAGCCGCGTTGTCGGGGACCAACTGGAGCTACGACACGGGTGCACTGGCCAATGGGGTGCACACGTTCAGCGCGCGTGTTGAGCACTACTACACCAAGGCCGCTAGTTCCTGGAGCCAAAAAACGACTGTCAACGTCGACACCAACCTGGCCATGGCCGTCAAGGACAATGTGGGGGCGCTGCAAGGTTCGCAGACCAGCGGCAGCTACAGCGATGACAACACCCCGACCTTCAGCGGCACCCTGGATGTGGCGCTGGGCACCGGGGAAGAGCTGGCGATCTACCAGACCTATGCCAATGGCGTGACCACCAAGCTCGGTGCTGCCACGGTCACGGGTTCAGACTGGTCGTTCACCGCCACGGCGCTGAATGCCGGAACCTACACCTTCAAGGCCATGGTTCAGCCGACAGGCGACACCACCGGAACCTTTGGACGTGTGGTGTCTGCCAGCAACACGATCACGATCGGCTCGACCGACACGACCTTCAACGGCATTGTCGGCACAGACCCCACCAGTGGCTTGGCGGTCAAGGCCTTGTCGGTCGCCGACGGCATGACCGTGGACATGCAGACGTACAGCCACAGCGAAATCGACGTGCTGAACCTGGGTGCGGGTTCCGGCGCGAAGATTGACTTGGCGGACGTGATGCAAAACACCGCAGGCTTGTTCCAGAGCCCCGCGTTTGCAAACCTGACCGGTGCCGGCAGCCTCAAGCAATTGGTGGTCAACGGTGCGGCGGGCAGCTCGGTGGTGGTGGACAACGCCTCCCTGTCGGCCAGCTGGATCAAGTCGGCCACCTCCGTGACCAACAGCGGCCACACCTATGACGTGTACAACAACACCAACGGCCAGGCGCAGCTGCTGATCGACCAGTTGGTGACACGCAGCGGTGCGGTGATCTAACAAAGGCACTGAATGCAACAACCTGTGAACGCCCAATATTCCATTTTTATTGGGCCAAACGTGAAGTTCGAGGGGGCCATCTTCACCCCCACCTCCGCCAACATTGAGGGCGAGGTGGTGGGGAAGGTGGAAGCCAAGGACTTGTTGATTGGCAAAACCGGCCAAGTGACGGGCGACGTGACCGCTGATCGCATCCATGTGCACGGACAACTGGGCCAAGAGGTGAGTTGTTCGTCGCACTTGGTGATTCATGAGTCAGGCCAGTTGAGTGGCACGGTGTTGTATGCCACGCTTGAAATCATGCGTGGCGGAAAATTGGAGGGGTCATTGCTTCAAATAGAGGAGGCCCCCACGAGTGATGGCAATCTATGACCCAGACCTTAAAAATTCAACCCGTCGCCAAGTCGTCGTGCCGCAATTGCCTGTATGCCTTGTCCGTCGAGGACAATTCGGATGGGATGCATTGTGGAATCGACTACTACAGGCTTCCTCCAGTCAGCCGCCATGTGCAGCCGCTTAAGAATTACCCCAAGGTGGTGCCCACAAGTTGCTGTGACGAGTGGAAGTCAAAACCCGCAGAATGATGTCTAGTGCTTTCAAAATTTTGGTCACCAGCCAAAAGGGCGGGGTAGGTAAAAGCACCTTGTCCGCCAATTTGGCTGCGTTCATGCGGGATCAAAATATGTCAGTCACGATGATTGACTTTGACTTGCATGGCTCATCTAGCAATTGGCTCAGCCGTGCGCCATCGGTGGGGGTGGTGGTTCAACACCACCCGCTGCCTTTGAGTATGGGTGGCAATCGCCCTTTGTTAGAGGCGCGCTTGCATTTGCGACGTGCAGTGTCCTGTAGCGATGTGGTGATTTGCGACCTGACATGGACAGACTCGATGGCAGGCGAGTTGATGTTTGACTTTGATGTGGTGGTGGTGCCCACCTCGGTGTCTGAGATGGAGCTGGCGACCACCGCAGGGTTTTTGGCCAAGCACCATTGGGTGTTCGATTCGAAGTTGCACAAACCTCCCACCTTGTTGTTGGCACCTACACGGGTTCGCCCCGAACAGATGGCGTTGAATAGTTTTTCAAAGCAACGTTTTCCGGTCAGCTTTTTGTTGGCACCGCCGGTGTTGGAGTCGCAGTCGGCACGCGACTCTTTTGAGGTGGGTTACCTCAAAGATTTGCAAGATGCCTGTGGAAATTCATTCCGTGAGTTTGGCAAGGCGGTTCACAGTGTGCGTGAACTTCGACGCGTTGCCTCGGCACAAGCGTTTACCAGCAGCAATAAAAAAACGGGTTTTTCACATTTGCCGACTGGGCGTTTTGTGACGAATGGGTCTTTGTCAGAGCGTCAGTCTTTGCTGAGTCGTCATCGCATCCAGCGTGTGCCCGATTTGACCGATCCTATTCTTGCGTGTAGCTTACATGAGCCGCGCCACGCTCAAATTATTTCAGATAAAAGTGTTAAAACAACACTGTTTCAATCGATTGTAAAAAGGTTAGTTAATTTTTAGAAATTACAATAGTTGTCCTGGACAAATAAAAAAATTAGCTTCCAATTGAAGGTGGAATCACTAGTATTTAAGTGCTGTGGGTTACACATCTAAGTGTTATTTGAGCACTATTGAATTATTAGTAGGATTAAACTATGACAATGCTAATACAAATTATTGAGGATGACCCGCATTATGCAAAGTTGCTAATTAGCATTTTGGATGGCAATCCTTTGTTGAGTTTTTCGGGGCTTTCAACTACCAAGGCTGAGGCGCTGGATGCGCTGATGAAAAGTCCAATCGCCGATGTTTTTTTGTTGGATGTGGGGCTGCCTGATGGCTCTGGCCTCGATTTGATCCAACCCATCCTAAAGGCAAAGCCGAGCGCAGTCATTATTTTGTTGTCTACCTTAGGGGCTCGTAACGCAATTTTGTCAGGTATCAATTTAGGGGCAGTGGGTTATGTGATGAAGTCAACGTCGCCCAGCGGTATCTTGCAGCACATTTTTGACGCCTTGAATTACGGTGCCACACTGAGTCCGTCACTGATCAAAATCGCCATGGATGCAGTGAAAGAACCTGCTATCGATGAGATTGACTCGGTCGTCCATGCAACGCACACGTTGACGCCTCGCGAAGTTGAGATTTTGAATTTACTGAAAGACGCACATCCATCTAAAAGGATTGCATCCATGTTGAATGTGTCGAAGTTCACCGTGAGTCAGCACCTGCGTAATGTGTATAGAAAACTAGAGGCCAAAAACCGTGTGGACGCGATTTCCATTGCAAGACAGAAAAAGATCATTCAGTGATATGAAGCAATTCATTGCGCTGGTGTTTTTTTGTTGCACTTGTGCTTTGACTTGCTTTGCGCAAACAGTCGTGACGAAGGCAAGCTTGATAGGGGAGGGCAACTCGGTCACAGAGCTTGCCTTGCCTAGTTATTTTGAAGGCGGACATACCGGTATCCGGTCAGTGAAAGTTCGTTATTTCATACCCAAAACAGCGACGGTTGATGCGAATAATTTTTATGCCATTCTTTTCCCGTATCCCATTCAGGGAGGACAAGTATTTTTAAACGGCAAGTCTATTTATGCATTAGAGCATTCGGACGAGCGGCAATTGTTTAACTGGTATCGTCCCGTGACGATCAACTTGCCACTGTCTGAATTGCGTGCCAATTCAGAAAACGTGGTCGAGTTTCAACAAGTTGGGCATCTCAGGGTGTGGCCTTTGTTGCCTTTGTTTTTTGGCACGGTGTCTGAGCTGAGAGCGGTGCACGATGTGTTGTTCTATGTGTCGCAAACCTTGGCATCCATCATCAATTTCTTTTGTACCGCCTGTGGCATTTTTCTGATTGCTTTGGGCATCAAGACGGGCGAGAAAAAGTATATTTATCCTGGTGTCACGGCCATATTTTGGGTGAGCATATTCAGCATGGCTTTTTTGCCGGTGATTCAGGCTAACTACTGGTTTATCTGGCGTTTAAGTTTGTATTTTTTTACCGGCAATGTGATATTTTTCTCTTCGCTTTTCCTAATTAATATCTTTCGAATTGTTATTTCAAGTCGAACTCTGCGCGGCATTGGCGTGCTGTGCCAGTTGGGATGGGTTGGCTTTTTGTTCAGCGGCGGGCGCTTGGAGTACGTGCTCGATGTGTATTGGACCGCGAGCGTGGTGCTGGTTTATGTGTTTTTTATTTTCAAGGCGCTGTTCAGTAAGTCAAACGTCAATCCCTTGGTCGTCGGTATTTTTTTGGTTTATTTGTTAATTTCCGGTATTTTTGCCGTCCATGATTTTTTGATTCAAGCGGGCATTGTGATTTTCAAAGATTATGGCGGCAATGGTGTTCTGTCAGTGGTTGCAAATGCCGTTTATTTATCGCATTTCTCGCTACCAGCTTTTTTGTTCACAGCGGGATTTTTTCTGTTCAAAGATTTCAACGACAACAAGCGTGACTTGATCAAGTCAATTTCTGAGAACACAAAAATCAGGGAAGCCCTTATTTCTGACATTCATGACGGTGTGGGCGCGCGCTTGAATGTGCTTTTGTTGGGCGTGGAAATGGGGAATTTCAAGTCTGAAGATTTGCTTTCCGATATTCGCCAATGTGTGGAAGAGCTGCGATTTGTATTGACGCCTGAAGAGGTCAAGGTGTCGTATTTGATGAATTTGATTTTGAATTTTTGCCATGAATTCAAAGAAAAATTAGCGTTTAAAAACATAGAATTTTATTTCTTGATCAATTACAAAGAAGACTCAAAAATATCGCCCAGAGTCGCTTTGGTGGTGTATTGGATCACGCTGGAGTGTTTGAGCAATGTCATCAAGCACGCGGTGAGTTCGTGTTCTCGGGTGAGTTATGTTTTGAACATTGACGCACACTCGGTGTCCCTGCTTGTGGAGGACGACGGACCTGGTATTCGAGGCTGGCGTGATGCAGATCAAAGCGTCATGTTGGCTGACGCTAGGGTTGGGTTAGGGCTTAAAAGCCTGATCAATCGCGCAAAGTCGGTCGGTGGCAGCGTTTGGATTGCTTCTGGGCCGAAAACTGGAACGGTGGTTTCTGCTTCGTTTGAGACCGCTGTTTCACCGACCTGATTGGGTTCTTTTTTGATGGACGGGCGCCAATACTTTGAGCCATGCGGTGGCCGGCAAGGGCCAACGGGCTTGAATGGCTTGTGCTTGTGAAAGCAAGGCTTGAGGGTCCCACATGCGAGCTTGGCGAAAGGCCAACACAATGGTGTTGCCCGCTGTGGTGGGTTTGAATGCCCATACCGCATCTGGGCCAAACACGGCTGTGATTTTTTTCAAGCTGGCGTCATAGCGAGCGTCTCGACCAAATAAGTTCACGGTCATGCAGCCATCATGGCTGAGTGCGCGGTGGCAATCGCTGTAAAAATCTTCGGTGTCGAGGACCGGACGTGCGGCATCTTGGTCATACAAGTCGACTTGCAGAATGTCGATTTTTTCATGCCACAGGTCTTGGCCGATGACTACGCCTGCATCGCCCAGCACCACTTGTAGTTTCGCGTTGTCGTCAGGTAGGTTGAACCAAAGCCGGCAGGTTTCAATGACGTGCGGGTTTAGCTCGACCGCCGTGGTGTGCATGTGCAACTGTGAATGACAAAATTTTGTCAACGATGCAGCGCCTAATCCCAGCTGCATGGCGTGCAACTGGCTGACGCGATCTAAATTTGTAAACAGCAGCCAAGCCATCATGCGCTGCACATAGTCGAGGTGAATTTCAAATGGCTTGCTGATTTTCATGGAGCCTTGCACGGCGGGTGTACCTAAGTGCAAAAACCGCATGTCGCCGTAGTCGAAAAAATTGACCTCAGGTAAATCTCCTTTGCGTTGGCCAGAAAATGCACGCGCTTGTTTCTTCGCTAAAAAAACGCCGATCAAGATTGCGAAAATACAAGCAATCAAAACGTAAATAAAGTCCATGGTCGTGAATTCTGCCATTCGAATGAAATAACTTGACTAGCCTAGGCAAGCATTGCTTGACAGCCTAAAACCAGTTGGTAATAATTTGCGTGCGATTCAAATTGGAAACATTGTTTCTTTAGTGAAACAATTTTTTGAAAAAGAAAAGACATAAAGGGCAGCTTGCATGCAGATCTTGGGCATTGAGGAAATCACATTTGGCGCAACCGATTTGGCCAAGTGTCGTCAGTTCTTTTTAGACTGGGGTTTGTTGCTGGTGGCTGAAGCAGATCAAGAGCTGGTCTTTGAATGCATGAACGGTTGCCGTGTGGTCGTGGCGCATTCAGACAAGCCGGGTTTGCCCAAAGGCATTGAGGCTGACCCCACTTTGCGTGAAGTGGTGTGGGGGGTGGCCAGCCATGGTGAGTTGGGCCAATTGCGCGCCAAGTTACAACAGCTGCCAGATTTCTTCGATGCCGGTCAACGCATCGGTTGTACGGATCCCAATGGCTTGGCCTTGCGTGTTCAAGTGAGCAAAAAACGCCCCGTCGATGTGGTGTGCGCGCAAACCAACACATGGGGCCAACACAACCGCATTAACCAACCCAGTCCCGCTTATGAACGTGCCCAACCTATTGAGGTCGGGCATGTTGTGTTCTTTGTCACCGATTTAGCCGCGACCAGCGCGTTTTACGAAAAGTATTTGGGCTTTGTGGTGTCTGACCGCTATCCCGATCGCGGTCATTTTTTGCGATGCGCTCCGCAAGGCGGTCATCACAATTTGTTTTTGTTGCAGTTGCCCCAGCCTCGTGCGGGTTTGAATCATGTGGCGTTCACCGTGCGTGATTTGCACGAGGTCTTTGGTGGTGGCTTACACATGTCGCGTTGCGGGTGGGACACCGAGCTGGGGCCAGGCAAGCACCCGATTTCATCCGCTATTTTTTGGTATTTCAACAACCCAGCTGGTGCGTTGGTGGAGTACTACACCGATGAAGATGAGCTGACGGCCGATTGGCAAGCGCGAGAATTCACACCGGGCCCCACCATGTTTGCAGAGTGGGCGATCAAAGGTGGTATCGATGGCCATACCCGTCGACAAAAAGATGCAGAAGCACCCACAGGGCGCTTCATGACCGACAAATCAAAAAACTGAATGGAGATTACCCATGCGTCAACTTCCTCCCCTGTCGAATGAAACCCATCAACACCGAAGCGCACCCCCGACGGCTTATGAGAACTTGCTAGGCGACTCGATTGAGCGCGCTTTTGGACAAGGTATTTATGAGCTGCCCGCGTTGGTGGACTACCTCAACACGGCAGGGCCCTCTGGTCCCGATGGCCAAGCTTGGACCGCCGCATCGTTCGAACGCGAAATGGCGCGTTTGGGTAACTGATAGAGATAGGAGCTTTACATGACCACCTCAACCATCCAATTTCAACAAGACCCGATCGAAGCCACCTTGGCCGCGGGTTTGAAAGACTTGTGGTACCCCGTGTGCCCCTCTAGTTTTGTGAAAGAAAACCCTGTCTCGCTGCGACGCTTGGGCTACAAAATCGTGCTGTGGCGTGACCAAGCAGGCAAAGTCCACGCGTTAGAAGACCATTGCCCACACCGTGGCGCGCCGCTGTCGCTGGGAGTGATTTTGGGCGACCGCATTGCTTGCCCTTACCACGGCGTTGAGGTGCGTTGCGACGGTACCGTCACGCGTGTGCCTGGTAGTCCGGGTTGCAAACTGGAAGGCTCACGCCAAACCCGTACTTTCCACACGGCAGAGTCTAATGGCGCGATTTTTCTTTTTAATGCCTTAGATCCTCAACTCGAAACACCACCACCTTTGCGCTTGCCCGAAGAGTTGACGTCTCCCGAATGGTCATCTTTCATTTGTTATACCGAGTGGGGCTGTGACTACCGTTACGTGATGGAGAACGTGGTCGACCCGATGCATGGTGCTTACTTGCACAAGCAGTCGCACACCATGGCTGACGGTGAGTTGACCGCTGATTTTCAAATTCGTGAAACCGAGACTGGGTTTTCGTTTGAAAAGAAGGGGCAGCGCAATGTCAACTTTGACTGGACCGAATGGATCGAAACCGACATTCATTTGATGCGCTTAGAAATTCCTTATCCCAAGACCGGTGGCCCTGGTGGTCCTTTCACCATCATTGGCAGCTATGTGCCAATCACGCGTGAAGCGGCGGGTATCTTCTTTTGGCGTTGCCGCAAAGTGTCGGGCTGGCAGCGTGATACATGGCGCTTTTTGTACAAAAACCGCCTAGAAGCCCGTCATTGGCAGGTGTTGGAACAAGACCGTGTGGCGATGGAGCACATGGAGCCTGATGCCAACCAGCGCGAGCATCTGTACCAGCACGACATGGGCATTGTGCGTTTGCGCCGTATTTTGAAAAATTTGGCACAACAGCAACTCGACAAACAAAACGTCAAGGCTTGATGACACATGGCTTCGAACACTTTGCAAGTTTTTGTGCACACCCTGCGGTATGAGGCCGATGGCATCATCAGCATTGATTTGCGCGCGACGGATCGGCAAGACCTGCCAGCGTTCGAAGCGGGCTCGCACATCGACTGTCATTTGCCAAACGGTTTGGTGCGCAGCTATTCGCTGTTGAACGATTGCAGTGAACGTCACCGCTATGTTTTGGGCGTGCTGAAGGATGCCAAAAGCCGCGGGGGTTCGAAGGCGATGCATGAGCAACTGCGCGTGGGCATGCGTTTGGATATTTCTGCACCCCGCAACAACTTTGCCTTGCACGAAGAGGCCGCGCACTCGGTGTTGGTGGCGGGGGGCATTGGCATCACGCCTCTCTTGTGCATGGCCAAGCGCTTGCGTTCGCTGGGCAAATCATTTGAGGTGTTGTACTTTGCGCGTTCGCGTGCGCATGCGGCTTTCATTGAGGATATTGAAGCCCTAGGTGCCAAGGTGCATTTTCATTTCGACGATGCACAAGGTGGCCCCCCTGATCTGAAAGCTTTGCTGGCGGCGCGTCATGCTACCAATACACACTATTACGCATGTGGGCCTGCTGTGATGCTGGACGCATTCGAGGCGCATTGTCAGTCGCTGGGCTATGCCAACGCGCATATTGAGCGGTTTGCTGCCGTTGAAGTGGCAGCCTCTAGCGATGCCCAGCAGCGCTACACGGTCGAGCTCAAGCGTTCGGGGAAGGTGATTGAGATCACGCCTGAGTTGTCATTGTTGGCGGCTTTGCAACAAGCCAAGGCCGATGTCATGACCAGTTGCGAAGAAGGCATTTGTGGGTCGTGCGAAACCCGTGTGCTAGAAGGTGTGCCAGACCACCGCGACTCGGTGCTGAGCCCCGCAGAGCAAGCGAGCAATCGGGTGATGATGGTCTGCGTGTCTGGTTGTCAATCAGCGCGATTGGTGCTTGATTTGTAATGTTGAGGCGGTGCGTGTGATGCTCACACGCCTGCAAAAGAGCCGCCATCGAGCAAGATGTTTTGCCCATTGATGTAGCCAGCATGCACACTGCACAAAAACGCGCAGGTGTTGCCTAGCTCTGGCGGATGGCCCAAGCGTTTGGCTGGGTGCTTGGCAATGCGTGCGGCGCGCACGGCTTCGGGTGTGCTGCCTTCGCGTTGTGCTTGGGCGGCAAAGTTACCGGCTAAGCGCGCGGTGTCAAACGTGCCGGGTAAGAGGTTGTTGATGGTCACCCCATGCCCAACCGTGCTGCGTGCCAAACCGGCCACAAAGCCTGTCAAGCCACTGCGCGCACCGTTGGATAAGCCCAGACCATCGACCGGTGCTTTGACAGCGCTGGAGGTGATGTTGATGATGCGCCCAAAGCCACGCGCCATCATGCCGTCGACCGTGGCTTTGATGAGTTCAATGGGGGTCAGCATGTTGGCGTCTAGGGCTTTCAACCATGTGTCGCGGCCCCATTGGCGGAAATCGCCGGGTGGTGGGCCACCGGCATTGGTGACCAAAATATCCACCTGCGGGTGCTCCGCCAAAATGCGTTGCCGCCCGGCTTCGGTGGTGACATCTGCGGCGACCCAAGACACGTTGCCAGCTTTCAGATCGCGCAAGGTTTGTGCTGCCTGTTGCAAGGTCTCTTCGGTGCGTGCCACGATGACCACATGCACGCCCGCTTCCACCAAGGCCTGCGCACAGGCAAACCCCAAGCCTGCACTGGCGCCGCAGACCAATGCTTTTTTTCCAGCAATGCCTAAATCCATGGAGTCCCTATCGCGTGATGTCGTGTGGTTATGCCGTTGCCCAAGGCATGGGATGTTCATTGAGCCCCCAGTAGAAGCTCTTTTGGCTGGTGTATTCCAAAATACCCAGGCGGCCTTTTTCACGGCCCGTGCCGCTGAGTTTGACGCCACCAAAGGGTGTGCTGACCGAGAACAGCTTGTAGGTGTTGATCCACACCGTGCCCGTTTGCAAGGCTTGGCCAATGCGCCACGCTGTTTTGTAATCGCGCGTCCAAATGCCAGAGGCGAGGCCATACACGTTGTCGTTGCATTGCGCAATCAAATCAGCCTCGTCCGACCAAGGCAGCAGGGCCAGGACAGGGCCAAAGATTTCTTCTTGGCACATGCGGGCTTGGTTGGGTAAGCCTTCAATGACGGTGGGCATGTAGTAGCTGCCTTGGTCGAACATGGCGCCTTGTGGGCGCTGCCCACCGAACAAAACTTGGCCACCTTCGTCAATGCCCAGCTGCACATAACGTTCCACGGAGGCTCGGTGGCTCATGTTGACCAATGGGCCCATTTGCGTGGTCTCGCTGGCCGGATCGCCCACGCGCAGGTTTTTCACGCCAGCGAGCAAGCGGCGCTTGAATTCGTCGTACACGCTGGCATGCACAAAGGCGCGTGAACCCGCAATACATGACTCGCCTGAGGAACTGAAGATGCCGTACAACACGCCTGCGACAGCGTGGTCTAAATCTGCATCGGCACACACAATGGTGGGTGACTTGCCGCCTAGCTCAAGTGAGGTGGGCATTAGCTTTTCGACGGCCAAGCGTTGAATGCCCATGCCCACGGTGGTGCCGCCTGTGAACGCAATGCGTTTGATCAGGGGGTGTTTGACCAAGGCGTCGCCGACCACCGAGCCTTTGCCGGGGAGGACGCTCACAATGCCGTCTGGCACACCGGCTTGCTGCGCGATTTTGGCCAGTTCAATGGCCATGCGAGGCGTGATTTCAGCAGGCTTGAACACGATAGCGCAGCCTGCCGCGAGTGCAGGGGCCAACTTTTGAGCTTCACTGGCAATGGGCGAATTCCAAGGGGTGATAGCCCCCACTACGCCCAAGGGCTCGTGCACGCTCATGGTCATGTAGTCGCCACGCGCAGGGGTGAGGGCGTCTTCCCATGTTTCGCATGCGGCAGCAAAGAACTGAAAGGTTCCTGCCGCACTGGCGACGAGGGCGCGTGTTTCGTTGATGGGTTTGCCGTTGTCTAAGCGTTGCAGCTGAGCCAACTCTTCGCCACGCGCACGAATGCCGGAGGCGATACGATGCAAGATGCCCGCGCGTTCGTGGCGCTTCAGATTCGCCCATGCCGGCTGATGGCGAGCGACTTCTGCGGCTTGTACCGCTTCGTTCACATCGTCGGCGGTGGCTGCATGCAAACGTGCCACTGTGCTGCCGTCTGCGGGGTACTCGGTGCTGTATTCAGGTCCAGAGGCATCGCGCCATTGACCTGCAATGAGGGTTTGAATTTTTTCGGTCATAGGGCTTTGCTCATTCAGATCGTGATGGGCGCGGTTTGATTTTGCAAAAACCGCACCGCTGACAACACGGTCAGCGCCGATGTTTTGGGGTTGTCGGGCAAGGGCTTGCCGCGCATGGTGAGGTGCATTTCGCCAAATGTGCCTTGGACGTGAATTTCATGGATGTTTTCGCTCACGCTGGGATCGGCAATTAAGCGAACGCGTGTGGCATCGAGTCCCAAGCCTGCCAATGAAATGGTGGCTGCCACGTTGGCATTCTTGGGGTAAAGCCTTGCAGCTTCACGGGCCGATGCTTCCAAGATCACGGCGGGTTCGGTCAACTGGTCTAAGTTCACCACCTGCTCGGCAGGTGAGCCGCGCCAACCTGTAGGCGGTTTGCGTCCTGTGTAGGTGACTTGCGTCAACCCGGCGGTACGTGCTGCGGCGATGGCGTCAATGCCACCAATCGCCCCTGCCAACAAATGCACTTGTGCATGGCCTTGGCGGGCGGCGTCTTCCAAGCGCTCAGGCAAACCCACTTCAGACAAAGCACCGACAGACAACACGCCGCAAGTCACCCCGCGTTGCAGGGCAGGTAGCACATGGTCGGTGAGGGCGGTATGGCTTGCACATTCCAAGACCAACTGGGCATCGGCTGGCACAGCGGCGCAGGCGATGGCCGCATGGCTTAGCTGTGCTTGGGTGTCGGCCACTTTGCTCTCGCGCACCACGACGTGCGAAATGCGCACCCGTGTGTCCTGCGAGAGGCGTTGAAAAATAGAGCGTGCAATCGCACCCCAGCCAATCAAGGTGACTTGCAGAACGGGTGGTGTCATGGACTCAGTCCTTTTTCAAAATAGGGCCTGCAAACTTGGCGGCAAAGGGTCCCCATGCATTCATGTCGACTTCGACCACCACTGGGCCTGCTTGTTCAAAGGCTTGTTTGAGTACGGCGGCAGATTGCGCAGGGTCTGTGAGTTTGTAATGCGGCACGGTCAAGCTGCTGCAAAACTGAGCGAAATCGGGGTTGTGCAAGTCCACATAGCAATGGCGGCTGCCATACAAATCGTCTTGGATGTTTTTGATCACGCCGTAACGGCTGTCATTCATGAGCAGCACCACTAAGTTGGCTTTTTCTTGCACGGCACAGGCCAGCTCGCCCACGTTGAGCATGAAGCCACCATCGCCCACCAAGGCCACAGTTTTGCGCTTGAGTTGGTGTTCGTGGTCGGCGATGGATGTCCCAATCGCCATCGCCAAACCTTGACCAATGCCCCCGCCCAGGGCATGCACGCCTGCGCGCGGGTGGTTGAGCATGGGTGCACGGTTACCCCACATGCTGTTTGACAAAGTGATGTCGCGCACCCACCAGAAGTCTGTGCCAACTTGTTCTGACAACGCGTTCTTTAATTTGCCGTACTGTCCCAATGTGGCGTTGACCAAGTCCACGGCTTGGGCGTGTGCTTGCTGGACATCTTTGACGAGTGAAGAATCGACCTGCATATTTCCTTCGAGCAGATCGGCCAGCGCATGAAGCGTGGTCAAGGCATCACCTTGTACAAAGTAATCGCTTTGGTAGCCACGGTTGTGGGCTAAAGCATTGGCATCAATGCGGTACAAATTTTTTGGAAGCTTGAGTTTGTAGCGCAATGTTTCGTTGCTGCGTAAGCGCGAGCCCACCACCAGCATGGCATCGCAGGTTTGGTACAAATCTTCTGCAGGTTTTTGCAAGTTGTACGAGCCCAAGTTGGCAGGGTGCGCCTCTGACAACACACCGCGGCCTTGCACCGAGGTCACGACGCCCCAGCCCATTTTGACAAACCGTTCTACGGCAGGACCCGCCGCGCGTGCACCGCCACCCAGCCACAAGAGCGGACGTTTTGCAGATTGCAAGCATTGCGCCAAGGCCTTCACTTCGGCCGGTGCTGCCAGCACCGGGTTGACAGGCAAGGGCTGTAAGTCGGCGGGTAGGGGTAGCAATTTGGCTTGGATATCAATCGGAATTTCAATGCTGACGGGCCCACAAGGTGGCGTGAATGCCAGACGCGTTGCTTCACGTAGCGTGGCCAAGGCGGTTTCTGCATTGCGAATGCGAAACGCGGCTTTGCCTGCCGCCGACAGCATGGCCAATTGCGCAGGGGCTTCGTGGATGTAACCCAAGTCACGGTCTAAATAGTCGGACTCAATTTGCCCGGTCAAATGCAACATGGGCGTGCCCGCTGTCATGGCTTCAATCAATGCCCCAGCGGCATTGCCTGCCCCAGTGCCGGTGCTGGTGACGCAGACGCCTAGTTTTCCGGTGACACGCGCATACGCGTCAGCCATGTTGCACGCTCCAGCTTCACCCCGCGCAGACACAAAGCGTATCTGTTGGCGACGATGAAAGGCATCCAAGATGGGCATGTTGTGAATGGAGATCACACCGAACGCGGCCTTGACGCCGCATTGTTCTAAAAATCGAGCAGCGAGTTCGCCGACTGTGATTTGGGTTGTCGTTTGATCTGTGGACATAGTGATTTTTATTTCTTTAGAGATGGCTGATGCGCTGCGTCAGTTGGGATGCGGCATCGCAGACCAATTGAATCAACTGATCCGCTTGTTCATGTGTGACGTGTTGTGCGGGCACCGTGATGCTGACGGCCGCCACCACACGTTGTTCGTCATTGAACACCGGGGCTGCAATGGTGGAGATGCCAGTTTCAAAACCGCCTTGGCTCAAACCATAGCCTGCTGCACGGTCTGCATCAATGAGGACTTTGAGTTGTTTCAAGGTCGTGGGTGTTTTGTCGGTGTACTTTGGCAAAGGCTTGTCTGGGTAGAGTTCTAGCAGCTCTCCCATTGATAAATCAGAAAGCAGCAACCGACCTAACACGGTGGCGTGCGCTGGCAAGCGTGCACCCACTTGAATGGAGTGAAAGAGCGCGCTGCGTCCGGGTGCTTTGACCACGAATACGACATCTCGTCCATCACGCACCACCAAGTGGGCGGAGTAGCCCGACATGTCGCGCAGCTGGTCGACGACGGGGCGACCGTGCTCGGTCAACTCCATGGACGACAAGTACTCGAAACCCAACCGCAAAACGCCAATGCTGAGTTTGTAGCTGGCCGAGTCACCGAGTCGTTCCACAAAACCTGACCGTTCGAGCGTGTGCAAGATTCGAAAAACAGAAGCCCGTGGCAAATTTAAATTGCGTGCTAATTCAGCACCGGTCAGCGTTGGCGTTTGGCGCGTGAACTGTCCGAGTAACTCTAGGCCGCGCTGCAAAGCGGGCACCACATATTTGTCATCGCGTGCTTCGCTCATGGGTTTGCCTTGCTGATGTTGGGGAGTTGTAGCAACGCATTGACGGCGGACGCACCTTCTAGGGCGCAAGCGTGTCCCACATCGCCTAAGTCGTGCCAAGCGACATGGCACGCTTGTGCCAAGGCTTGGCAGTTGACCATGGGGGTGATGGTGTCTGCACGGCCACTGGCGATGGTCAGTGGGCCCGTCCACTGTTTCAAATCAGCCAGCAGGTCGCCTTGGGCCAACAAATGGGTGGCCTGCGTGTAACCATGCACTTGCACCTGAGCCATGACCTGCTGAATGAAAGCAATGTGTGCTTGAGAGGCCTTGGGTGACAACATGGCACTGCCGCGTTTGGCGGCCATGCCTGCGGGGCCGAGTGTGTTGAGTTGATGCAAACGGTCATCTCGCTTTTGGTTGCGAACCTCTTCGCTTGATGCGCCATAACCTTGGGCAGGGGAGAGTGCCAACAACTGTTGAACACGGGTGGGTTGCGAGATGGCCGCGCTTGCTGCCATCAAGGCACCCAACGAATGCCCCGCCAGGGTGATGGGGTGTGTGATGTGCAGGGCATCCAGCCACGCCCACAGATGACGGGCGTACTGTGCGGCGACGGGTTGTTCGGTTGTCACGGCATGCGACTCGCCATAACCAGGTGCTTCCCAAGCGAGGACGCAGGTGTCATCGGGCGCTAGCGCTGCGGCTTCTAATTGTGCTAACCAACTGGCCGAGCCAGAACCAATGCCGTGCAGTAGCACCAAGGTGCGGTGCGCGGTGGTGTGACCGGCTTGCCTGAATTGCACAAACCCCACAGGCGTGCTCACACCTTGCAGAGCAAAGTGCGACAAGCGTTCTTGCAGGGTGTTTTCAGACATAGGTGATCAGCGCTTCAGTTTGGACAGAGGATGCTCTGGCGGGTAGGTTGGGGTGATGGGTTTGGGGGTGCCCAGCATGACGCACATCAAGGCGTCTTCATCGGTGATGTTGACTTCTTCACGGTACACGCCAGGTGGCACAGAAATCAAATCGCGTTCGTGCAGGATGGATTCCCAACGTTCGCCGTCTTTTTCAATCACGATTTTCATCTTGCCGCGCAAGACAAAAAACACCTCTTCCACGTCGTAATGGATGTGCGATGGGCCAATGCCGCCGGCAGGAATCACCATGGTTGAAAAGGTGAAGTGAGCCGATGGCACGGTGTTGTTGTCGCTGGCAACGCCAGTGGCGCCGGTGCCCATGTAGCGCATTTGGGCGCGGCGATAACGTTCGTCGACTTGGGTTTGAAACTTGAGGGCGTCCCAGTCATAGCGGCGGGTAGAAAAACGCGCCACGCGTGACTCGAGCCAGTCACCCAAGTTTTTGTCCGTGGGTTGCATGAGCGCGCGTTGAATGTCGGCTTCAGGTGGAATTTGCGCATCCATCAATCCACGTTCATTGAAGATCGGTTGGTTGGCAGCAGGGGTAGAAGTCATGGTTTTTTCCTCAACAATCAATTCATCACAAACCCGCCATTGACGGGCAACACTTGTCCTGTCACGTAGCCACTGCCACGCGACAACAAAAACAACACGGTGGCGGTCACATCGTCAGGCACTTGCGCGCGTGAAATGGCACGTCCTTGTTGGTAATACTGGTGGCGCGCTTCTGGCACATAGGCCGTGGCTTCCACCAAGGTCAATCCGGGGGCAATGGCATTGACGGTGATGCCTTGGGGGCCGAGTTCGCGCGCCATGGAACGGGTCATCGACATCACGGCCCCTTTGCTGGCCACATAGGCCATCAGGCGAGGGGCGCCCCACAGGGCGGTGTCAGAGGCCACATTCACAATTCGACCGCTGCCAGAAGCCGCCAAATGCTTTTGAGCGGCGACCGAGGCGAGCCAAGGACCGCGCACATTCACGGCCATCACTTGGTCCCAGGTGTCCACACTGATCTCGTGCATGTCCTTGCCACCAGAATTGGTGATGGCCGCGTTATTCACCAGCCCATCTAAGCCGCCCCAGTGGTGTGCGGCCGCATCCACACCGGTTTGCACGGCTTGGGGGTCACACATGTCCATTGGCAGGTAATGCACGCAAGGGCCGAGTTCGGCAGCCAACGCTTGGCCACGTTCATGCAGCACATCGCTGATCACCACACGCGCGCCTGACTGAACCAAGGCGCGTGCAAAGGCTTCGCCTAACCCGCGCGCACCGCCTGTGACCAACACGCGACGGTCATGCAGGTTGATTTCTGAAGCACTCATCTCATGCCACCCGTCGTTCTGCGCTAGGCAAGTAGTGCAGCACGCGACGTTCAGCCAGCACCACCGCGTAGTAAGCAAAGATGCCAATCACGGTGAGCGCCCCAATCACAACAAACACACCCGCCGTGTTGCCTTGGCCTTCAAAGAACACCAACAAAAAGCCCAAGCCCATGTTGCCGCCCACCAGTTCGCCCACGACCACACCAATCACAGCCAAAGTGCTGGCAATGCGCAAGCCTGAAAACAAAGCGGGAAGGGTGGTGGGGTATTCGATCATGCGAAACACTTGTAGGCGTGTCGCTGAGAACGAACGTGCCAAATTGATCATGTCGTGGTCCATCGTGCGCATGGCGGACAACACGTTGATCAGCACAGGGAAAAACACAATCAGGACAGCGACCAAAATTTTTGGGTACATGGTGTAACCCAGCCACATCACAAACAAAGGGGCAAAGGCCACTTTGGGTGCAATTTGCAAGGCCAAGAGGTAGGGTGACAACACCGCTTCGATGCGCGGTGAAATGCCCAGGGCATAGCCAATCAAGGCACCCAGCAGGGAGCCCAGAACAAAGCCAATGACTACTTCGGCTGCGGTGATGCCCGCATGCCAAAGTAGTTTTTCGACCCCCCAAATTCGCACCGCTTCTGCGCACACAGCGGTGAAGTTCGGTAGCACAAAGTCGGGGATCCCCAATAAGGCGGGGCCCCACTCCCAGGCTGCGAGAAACAGGACCAGAACCGCTAGGCTCCATCCTGTCGTGACGATGCGATCTTGGTTCATAGTCATGGTCTGATTACTTGCCCATCACAAATTTGTTGGTGTACAGGTCTTTGACGGGGACTTCTTTGGGCACCACACCGTTGGTGACATAAAACTTTTGCAGTTCAGCCAAACGGACTTCATCCATTTGCCCTGGCACTTTTTGTGCAGCGTAGACATATTGGTTGTACATCTCAAAGGCTTTCAAGATAGAGGCTTCTTTGCCCTTGTGTGCTGGCACATGCTCGACATAGACCTTGGTGGCTGCTTTGGGGTCTGCCATGATGTCTTTCATGCCTTTGAGCGTGGCACGCACCAGCTTTTGAATCAACTGAGGATTTTTCTCAATCGTGTCGTCCGAGGCCAAAATCGCTTGCGCCATGCTCTTGAAGTACACATCGGCAGGCAAGATGTCGACTTGTGCGCCGGCATCCATCGAGCTCACGGTCCAGTCAGGCACACCGGCCATGCCAACCGCCTTTTTGGATGCAAATTGCTGCCACACGCCAGCAGGGCCTGCGGCTTGGATGTTGACATCGTCTTTGGTCAAGCCCACTTTGCTCAGCATACCCAGTAAGGCGTAGTAGGTGGTGTCTGTGTAGGCCAGCACGGTGACGGTTTTGCCTTTGAGTTCCCGCGGACTCTCGATGTGTTCGTCTTTGTGTGTCACCAGTTGCGTCAAAGACCCAGCGCCCAAGACGGCGACAGCTTTCACGGGAATGCCTTGTGCTCGCGCGATGATGGGCGTGTCGCCAATCGCACCACCAATGACGGCGTTGCCTGCGCCTACTTGTTTGGCCACATCGACGCCCCCTCGAGCGGTCACAAACTTCACATCCAAGCCTTCTGCTTTGTAATAGCCTTTCGCTTGCGCAATCATCCATGGGCCAAATGCAGGCAGGGTGCCAGGTGCTGGCAGTAGGTAGGTGATCTCTTGCAAGTTTTGCGCTTTGGCCATCATGGGCAATGTGACTGAGGCACAAACGAGCGTAGCGACCGCCAAACGACGGCTGATGTGTGAGAGAGTGGAACGACGCATGGTGAATCCCCTAGGGTTGGTTGAACAAACGAAAACGATGGCGAGTTTTAAATTCAATGGACTTCTGTGTTGGCATCTAGCTTGAGCAAATCCATCAGCATGGCCACATAACCCCCCACCTCTGCATGCTTGCGGCGTTGCATGGGGTTGTCGCGGTCAGGAATGTCTACAGTGATTTGTTTGACGATGGTGCCTGGGCGCTCGCTCATGACCAAAATACGGTCAGACAACGCTACGGCTTCGGCCAAATCGTGGGTGATGAAAAGCACGGTTTTGCCTTGCTCTGAGACGGTGCGTGCCAAGTCTTGTTGCAAGATCATTTTGGTTTGTGCATCCAGCGCAGAAAAGGGCTCGTCCATCAACAGCACGAGCGGGTCTACCGCAAGGGTGCGTGCCATGGCGGCGCGTTGACGCATGCCGCCTGAGAGTTGATGTGGGTAGTGTTCACCAAAGCCTGTGAGATGGCACTGCGCCAATAGGCGAGCCGAAATTTCATGGCGTTGTGCGGGTGGCGTGCCACGCAGCTCCAAACCAAATTCGATGTTTTGCGCGACCGTGCGCCAAGGCATCAACAAATCTTTTTGAAGCATGAAGGCCACATGTTTGTTCGGCCCATTGACCACTTCATTGGCAACTTTCACGATGCCGGCGCTGGGTTTGGCCAAACCCGATCCCATGTTGAGCAACGTGCTTTTGCCGCAGCCTGATGGACCAATGATGGAGACGACCTCGCCTGTCGCAATGGAAAACGTCACATTGGTGGCGGCCAGTACTTCTGAGGGCGAGCCGGGCTTGCCAAATCGCTTGTCAACACCAACAAATTCAATTGCTGTCTGGGGGGCTGCCATCACGTTCATACAGTTCGTCGCCTTCTTCGGGTGTTTCTTTAGTAAAACGATTGTTCACTGAAGAAATATTCTTGCTGCATTGAAGAGCGGCGTCAATGAAAGACCAACTGTAACTACGGGTTATTCAACCCGCAAACACGCTACGCCAGCGCAAGCAAAGCGAGAGACACAATGCTGTCAGCGTCCACATGGAAAAACGAACGCAAGACCGCACGCGTGTCGCTGCGGCCAAAACCGTCGGTGCCCAGCGTGCGGTAAGTGCGATCAGCTGGTAGATAAGCACGAACACTCTCAGGCACGGCTCGCACGTAGTCGGTCGCGGCCAAGATAGGACCTGAGCTGCTATTGAGCAGTTGTGCCAAGTACGGTTGGGCGCCATCGCTTTCGTGTGCCATGCCATCACGGGCCAGTTCGCTCCAGCTGGTGATGCTGTAAACATCCACGCCTATGCCTTGTTCAGCAAGCTTGTGAGCGGCTTGAATCACTTCCGTGAAGATGGCGCCCGAGCCCAGTAAGGTCACACGTTGACCCTCCATAGGACCATAACTGCCAAAGTGGTAGCCCCCGCGCAATACGCCCTCGTTGACGCCGTCAGGCAGGTCTGGGTTGGCGTAGTTCTCGTTCATGAGCGTGACGTAATAGAACACGTCTTTTTGTTCAACCAGCATTTCGCGCATGCCCGCATCAACAATCACGGCCAGTTCGCCAGCAAAGGCCGGGTCGTAGGCCTTGCAGTTGGGGATGGTGGCGGCCACAAGATGGCTGCTGCCATCTTGATGTTGCAGACCCTCGCCAGCCAAGGTGGTGCGGCCTGAGGTGGCGCCGAGCAAGAAGCCTCGTGCCCGCTGATCAGCCGCGGCCCAAATCGCGTCGCCCACGCGTTGGAAGCCGAACATGGAGTAATAAATGTAGAAGGGCAGCATGGCCATGCCGTGCACGCTGTAGCTGGTGGCGGCGGCGGTCCAACTGGCAATCGCACCCGCTTCGCTGATACCTTCTTCCAAGATTTGTCCCTCTAAAGCCTCGCGGTACGAGAGGACGGAGCCGATGTCTTCAGGCGCATAGCGCTGGCCGACACTGCTGTAAATGCCAACTTGCTTGAACAAGTTGGCCATGCCAAAGGTACGGGCCTCGTCTGCGACGATGGGCACGATGCGTGGGCCCAATGTGGGGTCTTTCAGCAACGTGCCAAGCATGCGAACAAAGGCCATGGTGGTGCTCATCTCTTTGCCGTCCGCTTTGAGGGCGAACTGCGCATAGCTGTCCATGACTGGGACAGGCACCACGTCGCAAGCCGTTTCGCGCTTAGGCATGGCCCCGCCGAGTGCGGTGCGGTGCTCACGCAGGTAGCGCATCTCGGCGCTGTCTTGTGCAGGTTTGAAGAATTCCAAGCCCTTGGCTTGTTCGTCGGTGAGCGGAAGGTTGAATCGGTTGCGGAACTCGATCAAGTCGGTGTCATCGAATTTCTTTTGGCTGTGCGTGGTCATCTTGCCTTGACCAGCCGAGCCCATGCCATAGCCTTTCTTGGTTTGCGCCAAAATTACCGTTGGCTGTCCTGTGTGTGCCGCGGCCGCTGCGTAAGCCGCGTGAATCTTGACCAAGTCGTGGCCACCTCGTTTGAGGTTGTCAATTTGCTCATCCGTCATGCCTTCTACCAAACGGGCGAGTTCCTCGTTCTGGCCAAAGAAGTTATCGCGGTTGAAGCGGCCATCCTTAGCCGCGAAGGTTTGCATCTGACCGTCCACGGTTTGCGCAAACGCACGCGCCAAAGCACCGGTCGTGTCGCGGGCAAACAAGCCATCCCAGTCGCTGCCCCACACCAACTTGATGACATGCCAGCCGGCACCCGCAAAGAGTTTTTCCAACTCGTCGATGATGCGGCCGTTGCCACGCACGGGGCCGT
>ERZ650301.52-NODE-52-length-24135-cov-7.023090_pt1 | contig 24135 bp, 27 predicted proteins | sample MGYA00376237_ERZ650301 | MGnify/ENA primary metagenome ERZ650301 (study PRJEB26733, sample SAMN07839255) | wastewater metagenome | biome: small river; feature: stream; material: water | place: USA: North Carolina | collected 2016-04-05 ...
GAGCACTGCATTCACACTGCAGGGGTCACATGTTCGATCCATGTATCGCCCACCAATACAAACAAGCACCTTGAGGTCACTCAAGGTGCTTTTTTTATGGTGTTGGTTGGGCTGCATCAGTGCTTTTGAGCACCTGAAGGCTGCTGCATGGCGGGGTCATATGTCCCGTCCACCAATATGAAAAGCATGCGGCATGTGCGATTGGAGCGATTGGCCCAGGCATGGTTGGTTCCTCTTTGGATGACCACATGGCCGGGTTGCAGACAGACCTCCGAATCGTCCAGCACCAACACAATTTCACCGTCGATCACCACACCGTAGTCCACTGTTTCTGTGCGGTGCATCAGCGGGTGAGGTGAGCCAGCATGGACCGTGGATGCGGAGGCGTCGCCAATCTCGGAAAACGCTGCCCCCATTTTTTCGGCGCCCTGGGCCAGGAACTCGGCGGTATCGGGCGGGATATCGACAAACCGGATGCGTGTGCCAGAGCTCGGGGGCGGCAATGTCAACGGACCTCGTGTGGGGTCTTCGCCATTGCTCACGAGGCATGGGGCTCCCGATGTGCTCCACACCTCATGAAAAACAGTGCCCGGTATGGCCGACAGCTCCACGACTGTCGGCAGTTTGCCTTGCTCGGTGACAATCGCTTTGCCATGGGCATCGTGCCCGGTCACGATGCGGCGAATGGCGGGCAGGGGGCTGGTCATGGGTGTCGGGCCTCGAGGACGGGGTTGTTGGAAGATCTGCGAACGGGTCTCATCAATCTTGTGGGGTATCCACCGAAGGCAACACTTCGCCGCGGCATTCGCCAAATCCGATGCGCACAGCGCCGGCGCGCTCACAGGCGCCTCGCAACACGATGGCATCACCGTCGAGCAGAAAACTGCGTTGCTCACCGTTGGCCAACTGAATGGGTTTTTGTCCTGCCATGGCCAGCTCGATGATGGCCCCTGCTTCTTGTTCGGTGGGGCCAGAAACGGTGCCTGTGCCCAGCACATCGCCTGCGTGCAGATTGCATCCGCCCACGGTGTGTTGGACCAACATTTGTGACACGCACCAATGCTGGTGCTTGAAGTTGGTTCTGGAGATTTCCTGTGCGGCTTGGCCCTGACTGCGCATTTGTGCTGTTTGCAAGGACACCGACAAATCAATGTCGAGGCCCCCGTGTGATCGCAGCGCAGCGCTGTCCAGATAAGGCAGTGGCTCGGGGTGTTCGCTCGCACGTGTGAACGGCAGGCGGAAGGGTGCCAAGGCTTCCATCGTCACGATCCAGGGCGACAAAGACGTGGCGAAATTCTTGCCCTGAAAGGGGCCCAAGGGGGCCATTTCCCAAAACTGGATGTCGCGGGCTGACCAGTCGTTGAGCAAGCCCATCCCAAAGATGTGTGACTCGGCTTGTGCCATGGGCACAGCTTGCCCCCAGTCATTGTCTTGCCCCACGTAGATGGCCATTTCCAATTCGTAGTCCAAACGCTGGCTGGGCCCGTAGATGGGTTGTTGTTCGCCGGGCGCCATGGCCTGGCCAATGGGTCTGTGCAGTCGTTGGTTGACCCCCAGACTGGACGCACGGCCATGGTAGGCGATGGGCATCCAGAAGAAATTGGGCGTGACCATGCCGCCGTTGCCCACGGCGATCCCCACATTGCGCGCATGGTGCAGCGAGGTATAAAAGTCCGTGTATTCCCCCACCTGAACTGGCGTGGCCATTTCTGTGTCGGATTGCGCAATCAGTGCCGAATGCACCGCTTGTTGCACCTGTGTCGTGGCTCCTTCACGCAATGCCAGAAACAGCGCCATGCGCAAGGCATGCCACGCATCTGGCCCCATGCGCATCAAGTCGCGCAAATCCTGTGTGGCCGCTTGCACGGCGCGTGTGGCCAGCACAGTGTCCACCCCTGCGGCGTTCAGCCATGCGGTTTGCGTGACCAGGCGCGCAAGGTCGATCACTTGATCGCCAATGGCCACACCGCAGCGCAGTTTCTCCTGGCTGCCCGCGTGCCGGAAGCGACCGTAGGGCAAGTTTTGAATTGGAAAGTCGCTGCCATTGGCGCTGGCCAGCCAGCTGCGGGCTTGAGCGTCATGGGTCGGGTTCAAGCGGGTGGCGGTCATGACCAGTCCTTTCTCAAGAGGAGGCCATCAAGGCGTCATCAAAAATGGCGACAGCGCGGGTCCAGCCGGCCGATGCGCCACGGATCTTGTGTGGGAAGCAGCTGATGTAAAAACCCGTGGGTGGCAAGACTTCCAGGTTGTGCAACTTTTCAATGTGGCAATAGCCAATGTCGCGCCCTGCCTTGTGCCCCTCCCAGATCAAGGAAGCATCTTTGGTTTCTCCATACTTCTGGGCTGTGTGCACAAAGGGTGCGTCCCAGCTCCAGGCATCGGTGCCCGTCAGGCGAACGCCGCGTTCCAGAAGGTACATGGTGGCTTCATAGCCCATGCCACAACCACTGGCGACATAGTTGGGCTGGCCATAGCGTTTGCCGGCAGCGGTGTTGATGATCACGATTTCCAGTGGCTTGAGCGTGTGCCCAATGCGCTGGAGTTCAGCCTCGACATCGGCCGCAGTCACCACATAACCATCGGCGAAGTGGCGAAAGTCGAGTTTGACCCCAGGCTGAAAGCACCATTCGAGCGGCACATCGTGGATGGCGATGGCAGGTTTTTTCTCGCCAAGCGCTTTGTCCATGGTCGAATGGAAGTGGTAGGGCGCATCCAGGTGCGTGCCGTTGTGGGTGGACAGCTGTACCATTTCTACCGCCCATCCTTCGCCGTCAGGCAGGTCTTCCTTTTTCAGACCCGGAAAGAAAGGCTCGATCTGTTCGTAGGTGTTTTCGTGTGTGAAGTATTCGATCTTGGGTGCGAACGCGGGCGGATCGCTCATCACATCGTTTTCGAGAAAGATCGACAGGTCCACGAATTGGCGGGTCATAAAGTCTCCTTGGAAAAGGTCAAGGGCGCTGCCAGCGCAGCAAACGGTGCTCCAGGGTCGCCAGCAAGGCATTGCTGATGAAACCCAGTGCACCCAAAAGCACGATGCCGGCGAACAGCTCGCTGGCACGGAATGATCGGGCCGCCAGCAAAATGGCTTGGCCCAGGCCGGCTTGGGAGGCGATCATCTCGCCCACCACCGCCACGATGAGGGACACCGTCATCGACAAACGCATGCCTGCCAGGATATCGGGCAGGGTGGCAGGCAAGCCAATCTTCCAGGCGAAGGCTGTGCGTGACATTTGCAAACCCGCCGCCACCTCGCGAAGTCTGGGCTCCACGTTTGCCAAGCCTTGCACCGTGGCCAACAGCACCGGCCACATGGCACCAAACGAGACCACAAACAGCACCATGCCGGGACTCAATCCAAAGATCGAAATGGCCAAGGGCAACACGGCCGATGCGGGCAAGGGGCGCAAGAACTCCAGGGTGGGGGCAATCCATTGGCGTGCCATGGCGGACATGCCGATCAAGGTGCCCAAAGCCACACCAATGAGCGAAGCCAGACCCCAGCCCAACAACATGCGGACAAAGGTCTGCCAGCTGGCCGTGCGCAGGTCTGCGGCATCGGTGCCGGGGGCGGCTGAAAAACCTTGGAGCAGGCTTTCCCAGGTGGCTTCAGGTGTGGGCATGAAGACACGGCTCACCCATTCGCCATGGCTGGCGAACCACCACAAAGCCAAAAATGCCAGCAGCGCTGCTACAGGCTCGATCCACCGGAACCAACGCAACGGGGTGTATGGGGCGGTGCTCATATCTGCCCCCCGTTGGGGAGTGCGGCTGTGCCGCCCATGCGCATGTGCGCCCAATGTTGAGCACGCAAGGTCAAAACATTGATGGCCATGCCCACCACACCAATCCAGAACAACCAAGCCAGCATGCGAGCGGGCTCCATGCTTTGCTGCGCAATCATCATGGCGTAGCCCATGCCGTGGGGATTGGCGGCAATTTCAACCGTGACGGCCACCACCAACGCCACCGCTACACCCAAACGCAACGCCACAAACAGTCGTGGAACCATGGCGGGCAACACAATCCAACGGGTCCGCTGCCAAGCCGTCAAGTTCAAGGCGGCAGACACCTCCAGCAGCCTGGGCTCCACTTGGCGCGCTGCAGCTTGCGTGAGGATGAGCATGGGCCAGAAGGTGGCAAAAGCCACAACGCTCAGTTCCATGCGCACACCAAAGCCAAACACCAGCATGGCCAGCGGAATCAAGGCCACCGAAGGAATGGGGCGCAGGACCTCTACAGTCAAAAAACTCATCTGTCCTACCCGTGGTGACAAGCCCAGCACCAGCCCCAGCACCAAGCCCAGACCGGCACCCAGCGAGAGACCCAATGCTGCGGTGCCCAATGTGAAGCCTGTGACACGCCACAAACCTTCATCCGATGTCAGCCACAACAGATCCCACCAAGCACCGAGGGCTTGTGTGGGGGTGGCCAGGGCATCGCTGCTGCTCGCGATGCTGCGAACATACAGCTCCATCGCAGCCAGCAAGAGCAGAGGAAACACCCAGGGGCGAAAACGTGACCACATGTCAGGCGTGTCCCAGGTAGTGGTACAGCTCGCGCCGCAGTCGCAAAAATTCGGGATGCTCTTTGACGCTGAGCTGATCGCGCGGGTGCTCAATGGGCACATCGATCATGGCCGCCAGGCTGGGCAGTTCAGGGGTGGGGTTGGTGCGCAAGGCGACCACGCGGTCACCCAGGTAGATGGCCTCTTCAAGGTCGTGCGTCACGAACAGCACCGTCAGGCCCTGCTCGCGCACCAGGCGCGAAAGCTCATCTTGCAAGGCTTCACGGGTCATGGCATCCAGTGCGCCAAAGGGCTCATCCATCATCAGCACATCGGGCGACTGTGCCAGGCAACGAGCAATTTGCAAGCGCTGTTGCATGCCGCCCGACAGCTGCGCCGGGAACTTGTGGATGTGTGCTTGCAGGTTGACGGTTTCCAGCACCCGCTGGACACGCTCAGCCCTTTCAGGCGCAGGCACATTGGCCGCTTCCAGGGCCAGCATGACATTGCCTTCAACGGTGCGCCAGGGCAGCAAGGCCCGGGTGTAGTCCTGAAAGACAAAAGCCACTTCGCGGGAAGGGCGCTGAACAAGTTGTCCATTGCGGCGGATCTGTCCCACGCTGGCCTGCACAAAACCGGCGGCAGCGCGCAGCAAGGTGGTCTTGCCGCAACCCGAAGGGCCGATGATGCAAACAAATTCACCTCGCGCCACATCGAAAGACGTGGGCGAGAGAATTTCACGTCCGCCCAGGTGAATCCCCAGGCCTTCAAATGACAACAAAGCCATTGGGACTTATTTGACGATGAGCGAAGACACTTTTGGCGATGCCTTGAGCATCTTTTGGTCATTCATCATGTCCACCCAGTAATGGAGTTGCTTTTCGCTGATCACCGGGGTGGGTGGGCTCAGCTGCATGCTGGCCAATACTTCCGGTGGCAGCTTGATGTATTTGCCGATGTGGGCGCGGACCGTGGCATCGTTGGTGGGTTTCTTGATGAAGTTGGCCGCTTCAATGATGGATTCCTGGAACGCTTTGACGGCTGCCGCATTTTTGGCGGCCCAATCGCGCCGCGCGGTGTACAAGATGCTGGGCATGCCGTCAGGCTGGAAGGTGGTGTAGTAAGACGCCACATAGCCCGTGCCACTGGACAAAATGCGCGCCATGAACGGGTCACCGGTCACCACACCATCGAGCGATCCTGAGCGCAACAAGTCGCTGTGTTGTGGGAAAGAGGCCTCGATGAAGTTGACCTTGGTGGGGTCAACGCCGTTGAGCTTGAGCCAGGCGCGGAAGGTGACGTGCAAGTAAGCGCCCAGGCCTGGCACGCCGATCTTGCGTCCCACGCAATCTTGTGCAGTGCGGATGCCGCTGCCCGCACGTGCCACAAAGCCGACGCCGGTGATGCTTTTGCTGGTCATGCCGCCGCCACCAACCACCACATGGTCCAACCCGCCATCCACGGCCTGCAGATAGACCGAGGGGGTAGGCCCGCCCATTTGCAAGGAGTCGGACTGGATGGCCGCAGGAATGGAGGGGTTCAGTGGGATGAATTTGGGCTCCACATCCAGACCGCGTTTGTTGAAATAGCCTTCTTCTTTGGCCACAAAAACGGAAGCAAAATCATTGACCGCCGTGAAACCGAAAACGATCTTGGTGGTAGTTTGTGCGTGCGACGGCCATGCCGATGCGCCGACAGCCGCTGCCGTCAAACTCAAAACCTGACGGCGAGAAAAACCTTGAGAAGTCGTCATGAAAGTCTCCTTTTTTTGATGCGGGGATGAAACGATTGCACGGCCCCCCGAATGCCATGCACGATGAACTGGACAAGATGGGGCTGAACGCCTGGGTCGTTCGGGGTGCACTCGCCATGTGACAGCCGGGCCACACGGGTATCGCTCAGGTGATGCAACAGCACGCCCAAGCTGAATTGATAGCTCCAGGCGGCTGTGCCGCGCGTGACGGGCGTATCTGGAAATTCTGCGGTCAAGGTTTCATGCAAGGCGGTGATGAATGCCTCAGCCATCGGGTCAAAAAAGTCCCTCAGAACCCGATCGGCTTCATCGCTTTGCGGGCTCAGGCCCTTGGTCATGAGCATGGCGTAGGACTCACCTTCTGGACTCGAACGCAGGCGAATCACAGGCGAGATGAAGGCTTCCACGATGCGTTGCAATTTTTGGCGCGAGTGCGCCTGACCTTGCACCTCTTGCAAACCGTGCATGCGTTCGGCGATGGTGCCGGACCAGTGTTCAAAAATCGCATGAAACAGGTCTTGCTTTTGGCCGTAGTGGTAACCGACCAAGGCCAGCGGTACTTGCGCTTCTTGAGCGATCTGCCGGATGGAGACCGCATGAAAGCCAAACTTGGCAAACAAGCGCTCTGCAGCCAAGAGAATTTGCCCCTTGCGATTGGCACGTGGTGCCGCGGCACTTTTGCGTGTCGTTGCGCGAGACAAAGCGGATGTTGCCGTGTTCATGTCGGTCATTGAACGCTTGTTCAATTTAGTTGAACATTCGTACAAACCCGAAATCGAATGCCGCCGACGGAAGCGGCGCTCATCACTACACCGTGAAGTAGCGCCCCGTGCGGTGGTTGATCGCAATCACCAGGTTGAGTGCAACGGCCCCCAGAATGGACAACAGCACTTTGGAGGGGCTCAGGACCCACAGCCCCAGCAACAAAATGGCCACATCCACAGCCATTTGCACCATGCCTGCGCGCCAGTGCCTGGTTTTTTGAAAATAAATGGCCATGATGCTGACGCCGCCCAGACTGGCGCCGTGCCGAATCAAGATCAGGATGCCTGTGCCCGCCAGCAGGCCGCCCATGACGGTGGCAAAAACAGGGTGGATGTCCTGAATTTGAATCCACCGGGGCAAGGCTTCAATGTAAAAAGAGAGCAAACCCACCGCGACAAATGTCTTGAGTGTGAAGGTCCGGCCAAGGGCTTTGTAGCCAAAGATGTAGAAGGGCAGATTGATCACAAACAGGATGGCTCCAATGGGCCATCCGCTGGGGTAGTGGAGCAGGAATGCCAAGCCGGTCGTGCCGCCGGTCAGCAGTGCGCTTGTTTTGAAAAACAGCACAGCCAGTGCCACCAGCAGTGTGCCGGTGAGCAGGCCTTGTACGTCTTCAAAAAAGGAATGACGTGATGGCGATTTCAATGGATTGTCTTTGTCTGTCATGGTGGAGACCAGATGGTTCGGGTGCACGGTTGGAGTCCGTAGAATGGAACGCGTTCCTCTCTAGCTTGACTTCCACCATGCCAACATCGCCAGCATACAGCCCCGATCAACCCGCGCGCAGCGAAGTCGATGCCATGAAAGGTTGGGTGTTGCTGGACTTCGGCACCGATTGGTGTGGTCATTGTCAGGCGGCCCGCAGTGCCACGTCGGACGTGCTGACGCGATTTTCTGGCTTTGTTCACCGGCGCATAGAAGATGGCCCGGGTCGCGCTTTGGGGCGCTCGTTCAAGGTCAAGCTGTGGCCGACATGGGTGCTTTTGCACGATGGACAGGAGGTCGCCAGATTGGTTCGCCCCACGCAATCGCAACAAGCTGCAGATTTCTTGAGTGTCTGTCACACGGGTACGCGATGAACGCGCCCCCGGTTGCGCGCATGTCGCATGGCTGGTTGATTGCCAATTTGTTGGCTCAGATCTCACTGGGCTTGCTGGCCATGACCATTTGCCTGCCTTCCATGCAGGAGTGGGGTGCTGTTTTCAAGGCGGATCAAGCGGCGGTTCAATTGACCTTCAGTGCCTACGTGGTGGCCTATGGGGCACTGCAATTGCTGTATGGTCCGCTGTCAGACCGCTATGGTCGCAAAGGCATTTTGCTGCTGGGATTGGTTCTGGCGTGCGCTGGCTTCTTTCTGGCCGCAACGACCGAGCATTTGGGTGTGCTCACACTGGCACGGTTTTTACAGGGATCGGGTACGGCGGCAGGCATGGTCGTCGGGCGCTCCACGGTGCAAGACCTGTTTGAAGGCCCGGAGCGAACTCGCGTCATGGCCTACATCGGTATGGCTTTGGGTTTGTGCCCGCCATTGGCCACCTTGATTGGTGGACAAATTCATGTGCGCTGGGGCTGGCAAGCCAATTTCTATTTGATGGCGACTTTGTCTGCTCTGCTGTTCATGGTGGCTTGGTGGGGCTTGCCTACACCGGTCAAGCGAGTGGCCAAGACGCATTGGTTGGCAGACATGGGGTCTGCCTATGTGCGGTTGGCCCGCGAACATCGCTTTTTGTTGTACGTGCTCATCCTCGCTACAACCACCGCGACTTTTTATGTTTTCCTGGCTGGGGCACCGATCGTGTTGCGCAGTTATGGCGTCGGTCCAGAGGGGGTGGGTTTTTTCATCATGTGTGTGCCGCTGTCCTACATCGTCGGCAACTTTCTGACCAGCCGGTTCATTCAGCATGTCGGCGAACGGCGCATGATGGTGTTGGGGCAGGCGGCCTCTGCATTGTCGATCTTGCTGGTCTTGACCCTGGCCTTGCTGGGTTGGGCAAGCCCTTGGGCCCTTTCTTTGCCTTTGCTGTTGCTGGGTTTGGGGCACGGATTTTTGAATCCACCCGCATTGGCGGGGACAGTCGGACTGATCCCCAGCCTGGCTGGCACGGCGGTCGCCATTGCGGGTCTGATGCAGCAATTGATGGGGGCTGCCGGCGCTTATCTGGTGGGACTGACTTCGCACGAGGGCGCAGTGCACCTGGCCTTGCTGATGTTGGCCTTCACCGCGTGCTCGATGGCGGCGCAAAGTGTGTTGCACCGGCCTTGATGGGTGTTTTCTGATGTCTGGGCAAGCATGGTCCAGTTCAGACTGGACTTGCGCCTATAAGTTGCAGTAAGCTACAAGGTTTTCCACGTAACTTGTTGTCGTTCATGGACAGTTTGCTTCCTCCCATTCCAGCCAAGCGCTACTTCACCATCGGTGAAGTGGGTGAGCTGTGTGGCGTCAAGCCCCATGTGCTGCGCTATTGGGAGCAGGAGTTCACCCAGCTGCGCCCGGTCAAGCGCCGTGGCAACCGCCGCTATTACCAGCACCATGAAGTGCTGATGATTCGCCGCATTCGGGACTTGTTGTATGACCAGGGCTTCACCATCAGTGGTGCGCGCAACAAGTTGCAAGAACTGGTGCAGGCAGATCGCCTCGGACGTCGCGCAGCGCCAGACAGCCTGCAGGGTGCAGAAGTGGATTTTGCCGATGAGGATGCGATGGACTTGGCGCCATCGGCCATGCCTGCGTTTGATTTCGGCAATGCCCGAGCCGATTACCCGGCTTTCCATCAAGAGCTTTTGGAAATTCGTGCGCTGCTGACCGTGTGATGCCTTTTTCCCGATGTATAATTCAAAGCTTGTCGGCGTGTAGCGCAGCCTGGTAGCGCACTTGCATGGGGTGCAAGGGGTCGCGAGTTCGAATCCCGCCACGCCGACCATTTGATTGTATAAAGGCCTCCAACTGTTTCCAGTTGGAGGCTTTTTTCATGGGCGATTTTTGAGGCTTTTCTCGATGGCGGAGATCAGGTTGCGGCTGTCCGGGTCGGTCATGCTGTTGTAGCTCTCGATCAGCTTGCCGTCGCGCCCAATCAGGTATTTGTAGAAGTTCCATTTGGGTGCAGTGGCACCTTGAGAGATCAGCTGTTTGAAAAACGGGTTGGCCTGATCGCCGCGCACGCTGGAGGCAGCAAACATCGGGAAATTGACGCCGAAGGTGTTTTCGCAGAACTCGGCAATCTCTTTGTTGCTGCCTTTTTCCTGCGAAAAGTCATTTGACGGAAAGCCCAGCACCACCAGCCCCTGGGCCTGGTATTTCTGGTGCAAGTTTTCAAGCCCTTTGTATTGTTTGGTGAAGCCGCAGTAGCTGGCGGTGTTGACCGCGAGGATGACCTTGCCGGAGTACTGGCACAGTGACTGCGGTTTTTCGTCCTGCAGGCGCAAGAGGGTGTGGTTGAGCGCGGTGGGGCAGGCGGCTGTCGGTTCGGCTGCGCTGGTGACTGTCTTGGCCAGCAGCAGGGTCAGGCCGGTCAGGCATCGAATGAGGGTGGTGCGGTTCATGGGGCCTCCAGGAGGTCAAAGGTCAGTCAGGCGGTTCAGGGTGGTCGCGGCTTGTTGTTTCAATGCTGTCAGGGATTCACTGTCCATGCGACCGAGCTGATGGTAGACCATGCCCAGCCTGGGGTTGCCCTCGAAATGCGCTCGGTGGCGGTCAAAAAAGTCCCAGTACAGGGCGTTGAAGGGGCAGGCCCGCTCGCCGGTGCGGGCCTTGGCATCGTAAGCGCAGCCTTTGCAGTGGTCGCCCATGCGCTGCAGATACGCGGCGCTGCTGACATAGGGTTTGGTGGCCAGGCGTCCGCCATCGGCCCACTGGCTCATGCCCAGGGTGTTGGGCGCTTCCACCCATTCAAAGGCGTCGATGTAGATGCCCAGGTACCAGCGGTGCAGCTCCATGGGGTCCAGCCCGGCCAGCAGGGCAAAGTTGCCGATCACCATGAGGCGCTGGATGTGGTGGGCGTAGGCGTGTTCGAGCGACTGGCCAATCGCGCTGGCCAGGCAGGTCATGCGGGTGTTGCCGCTCCAGAACCAGTCGGGCAGCGGGTGCTGGTGCCCGAGGTGGTTGGCTTCGGTGTAACCGGGCATGTGCGCCCAGTACACACCGCGCACGTACTCGCGCCAGCCCAGGATCTGGCGGATGAAGCCCTCGACCGCATGCAGCGGCGCCTGGCCGTCTGTCCAGGCGGCTTCAGCGCGCTGTACCACTTCGCGCGGGTGCAGCATCTTGGTGTTGAGCGCAAACGACAGCAGCGAGTGGAACAGGTGCCAGCTGTCTTGGGAAATCGCGTCCTGAAAATCGCCAAAGTGGGGTAGGGCGTGTCCGATGAAATGGTCCAGCTGCTGCAAGGCCTCGGCGCGGTTGATCGGCCAGCGAAAAGCGGCCGCTTGCGCATCGCCCATGGTCTGCACGCCTGCGGCTTCAATGCTGTGCCACAGCGCGCTGTGGTTGTGGCAGGGGCGGGTGTCGGGCGGCGCAGCGGGTGAGCCCGGCCAGGGCTTGCGGTTGTCGGCGTCAAAGTTCCACTGACCCCCTTCGGGTTTTCCGTCAGAGCCCATCAGCACGCGGTGTTTTTTGCGCTGCTGGCGGTAAAAGCTCTCCATCAGCCATTGCTTCTTGCCCGCAAATTGTCTGGCCGCTTCGTCGCGTGCGGTGAAGAAGTGTTCGCTGTCCACCATCTGTACCGGCACCGGGCAGGCGGCTGCCCAGTTGCGCAGTTGCTGGTCCAGTCGCCATTCATCGGGCGCCTGGTATTCGACCGCGCCCGCGCCGTAATGGTCGATCAGGGCGTCCAGGTTGGCGGTGAGGCTCTGGCGGTTGCTGGGGTGGTCAATGGCCACATGGCGCACGCGGTGGCCGTCGGCCTTGAGCTGCGCTGCCAAGGCGCGCATGGCCGCGAAGATGCCCAGCACCTTTTGCGCATGGTGGCGCACATACCCGGTTTCGCTGCGCACTTCCATGAGGACGTAGACCACGTCGGCGCGCACCTCGCCGAACCAGCTGTGCAAGGGACTCAGCTGGTCGCCCAGAACCAGGCGCAGGGTGGGGCGCAGTTCATCGCTCATCGGTTTTGCCTTTGGGCTGGCCCGCCTGGCGGCAGCGGTCGGAGCAGTACCTGACCTGCTCCCAGTCGCGCGCCCATTTGCGCCGCCATGTGAATGGCAGGCCGCAGGCAGCGCAGACCTTTTGCGGCAGGTCGGATTTTTTGCGCATCTTCATGGTCAGAAATCCAATGACATCTGGTTGGCGGGCGGGTTGGGCTTTCGACGCAGGGCGGGCCGTTCCTCGCCCCGGGCGTCACGGCTGGCACCCGGCATGCCGCGGCGTGAGCCGTGGCGCTCGACCACGGCGGACTTGGCGGCGCGCACCGCGCTTTGGCGGCGCAACGCGTGCATGCGGGCCTTGGACTCGCGCAGGGCGTCCATCAGCTCTACCGGTGGCAGTGCAACGTCCTGCCCTAGGCGCACGCCGCAGCGGGCCGCCACATCGTTGCTCATGCGCCAGGGCTCGAAGAGCCAGCTGTCGGGTACGCGGCGCAGCGCGGGCAGCCACCGGCGCACAAACACGCCCTGCGGGTCGTGGTCGAGCGCCTGCTTGACGGGGTTGTAGACCCGGGTGGTGTTGATGCCGGTGGTGCCCGACTGCATCTGCATCTGTGGCCAGTGGATGCCGGGCTCGTAGTCCAGAAACTGCCGTGCCAGCCAGTGACCGACCGGATGCCAGTGCAGCCACAGCGGGTAGGCCGCCACCGACACCAGCATGGCCCGCATGCGGAAGTTGAGCCAGCCGGTCTCGCGCAGCATGGCCACGCAGGCGTCCACCATGGGCCAGCCGGTACGGCCTTGCGTCAGGGCTTCAAAGTGGGCCGGGTTCCAGTCCGGCTCGCGCAGACCGTCGTAGCCGCGGTGCAGGTTGCACCATTCCAGCTCGGGCTCGCTTTCGAGTTTCTGGATGAAGTGGCAGTGCCAGTACAGGCGACTCACAAAGCCCTGCAGGCCCAGGCGATGCCGTTTGGCTTGCGGGGGCAGGGCGGCCAGTTCTGCGCGGGTGGCCTGCACCACCTCGCGCATGCTCAAGACGCCTTGGGCCAGGTACGGCGAGAGGCGCGAGCAGGCATCGGGCGCAGACAGCGGAGACGAGATACCGCCCCTGTAGCGGGCGCTGCGCTCGTGCAGAAAATCGTGCAGCACGGCTTGCGCCCGAGGGCGCCCGCCGCGTTGGCGCCGGGGCGGCTCGAAAGGATCCAGGCCGAGTTCGGCGGGTGTGGGCAAGTGGCGGCTGCCCCAGGGCCAGACGGACGCATTCGCCAGCTCGGGCGTGTGCAGCGCTGCAGGCGTGGGTGCCTGCGGGGCGCCCATATGCCGCTCCCAGCGTGGCTGCCATTCGCGCCGGTCGCGCAGGCGGCGCACCACACCAAACTGCGGCCATTCGTGCCAGCCCACGCCGTGCGCGCGGCACCAGCGGCCCACGGCCAGGTCGCGCGCAAAGGTGAAAGCGTTGCCGGTTTCTTCGTGCGCGTGCAGCGCCTCGAACGGCGCTGCGTCATGCAGGGTCGCCAGCACGTCGACCACTTCGCCCACGGCCACATGCAGCCGGCTGCCCAGCGCTTGCAGTTGCGCGTCCAGCGCCTGCAGCGACTCGCGCACAAAGCCGTAGTGCTGGGCGGCGGCGTCGGGCTGCGCCCACAGGCCGGGCTCGACCACATACAGGCACAGCACACGCCCATGCCTTGCGGCTTGCAGCAGCGGCCAATGGTCCTGCACGCGCAGGTCGCGCTTGAACCAGACGACGCGGTAGCCCATGGCGGCCTCAGCTGTTGGCGCGGCGCTTGAGCCAGCGCATCAGGCCACCGACCAGGGGCAGCTTTTCGTACAGCTCTTCGGCCGCGTCCCAGTAGTCGCGGTGCAGCGTGACCAGGCCCTCGTCGTTGAACACCAGGTGCGTGCCGCCGCGCACGGTTTGCCAGCTTTGCGTGTCAAAGCGCCTGAAGCGGAAACGGAAGTCCCAGACCAGAAAGCATTGCTGCCCCTGCACGATGCGTTCGGTGACGATGAAGTGCGGCGAATCGAGCGCTTCGAACATGTGGGCAAAGATGCGTCCGATGTCGGCCAGGCCCTGCACTTCATTGAAGGGGTCTTTGAAGCGGGCATCCGCGGCATACAGGCCGGGCAGCCCGGGCAGGTCTTGTGGCTGCAGTTGCTCAAAGAACTGCACCAGCCGCTGCACGGCGTCTTGGGTCGTGGTGTCGGTCATGGCATCAGAGTCCGGTGATGCGGCGCACAGCCGCAAAGTACAGGCGGCAGGGCAGCAGGCGCAGCAGCTTCATCACACGCGTGAAGCGCTTGGGAAAGTGGATGTCGAACTCGCCCCTCGCCCAGCCCTGCACGATGGCGCGTGCCGCCTGCTGCGGTGAGATCAGCGCGGGCATGTGGAATTCGTTTTGCGCCGTGAGCGGCGTCTCGACAAAGCCGGGGTTGATCACGCTCACGCCCAGGCCGTGCGGCTGCAGGTCCAGGTACAGCGTTTCGGCCAGGTTGATGAGTGCGGCCTTGGTCGGGCCGTAGGCCAGGCTTTGCGGCAGCCCGCGAAAGCCGGCCACGCTGCTGACCAGGCTGATGTGCCCCTGCCCGCGCGTCACCATGCCCGGCGTGATGGCCGCCAGCACATGCAGTGCCCCCACGGTGTTGACCTCGTGGTGGCGCAGCAGGTCGTCCAGGTCGATGGCGCTGGCCCGCATGGCGTGGTAATGGCCTGCGCAATAGCAGACCAGATCGAGCGGACCTTCTGCCAACGCTGCATCGGCAGCTCGTTGCACCGCGGCGCGGTCGGTCACGTCCAGCGGCAGGGTGATGCTGCCCGGGTGCTGGGTTACAAAGTCCTGCAGGGCGTCGGCCTTGCGGGCCGAGACGATGACGGTGGCACCCAGTGCGTGCAGCTGCCCGGCAAGCGCGCGACCGATGCCGGTGGACGCGCCCACGAGCCAGACACGACGACCGTGCCAGTCGTGCAGGGGCGGGTTGAGCGGCGGCAGCAGGCTCATGGCGCGAGTTTCTGGAAGGACAGCGTCACTTCGCCCAACCGGATGCCGATCTTGCTCATGGTGGCGCGGTTGAGCATCACGCGTTCGTCGACCCGATACATCCAGTCGTCAAACTGCACTTCATACACCTTGCCGTCCACCGGCAGCTGGAGCGTGTAGGCCCACTGGAAGGCGTTGCCCGCGGCGCGGCCGCTGGCGGTGCCGACCACGTCGTCGGCGGTGCCGGTGTAGCGGCCATCGGCATGCTTGGTCAGGCGCCAGATGCGGCGCTCCTTTTTGCCGTCGGAGTAGGTGAAGTGCTCGTCGAGCACACCCTGGTTGCCCTCCCAGCGGCCTTCCATGTCCACCGTGAAGCGGCGCACCACCTGGCCGCTGCGGTCCTGAAAGATGCCGTGGGCGACGACCCTGCCGTTGAAGTACTGCGCCAGATCGAGTTGCGGCCGTTCGGCGGCGTACTGCTCGATGTTCTGGCTGGCGCAGCCAGCGAGGGCCAGGGCGGCGGCGGCCGTTGCGGCCAGCAGCAGGCGGCGTGTGCGTGGGGGTCGGTTCATGGGGCCTCCGCAAGGGGTGGGTGGGTTCTGGATGTGGGGCGGATAAAAGCGGCATACAGCGCCGCCGCAGCCAGCAGCTTGAGCGTGCAGGGCAGCACGGCGTAAGCCAGTGTGAGTGCCTGCAGGCCGTCATCGGAGGAAGTGCCGGGCCGGTAGCCCAGCAACGCCAACAACGGCAGCGCCAAGCCGGCCGCCAACGCCAGGTTCAGTTTACTGGCGAGGTTCCACCAGCCAAAGTACGCGCCCTCACGCTGGCCACGGTCGCCGCGCTCGGCGATCATGCCGGCCAGCAGCGCGCCAGGCAGGGCCAGGTCGGTGCCCAACGCCAGGCCCGAGAGCGCGCAGACCCACCAGAAGCCCGCCACATCGCCGCCCGACAGGGTGGCCGCCCAGGCAAACACCGCCACCGACAGCAGCATGCCCGCCAGCCAGCAGCGCGAGAGCCCCCAGCTGGCCACCCCACGCATCCACAGCGGCATGGACGCTGCAGCCGCCACAAAGTAGGTGGCCAGAAACAGCGGCTCCAGCGCTCCCGCGCCCAGCCGGTCCTGGATGAAGAACAGCACCAGCGTGGCCGGCACGGCACTGGCCATGCCGCTGAGCACAAACACCGCCATCAGCCTTCGAAAAGGCGCATGCCGCCAGGGGTGCAACAGGTCCTGCCACCAGTCGCTGTTGCGGCGCGATTCGGTTGCGGGTGGTCGGCTGCTGCGGCTCCAGGCCCAGCAGCCCGCGGTCAGGGCCACGGCAAATACCGCGATCCATTCGCCCCAGCCCAGCCAGGTGGGCAGCACCGAGGCCAGCACCACGCCGACCAGCCCGGCCCCCTCGCGCCAGGCGACGATGCGGGCACGCTGCACCTCATCACCCCCGAGCCGTGCACCCCAGGACTGGTGGGTGATCGCCAACAGGCTGAAGGCCAGGCAGGTCAGCATGAGCACGCCCAGCAAGGCAGCAGGATCGCCCGGCTGTGCCCAGGGCGGAAAAAACAGCAGCACCATGCCCAGCACCAGCAAGACTGAAGCCGCAGCGCCCGCGCCAAGAACCCAGCGTGGCGAGCGGGCATACAGCCGGTCGCCCAGGCGGCCGAGCAAAGGGTCGGTGATGGCGTCAAACAGGCGTGCCAGCAGCAGCACGACGCCCAATGTGGCCAGCGGCATGCCGTAGCGGCTGGCGTAGACATGGGGCAGGTGCACATACAGCGGCAGCGCCACAAAGGCCAGCGGCAGGCCCAGCAGGCCGTAATTCAGGCCTTGTTGCCAGCGTTTGCCCAGACCCGCTTCAGAGTCGGATGCAATGGCGGGAATGGCCACGGGCTTCATGGGCGTGGCCCCGCATCGTTCTGGCCCAAAAGTACCCGCCGCATGTCGGGCTCCGAGGTGGTCTCAGACAGCCAGATGCCAAAGAACAGCCGGGCAAAGTCCGCATCGTCGATCTGACCCGCAGGGCGACCGTTGAGCCAGAAGCGCGCCCCCTGGCCGGGCAGGTGCTGGCCGCTGATGCGGTCACCGGCCTTCACGTCCGGAAAGATGCGCTGCATGCCGGCCAGCCAGCGCTGAGCCTGGGCATCGGTGAAACGGCCACCGCGCTGCATTTCCTTGAGCGAGCGTTCGGCAATGGCGCTGCCTTGGAGGTTGCGCAGGTATTCGAGTTCCAGCACGAGAGGCTGCTCAGCCGACTGGCTGGCACGAAAGTCAGGCAAGGTCCACAAGCGTGCGTGGTAGACGCGAAAGCCAAAGTAGCGCAGTGTGGCTTCACCCTGCAGGCGGCTGCCGGGCAATTGCGGATGGGCAAGCGCTGACGTCAGCGTCAGCAGCAGGCCCAGTGCCAGCAGCAGCGCTGGCTCAACGCGCCAGCGTGTACTGCACCACATCGATGTCCCCGGCATCAAAGCCGGCCTCGCAATAGGCCAGGTAGAACTCCCAGATGCGGATGAAGCGCTCGTCAAAGCCCAGGGCCAGCACTTCGTCTTTGCGCGCCAGGAAGTCGGCGCGCCAGCGGCGGCAGGTTTCGGCGTAGTCGCGGCCAAACGCCAGCTCGTCCACCACCTGCAGGCCTGCGGCGCGCGCTTCGCGGCGGAATTCGCTGGGGCAGGGCAGGCAGCCGCCCGGAAAGATGTACTGCTGGATGAAGTCGGTCGAGCGGATGTAGCGATCGAACAGGCGGTCCTGGATCACGATGCTCTGGATGCAGGCGCGGCCGCCGGGCTTGAGCAGGCGGGCCACACTTTGGAAGTAGGTGGGCCAATATTCGCGGCCCACTGCTTCAAGCATCTCGATGGAGCAGATCGCGTCGTAAGGCCCGTCGTTGATGTCGCGGTAGTCCTGCAGACGCAGATCGGCCCGGGTGTCCATACCCAGCGCGGCCAGGCGCTGCTGCGCCCAGGCCAGCTGTTCGGTCGACAAGGTCACGCCGGTGATGTGCGCACCGAATTCAACCGTGGCCTTTTCGGCCAGGGCGCCCCAGCCACAGCCGATCTCCAGAACGCGTTGACCCTGCTGAACGCCCGCCATGTGCAGGGCTCGACGCACCTTGGCGTGTTGTGCTTGCGGCATGTCCTGCTGCAGGTCACCCTCAAAAATGCCCGACGAGTAGTTCATCGTGCCGTCCAGCCACAAGCTGTAAAAAGAATTGCCCAAGTCATAGTGGGCGTGGATGTTTTTGCGGCTGTTGGTTTTGGTGTTGCGGTTGAGCAGGTGGCGTATCCGGTAGAACAAACGTCCTGTCCAGGAGCCGTGGATGACGTCGTCAAGGGCTTGGCGATTGGCCGCCAAAAGACCCAACAGCGCCGGCAATTGAGGCGTTGTCCAGTCGCCATCCAGGTAGCTTTCTGCAAATCCAATGTCCCCAGATTTGAGTGCTGCACCAAAGGGCTTCCAGTTGTGCATGTGCACGCTGACGTGAGGCCCCAGCCCATCGCCCATGGTCTGCGTGCTGCCATCGGGCAGGCTGATGCTCAGTGAGCCATGCCGAAGCTGTTGCAAAAGTCTCAAAACAGTTCTGGCCGAGGCCGGTGCCCGTGTGGGCCGTGGCAGGGTGTTTTGCGCTGTAGCGGTGCAGGTGTTCATGCGTCGGTCTCCTGGGGTCAGCGGGTCACGAAATGGTTGGGCGCAGGCGGTTTGCTGATCCAGCCAACGCGCTTGAGCCACAGCTGAAGTGCCTGCCAATGGATGCGGGCCATGACCATCAAAGTCATCGCCGGGTAGCGCCATAAGGCTTTTTTCAGCAAGGCTGGTGTGATCGGTTCAAGCATGCCGCTCACGCTGGTGTTCAGCAGTGGGCCGTTGGCATCGTCATGGTCCACGCGAACCACCGTGCGGTCTTGGCCGTCATGGTGTGTGCGCATGAAGCGGAATCTGTATTGCCCTTCAACACGGCAAAAAGGCGACACATGAAAGCATTTGTGGGCTTGAAGTTCAAGGCCGTAACGTGGGCTGTCCAGCAAGTAGCAGTGACGCTCACCAAAGGTGTTGTTCACTTCCACCACGATGGCGCGAAGTGAACCATCCGCCCGGTGGCAATACCAAAAGCTCACGGGTTTGAAGGTGTATCCCAGCACGCGAGGGTAAGTGTGCAACCAGATTTCGCCTGCGGCATCTTCGATGCCTTCGCTTTGCAACAAGGCGTCCAGCCAAGCCAGAGCGCCACCTGATTCGGGGCCCCGTCCATCGCCATGGTCTGCGTCGAAGAAGCTGATGGCCCCGCGCTGATTGACCGCCAATCCTCCTTGGGCGCCTTCATGGGGCAGTGCACGCATGGGCAGCATCAGAAAGAAGGTGTCGTAGTCAAAGCTGTGCCTCTTGGGCCGCAAGCGGGTATGGCGAACCTGCCCAAAGCCGATGTATGCCTTGTTCATGCCGCAGCCTTGCGGGTGGATGCGGTCTGGGCCAACAAGTTGTCGGCCACAGACAAACCCGATTTGAGGCCATCTTCATGGAATCCATATCCCGTCCATGCGCCGCAATACCAAGTATGGTGGACGCCTTGCAGTTCGGGCACGCGGTGTTGCGCCTGGATGGCGGCCTGATCGAATACAGGGTGGCTGTATTCGAATTCAGCGAGGATCTTGGCCGGGTCGATCGCTCGAACGGGGTTGAGTGATTCGACCACAGGCTGCTCAAACGGCATGGGCTGCAGTTGGTTGAGCAGGTAATGCAGACAGACCCGGCTGGATTCTTTGTGCTGATCGGCCGCACGCTCATAGTTCCACGCGGCCCATGCCGCTTTGCGTTGGGGCAGTACCGACGTGTCTGTGTGCAATACGGCAAGGTTGGGTTGGTAGCGAATAGCCCGCAGCACTTCAGCTTCTGTCGGCGTGGGCTGCTTCAACATGGCCAGCGACTGATCTGAGTGGGATGCCAGCACCACATGGTCAAAGCGCTCGCTGCCCTGGTCGGTCCGCAGTGTGACGCCGGCCGCATCGCGATCAATCTGTCGAACGGGGGTGTTCAACCGTGCGTCCGCGATGTTGGCAATGATCTTGTCCACATAGTGGCGAGCACCGCCCACGACGGTGTGCCACTGGGGACGGTCGTTGACTTGCAAGAGCCCATGGTTGTGGCAAAAGCGAATCATGGTCGCTACAGGAAACTGCAGCATCTGGTCGGTGGGGCAGCTCCAGATACAACCCAACATGGGCAGGAAATACCAGTCGCGAAAAGCTTGACCAAATCCGTGGCGGTTCAAAAACGACTGCAAGCTTTCGGTCATTTCGCTGTCCCGGCCTGTCTGGGCCAACTGGGTGCAGACGCGGTTGAAACGCAGCAGGTCAGACAGCATGCCCCAAAAGCGCGGACTGATCAGGTTGCGCTTTTGAGCGAACACGGTCGCCAAATTGTTGCCACTCCACTCCAAGCCGCGACGCCCATGCGTGGCTGGAACCTGAACCGAAAACGACATGTCTGACGGTGCAGTCGCCACGTCCAGCTCGGCCAGCAAGGCAATCAATTGGGGGTAGGTTCGCTCGTTGAAGACCAAAAATCCTGTATCGACGCCCCAGGTTTGAGTCCCTTGCTTGGTGGGCAAGGTGATGTCGACTGTGTGGGTGTGGCCGCCAAAATAGTCACCCGCCTCGAACAGCGTGACGTGTGCATGCGGCTGCAGGCGGTGCGCAGCGGCAAGTCCCGAGATCCCTGAACCCACGATGGCAATTTTCATACAGGCCTTGTTTTGTCCTAGACAAAACTATTCTATGTTAAAGTTTTAACAATTCAAAGTCGTTTTGTCTACCCATACAAGTGCCATGGAAATCAAGGTCCAATGAATTCAAAACCACCATCCAAGGCCATCTGGTCCATCGCCGAAGTGGAGCGGGAGACAGGCTTGGGCAAGGACACGCTCAGAGTTTGGGAGCGACGGTACGGATTTCCATGGCCACAACGCGATGGTCTGGGTGAGCGGTCTTACCCCGACGATCAGCTCCATCGGCTGCGCCTGATCAAGCGCTTGTTGGATGCGGGTCATCGACCCGGCAAAGTCGTCGCACTTTCGGCCAGTGAATTGCAAACCAAGCTCGACGGTTTGGCTGACGTGGGCCAAAAATCAAAAGGCAATGCTGCGCATGACGCCTTGTTGCAGGACCCGGAGCACGAGTGGCTGCAGTGGCTCTCTCAAGACAAAACACAGCAGATCAAACAAGCCCTGCAGCAGCAGATTTTGCGCAGTGGTTTAGGCCTCACGGTGGACAAGCTGGTCGCTCCCTTGTGTGGGCTGGTTGGTTTGGCCTGGATGAGGGGCGATATATCGGTTTACCAGGAACATCTGTTCACCGAGACCTTGCAATCTGTTTTGCGTGAAGCGATCGTTTCTGTCGACCGTGCTGGACAGGGCTTTCATCAGCAGCCCCGTGTTTTGTTGACCACCACGCCCAATGAGTCGCATGGACTGGGTTTGCTGATGGCCGAATGTCACTTCGCTCTGGAGTCCTGTGAGCGCTTTGTACTGGGGACCTCCACCCCCATCTCCGACATTGTCCAAGCGGTCAGGCAATTGAAAATCGATGTGCTGGCCCTGAGCTTCAGTTCCTACGCGAGCCGAAAGGACGTCGTCGACAATCTTCAGCAGTTGCGTGAGCAGCTACCCCCTCAGGTGGAGATTTGGGTGGGGGGGACAGCCGCGCACGTCAACAGACGTGCGCTGCCGCCAGGTGTGGTGGTGATGCGCAAGGCATGCGATGTGTCGGCGCAAGTGCAGACTTGGCGACAGCAATGCCATCGGGTCGCATCAATTGACCAAGGACGCTGAAGTCCAAAACACCACAAGAGGCGCTTTAGGCCTGCTGTGCTAATCGATGTCCAGTTGCGGTGTGGACTTGTACCGCTTGAACAGGACCACACCCATCCACAGCAGCATGAGAATGATGAAGCTGCCTGTGAAGTCGCCGAACATCATGGCCAAGGCATTCGATATGAAATGCTCGGACTTCATGCCGACCAAGATGAAGAACGCATTGGTGGTGAAGCCATGAATCGCCGTGGTGATCAAATCCATGATCGGCAGGTGCATGAACTGCAGGTTTTGTAAATTCTTGTCGATGCCCAAAATGCGCATGCTCAGCACAATGCCGGCCCAAGTGGCCGCCGTGCTGATCACGCTGTAAAGGGCAATTTGCTCGGTGGGCACGCCATTCCAGAACTCGGTGGCGACAATGAAAAGGCTGACAAGGCAGCCCAGTGCCCCCCATTTGCCGCACAGCAAAATGGACAGGTGTTTGATGCCCGCAGGCAAAAAAATCAGGTTGATGCCTTGGGCGTACAGGGCCCAGCTGTCCATCTGCTCGTTGACGCGGTACCCCAGAAAAAAAGTCAGTCCAGCCACCAAGGCGAGGAGGGGACCTGAAAAGTTCATGAGGCGTGTGGATGGCATGCGCTGAACATTGGACTTGGAAGAGGCACAAAGAAAAAAGGGATTGCGTTTGCACGCAACCCCTTTTTTTATTTTTGGCTCCTCAACCTGGGCTCGAACCAGGGACCTACGGATTAACAGTCCGGCGCTCTACCGACTGAGCTATTGAGGAACAATACCGAAATTATAGCGTCATATTTTCGTGCTTTTGAGAGGAGGATGCAGATTTTTTAAAAAATCGGCGTTCTCAATTTCAGAAGCTGGCTTTCACGGCCAAGCGCAGAGTTCGCGGTGCACCGGGATACAGGTAGTAGTGACCAAACTGCTTGGGCGACTCGCGCCAGTAATGGCGATCGGTCAGGTTGTCGATGGCCAAAGTCCACTGCGTGCGCGTGCCGTCAATGCGGGTGTCGTAGTGGGCGGCCCAGTCCAGCGTGGTCCAGGCTGGCAGGTTGAGGCTGCCATCTTCGAGCACACGGCGTTCGGCCTCATGGCTCACACGCAGGCTAGTGCGCAGACCAGGGACTTCGGCAAAGCGGTATTGCACCAGGCCTCGCAAGGTCATGCGCGGCACGTTCAATGCGGTTTGCCCATTGACCGATGGATCAATTTCAGCGTTCTGACGTTGGGCGTCGATCCAGGCAGCGCTCACATCGCCACTCCATTGCGCCTGCGTCATGCCACCAGACAGCTCCAGGCCGCGGTGGTGGGCTTGCCCATCGATTTGGCGGGTGCAGACCAAACCGCTGGTGTCGCATGCGTCGGCCGATTGAGGGCGGGTGATGTCGAACACGGTCGCTTGCCAACGGGTGGTGGCCGTTTGGCTCTTGATGCCCAACTCGTACTGCTTGCTGCGCAATGCGGGAAGTGCTTGTCCCGCATTGGTGTAGGTCGCTCGGTTTGGGGCAACCTCAGTTTCTACACCTTCGCCATAACTGGCGTAAACCGTTTCAGCGGCGCTTAATTTAAAGGAGGTTGCCAACCACGGAGTTGTGAATGATCGGTTGTCGCTTGTGGCCTCACTACCATCCGTTGAAATGCTGCCTCTGCTCAATTGTGTGTGGCGCAACCCGAGCCAAATAGAAGACTTGGCATTGACTTCAATGTGATCGTTGATGGCAATTGCTGTGTTGTATTCGCTGAGATTTGTATTGGGAGAATTCGGTGTTGGGGCTGCTTGATTAACGCCGCCACCTTCAAAAGTGGTCCATCCAGCCTCGTTCCATGTGCTCAGTTCAGATGGGCGGATAAGTGAGCGATGACGTGATGCGTTGATTTGAATGTTGTGAATTGTCTGACCAATTGACAGCTGCTTCATCAACTCAGTTTGAATTGCATCGACTACGCGTCGTTCGTTTTCACTTCTAAAGTCAGAAATGGCGAGTCGATTTTTGCTCTCCGGGCTGGTTGGACAAAATTCGGTGTAACTCTGATTGAGATCGCATCCGTAACCAAAAGTCAGACGGTCATCGGTCCTCAAACGCTGTGCACCATAGCTGGTCGTCCACAGCCAACCATCCCCGAGGTTTTGCTTGAAGCGTACAGAGCCGGTGGTACCCGCAAACACGCCAGGCACAGACCAACTTTGGCGGGTCAAATTGCTTTTGCCATCAACAGTTGCTGGCAGCTGGGTGCCCAACAAAC
>ERZ650301.53-NODE-53-length-24107-cov-32.849742_pt1 | contig 24107 bp, 24 predicted proteins | sample MGYA00376237_ERZ650301 | MGnify/ENA primary metagenome ERZ650301 (study PRJEB26733, sample SAMN07839255) | wastewater metagenome | biome: small river; feature: stream; material: water | place: USA: North Carolina | collected 2016-04-05 ...
TTTTTTACCATTAAGAAATTAAGATTTTATCAATTTCTCTAATTTCCCTAATCTGCGTTCTTTTTTTGTCACTAAATCCCCTAATTCGCATCAATTCGAGTTAATTTGCGTTAATTCGTATCAATCCGTAACAACCCCATACATTGCTCTAAACTCCCCCGATACCCCGGCACCACCACTCCAAAAGTAGTTGTAATTTTGGATTTGTCCAATAAGGAATAATGTGGCCGCTTTGCTGGCGTAGGATAATCGGATGACGGAATACCATTCACCAAACAATCAAAACCTCCGATTTCTTGAATCGCTAACGCAAATTCGTACCAGCTGATTTCTCCTTCGTTCGAAAAGTGATAAATACCCGATTGCCAGTGAATATGTGTTATGATAGTCATTATGGCTTGTGCCAAATCAGCCGCATAGGTGGGACTGCCTATTTGGTCGTTCACCACACTCAATTGATCGCGTTCCTGCATCAAGCGTGACATTGTTTTAACAAAATTATTCCCAAAACGAGAATACACCCAAGACGTTCGAATGATAATCGCTTCAGTATTTTCTCTTAAACAGGCTTGTTCCCCCGATAACTTGGTTTGCCCATACACATTAATTGGGGCAGTCGGTGCTTCTTCATCCAAAGCTGTACTCGAATTCCCATCAAATACATAATCCGTAGAAATATGTACCAATCGACAAGTATGACTCGCACTCCATTGTGCCATCACCCCCACCGCTTGATGGTTCAATACATCAGCCAATTCAGTTTCCATTTCCGCTTTATCTACTGCGGTGTAAGCTGCACAATTGATGATGATTTGAGGCTGGATGCTATCCAAGTAATCAGGCATAGATTCCAAATCACTCAAATCCAAAACCGAGCGATCCGCAAACACCCATTCGAATTGCGAATAGTGAACTGACAATTCCCTCAATTCAGAACCTAATTGCCCGTTGGCGCCTGTTACTAGTATTTTTTTATTCATTTTATTTTTTTGCCTTTATCTGCCACTAACCTGCCTGCCGCAGGCAGGGCCGCTAGGGCGCGAAGTTTTTTTTGGTTGTCCGTCATTGCGAACGCAGTGAAGCAATCTCAAGTGATCTTTCTTTGTTCCTATTCTTAGTTTAAGATTTAACACTATTCAATAATCACTTTGTGAACCTCCGTGCTGTCATCCTGAGCTTGGCGAAGGACTTTGCGAACTTTGTGGTTAAAAATTTTAAACCATATAAGTCATATAAGAAGTCGCTTCGCTCAATTCAAATTCAAATGAGTTAGTTGAACCATTAAGAAATTAAGTAACATTAAGAGTATCATTCACATATAACTAATCACTAGTTACTAGTTACTAATCACTAATCACTTTTCACTAAATCTCAATTGTTACATTTCTAAATTAGTACATTAACAAATCGTACATCGTATTTCGCACCTCGTATATCTTAAATTAGTATAACTTACTTAAAATAGTCGCTGCATCAATATGTAACTTTGAAAAAGCAAACCATCTCTTTCCTAAATCTTTAATAGAAGCACCTATATGATAGACTTGTGTTTCATCAATAATTAAAAATCGATCATGAGATTTCTTTTCTATTACAACACTGACTGGTTCATACTGTGCATTATATTTATTAATATCCTGTTGGAATTGAGGTGTTATTTTTTCTGTGTATACGGTAGCTTTAACATTAGGTTTCCGTTTAGAGAGTAGTACCAAAACCATTTCGTCTACATAATTATCTATAAGCACAATTGTTTTTTGCGCAGATTTAACAAGATCTGAAACAAATACATAGGCATCAAACAACTGACCATCAAAGAATATTCCCTGCTGTAAAGGAAGGTTGGTGTTAAGTAACTGTTCTATTTTATTTTGGTGTTCATACAATTTTTTCTCAATAGTTTCTACTCTATTTTGAAGCGCATATCCATTTAACAAATAGGATCTCAAAACTGTATTAGACCACTTTCGAAATTCAACACCTCTTGATGATTTTACTCGATAACCAATAGACAATATCATATCTAGATTATAATGAGCTACTTGATAGATTTTGCCATCTTTTGCAGTTGTCGCAAAATTTGCGACAACTGAAACGTCACTTAATTCTTCTTTCAGTGCGTTATTTATATGTTTTCCTATTGTTTTAACATCTCTATCAAACAAAATGGCAATTTGGTTCCTATATTTAACCATACCATTTCATCTTCGATTATTACATCAATTTGATTGGAAATAGTATCCGATTGATACGTTATTATTTTATTTTCATCCATAACGGGGCTTTTTATGGTTTATATAATTATTTATTAAGTATTATAAATCAATAAGTGACGTTAACTTCGTAAATCGTAAATTGCTACATTTTCAAATTTACAAATTAGCACATTTTCAAATCGTAAATCGTATATTTCTAAACCATATAAGTCATTTAAGAAAATATAACTGAAATCATACAACTGAACTCTGAACACTTCGTATATCGTAAATCGTATATTTCTAAATCCTATAAGTCATATAAGAAAATATAAGAAGTCGCTTTGCTCAATTCAAATGAGTTAGTTGAACCATTAAGAAATTAAGTTGCATTAAGATTATTCTCTTTGTGAACCTCCGTGCTGTCATCCTGAGCTTCGCGAAGGACTTTGAGCTCTTTGTGGTTAAAAATCTTAAACCATAAAGTCATTTAAGTAAATTACTTCACTCAAGAAAATCAACTGAACACTTACAACTGAACACTGAACACTTCCTATATCGTAACTCGTATATTTCTAAACCATATAAATCATATAAGGAAATATAAGAAAGTCGCTTCAGACTAAAATTCAACATTCCTTGTTCCTTGTTCAAAATTCGTTATTATTAAAATAAATGTTGAATAACGAATGTTGAACATGGAATATTGAACTTCGTATATCGTATATCGAATATCGTAAATCTAAAACTCACTATTACATTCCTCTATCCCCGGCAGCACCAAATCCTTATCCGATACAATAGCGTCTTTCAAGTCCATACCCCAGTCAATGTTCAAACTAGGATCGTCAAAACGAATCCCGCCTTCACTGGCTTTATTATAAAACTGATCGCATTTGTACAGCACTACTGCCGTTTCGCTAATAACCGAAAACCCATGAGCAAAACCATGCGGAATCAACAATTGTTTCTTATTCTCAGCAGATAATGTAATAGCAAAATGCTGCCCATACGTTGGTGATGCTTTTCTAATATCTACGGCTACATCGATAATTTCACCTTGCAACACACGAACCAACTTAGTCTGGGCATACGGCGGATTTTGATAATGCAAGCCTCTCAAGGTGCCGCGTTTAGAGTACGACTGATTGTCTTGCACAAAGTTGATAGTAATTCCTAGTGCTGTTAATGTGTTTTGATTGTAGGCCTCAAAAAAATACCCACGAGTATCTTCAAATACAGTGGGGTTAATAATGAGTAAATCTTGTATGGGTGTATTTTCTATTGTCATTTTTATTGGTTGTCTGTTATCGGTTGTCTGTCATTGCGAACGCAGTGAAGCCTGCCTACCGCAGGCAGGCAATCTGTTCCTATCGTAAATTGTTACATTTTCAAATCGTACCTCGTAAATCGTATATCACTTAACCATTCTATCCCCACTACCTTTGCCAAATACCGTCATGATGATGTATTTAAAATACAAAACAACAGTCAGATTGGAAGTCATTGTAGCATCGGTCTCGGCTAAGAGTTGTGGTGTGGACATGTCAATTTTGTTGATTTGTGACCAACCTGTAATTCCAGGAACTACCTGATACACACCTCGGCTATCGCGTTCTTGAATTAACTCTTCTTGATTGAATAAATTAGGTCGTGGCCCCACTAAACTCATATCACCTAGCAAGACATTCCACAATTGTGGTAACTCATCGAGTTTGGATTTACGCAAAAAAGCACCGTATTTGGTAACTGCACTATAATTGGCCAAATGAGTAGCTACTGATTTGGTATCCACATGCATGGAACGCAACTTATACAGGTTAAAAGGCTGCTTGTTCTTACCCACGCGCTCCTGACAAAAGACAGGAGAACCCGTATCAAAATAACCAATAATAAGTAATACTAAAATAATTGGACTTAATAGTACCAGCCCAATCAAAGAAAAAATAAAATCAAAAAATCGAATCATATAGGTGTTTGTTTTGCAACTAAGGCACTAAGGCTATTTTTTATGTTTTTTTTTAAATCATATTAATACTAATTAAAAGATGAAATAGTTTTAACTAATCCCTCCTTAGCTGAAGTAGGTAATTTTTCAATTCCCAAAACAGTCTTTATTTTAGTATTAGACACTACAAAATTTTCAGTTAATTTATCCAATCGCTCAGTATTTAAGGGCAATCTAAGGATATCACCTAAACGAGCTATAGCATATATTATTTTTTTAGGAACAGCAAAAATCCTTGCTTTTTTATGAGTAGTAGCAGCTATAATTTGGATCAATTCATTGGTAGATAATGCTTCATCATCCGCTAGATTGTAAACACCTGAAGGAATATCTTCTCGTTCTAAAATTTGTTGTATAACAAAGTAAACATTGTCAATACTACAAAAAGAACGTTGATTTTGAAAAGCGCCTAAAGGCCAAGGCAAACTTTTACTTATCAATTGATACAACAAATTCAAATTGCCTTTATTACCCGGTCCATGAATCATAGAGGGGCGAATAATAAATACGCGTTTTCCTTGCGGTAAGGATCTGTTTAAAATATACTGCTCTGCCTGAAGCTTAGATTGCCCATAGTGTGTTTTAGGATTAGTAACCATTTCTTCTGTTACAATATCTCCGGTTTGATCTGTTACTGCTTTTACACTGCTGAAATAAATAAAATCTCGACAATTACTTTCTAAAAACACATCAAACAATTCTTGGGTAAGTTTTGTGTTTATCACAAAATACTCCTCAGGATGCGAGCTGTTTTTTAGATCATGGGCTTTGCCTGCTAAATGAATGATTGCACTAGAATAAAAATCAATTTCCGATTTCCAATTTGTATTCCGGAGATTTAAACTTTCGCCATGATAAGATTTTGCAGTTAAGTGTTTCATTAAATTTACCCCTACAAAACCATTTGATCCAGTTATTTTAACTTTAATCATTATCTAATATTTTTTCTAATCTATCAACAAGTATTTCTCTTTCAAACTCAATATTAAAATAGGCTCTACCATTTTGACCTAATGTTTTTTGCTCTTCATTACTTAATGTCAAGAATTTTTTTATATTAGCTGCAAGACCCTCGCAGTCTTCGGAAGGGCTTGTAAATCCAGCATTTGCTTCTTCAATAATCTTAGCCCCCTCTCCATCTAAACTAGTAATTATAGGTTTACCACAAGCAAGATATGATTGAATTTTTGAAGGAATGGTAAGCGCAAATATTGGATCTTTTTTTAGTGAAACAATCAAAGCATCTGCACAACTAAAATATTTAGGCATTTCTGTACTTGGAAATGCTCCAAGAAGAAAGAAATTATCTCCTAAATTCAATTCTTTAATTTTTTGATTAACATATCCTTTCATTCTTCCATCACCTAAAATTATCCATTTAACATCAATTAATTCTTTTTTTAATATTGATGCTGCTTTAAGCAAAGTATCAAAACTTTGAGCTTCACCTATGTTACCTGCAAACATTAATTTAATACCTTTTGGCAAAGTTTTCAGAAGTTCTTGATCATTACTCAATTCCTTATAGTAATTTTCAGTAGAATTAGGATAATAAACTAATTTATCTTTTTCTATATTTTGATTAAGTATATAGGGTATAAATGCTTTTGATTGTACAAGTACTTTTTTTGAATGTTTGTAAATGAATCTAGTGAGCCAATCTAAAACAGCAATAACACTTTTATTATTAATACCACCTGCTGCAGAAATACTTTCAGGCCATAAATCTTGAACCCAAAAATACAAAGGCGCTTTAAATTTATATTTTGCTACTATTCCAGGAATACCTACAGTAATTGGTGACGGTTCATAAACAAAAATTTTATCAAATTTATTTTTTATAAAAAGTAATTTAAATGAAGCAAATATTGAAAACGAAATATAATTCACAAACAATTGAACTCCTTTTCCTTTCCCTCTTGGAATAATTGAAGAACGATATATTTTAATACCATTCCAAAATTCTATTCTTTTATTAAAAAAAGTGTAACCCTTAGAAAACTTTCCATTTGGATAATTTGGTTTACCTGTCAATATCAGCACCTCATAACCCCGTTCTTTTAATGCGAGTGCAATATCGTTGATTTTGAAATTTTCAGGCCAAAAATATTGTGTTACAATTAATATCCGCATTGAGTGTAATTAGAGTAATACTCATCAATCCATTGTTTCATTTCTTGGATCATATCTTTATATGTCGGCATGCTATATCTAAAATCATTTCTAGAACTAAACATACTTTTATCAACTTTATAATTACTATTTTCAGTAACAGTTAATGAATCATTTCTAAATATAGAATTGAAAAGTTTCAATAAACTATACTTATCAATTTTAGGGCTTCCTGCCACTATCAATAATCCTTTAATTTCTTGTTGGATTGTTTGATGTATCACTTTTGCTAACTCTATAGTTGTAATTCCTGACCAAAAAGCATGAGAATAACCACTAACAGATTCATTTTGTTGCATAAACCAATGAAATAACCCAATACCTTCTTTATTAAGTTCTGGTCCAATTATTGAAGTTCTAATAGTTAAATCTTTATCATTTATAACTTCTCCCATTGCTTTTGAAGTAGCATAAAACCCCTCTCCATCTTTAACATCCATTTCCGTATAATTCCCTTTTTTCCCAGAAAAAACGCAATCAGTGCTTATACTTATTACTTTGGTTTTAGTGTTCTTAGTATACGATTCTAATAAATGAGGAAAATAACTATTAAACCAAATCGCTTTATGAGGATTGTCTTCAGCATCCTTATTAAGAATTCCAATACAGTTAATGACTACATCAAATTCCAAATCAATAATTTTTTTTAACTCAACTGTATTATATACATCAAGATTGAAAATTCTATTTGTTGAAGTTACATTTCGAGCCACTCCATAAAGTTCATAATTACCTAATTTTGGTAAAGAATTAAAAATTACATGGCCTGCCATTCCTTTAATTCCTATAACTAATATTTTTTTCATTGGTTTAAATTATTTATCCCAAATAACTTTATTTATAATTGGAGTATAGCTTTGAATTAACTTAACAATTCGTTCAGAAGTATTTGTTATTGTATATTCCATCGGTAATTGTGATGACTCATTTATAGCCAATCCTTTTGTGATTTCAATAGCATTTAGCATACTATCTTTACTTACTCCTCCTAAAACAATTGTGCCTGCGTCTATTGCCTCTGGTCTTTCAGTACTAGTTCTGATACTTACAGCAGGGAATCCCATCATTGCTGATTCTTCGCTAATTGTACCACTATCAGAAAGTACTACATATGCATTCTGCTGTAATTTTACATAATCAAAAAAACCAAGGGGTGCTACACTTTTAATTAATGAATTAAATGTAATTTTTGAATTTTCTATTTTCTTTTTAGTTCTAGGGTGGGTGGAAAATATTATTGGCATTTGATATTTTTCTGCAACTATATTTAACGATTCAGATAATATTTCGAAATGATTTTTTAAATCAATATTTTCCTCTCTATGTGCACTTATCACAATATACTTACCTTCTTCTAATCCTAAGCAATTAACAACATCTGAATTTTGAATTTTATATTCATTTTTTTTCAATACTTCAAACAATGGAGATCCAGTAACAAATACATGGTCTTTACGAAATCCTTCGCTCAATAAATACCTGCGACTATGCTCTGTATATGTTAAATTAATATCTGAAATATGATCTGAAATTTTTCTGTTGATTTCTTCTGGAACATTTTGGTCAAAACATCTGTTTCCAGCTTCCATGTGAAAAATAGGGATTTTCAATCTTTTAGCTGCGATGGTACTTAATACACTATTAGTGTCTCCTAAAACCAGTAATGCATCAGGCTTTTCACTTGCAAGTATTTCATAGGATTTTGAAATTACATTACCAATAGTTTCTCCAAGATGATTTCCTGCAACATTTAGAAAAAAATTAGGTTTTCGAAGCTCTAAGTCTTCAAAAAATATTTCGTTCAATTCATAATCATAATTCTGACCAGTGTGTATTAGAATATGCTCAAAATATTGGTCACACAATTTTATACATTCTGCCAATCTGATAATCTCAGGACGAGTTCCTAAAATTGTTGCTACTTTTAATTTTCTCATTTTTCTTTATGTTTTATTACTATCCGGGCATTTGGATTACTTCTTCTCCAAAAACTTCTTTTCGGATAAGTGGCAAAGTTGACAATAATGTTTTCATCCCCTCTACTCCTAGTTGAATTGTATTGTGGGAATGATAATCCTCAACAGTTGCAATCTCTTCTTCTCCCTCAGAAAAATATTTCGCATAGTTCAAATCTCTATTGTCTGCTGCAATTCTGTAAAAATCTCCCATATCTTCCGCTTTCATCATTTCTTCTCGAGTGCACAAGGTTTCATATAATTTTTCGCCGTGACGGGTCCCAATAATCTTAATTTCCGTATCGGTTTGACACAATTCATTTAATGCTTGCGCCAGATCACCTATCGTTCCTGCAGGAGCTTTGTTAACGAATAAATCGCCTGCATTTCCATGCTCAAAAGCAAACAACACCAATTCTACTGCCTCGTCCAATGACATCAAGAAGCGAGTCATGTTAGGGTCTGTAATCGTAATAGCATTCCCTTCTTTTATTTGTTTTAAAAACAATGGTATTACAGAGCCTCTAGAAGCCATAACATTACCATAACGTGTTAAACAAACCGTGGTTTCTGTTAAATTTCTTGATGCTGCTACTGCCACTTTTTCCATTAAAGCCTTAGAAATACCCATAGCATTAATAGGATATGCTGCTTTATCAGTACTCAAGCAAATTACTTTTTTTACTTTATTTGCTCCAGCAGCATCAATTACATTTTGGGTTCCAAAAACATTTGTTTTAGTAGCTTCTAAAGGAAAGAATTCACAAGAAGGTACTTGTTTTAAAGCTGCTGCATGAAACACATAATCCACACCCCGCATAGCACGCTCTACACTATTATAATCGCGAACATCTCCAATATAAAATTTAAGTTTATCATTTTTTAATTGGTTTCGCATATCATCTTGTTTTTTCTCATCGCGAGAAAAAATTCGAATTTCACTAAAATGATCGGTATGTAAAAAACGATTCAAAACAGCATTCCCAAAAGAACCTGTACCTCCAGTAATTAAAAGCGTCTTATTTTTTATTAATTGCATGTATTATTTTTTAAAATATTTTTATAATAATTAAGATGATTTTCTGCCATAATTTTTGAAGTGAAATTTTTATTCGCTTTGATATATGCTAAATTTCCTCTTTCTTCTCTTTCAAAAAAAGCTGATTGAATAGAATTAATCAAAGATTTTTGATTATCCAAGTCAAAAAATAAAACTTCACTTGATTCAAAAATTTCATTAAATGACGGAATGTTTGAACAAACTATTGCTTTTTTCATCAATGCCGCTTCAACCATTGCTAAACCAAATCCTTCTGAATAAGAAGGCATCATATAAACATCAATATACTTAAGATATAAATATGGTGCTTTTAAATATGGAATAAATAAAACTCGATCATTAAGATGCAATTGATTTACAATTTTTTTTAATTCATTTAAAAAAGGCCCCTCTCCAATTATAATATATACGAAATCGGGTAATTCTCTTAAAACATTCAAGACTTGAGAAATACCTTTTCCTTTGGTAATGTAAGCATATGAACCTAAAACTTTATATCCTTGTTTTTTATATTGTAAAATTAAATTCTCAATATTTCGATCGATTTTAAATGATTCCAAATTACAACCATTATATATAGTTGTAACCTTGTTGTTAAGTTTATTATTAAAAGTTACATTTAATTCATTTGATATTGCTATTATCCCATCAAATTGTTTTTGAATATATAACCAATAATTAGTTAATAATAATGAAATTAATTTACTATATCTAATTGAAAAGCTTTTAAAAGTATTTTGATGTATAGTACTTATTATTTTGGCCCTAGTATTATTTTTTCTCAATCTATATATATAAACATCCGCTCTCAAAGTGTGTGTGTGGATAATATCATATTTATTGAAATCAAATTTATCTGATTTACGTATTTTATATAAATTACAGTCAAAATTTAACATTGAAGATTCAGGTGTGTCGTCAAAATAATAAACATCAATTACATCAACTTTATCTTTAAGGAAAGTCACTAAATTATGTACTACTATTATTGGTCCTTTATTGACTAAAGACGGGACTACAAAAGCTATTTTCATTTAACGTAATATCTCATTTACCAACGCAATATTTTGCTTATTCGAATAACTAAGCTTTCTTAAATCAATCATTAATAATAATAATGAAAGAACTCTCATATGAAATTTATTAAAACCAAAAAAATTTTTAGTTATATACAATTTTAATCCATTAGTCATTAACATTTTTCTTTTAAAAGGAAGTTTGTCTTGAAAACTACCTCCATCTAAATGAATTATATCTTTGCAATTAATAATAAATGATTGATAACCTAATCTAGAAATTCTTTTTTGTAGATCTGTTTCTTCATAATACATAAAAAAATCAGGATCAAAACCTTCAACATCATCATAAATATTTCTTAAAATAAACAAATCTGCTCCAGATACAAAATCTACTTTAGAAAAACCCTTATTTTGAAGTTCTGCATATATTTTTGATTGGTAACTATTTTTTTTAAATTTAACTTTTTCTAGTAGCCTAGTGTAAATTCTTTTAGGTGAAGTAAATTGTCCAAATGAAAGTGTGTCTTCTAAATTCTGATTAATTAGACGAGTTCCTATTGAACCAATATTATTAATATTATTAATTTCCGCAAACTTAAACAATTTTGAAATCACATCATCCAATAGTATTGTATCAGAATTTAACAAGAAAACATATTTCCCATTAGCCATACTAACCCCAAGATTGTTTGCTTTTCCAAAACCTAAGTTATCCTCCGAATAAATATATTTAATCCTTTTATCAGAAATAAAAAACTCTTTACTGCCATCAGTTGAAGCATTATCAACTAATATTATTTCAATTAAATTATTTTTAGTACAATTTAAAATACTATTAATACATTCATTAGTCATCAATTTAGTATTATAATTTACTATTATAATTGATACGTCTATCTTATCCATAAATTAAAGTCAATATTTATAACTTGTTTAATATTTTTCGTTTAAACAAAAATTTAAAATGAAGAATTTATAACATTATTAAATACTATTTTGTAACTTAATTGTCTCTATTTATAAATTTATTATTTTCGGCCTCATTACTAAAAACAGAATAGTACGGTATCCATTTTTCATAATATCTTACTGGCCAATAAAAAGAAATATATCCATAAGATAGTATTGCTAATACAAAGGTTATAACAACTAAAAATTTATTTACTGTTAAAATTCTTTGCCTAAAAATTGGTATCAAAACTTCTGATAATGATACACAATAGAATAAAAATAAATAGTTTGTAAAACGAGTAAAAATAATATTGTTGAATATTGAAAAAACACCAAGTAAACCAAATGCACAAATTAATGATTCGTATTTTATATTTATTTTATATTTAAATTTTGCCCACATTAATAATCCAACAGGTATTAACGTTCGAGTTATAAAAAACAATGCAGTTGATTTCCAACCATAACTAGCTTCAGAATAATCATTTGCCTTTTTACCTATTTTTTCAACATTTTCAAGTAATGTAAAAAGATAATTCATTTGATTTAATACTATAAAAGCGACAACTAAGATTAATAAATAAATTTTATTCAATCTTAAAAATTTTAGAAATGGCAAAATAATTAGAAATATTGCCGACAAATGAAACATTACTGCGACAAAAACGCCTAAATAATATTTTATCCATTTGTTGTTTTCAAAACTTTTATAATTAATTATAAATACCATGATAGCTAATGATTCCCTTAATATTTCTACAGTAAAATTAATATAGAACATTAACAAGCACAAAAATATAGTGAAGTAAGGAAATTTTGAGTTCTTTGAAATAAAAATAAAAAGAACTGAATTTACAATTATGGAGTGAAGAATTTGAAAACTTGTAAAACTTGGATAAATACTTTTAGCAATAGCAGCAAATAAAGAAAATAATGGTTGATACTCGGAATCCCATGAAATATCAAACATATTTGTAGTTGGTAAATTATTAAAATATATCATATAAAAATAACTATCGCCACCAACCATATATCTTAATCCTATCAATAAAACCAGATAAAAATAAAGACAAACAAATATTTGTGATTTGCCATAATCTTTTTCTTGGCAAATATCATATTTTATTGTACCATAAATGGCAATAATGAAAGGAATAATGTATAAAATCATTCCTATAGAATACTTTTTAATTTAGTATATAATAAAAATCTCTGGATTTTATAGTCCCGTTCAGTACACATGAGTTCATGTGGTCTTAATAAAGATAAACGAATTTGAGACATCTTTTTATCGTTATTATGATAAACATCTGTCCTGTTTACTTTGCTTTCTATAAAGCTATCATAAGCCTTTCCCCAATAATGATTGATTTGTATTGTAGATTTATTTATTATCGAAGTTCGATTTATTCCAAAACAAATAATTTTTTTAAATTGATTAATTGGAGGCATAATTATTCCCATAAAAAGAGAATTAATAATATGAGGATTTTCAAATTTATTAATAGAAAAATTCATATTACAAAACATTTTTGTGAATGTACTGTGTTTAGGCCAGCATTGAGTATATTGTTCAATAACTAATTGATTATGATCATGTATTAATCTGCCATTTGAGCCAAATTGTTTCCAATAAACTGCAACTCCAGGATAGTTTTTAAATGACGAAAGCCAAGATTTGATATTATCTTTATTTATAGGACATATAAACTCATCAATATCAATAAATGTGAGCCAATTTGTATCGTTTTTATGTTTATTATAACAATCTTCATATGCTTTCATTTGAGAATGTTGAAAAGGCCATTCTATCAAATCTACTATCCCTTTCTCTATATATGGTTTTAATACCTCCAAATAATTGTCGTCAGAATTATTATTATATAAATAAAAATGATCAATACCAATAACTAAATGAAATCTGATCCACTCATCAAGATATTTAGATTCATTTTTAAACATCGCACAAATTGAAATTGTGTATTTATAAGTTTTACTTGATTTATTCAAAAACCTATTAATAAAAATTATAAAAAAAACTAAATAAGATTGTAGAAAATATGCAATATATCTAGTTAAGTTATTCTTCAATAACGTTTGTCTCAATCGCTGTCTTGTTATAAAATTTCCTTTAATAAAATAATCTTGATTATCTTCCATCTTTTAGTAATATGAAATTTTTAATTCTTGATATAAATAAATTCATCCCATTTGTAAATAAAATAAAAAATACAAATAATAGAATGGTGATAATTGATAGTATTAAAAAGCTATAAATTAAAAAACTGAAAATTGTATTATAAGGATCTATAGTAATTTTAGATAAGATAAATTCTGAAATAAAAATAACAAATAAAGCAATTGTAATTTGTTTTAAATACATTATTACATATTTTATGAAATTAGTTTTAATTCCTTTATTAAATAAAAAAAAAGGTTTCCAACACACTACAATAATAAACATACTGAGAATCACTCCAACTAAAACACCATTAATACCAAAAAATTTACCCAATAAAATAGAAAAAGTTATATTAATTATTAATTCAATTATTGGTGCAGCAATATCTTTGAATAACCCGTAAGCGTTTAAAAACGAATCAACGGTTAATCTTGTTATGTTTAAAAACATTAATACAACGAGTAAAATTAGTGTTGAAGAATCTAATACAAATTTACTACCCACCCAAAAGGTAATAAAAATTGGCGTAAGCTTATATAATGAATAACAAGCAATTATTGCTAAAAAAAATCTAATAGTAAACAATTCTTCAAAAACCAATTCTATTTTGCTAGTATTAGATTCTGAAACTAGATTTCCAATACCTGCATTAATGCTATTAAAAAGTGCGGCTAAAAGTGCGGTTACACCAGAGATTACAAGCAAATAATTTCCATAAATTGCAATAAATGATAAACTTGTAAAAGAAAAAATTATAAGTGGCGTACTCTCATTTAATACAAAACCAGCTAATTTATGAGCAAAAAGTTGTTTTGTTTTTAACGTTATTTCTGAGTGTTTAACAAGAAGTGATTTTCCGTTGATGATATTAGTATTTAACCAAGGATATTCTTTTTTCAATGTATGCCTAATTCCAAATATTATTATAAGAATCGCAACTACTTCCCAAAAAACCCACCAATAATAACCATTTGTAAAATAATATATGGATAAAAGCTGAAATAATACTTTAAAAAGTTTTACACCTTGTAATACATAATTTACTTTATACTCTTTTTGATCAGAAACTAGTAAAATTTGTTGGTAATTAAAAAAATAACTTGTTAACGAAGATAAAAACAAAACTCCAAATGTTGAATATGCATACCATAATGGCAATTTCATTTCTGTAAAAATTAATGGGAAAAATAGCATTAATACTAGCCCAAATATCAATACGAGAAAACCAATTCTATTGTAAAGATAACCCTGCACAGAGATTATTTCATTTATATTTTGATGATTATTTACAGCTAATGGTTTGTACAATGAATAACTAACTGCTGCCCCTACACCCAATTCTGCAATGTTGAGAAATTGAAGAAGGTTCATTGCTGTTGTATTCAAGCCTAATACCTCAATACCGAGATAATCAATAAAAATTTTTCTGAAAAAAAATTGTAATATTAAATTAAGCAGATAAAACAAAAGAGCTACCTGCATATTTTTAAAACTGTTTTTTAGTCTTGAATTATTATTCATTTATTAGTGAAAAGAGTATATTAAATATTTATTCTATTACTATTAAATTCTTCTAAACAAATCCATAATTAACATAAATATTCTACAAAATACATAAACTGCATTTTTTATTATATAATTAAGTTTTTTTAAACCTAAATTAGACTGATAATCATATTTAATTTTTGTATTATAAAAAGTATTTATACCCCTTATTGAATGCTCAATCCATGAGGATTGAACTATTGAAACTATATAATCTGGAATTTTAAAAAACTTCATTATAAATGAAGATATATAAACCCTTTTCGCAAAATACAAATTCATTGTATTACCATTTAAGCTTTCATTGTCACTTACTCTATAACCACCTAGAATACATTTTAGTTTATAGACCTTATAATCTTTAGCAATATTTAATGAGGAGACATAATCTGCACAAGGAAAATAGTCTTGATTAAAACCTCCTGAAGCTATTAATTTTGATGTATTATATAAAATATTAGTAGGTGCGCCAATACTACATCCAAAAATAAAATCTAGTAAATAATATCTATATAATTTAAAATTATCTGGATTAGTAAAATTTAATTCAAGTTGATTTGAAAATTTAATAATTTCAGGTTTGATTATTGCAATTGATTTATTGTGAAAAAATTTTGAACATGTAGCCAAAAAATAAGGTGAAATAATATCATCATCATGTAATAAGACTGTCCATTCACTTTTTGATAGTTCAAACCCTCTATTCCAATTGCCAAACATACCGATATTGGTAATGTTTTTATAATACAATATCTTTTTATTATCAATTGTTTTAATTAATTTTTCAGTTTGACAATTTCGTTCAGGATTATTATCAATAACTATTATCTTATAATCGTCATAAAAAAATTGATTCAGTGCACTTGCAATTGTATCACTCAGTAAATCCTCTCTTTTATATGTTGGAATTAATATGGTAACTTGAGGTATCGATAAGCCAATTTTACCATAAACCAATATAGATTCTACATGTTTTATTTTATTAAAATTATTTATTTTATTAAAGTAGTCAATACTATTTTTTTGCATATAAATAATTATTAAATATGTAAAGTTAAACTCATTTTATTAATCATAATAGGAAATTCAATTAATAAAATTGATTAATTATTATATTTTCTGAAACCTTCTTCCAGGTTAATTATAGCATCCCAATTAGGTAAAATCTCTCCTTTATCCCATAGCTTCATTACTTCTCTTTTTCTATATAACTTTCCACCCCAAACTACATCTATTTTTGTTTGAGTAACCTTTTCAAAAACATTAATAACCTCTTTTAAAGTATAACTTCGAGAATGTTTAATTGCGTATTTATAATGTATGTTCTTTTCTTGTGTTTCTATTAATTTCATAGCAATTTCATAAGCAGCACAAACATCAAGAATATGAACTAAATTAATTTTTTGATCACCAGGAGACAATTTTAATTCCGTTTGGTTTTTGGCAAACTGATTCAACAAATTAATCAATTTAGGCCTATTATCTGTTTCTCCATACGTATCAAATAATTTTAAAGTAATTACTTTAAAATTTTCAGCTTGTACATAATATTCAATTAAATTTTCAAAAGCTTGTTTGGTTGCAGCATACAGACAAACCGGATTATAATCTTCATTATTGTAATGTTGCCAAGATGTTCCAGTATTGATTAAAGTTTTCACATCAGCTTCTTTCATAGCTTCTAACAACTGTAAACCAAAAGTAATATTACTAGACACTAAACTGTTTATATCGGACGACTTATGTTCCGCAATAAAATTTGACGCTAAGTGAAATATACAAATTGGATTTACTTCCTTAAGAAAAGATATTAAGTTACTAAGATTTTCATCATATTTAAAAATCTTCAATTTATTGCTTTTAACATCTATATTAGAAAGGTCTGAGTTAGGTCTAATAATTAAATAAACTTCGTAGTTTTTTTTTAAAAAAAACGTTGTTAAATTTGAGCCCACAAAGCCTGTAGCTCCAGTCATAACTATTTTATTATTCATTTAAAATGGGTTGTTTTCACAAAAACTATTTAATCTAATAAATTCAGCATCTCTTTGTGAGATTGTTGGCTCTTCAACTTCCCATTCAAAGCCAAACGATTTATAATAAATTCCTGCATCTGCCTTAGGGTTATATTCGCTAGCTACATTGTATACAGTAATAGTATTATCTTCCAACGATTTAAACCCATGTGCTAATCCTTTAGGAATATAGATAGATTTTTTATTTTTATCTGATAATTCTACAGAAATGTGTTTTTTATATGTTGAAGAATTTTTTCTTAAATCTACTACAACATCTATTATTGAGCCTTTTGGCACAAATACTAATTTTTCATGATCAAAAGGTGGTAATTGAAAGTGCATTCCTCTGATTACATTTTTTTTTGAAACTGAAAAATATGATTCTTTAATTTCAAAATTCAAATTTAATTCAAGAAATAATTTTTTATTGAATGTTTTTACAAATAACCCACGATCATCTGAAGCATTAAAGTTATTAATGATAAAAACGCCTTCTAAAATTGTTCTTTCAATATTCATCTAATTAGAAATTTAACCCAAAAAATTCCTCCAATTTATCAGCTACAAAATCCAAATGCTCAAAAGTAAGCGCTGGCTGAACTCCTAACCAAAAGGTATAATTCATGGTGATGTCTGTATTGGTTAAATCACCCACTACTCGGTATTCTACATCCTTAAAATAAGGCTGTTTTAATAAATTACCTGCAAAAAGTAAGCGCGAACCAATTTTATTGTCATCTAAAAATCGAGTTAATTCTACTCGAGTTACTCCTGCTTCAGGCTTAAGCGTTAGTGGAAATCCAAACCACGATGGATTACTATTAGGAGTAGGTTCAGGCAATTCTAAGAAATCGGTAAGGGTTTCTAAACGGCTTCTTAAATAAGTATAGTTTTCTCTTCTACGTTGAATAAAAAAGTCTAGCTTTTCTAATTGTGCCAACCCACAAGCGGCTTGCATGTCGGTGATTTTTAAATTATATCCTAAATGAGAATATACATATTTGTGGTCATAACCAAAAGGTAAATCGCCATGTTTTTGTTCAAAACGACAACCACAAGTGTTGTCACAACCTGGAGGACAATAACAATCACGCCCCCAATCACGGAATGATTCTGCAATTACTTTTAATTCAGGATTGTTCATAAAAACAGCACCACCTTCTCCCATAGTCATGTGGTGTGCTGGGTAAAAACTTAGTGTACCAATATCACCGAATGTACCACATTTCTGTCCATCATATTCTGCACCTAAAGCATCACAGGTGTCTTCAATTAACCATAAATTATATTTCTTACATAGCTCAACCACTTCACCTAAGTTAAACGGATTACCTAAGGCATGCGCTAACATAATGGCTTTTGTTTTTGGTGTAATTGCCGCTTCAATTAAATCAGCATTGACATTGTGTGTTTTAATATCCACATCCACAAAAACCGGAATAGCTCCAAATTGAATAATTGGATTTACAGTAGTTGGAAATCCAGCAGCAACACCAATAACCTCATCTCCTTTTTTAATAGCTCTATCCCCTAATTTTGGGGATGTCAACGTACTAAACGCTACAAGATTTGCCGATGACCCAGAATTTACTGATAAACAATATTTTACTCCTAAAAAAGTAGCTAATTTTTTTTCAAATTCAGCATTAAATCTTCCTGTTGTTAACCATCCATCTAGAGAAGCCGCTACCATGTTTTGAAGTTCTTCTTCTCCTAATAACTTTCCAGAAGGTGGAATTACAGTTTCACCGGGAACAAATGCCTTTTCTTTATATTGTTCTTTTGCGTATGCACTAACTAAAGTAGCAATTTCTGCTCTTAATGTTTCTAATGTATTGCTCATATTAGTATTTTTGATATTTTGCTATCTCTAGCAAACATTGTTCTTGAATATTTTTTCCTGATAAATAATGTTGATGCCAATTAATGATGCTCTCTAACGTGTCTTCTAAGTTCCATTTTGGATACCAATTGAGTTGTTTAGCGGCTTTAGAGCAATCTAATTTTAAATACCCCGCTTCATGTGGATTGTTATTTTTATCCAACTCCCAAGTCGCTCCTTGACCCCATTTAGCCACCATTTTATCTAAAATCCAATTAACTGATTTGCAATCTTCGTCTTTAGGTCCAAAATTCCACCCTTCAGCATAGGTACTTCCTTCCTCATATAGGTGTTCCGCCAAAACTAGATATCCAGAAAGTGGTTCTAAAACATGTTGCCACGGGCGTGTTGACATAGGATTTCTTACTATTACAGGTTCATTTTTTTCGAAAGCTTTCAAGATATCGGGTATTAATCGATCATCTGACCAATCACCACCTCCAATAACGTTTCCGGCTCTTGCCGAAGCTAACGATGCTTGATTTGGAGAATTGAAAAATGAATTTCTATACGCAGCAGTTGCTAATTCAGCACACCCTTTACTGCTACTATAGGGGTCATGTCCTCCCATGGGTTCATTTTCACGATACCCCCAAGCCCATTCTTTATTTTCGTAACACTTATCAGTCGTAACTGATACAATAGCTTTCAAATTAGCACATTTTCTTGCGGCTTCTAGTACATTTACCGTACCCATAACATTAGTAGCATAGGTTTGAACTGGCTCAAGATAGGATAACCGTACTAATGGTTGAGCCGCCATGTGAATCAAAATATCAGGATTGAATGTAGTCATGGATGAAACGATATGTTCCAAATTGGTAATATCCCCAATTTCAGATTCCATGTTTTGACTCACTTTTGCTTCAGTGAATAAATTAGGCTGTGTATTTGGTTCCAAAGCAAAGCCTTTTACAATTGCGCCCATTTCTTGTAACCATAATGACAGCCAACTCCCTTTAAAACCAGTATGACCCGTTACAAAGACTCTTTTACCTTTCCAAAAGGAAGGATTTACTTTTCCTTTTATTCTTCCCATATTTTCCAAGGAGCTAAATTTGTTTCTAATAATTCTTCCAAATAAAATTTATCTCTCAATGTATCCATAGGCTGCCAAAATCCTTCGTGTTTGAAAGCCATTAATTGACTGTCTTTAGCTAAACCTTTTAATGGTTCTTGCTCCCACACAGTAGCATCACCTTCAATTCTGTCAAAAACTTTTGGTGAAAGAACAAAGTAACCACCATTAATTAATGCACCATCACCTCTGGGCTTTTCTTGAAACTGTTTCACTTCGTTATCTACAATTTCTAATGCGCCAAATCTTCCAGGTGGGTAAGTTGCTGTAAGAGTGGCTTCTTTTCCATGCGCTTTATGAAAAGTAATTAAATCATTTATATTTACATCGGCTACACCATCGCCATAAGTAAAACAAAAACTTTCCTCTTCTTTTAAATAAGAAGCCACTCTTTTTAATCGACCTCCAGTCATAGAATCATCTCCAGTATCCACTAAAGTTATTATCCATGGTTCTGCTCTTTCCTTGTGTACAATCATCTTATTATCTTTCATATTGAAGGTAACATCAGATTGGTGCAAAAAATAATTCTGAAAATATTCTTTAATCACATAACCTTTATAGCCACAACAAATAATAAAATCATTTATCCCATAATAAGAATACGTTTTCATAATATGCCATAAAATGGGTTTCCCTCCAATTTCTACCATTGGCTTTGGTTTTGAAACCGTTTCTTCACTTAATCGAGTACCTAAACCGCCTGCTAAAATAACTGCTTTCATTTTATAAATTAATTTGTTGCTACAAATGCATCAGAGAAAAAGTTCTTTGGATTTAGTCCCTTTTCAACTAACATTTTTTTAGCAGATTCAATCATATTATTTGATCCACAAGCATACACTTGCGCATTTATTAAATCAATTTCTTTTTTCAAAACAACTTCTTGCACATATCCTTTTTCACCTGTCCAATTTTCAGATTCTTTTGACAAAACAGGGACATAAATCAGATTGGGGTGCTTAATTGATTGATTAGGATTCCAAATAAGGTCAGTCTCAAACCTCGCTCCATTAAATATCCATATTTTTTTATTTTTGTATTTGTAGTCTGAGAAGTTTATACTTTCTATTATTGCCTTTATAGGTGCAATTCCTGTACCAGTTGCTAAAAAAACAATATTATCATATTCCGATTCTCTAAGAAAGAAAGACCCAATAGGTCCTTCTATTCGAAGTAAATCATTTTCCTTAGCTTCTTGAAACCAATAGTTACTCATTTGACCGTTTTCGTATTTCTTTATAAAAAATCTAAGAGTACCATTTTCTTTATATGCATTTGCAATTGAGTAACTTCTTTTGATATTTCCCTTTATAATATTTATATATTGTCCAGAATTATAACCAAAATTTGAATTTGGAGGTAATCGAAGGATAACTTCAACAACCGTATCATTCAATTTATGAATAGCTTGTATTTTGGCTGGGACAATTTTTTTTTCAAAAATTTGAATTTCACCCAAATCTTCAATATCCAAAACTAAATCAGAAGTTGGCATTGTATTACAAGTTAAAATCCAATTACTTGATTTTTCCTCAGTTGACAATACCAAATCATCTAGCTTATCAATCGTGGTTCCTGATTCAACTTGAACAGCGCAACTTCTGCATCTTGCAGTTAAGCAAGAATGTTCTAAAATAATTCCATTGTTTTTTGCGGCTTCAAAAATTGTAGTATTTGAATCACAAGTAAATGATTTACTGTTTTTTAATTTTATATTGAACACTGTTTATTCTTTAGTATTGATTTTAACAAGTAACTTAAATTTATTATAAATCATTAAATATTCTCCTCACAACTAGCCCTAAAACTGTCAAAAATCCAGCTAAAATTCCTCCTATCAAAATTCCTTTAACTTTTCCAAAACGTTCTTTAGGTAAGGGTAAAATTGGTCGGTCAATAACTTGTATTAGTGGTGTTTCTTTTCGTAAGGTCACTTTGGCGAGTTCCGTTTGTTTCACTAATTCGGTTAAAATAGCGGTGTTAGCTTGTACATCGACCTGGCGTTTCGCAGATGGCGCACGGTTCACGTTCAAGGCTGGGTTCAACATAAAGGTGTTGTCATTGGCTACCGCTACTCCGGTAATGGCACCATTCAATTCCGCACGAATCGAGTCGGTTTGATGTTGTAAAATTTGCATATTAGTGCGTGCTTTTTTACTCTTGGTATCCACATAAAATTCAGACACCTGCTTCGCTAAGGTTTCCGAAAACGCCTTGGCAAACGCCTCATTCTCTGATTTGACATCAATACTAATAATAGAGATTTTTTTGTCTTTTTGGGCTACGGTCAAACTCGTCTTGGACAAGTCCTCATACATAACCCCCATAATACTATCATGTGTGCGCGTAAAGTACTTTCGCTTGGTCAAAGGAGGAAATTGGATCGCTTTCAATTTTGGTTTTTCCTGCCATTTGTCACGCCACTCCTGGGTACGAATATACAATTCTGCCAAGGAAATCGTATCCTTTCCTGCTAGTACAGGTTGCATCAAGGTTTGTTCCACCATGGTGCGGGATTTGAACAATTCGGTTAAGTTAGCACCTGAAAAGGCACCGCCTCCACTGCTTCCTAAATCCAATCCTAATGAACTAGCTAATCCCAAAGCACTACCTAATCCACCCCCTCCTGCTTTCTCATCTTCTAAAGCAAAAGACAAAGTAGCAGTGTACACTGGTTTCTTAAAAATAGAGTAGGTCAGTCCCAAAGCTGCACCTAGTATTCCTGCTAACACAATGATTTTCCATTGCGATAGTAAGTACGAGTACCATTCTTTGGCTTTCTCTAGTAGTTCTTTGAGGGTTATTTCGTCGTTCTCCATTATAGTTGTTGGTTGTTGGTTGATGGTTGTTGGTTCATTATTCAACATTCGTTGTTCCATGTTCAACATTCAAAATTATTATTTTTTTTTTGCTGCTTGTGAGCTTTCTGTTACAAACCTGCCTGCCGCAGGCAGAGACGCTAGGGCGCCAAGGTTAGTCATTGCGAACGGAGTGAAGCAATCTTTAATTCACCGCTCCCGAAGCGTCGGGACGCAGATTAATTTATTGTTATTTGTTATCGGTTGTCTGTCATTGCAAACGCAGTGAAGTCTACCTACCGCAGGCAGGCAATCTTTATTATGTCAAACTTCGTTGTTCAACATTCGTTGTTCTAATGTTCTTTGTTAAAATTTTGAATATTCAATACGGAATGTTGAATATTGAATTTTATACTTCGTAAATCGTATCTCGTATATCTTAAACACACCCTTAGCCTCTTTTAAGAGGGGAACGTGTAGTGCTAGTTACACGTATTGTTACATTTTTTAAATTGATACATTTTTGTGAACCGTAAATCGTACATTACAATCACTACCAATCTAATTTTCCTAAAATCAAATCTAGATCGATATGTAACTTAGAAAAAGCAAACCATTTCTTTCCGAGATCTTTCAAAGACGCACCTAGATGATATATTTCTTTTTGGTCGATAATTAAAAAACGATCATGAGCTTTATCAAATTCAAAAACCTGAAGCGAATCATACTGTTTATTGAATTTTTCTACATCTAGTTGTAGCTGTCTGCTAATGCTTTTCGTATATATTTTTACTGATACTCCTTTGTTTTTCTTTGCTAACTGAGTTAAAACCGTTTCGTCGATGTAATTATCAAAAAGTAGAATAGAATAATGTGCTGATTTGATAATTTTTGAAATTAATACATGTGCATTAAACAATTCGCCTTCAAAAAAAAACACCCTGTTGTGGTGACAAGTTGGAATTAATTAGTAATTGAAACTCAGTATTTTTTATTTCAATGGAACTGACTTTTTTCTCTAAAATTTCAATTCTATGATTAATAGCATACCCTTTAAGTAAATAATCTTTTAAGATTTTGTTTGCCCAAATTCTGAATTGTGTTCCTGTTGTAGACTTAACTCGATATCCTACTGAAATAATTACGTCTAGATTGTATAATTTAATATTTCTACTAACTTTTCGGCCTCCTTCATTTTGAACTGTCAAGTATTCCTTGACAGTTGAATCTTCATCTAATTC
>ERZ650301.54-NODE-54-length-24023-cov-5.564378_pt1 | contig 24023 bp, 23 predicted proteins | sample MGYA00376237_ERZ650301 | MGnify/ENA primary metagenome ERZ650301 (study PRJEB26733, sample SAMN07839255) | wastewater metagenome | biome: small river; feature: stream; material: water | place: USA: North Carolina | collected 2016-04-05 ...
CCTTGATGTAACAAAGCTGCCTTTCAAATTGGAGATACGCCACCAGGCGATACTTATTTCCACAAATATTAAATACATATAAATCATGTACTTTATCGGCCGATGCAAACACTCGCTTTAATTCAGAAAAGTTCTTACAAAGGCTAAATTCCATCAACTTTCGCCAAGCCTGGAGTGGTTCCCGAGCATCTTTATGTTTTGCTGAAAACTCTAGCAGGCGACGGTTTGTAATTACTCTCATGGTGCAATTATATTGCAAATTGCAATATAACAGAATAATGAATAGTGCCCCTATTCTTATGAGTGGCTATTTAAAAAGTTACCATTGCGACATTGGCTCTAAAAATAAAAATCAGTAGATGCGTAACCCACCACACCCAGGTTTGATAATTAAAGAGGACATACTCCCCGCTCTAGATCTGGGCGTAACTGAGGCTGCACATCAGTTAGGCGTTACGCCAACTGCACTTTTCGATGTAATTAACGGTAAGTCTGCCATTTCGCCAGATATGGCTTTACGCATTGAGAAATGGTTGGGTATAAAAGACGGTGGCAGTGCAGATATTTGGCTGAGCCAGCAGGCTAAATATGATCAGTGGCAAGCGAGCAGTCGGGCCAGCTGAGCTAGCCAAAAGTGCTTTACAGAATATTTGGCTCAATCTCAAGATGAACGCCGAATTTCCCCAACACTTCTTCCTGAATGCTTTTTGCAAGATCGAGGATATCGGTCGACGTCCCACCACCATGATTGACAAGCACTAGCGCTTGCTTTTCATAAACGCCAACAGGGCCAACACGTTTACCTTTAAAGCCGCATTGATCAATTAGCCATCCAGCTGCCAACTTTCGTTTGCCATTGCTGTCAGCATAAGAAACCAGATTCGGAAATTGCTTGCTCAGTTGCTCACATTGTTCAGTGCTGACAATCGGGTTTTGGAAAAAACTTCCCGCATTGCCAATGACCTTGGGGTCTGGCAATTTACTAGATCGGATGGCACACACTGCATCAAAAATTTGCTTTGCACTTGGGCTGGAGTTTGACTCAGCAAATTGCTTTGCTAGATCGGCGTACTGTAATCGCGCTTGCCAAGCTTTGGGTATTTTAAAAACAACCTTTGTCACGATAAATCGATTGGGATTTTGCTTAAAGTAGCTATCGCGATAAGCAAACTGGCAGGCCTCTTGCGGGAGAGTGACAAAGGCATGGGCTGTCGAATCAAATGCTTCGATACTGTCGATGTATTCCCCAACCTCAACGCCGTAAGCTCCAATGTTTTGAATGGGTGCTGCGCCAACCGTTCCAGGAATGAGCGCGAGGTTCTCAAGTCCTGGTAGATTGTTCTCTAGCGTCCAGCAAACAAACTCGTGCCAATTGACCCCTGCACCCACTGAGAGCCAGGAGTTGTTGTCATCCGATGTAATGAGCTCTTGGCCCAAAATATTGATGAGCAGCGTTGTACCCGGTAAAGACTCTGGAAGAATCACATTGCTACCACCGCCTAATACACGCCAAGCCAGTTTTTTATCCCCAAGCTCTTTCATGAGGGCGGGTAACTGATCTGCGGATGTGATCTCGTACGCCAGTTCCGCTTTGGAATCTAGGCCGAAGCTATTCCGGTGCTTGAGTCCCAGATTGGGGGTCAATTTTGCTGGATTGGGCGCATTTTTTGCGGAGTTCATGCCACAATCTTATTCGTGTTCGAGTTTCTGTTCCTAATTTATGGAAAAACTTGAAAAGTAACAATGCAATGATTGAATTTGCAGAATTGATTACCCAGATTATTTAAGGAGTTTGAGATGCCCTCATTTGACGTAGTGTGTGAGCCTGACATGATTGAGTTGAAAAACGCGATCGAGCAATCCAACAAAGAGATTGCTAATCGTTTTGACTTCAAAGGCTCCGATAGCCGAGTTGAGCAAAAGGATGAGACTTTAATCTTGTTTGGTGATGACGACTTTAAGTTGGGTCAAGTTCGTGATGTCCTCTACGGCAAGATGGCTAAACGTAATGTGGATGTGCGCTACCTTAAAGACGATAAAAAAGAGACTATTGGTAGTGATAAGCGCAAGCAAACCATGAAAATCCAAAAAGGCATTACTTCAGAGTTAGCTAAAAAAGTCGTGCGCATCATCAAAGACAGCAAGATCAAGGTACAGGCCAGTATTCAGGGTGATGCTGTGCGTGTAACAGGTGCTAAGCGCGATGATTTGCAAGAGACTATGGCATTGCTCAAGAAAGAAGTCAGCGAAGCTCCATTAGGCTTTAATAACTTCCGTGACTAATGTAGCTGTGCCAGCAATCCACCCGGCAAGCCAAGAGGCCATTGAGCGCTTCTGTGATGCTTGTTGGTTGGAGGATGGTTTGGCACAAAACAGTTTGTCCGCCTATCGTCGAGATCTATTGCTCTTGGCCCAGTGGCTTCAAAAAGATTCTGGCATCGATCTCTATGGTGTCACTGAAAAAGATCTCACTGCCTACATTGCATATCGCAGAGCTGATAAAGCAACCACTGCTAATCGTCGGTTGACAGTATTCAAACGCTTTTATCGCCATGCCTTACGGATGAACTTGGTGAAAAGTGATCCCTGTATTGGTTTGCGTGCTGCTAAGCAAGCCTTGCGTTTCCCCAAGACCTTAAGTGAAGATCAGGTTACTGCCTTGCTCAATGCTCCCGATGTGGAGACCTCATTAGGATTGCGTGATCGCACGATGTTGGAGTTGATGTATGCCAGCGGCTTGCGCGTCTCAGAAATCGTTTCTTTAAAGACAGTTGCTCTAGGATTAAATGAAGGTGTTATTCGGGTGGTCAATGGCAAGGGTGGCAAAGAGCGACTAGTGCCATTTGGTGGTGAGGCGGGTCAGTGGTTACGTCGCTACTTGGCTGATGCTAGAAGCCTATTGCTTGAGGGTAAGACTTCAGATGCTGTTTTTGTAGGGCGCCACACGGGCACTGGTTTAACTCGTCAGGCTTTCTGGGCCCTGATTAAGCGTTATGCCACCATTGCTAATATCCCCGTTGCCTTATCTCCGCACACCTTGCGCCATGCTTTTGCTACCCATTTACTCAATCATGGGGCGGATTTAAGGGTAGTGCAGCTCCTCCTGGGTCACGCTGATATCTCAACTACCCAGATTTATACCCATGTGGCTAGAGAGCGCCTTAAATCGATTCATCAGCAGCACCATCCTCGGGGCACTTAAAGCCTGCCGACCCCGGCAATCATCAACAATGCAATAAGTGTTTAAGATATCCCCATGAATTTAACTTTAGATCTATTGCTGATTCCGCTTGCCTACCTAATCGGCTCCATCTCTTTCGCGGTAGTGGTGAGTAAGTGCATGCGTTTGCCCGATCCCCATTCTTATGGCTCTGGTAATCCAGGCGCAACCAATGTTCTGAGAACAGGTAATAAGCTGGCAGCTGTGCTCACCTTGATTGGCGATGCCTTAAAGGGCTATCTTGCAGTGATGTTGGCCAGAGTATTGCTCGGCGATGAATCTTTGACGTCGACACTCAATTCTTGGTTGCTATGTGGCGTTGTAGTCGCCGTGTTCTTGGGTCACCTGTTTCCAATCTTTCATGGCTTCAAAGGCGGCAAGGGCGTTGCTACTGCCTGCGGCATTTTGTTTGGCATTAATTGGATTTTGGGTGCGGCTACTTTGGGCACCTGGATTATTGTGGCGATGTTCATGCGCTATTCATCCTTAGCTGCTTTAGCGGCCGCAGTCTTTGGCCCAATCTATTTTATTTTCTTGTTTGGGTTTCAGCCCATGGGTATTGCTTTGCTGGTGGTTTGCCTTTTGTTGATCTGGCGCCATCGCAGCAATATTCACAACCTCATCAACGGCAAAGAAAGTCGTATTGGCTCTAAGAAAAAAGGCCAGTCATGACTATCGCTTATTGGTGCGTACTGTTCATGGGATTGTTTCCTTATGTGGCAGCAGGTATCGCTAAAAAAGGTTTTGAGGGTTATGACAATGGCATGCCAAGACAATGGCTTGCCAAACAGACAGGATTTCGGGCGCGAGCCAATGCTGCGCAAGCCAACCTTTTTGAATCCCTCCCATTCTTTTTCGCTGCTGTAATCATTGCTTCCATAGCCAATGCCCCACAAAACAAAGTCGATCTGCTAGCAATTGGATTTGTTGTGGCACGCATTGCTTATCTGGTTTGCTATGTAGCTGATTGGCCAACGACTCGATCTCTTGTTTGGTTGGCTGGGCTGAGCTGCGTTGTAGCAATCTTCTTTCAGATTTAAAAGAATAAAAACTAATTTACAAAATTCATCGAGACAATAAATATGCCCACTAAAAAAACTCCTTCTAAAACGGCAGCTAAGGCTCCCGCTAAGAAAGCTTCTAGCGTTAAGCCTGCAAGAAAAGTTGCCACTAAAAAGAGTGATGCTGGCACACCATTGTCTGTAGTGATTCGTCGACGCATCGAGGCGCAAAAAGCACGCTTTCATGCAAATGACAATATTGCTAAATTCATTCAGCCTGGTGAGTTAGAAGGCCTGGTAGATGAAGTAGCAGAAAAGATGCAGGCTGTTTTAGAGAGCTTGGTGATTGACACTGAGAGTGATCACAACACTAAGAACACTAGCCAACGTGTGGCTAAGATGTTTGTGAAAGAAGTATTTAATGGGCGCTATATTGAGCAGCCGACACTCACTAAGTTTCCGAATGTCAGCCGCCTTAATGAGTTGATGATTATTGGCCCTATCACTGTGCGTAGCGCTTGCTCCCATCACTTATGCCCAATCATGGGCCGCATTTGGATTGGAGTATTGCCAAGCAAAGAATCTGCTCTCATTGGCTTATCAAAGTACTCACGCTTAACTGAATGGGTTATGTGTCGTCCACAAATTCAGGAAGAGGCAGTAGTCGAATTGGCTGACATGCTTGAGAAAAAAATTAAGCCGATTGGTGTTGCGATCGTGATGGATGCAGATCACTTCTGTATGCAATGGCGCGGTGTTAAAGACCGTGACTCGAAGATGGTCAATAGTGTGATGCGTGGCGCTTTCTTAAAAGACTCCAATTTGCGTAGAGAGTTTTTGTCCCTTCTTGACAAAAGGTAGGCAAGAGTCAGTGCATGACACTATCTAAATTTAGTCAGAATGTGACGGGAAGTATCTTTTCACTCCTGTTGGGATTCAGTCTCGTGGGATGCTCTTTGTATCCTGAAGTGAATGCCGATCCTGCAAAAAACAATCAAGCGACTTTTCGCCAAGACGCTCTAGATTGCGCGCAAGCGTATCCCGAGTCTAGCTCAGGAGTGCATGTCAGACAACGAATTGGTTGCATGAACCTTAAGGGCTGGCATTAGTTATTGGTGGTAAATCCAATTTGAGAACAATTCTCAACAAAATAGCCATATAAATCAAATACTTATCTAGCCTATAGTCGAGTAATTTGATCTGCTCTATGATCCACTCAGATGCAATCTTTGTTCTATTTCACTCTCTGGAGAACGTATGAAAAATAGTCGTCGCCAATTTATGATTTTGTCCGCTGCTGGTGCTTGCACCTTGGCTTTGAACGGTAAAGTTCAAGCTCAAGCAATGGTTGCTGAAACTGATCCACAAGCTGCTGCATTGGGTTACAAGGCTGATGCCTCTAAAGTAGATAAGGCTAAGTACGCTAAATACGCTGCTGGTCAACAGTGCGATAACTGTGCCCTTTACCAAGGTAAAGCTGGTTCTGCTGCAGGCGGTTGCTCATTGTTTGCTGGCAAGCAAGTTGCTGGTAAAGGCTGGTGCTCTGCTTACGCTAAGAAGGCTTAATGCTGCATTTGCGTTAATTTGCTTAAAAGGCTGCTTCGGCAGCCTTTTTTATTGGGTGGCCAGATACAGCAAATTAAATGCAGGTTTATGATTGCGTGGACAGATCAATAGAAAAGCATGAGACATCAATTCAAGAACCTACTCAAACGCTATTCCTTTTACTTGGGCGGGGATCAGCCGCACGTGCCTTGGATTGAGAGAATTCGGTCTGTTTTTGGGGCACTTATTGGTCTGATATTAGTACTCACTATCGCCAAGTACCTTGGTGAGATTGGTGGTCTTGATGAATGGCTTATGGCCTCTCTTGGAGCAAGCGCCTTATTGGTTTTTGCCTTGCCGGGAAGTCCTATGGCCCAGCCCTGGGCTGTTATTGCTGGCAATACCCTCTCCGCATTGGTTGGGATTTCAGTGATTCATCTAATTAATGAACCCCTTTTGGCAATGCCGCTAGCCGCCAGTCTATCTATCTTGGGTATGTTTGTTTTGCGTTGCCTACACCCACCTGCAGCAGCGGTTGCTCTGATTGTGGTGCTGGGGCATGTTCTCCATTACCGCTTCGCATTTTTCCCGGTCATGGTGGATTCGATCTTGTTGGTCTTGGCTGGGGCGGTTTACAGCAATTTAACGGGTAAACGCTACCCCAATAGACCAAGTTAATCCTTTAAAAACAATGCCTTGCAATTATTTTTGCTTGGTAGCGGCGATAGAGGCGATGCAGTCTTTAATGCCATAGTTGTGATACTTACCTGCATTTTCCTTTTTCAGTGATTGGGCGCATTCAATCACTGAGTTGCGGACATTGATTTTTGGTGTGTTTCCAGCTGACATGTTGACTCCAGTAGTTTTAGTTGTGTATCCAGCATTCATACAAACTCTTTGATGTTTATGCTGGGTTCTAGGGGTAGTTTATAGCCATCACCCTGTAGATTTGATTCTAATAAATTCTTTAATTTTGTGTAAAGCCCAATAATGGCAAATCAAGCTCATAAACCCTTTAAAATAACCACTTGCTTGTAAAAAGTATACAAAAATCATAAAGGTATTAACGTCCCTCACATGACTAGCGCCAGCTCTACCATTTCGGTTATTCCTGTCATTCTGTGTGGTGGCTCTGGGACTCGTCTTTGGCCTTTATCTCGCTCAGGCTTCCCTAAGCAGTTTTTAGTGCTTTCAGGTGATGACTCCAATCAGAGTTTGTTTCAGCAGGCGATTGAGCGTATTAATGCTATTGGCTTACAGCATCAGGGTGGAACTCAAGAAGTTCCTATTGAATTGGGTTCCACGTTAATTGTGACCAACGAAGAGCATCGCTTTTTAGCGCTAGACCAATTGCGAGAGTTAAAGGATATTCATGCGACTTTGTTGCTGGAACCAGTGGGTCGTAATACGGCACCAGCTTTAACTTTGGCAGCCTTTCAGGCGAAAGATGCAGGTGAAGTTGATCCTATTTTGGTGATCACTCCAGCCGATCAGACGATTCAAAATCAAACTGCTTTTGTTAAAGCGTTACAAGACTGCGTTTCGGTTGTGAACGCTGATAACAGTAAGCAAACAATTGCCATTTTGGGTATTACGCCAACTGCACCAGAAACGGGCTATGGCTATATCAAGCGTAATGCCAATGAAGGCAGTCATGGTGAATACGCTGTAGAGCGCTTTGTAGAAAAGCCTGACGCTCAAACAGCGCAAGCATATTTGGCTGACGGCAACTATCTATGGAATAGCGGTATGTTCGTCATGCGCGCAAGCACTTGGCTGTCTGCTTTAAAAGAATTTCGTCCAGATATCTTTGGCGCTACAGAAACTGCCTGGGTTGCTAGAACAGCAGATGAAGCTGGGCAAACCACATTTATTCGCCCTGATAAAGAAATCTTTAAAACGATTCCGAGTGAGTCGATTGACTACGCAGTGATTGAGAAGTGCCCTGGGTCAAACAAATTCAATGTGAAGATGATTGAACTTAATGCCGGTTGGAATGATCTGGGTGCTTGGGATGCCGTATGGCAAGTTGGCAAGCAAGATGAAAATGGTAACGTCACCAGTGGCGATACTATTGCGAGTAATTCTAGAAACTCATTAATTCATTCGAGCAGTAGGTTGGTGAGTGCGGTAGGTGTGGATAATCTCATCATTGTTGAAACAGCTGATGCGGTCTTGGTTGCTGATAGAAAAAATAGTCAAGATGTCAAACATATTGTTAATCAGCTCGAAGCTCAAAAGCGCGAAGAGAAAAACCTCCATCGCAAAGTAGCGCGGCCTTGGGGTTGGTATGACAGCGTAGATGAGGGTGAACGCTTTAAAGTAAAACGTATTCAAGTGAAACCTGGCGCCAGTCTCTCACTGCAAATGCATCACCACCGTGCAGAGCATTGGATTGTGGTCAAGGGCATCGCAGAAATTACCAATGGCGATCAAGTGATCACGCTCACAGAAAATCAGAGTACCTACATCCCTCAGGGACAAACACATCGATTAGCCAACCTTGGTAATGCCCCACTAGAAATTATTGAGGTGCAATCTGGTGGCTACTTGGGTGAGGATGACATTGTGCGGTTTGAGGATAGCTACGGTCGGAGATAAACATGGACTGTAAGACTAAAAGATTAAGTCTAGAGGATAAAGTTTCTAAATCTCATCCGGCCCGACTAGATGTTGCTGTTAAAGCCCTCTTAGTGATTTTATTTTCAATTTTATGGGCTATTTGGATGCAGCCCCATACGATTGGACTACGCCACGCACTCTTAAGTTTTGGGTCCATTTTAGGGTTGTACGTAGTAAGTCAGAATTTTCATTTATTAAAAACTAAATCTGCATTGCCCATTTATTTAATTGGGGTCTTACTGGTTTGGATAAGCTTCCATTTGCTTTTTTTATCCCACCAGTATGATTTACAGCTGGCGGAGTATTTAACAATTTGGAAACGTATTATTTGGGGGGCACCCTTCGCAATTGGATTGGGTATAGTGATGCACTCAGTTGGAGAAGGTCAATCAAGTCGATTCAACTTGGATGGCAATCAAAATCAAATGAATATATCTTATTTTTGGTGGATTTTTTATATCGGCATGGCAATGCCAACTTTCATTTATTTATTAAGAGCAGCATTGATGTTTATGGCTGACAAATTAAACTTGCTATTACCAGAATTTGCAGTGAATTTGTATCCACCTTCAACTTGGTACATCCCGAAAACAAGTTATGTGTTTTTCTGCCTACCTATTTTAGCCGTAGCTTGCAGTAAGCTTATTTGTTTAGCTGAAAAACGTATGAAACCCCCGCCCAATTTATTTTTGCACATACTTTTTTTTACTAGTGTAATTATTTCTGTGTTATTTGTTTTCTATTGTGAAAATATAAAAAATGGAATTGCTTATTCCATTATGTTGATTGCTGTTTTTCTGATAAAACTTTTTTTACTTAAAAAATTGCCGTGGGGTTGGCGTGATGGCCTTGCAACTTTTATGGCAATAGCCCTCTTAATTTTTCTGCTTGCACTTCATGTTAAAAAAAATGATTCATGGAGAACATTAGTTGCCGATATTAAGGTTTCGGAGAGTGTAGAGCAAGTGGATTCCTGGAAGTATGATGGCGAAAAGGGCTACCCTAAGAATGAATTGGGCAAACAAGTATTTGGAACGAATTATGAGCGCGCATCATGGGCAAGAGTTGCATTAAAGTTTATTGGCGAGTTGCCCATGGGTTATGGACTTGTTCATGGATCTTTTGGAAAATTTGCACAAGAAAAGTGGCCTGATTCTAGATTGACGCAATCCCATAGTGGCTGGCTTGATCTCACGCTTGGTATTGGCGTTCCGGGCATATTCTTATTGGTATTGGCGGGGGTTATTGGGGCGAAAAATGCCTCGAAAGTAATGTCTCCTTTTTGGAATACTCCGATCCTATGGTTAATTTCGAGCATTGCCCTCTTAATGATCACCACTGAAGTTTCTCAAAGAGTATATGTGGAAGCCTTGATTTTTTTGATTTTATGGATGAGCGGGTTGGGTCTCCACAGATCTTCGGATGTTCTTCTTGAAGTAAAACGTTAATTGTTAATTACGCATCAAAATGATGAAATTTTCACCTAATTTATTTATAGATTCTGTTAACATTAATGATGATTAATCTCGAAAAATATCGCGTCCAATCTACTGGACTTTAAAAAACTGCCCTAGTTATGACAATTAGTAGTCGATTTATTAATGAACTATCTTGTATTTAAATAATACATAGATGATGGTGAAAATACAGCTATGGACATAACTCACGGAATGGAATGCGAATAAATTGCAATTGAGGATAAAGGAATGGTAGGTATAAATAGCGCCAATTTAAAGCTTGCCATCATTGGATTGGGCTATGTTGGATTACCTTTGGCTGTGGAGTTTTCTAAGGTTCGAGAAGTCGTAGGTTTTGATATTAATGAAGACCGAATTTCGCATCTTTTGAATGGAGTTGATTCAACCTTGGAGGTGTCAAGGGAGGAATTATTGGCTGCAAAAAAACTAAAATTTACCGCTCTGCCAGAATCTTTAAGTGATTGCACTTGCTTTATCATTACAGTCCCTACTCCGGTTGATTCAAACCAGCGTCCTGATTTATCCCCACTTATAGCGGCAAGTACTTTAGTGGGTAAGGTATTGAAGATCGGTGATCTAGTTATTTACGAGTCAACAGTTTATCCGGGCTGCACTGAGGAGGATTGTGTTCCAGTATTAGAGAAGACTTCAGGCCTTACATTTAATAAGGATTTTTATTGCGGCTATTCCCCGGAAAGAGTGAATCCTGGAGATAAGACTCATAAGGTTTCAACAATAATGAAAGTCACTTCAGGGTCTACTCCAGAAGCGGCTGAAATTGTTGATGCCCTATATAGGGAGATTATTATTGCCGGCACTCATAAGGCGCCAACAATAAGAGTCGCTGAAGCTGCCAAGGTTTTGGAAAATACTCAGAGAGATGTCAACATAGCTTTAATAAACGAAATTGCTATTATCTTTAATCATCTTGACATAGATACTCAGGCAGTCTTAGAGGCGGCTGGCACAAAATGGAATTTTCTTCCATTTCGCCCCGGATTAGTTGGGGGGCACTGCATAGGAATTGACCCTTACTACTTGAAGTTTAAAGCTCAGGCCGTTGGATACCATCCTGAAATAATCTCAGCTGTTCGTAGATTAAATGATGGAATGGCTCACTATATTGTTAGTCAACTAGTTAAGGGTATGAATCTTAAGCGGATTCAGGTGGCAGAGGCCAAGATCTTAATCCTGGGTTTGGCTTTTAAGGAGAATTGTCCAGATTTGAGGAATACAAAAGTTGTTGATATTGTTCATGAGCTACGTGGCTATGGTTGCGAAATAGACGTCTTTGATCCCTGGGTATCCAGCAGCCAAGCAGAAGTTGAATATGGCATAACAATGAGTCCCGATCTTAAGTTGGGTGAATATGATGCAATTATTCTGGCGGTTGCACATGATGAATTCAAGGCAATGGGCGGAGATGGAGTTCGAGCGCTTGCGAAGCCAACATGCTTTATCTACGATATTAAAAACATTATTGATCAGTCTGACGCCGATTTGCGTTTGTGATTGATGAGGCCAAACTACAAAGGACAAAGATGTCGAAAGTTGCACTAATTACAGGTATTACAGGGCAAGATGGTGCATATCTTGCCGAATTTTTGCTTGATAAGGGTTATGAGGTCCATGGAATAAAGCGTCGGGCATCACTTTTTAATACCGCTCGAATTGATCACCTCTACAAGGATCCTCACGATGCTAGTGCGCGCCTATTCCTGCACCACGGCGACATGACGGACTCTAGTAGTCTAATTCATGTGATAGAGAAAGTGCGGCCTGATGAGATCTATAACCTCGCTGCACAAAGTCATGTAGCAGTTTCGTTTGAGGAGCCTGAGTACACAGCAAATTCTGATGCGCTTGGCGCGCTTCGGATGCTTGAGGCGATTCGCATTCTCGGAATGACAGATAAAACCCGTTTTTATCAGGCCTCAACTTCTGAGTTGTATGGCCTGGTTCAGGAAATCCCCCAAAAGGAAACGACCCCATTTTATCCTCGATCTCCTTATGCGGTAGCGAAGCTCTATGCATATTGGATAACTGTGAATTATCGTGAGGCTTATGGTGTCTATGCATGTAATGGAATTTTATTTAACCATGAGTCACCGGTGCGAGGTGAGAATTTTGTTACGCGCAAAATTACTAGGGCTCTCGCAAACATCAAGCTTGGGCTGCAGGATTGCCTCTATCTTGGAAACTTATCAGCAAAGCGTGACTGGGGTCATGCGCGTGACTATATCGAAATGCAATGGCTTATGTTGCAGCAGGATAAGCCGGAAGATTTTGTAATTGCAACTGGTGTGCAATATTCGGTTAGAGAATTTGTTGATGCCGCGGCTAGTGAGTTGGGGATTTCTGTAACGTGGTCAGGACATGGTTTGGATGAGGTTGGCGTAGATTCAGGGGGCAAGGTCATTGTGCGGGTTGATCCCCGATATTTTAGACCTACCGAGGTAGAGACCTTATTGGGCGATCCCAGCAAAGCTAAGGCTAAATTGGGCTGGACACCAAAGACAACATTTAAAGAGCTGGTTGCTGAGATGGCACAAGCGGATCTTGAGCATGCTCAAAAAGATGAATTGATGAAACAGCATGGGTATCGTGTTTTAAGGGGTAATGAATAGTTAGCTCTATTAATTTCCGATTCTAAGCGCATGGATACAACAGAAAAACATATAGAGAAGCCTAGGTTGCTATGGCTGTTATTGCGACTTTGGCGACATCTGAGTAAGCGGCGCCAGCTGCAGTTTTCGACTCTATTGTTACTGATGTTAATTTCTACTTTTGCCGAAATAATGAGTTTGGGGGCAGTACTCCCTTTTTTAGGAATATTGATATCGCCAAAAAAGGTTTTTAGTAATCCAGCTGCCCATGTTTTTATTGAGTTTCTTAATATCGATACCCCCCATGGTTTGGTTTTGCCTTTAACCCTAATATTTGCATGCCTGGCACTTCTTGCCGGTGGGTGCCGCCTTTTTTTACTTTGGTTTAGTACCCGTCTAGCTTTTGCTAGCGGAGCAGATATCAGTATGGAAGTTTATAGAAAAACCTTATACCAGCCATATCAGGCTCACGTGAGTAGGAATACGAGCGAGGTTGTAAGCAGCATTATTCATCGCGTAAATGGGGTGGTATTTTGGATAATTCTCCCACTCCTAACTCTGATCAGTTCAGCAGTACTTCTAGTTGCAGTTACTGCGGCACTAGTCTTTATAGACCCATTCGTTGCGATTGCGGCTGCGCTTGGGTTTGGGGGTAGCTATGTAGTCATCACATTGATGACTAGAAAGCGTTTATTGGAAAACGGGCACTGCATCAATGAAGAGCAGACGCGCGTTATTAAGGCGTTGCAAGAAGGCTTGGGCGGCATTCGCGATGTGCTGCTTGATGGAACTCAGTTATTTTATTGTGAGCTGTATCGTCAGGCGGATCGGAATCTTCGGAGGGCGTATGGTGATAATAATTTTATTGGCGGATGCCCTAGGCCGACAATGGAAGCCTTGGGAATGGTTCTGATTGCTGGTCTTGCTTATACCCTGAGTCAAAAAGATGGGGGGATATCAAATTCGTTGCCTGTGTTGGGTGCGCTTGCTTTAGGTGCACAGCGCCTGCTTCCGGCTCTACAGCAGGGTTATGGGTCATGGGCAAGTATTGTAGGTGGATATGCCGCACTAGCAGATACGGTGGCCCTTCTCGATAGTGATGAGACTGTTGTTGTTAATAAAGATGCTGCTGACATCGTTTTTGTTAAAGATATTAAGTTTGACGGAGTTAGTTTTAGATATACGAGTACTGCCCCCTTGGTTTTAAATAATTTAGATTTTTGTATTGCCAAGGGCTCGCGTGTGGGTCTTGTGGGTAGCACGGGCAGTGGAAAAAGTACGGCGTTAGATGTTTTAATGGGGCTGTTGCCTCCAACGGATGGGGTGTTAAAGGTTGATGGGGTTTCAATAGATAGCGATGTTGTTATGGCTTGGCAAAAATTAATTGCCCATGTTCCCCAAAATATTTATCTCGCTGATAGTACGCTAGCGGAGAACATTGCGTTTGGCATTCCGTTGCCTGAAATTGATATGCAACGTGTAGAGGCCGCAGCCAAGCAAGCACAGATTGCAGAATTTATTGCTAATCATCCGGATGGTTACAGCGCGCAGGTGGGTGAGAGAGGAATTCGGTTATCAGGAGGGCAGCGTCAGAGAATAGGTATTGCTAGAGCTTTGTATAAGCGTGCCCAGGTTTTAGTGCTCGACGAAGCAACAAGTGCGTTAGATAACTTAACGGAGCAGGATGTAATGGAGGCCATTCAAAATTTAGAGCGAGATCTGACTGTTATTGTCGTGGCCCACCGGCTTACAACAGTGAGAAACTGTGACGTAATTTACGAACTCCAAAATGGTCGGCTCATAGCCTCAGGCAGTTATGCCGACTTACTGAAGAGCAGTCAATCCTTTCAACAGATGGCTGGGAATTACTCATGAATCTCTTTGGCCATCAAAAGAATTTTCATTCAATTATTCGGAAAATTAGCTGGAGAATTGGAAGGAAGGTTTACACGTGGAGCCGTCACGATCAAATAAATAGGCCTGAAGTGAATGGTGAATATGCACTTCTAAAATCATTTCTTAAAAAGAAATCTGAAGGTGTATTGCTTTTTGATATCGGCGCCAATAAAGGCGAATGGTCAATTAAAGCTCTGGAGGTATCAAAGCAATTAGGTATAAATATTCAAATCCACCTTTTTGAGCCAGCAGCAGACTCATTTACCCGGCTCAAAAGAATCATGCTAGATACGCATGTACATTTAAATAAGGTAGCGCTCTCAGACCAAAAGGGTATAACGAACTTATTTGTTCGGGGAGAGGTCTGCGGAATCAACTCTCTTTATGGCGATGGTGGTGGAAATCCTGAAGAGGTAGATTCAATAACCTTTGATGACTATCTAGCCAAGGTGGGAGTGCCTGAGATGGTAATTGTTAAGTCTGACACTGAGGGGCATGACTTTAAGGTAATTCAGGGGGCTACTGTCGCGCTGAAGCTCGGGAAAGTATCAGTTTGGCAATTTGAATATAACCATAGATGGATAGAAGCAAGAAACTACCTAAAAGACGTTTTTGATTTCATATTAGACAAGCCTTACTGGGTTGGTAAATTAAGCTCTAACGGAGTTGAAATATACCGAGAGTGGCATCCAGAGCTTGAGAGATTCTTTGAGGGTAATTACGTCTTGATACATAAGGATTTGGCAATTGATCGAAATATTTGTGAAATATCAATGTTCAATTACTCCAACGTTCCAACGAAATTTATTTAAATATCATGAGCTCTAGAATTGATGAAGGTCTTGCCAACATTCCGATGGAGTATCGACTGGCTTTGCTAAATTCGGCTTTATTCTTAATGCTGGCAGGAATTCAAAATTCGGTTGTCCAGACGGAAAGTTTGACATGGATTTTGCTTCCCAATATTACTTTTTTTATTAGCTCAGTAATTATTTGGGCTTTCATGATGCAGCGTGGCTGGTGTCTTGCTCCAATTAGTTGGTTCATTTTGGGTAGCGGTTTGTTTTTTGGCTTTGGGGTAATTGCGGGCGGTCTTCATGCCCATCCTTGGTCGGCTGAATTGTATGGGGATGACACATCATATCTGCTGCAAGTTAATTTATTGAATTCTGTATCGGTATTTATAGTCTTATTAGCCACTCTTTTTTTTATTGGTGGAAAAAAGACGCCAAAGGAAAGGTGCGACTTAGATTTTGGGATTCAATATAAAAATATCATATTGGCTTTTTCACTATTTTCGATGTTGATAGTTTTTCTAAGATTTTATTTTTTCCCAGATACTTACAACTTAATTTTGCGAAGTATCTTGGCAAAAGCATACTTCTTTTTACCGGCCGCATTTTTAATTCTTGGCTTTATCAATCGGAAAATTGGAGTGTCTTTTTTTATATTGCTAGGAGTGATGTTTTTTCAAATAGCTTATGGTGTTCTTCAGTTTAATAAATATGAAATTCTAATGCCATGCATGGCCTGTCTCGCAGGATCCTTGATTTTCTCGAGTGCTTATAAAAAACCATTGAAAATTATTTTGGCTATAGTAGTTATTTTTTGGATTTCCAACCCACTGGTTGCAATTGGACGTTTAGACTATAGGTACGATCCAAATTCAAATACATTGTTGCAAAGAGTAGAGATACTTTCAGATGTTGTTAAGGCATCGTATGGTGGCTCCGTTGGGACAATAAGGCACCTAACGCCCGCTGAAGATGGTCAGAAACAACAGATGATATTGATTGATATGGCCCCAAGAACCGAATTTTGGGAGCGATTTCGAGCGATAGGGGTACGCTTTGATGTTGCATCGATTCAGGGCTACTTGATCAAAGAGTATGAGGCTGGAAGAAGTGGCGATTCATTGAAAGATTTTTGGGCGGCTATTGTCCCAAGGGTTTTCTGGCCCAGCAAGCCTATCGTAACCCGTTTTGGTAGTGAGTTGAACGTTCAGTACTATAAAAGCGCCGTCCAAGCATCTAGTAGCATCGCTCCAACATATGACGGGGAAGCCTATTGGAACTATGGATGGTTGGGCTTGATATTGATATCTGCTTATTTAGGTTTAACTTTTGGTTTTTTCACCCGCATAGCATTGAAGGCTGGGGAGGATAAAAATATCGCTTATTTCCTCGTAGCCTTTCATTTGATTTTGCCCGCAGTTTTTGTTGAGTCGTGGATTGCAAGTACATACATAGGGGGTTTAGTTACGGTGATTGTGTATTATTTTTTGATCAAATCACTTCTTGAGTGCGGAAAAAAAATTAAGCCTTCAAAATTAGCTGAAAAAAAGGCCAGGTAATAGTTGTGATGCATCCCAAAATTCTATATCTATGCGGCAATATGTCGAGAATTGGCGGTATTGAAAGGTACAATCGCGACTTCATCTCCGCATTAGATTTTTCCGGGGCAATAGTAAGAATCGTACAGCGTCATCCTGGCGGCGTATTGAGCAAAATTCAGTTTGTTTTCGAGTGCCTAAAATCACTGTTGCTATCTAGGCCCGACTATCTAGTTTGTGGACACCTACATTTTTCTCCAATTGCATTAATTGCAAAAGTAATTTTAGGAATACCATATTCACTATCTTTGTATGGTATTGAAGCAATATCTATAGTTAGGCCAATTTATAGGAGGGCGGTAATAGGTTCACATAGAATTATTGTCATATCTGAATACACTAAGCATTTGGTTGATGGGCAATTCTCCTTGCCTCCTGATAGGTATTTTATGTTGATTAGCTCAGTAGATGAAAATGCTTTCTATATTCTCCCCAATAAAGAGGCCTTAAAGATTAAATATGGGCTGGGCAACCAGCCAGTCGTGCTTACTCTTTCGCGACTTTCAGCGGGTGAGGAGAAGGGGCAGCATCGTGTGCTTGCAGCCTTCCTAGATGTCTTGAAGGTGTATCCGGATGCTAAATATCTCGTTGTTGGGCCTGGGGTTGATCAGCGCATGGATGCTGTATTGACTGCCAATCCAAGCCTTAGGAGCAGTTTGATAAATTTCGGTCCAGCAACTGACGAGCAGAAGCTTGAGCTTTATAACTTATGCGACATATTTATTCTGCCATCTAAGAATGAAGGCTTTGGTATAGTATTTATTGAGGCATTGGCATGTGGCACACCGGTTATTGCATCGAATGCCTATGGGTGCCAGGAAGCCCTTCGACACGGGCGTTTGGGTCGGCTAGTCAACCCCGATAATTCCCAGTCAATCAGCAAAGAAATTATTGATGCCTTGGCATCTACTGAGTATGGAAGTGAGCGGGCTAGAAATTTATTGCGTAAAGAGAGTTTGAGTATCTATGGTCAAACTGCGTGGCGTCAAAAAATAAAAAATTTTACGGAAAGCATCCAATTATTATGACCCGTTTGGGTATTTTTATGTCACACCCAATTCAGTATCAGATTGGCCTACTGAAGAATATTGCCCGGCAAAGGGATGTAGATTTGTTGGTTAACTACTACTGGGATTTTGGCGTTGATGAAACTTATGACTTAGAGTTTGGCAAGAAAATTAAGTGGGACGTACCCCTGTTTGAAGGTTATAAATATCAATTCATTAAGAATTATGCGAAAAAGAAGTCAACCAGTTTTTTTGGTTGCATTAATCCGGGTGTAGTTTTGCCGATTTTACGTAATGAATTCGATGTTGTTTTGGTATTTGGTTGGGCCTTGTTTTCCAATTGGCTAGTGATTATGACTGCACTTATGTCGAAAACCCCTATTTTGCTCTGCGCCGAATCGCCATTCTCGCATGAGGCGACAAAGATGGGTTTTTGTGGCAAGGTTCGACGTATTGTTCTCGGCACCCTATTTTCTAAGGTGAGTGGTTTTTTGTATATCGGCAACCAAAACCTACTGTTCTATGAGAGTTTCGGGATCGCTTCAGAAAAACTATTTTTTGCACCATATGCGGTAGACAACACCCGACATATAGAATACCAGAAAACAAGCGTTGAAGATGATTGCATTTCTTCTACCGTAAAAATTCTTTTCGTGGGAAAGCTTATTGAAAAAAAGCGCCCCATGGACCTCTTGAAAGCCTTTCATGGACTGCAATCTGCATTGCATGAATCGACTACAGAGCTCTGGTTTGTTGGAAATGGTGTTCAACAGTTGGATCTAGAGGATTATATTGCTAAGTATGGGGTTAAGGGGGTAACGTTTTGGGGGTTCCGTAATCAGACGGAGCTTCCCCGCTTTTATGATGATGCAGACATTTGTGTTTTGCCCTCGGGATATGGTGAAACATGGGGGCTCGTTGTTAACGAGGCCATGTGCTATGGCAAGCCTATAGTTGTCTCAGATCTTGTTGGATGCGGCAGCGACTTAGTTACAGACAATAATGGCTATATATTTCCTTGCAAGGATGTAGAAAAGCTGGAGGATGTTCTCAAAAAATTGGTTTCCGATGAGAGTCTACGGAAAAAATTTGGTCAAGAGTCTTTCAAGATTATTCAGGGGTATAGTCAAGAAATTTCAGCTTACAACATTGCCAGTGCAGCAATAAAAGTTGCCAGTATCGCTAGGTCCAAAGACAATGCTTAGGTTAGAAAGTAGAAAGATTTTGTTTGTTGGGGATCTTAATCAAGGCACGCGATCACTAATGCGCGCACAAAAACTTAAAGACTTATGTGATGAAGTGGTTGCACTAAGTAATACCCCGATACCGTTTATTGCCGGCGTACACAAGCCGAGCTTTATAGCTCGAGCATTCCATAAACTACGACTGCCTTGTGATGACGCCGCAATTAATCATTTGCTTCAGAGCTTAGCCCATGGAACCAAGAGGTTTGATGTCCTTTGGATTGAAAAGTCATGCATGCTTCGTCCTAAGACCCTGAAGCTTCTAAAACATGCATTTTCTGATAGCTGCTTGATCTCGGTATCTGAGGATGATATGTATGCAATGCATAACCGTAGTCGTTACTACGAAGCGTGCCTTCCTCTCTATGATGCTGTTTTTACTACAAAAACTTACAACCTCGAAGAGCTAAAGAAATTGGGTGCTAGGCGCACAGAGTTTTTCCTTGATTCTTATGACGAGCTGCTTCATAGACCTCTCTTGGATTATTCGGATATTAAGGCCAAAGATATTGATGTAAGTTTTGTTGGCACCTACGAAGAGGAGCGTGCGGAAACTATAAAATGGCTGGTTACGCAGGGGGTACGGATTATTGTTTTTGGCAACGGGTGGTCATCGTTACAAAATTTCCATCCGAATCTAGAAATACAAAATCGCCCTGTTTATGGGGGCGAGTATGTTGAGATAATTAATCGAAGTAAAATCAACTTAGGTTTTTTGAGGAAGATCAACAGGGATCAGGTAACCAGTAGGTCAATGGAGATCACTGGCTCTGCTGCTTTCCTTCTTGCAGAGCGAACAAATAGGCACATGGAGCTATTTGAAGAAGGTATTGAGGCAGATTTTTTTTCAAGCAACGAAGAGTTATTAAAAAAAATTACTGAATATCTCGCCTCCCCGGAGAGACTTCGATACATCGGGCTCGCGGGACGAGATCGATGTATAAGCTCAGGATATGAAATGCAAGAGCAAATTGTTGCAATACTGAATCAAATTTAATAGGGTTATAAGAGGATGGAAAGAATGTACAAAGAAATATCATGCTGCCGCGTTTGCCAGTCGAAGAGTTTGGTGGATGTTTTATCCCTTGGCGATCTTGCTGTTTCAGACTTTGTTGATAATCCCGCCACTGATCCTGGCATAAAAGCACCCCTTGCATTAGTCTTGTGTGACACAAATCAAGGCGGGTGCGGTTTGCTGCAGCTTCGGCATACAGTCTCCAGCGAAACTATGTACCGAAATTATTGGTATAGATCCGGCATCAATCAAACCATGATAGACGAGCTTACTGACATTGCAAATAATGCAGTCAAGTTTGCCAATTTGAAATCTGGTGATTTTGTTATTGACATCGGCGCTAACGATGGCACATTACTCCGCAGCTATAAAATAGCGGGCTTAAACACAGTTGGATTTGAGCCAGCCCACAATCTTTATGAGTTCGGCGCAAAAGGTACGAAAAAAATTATTGCGGATTTTTTCAGTCAGAATTCTTGGAGCTTGGAGTTTGGAAAGGCTGAGGCTAAGGCGATTACTGCGATCGGCATGTTTTATGATCTTGACGACCCCAACACTTTCGTTGCCGATGTATATAAATGTCTTGATGATCAAGGTGTTTTCATTATACAAATGATGTATATGCCGCTTGCTTTGGAAAAAAATGCTTTTGATGGAATTTGTCATGAGCATCTTGAGTACTACACTATGAAATCTCTTGAGAATCTTCTATTAAGGCATGGACTTGAAATATTTGATGTTCAAATGCGTGCAGAGATTAATGAAGGAAGTGTCCGATTCTTCATCCGCAAAATGAATGTTAAGAATGCTCCGCAGTCAGAGGGTGGTCTTGAGCGTGTTAGTCAATTAAGATTTTCTGAAGAGCTGTTGGGCCTTGAAAAACTCGAAACATATGAAGCGCTTGTGGAGCGAATTCTGAAGGCAAAACAGAAAACGCTTGACTTCCTTAGGGGGGAGAAGGCCAAGGGAAGACTGATTCATGGTTATGCTGCTTCTACCAAGGGGAATACTACGCTCCAGTTTTATGGGATAACACCTGATTTATTGGAAGTGATTGCAGACAGAAACCCGGCTAAATGGGGAAAATTCACCGTTGCATCCGGCATCCCTATTGTTTCCGAGGATGACTCAAGAGAAAAAAAGCCAGATTACTACTTCGTGCTTGCTTGGCACTTCTTGCCGGAGTTTCTAGAGCGAGAACAAGAGTTCTTGAAAGCCGGAGGTAAATTTATAGTGTCAATGCCAAATTTCTTGGTTACTGGTTTTGAATAGGACGCCAAGGGTGGGGGATATTGATGATGAAATTTGGTTAAGCATCTGTATTCCGACTTATAACAGGCCTCTACAGCTTGAGAGGATGTTGAAAAAACTAATTCCCCAAATATCGGCGGGTATAGAGATAGTAATTCGTGACGATAGTGAAACTGAAGAATCCAGGGTGTTGATTGATAAACTTTTTTCTGAGCAGTGCATAAACTATAGATATTTTTCAGGCTCTCGTATAGGGGTTGATTCCGCGGCTATATTTCTTTTGGAAAAATCTATCGGAAAATATATTTGGTGGTTTAGTGACGACGACGAGATGACCCCTAATGTTATAACCGAAATCAAGGAAATAGTCTTAAAATCCGATTACGAGGTGGTGTGGGCAAATTTTTCTTATAACCAATATGGCTCATTAGCTGTTAATAGACCAAGCGGGCCATTCGATTCACCGGATGAGGCATTGAGGGTGCTTGGCACGAATGTTGGGTTGATTTCAACGCAAATCATAAGACGAAAAACTGGACTCCGAGCGATAGATTTTGCGAAGAAGCACATTCATGGTATCTCATTTGCATCAACCGCAATTTTCTTGAAATCGCTGGGTGGCGTGGGAGGGGGATATTTCATTAGGGGCCCCGCAATTAAATGCAATCCTACTGAGATTGAAGAAATTATCAAAATAACATCAAAAGATGGCGAGATAATAAACAATGGTTTCAAGGTGTATGGAGAGTATTTTAGGGAATTGGTGGTCGATCTACCAGATGCATATTCAAAATCGGCAAAAAGATATGCAATCTCCATTAACTTTTCCTCACTATGGCGTGGCATGCTGGTCGGCTGGGTTGGTGGCTGGGACACGCCGAGAGGTAAGCGTCTAAAAATGCTTAAGCTGTACTGGAGTTTTCCCGAGTGTTGGATTGCACTAACTCTTTTTTGTCTTCCTCGCCCTGTAGTTTCTTCATTCTACAAAATGTATAAGATTTTTTTCTCACATAGAAAATTTATTTTCATCGACCGGCTTAGAGGGTTCTGGCACAAATGAAGCGAGCATTTATTCTTGGTGCAAAGGGGCAAGATGGCACCTATCTGTCGGAATTATTATTGGATAAGGGTTATCAGGTTTATGGTCTATATCAAACCACTGGTAAAGGCTCAATTTTTTTTGAGGCATTGCGTATTCGTAATGGATTTTTTCCGCTTGTGGGCTCGGTATCAGATGCATGCTTTATTCAGAATAAGATAAAAGAGTTGATGCCTGATGAAATCTATTATCTATCCTCAAACCACGAACTTGATTACTCTTTAGAAAACTATGAGAAATCTCGGGCGGTTAATCTTGACGGGTTATCCGGTGTATTAAATGCCTTAGCTGAATCCCCGGGCGCTGGCCGATTATTCTACGCTAGCTCCAGCAATATCTTTTTCAAGAGCAAACTTTCACCGCAAAGTGAAGTTACCCCGCATGCACCAGGATCACTCTATGGTTTTTTTAAGAGTGCGGCAATGTCATTAATTTCTTTATATCGTGAAAAATTTGGAGTGTATGCTTGCACAGGGATTTTGTACAACCACGAATCTCCTAGGCGCAAGGAGTTCTTTTTGCCTAAAAAAATTGTGTCGATGGCAGTCGCAATCAAGCGGGGTCAGGAGAAAAAGTTGTGGATAGGCGATCTAAATGCGGTCCGTGACTGGGGATATGCGGGTGATTTTGTGCGCGCCATGTGGATGATGCTCCAGGCTCAATATCCTCAAGATTACATTATCGGCACTGGGATGATGCACAGTGTTGAGTGGGTGGTAAATTTTGTTTTCTCGGAGCTTGGCCTAGATTGGCGGCAACATGTAGCGAGTGATCCGAACCTAATGAGAGTCAACGATGCTGGAGAGCTCAAGGCAGATATTTCGAGAATTAGATTGGAGCTCGGATGGGAGCCAAGCACAGATTTTTCTGACGTTCTGAGGATGATGATTAAGCATGAGTTGGAACGTTACCGTGCATGATTCTCGACAGCTCTCAGTTATAAGGAGTAAAGATAAAATTTCAATAGATCTGTGAGACAGATTCTATATAAATTTAAGTTAGCCTTACTTGGCAATTTTTAAAAAAAGGATGGTACCGGAATGCAGTTTATTAAAAAATTATTAAGAAATACCAACTTTAGAGGAAAGGGGAGATTAGTTAAATTACTTTTCCCCAAGCCCTTTGTTGGCGTGATCCCCTATAAAGGGGTATTAATTTCAGTCAATACGGAGAATATGATTGAGTGGAATATATATTGGTTTGGGGGGTACGAAGATGATATTAATTGGCTACTACATTACTTTGTAAGGCAGGACTCGATATGTATTGACGTAGGTGCAAATATTGGGGTTTACACTCTATTGCTCTCACAAATGGCTAGTAAAGTTATTTCAATAGAGCCGCACCCTGAATTTGTCGGCCATTTAAGTGGAAATATTCAAATAAATAACATTGATAATGTCGAAATACATAATTTAGCAGTCTCTACAAAACCAGGATTTGCAACCTTATATGCTCCAAATGAATCCATGCGGAATAAGACGGCGACACTGAAGAATGTAACGCCTTATATTCCGGAGCAGTCAGTGCAAATTGAAGTTAAAATCAAGACCCTTGATAGTATATGTGCTGAGGAGCCAAGAATTGATTTCATAAAAATTGATTGTGATTGGTATGATGCAGATATTATTCTCAGTGGCATCGAAA
>ERZ650301.55-NODE-55-length-24016-cov-41.122032_pt1 | contig 24016 bp, 20 predicted proteins | sample MGYA00376237_ERZ650301 | MGnify/ENA primary metagenome ERZ650301 (study PRJEB26733, sample SAMN07839255) | wastewater metagenome | biome: small river; feature: stream; material: water | place: USA: North Carolina | collected 2016-04-05 ...
AATAACTAACAAACAATTAAATTATGAGTATTAGATGTTTATTTAAAAAAGGAGCTAAGAGCAGTTTTTCCTTTTTTGTTTTTATGTGCTTGCTGTTAGGGCAAAGTACATTTGCTCAGCAGACTCCTTTAAGTGGAGTTGTTCTTGATGAAACAGGGCAACCAATGCCAGGTGTTAACATTATTGAAAAAGGAACAAAAAATAGTGCTTCAACTGATTTTGATGGAAAATTCTCTATCAAATTAAATTCTAATAAGTCAACTTTAGTAGTAAGCTATATTGGTTATCAAGACCAATCAGTTAATGTAGCTGGAAAAAGTACTATTAAAATTTCTTTAGTTTCTCAATCGCAAAATTTACAAGAAGTGGTTGTGGTTGGATATGGTAAAGTTAAGAAGACAGATCTTACGGGTTCTGTAGGTTCAATAAGTGCTGCCGCTATTACAGAGAGAAATTTAACAGGTCCAATGGAAGCGATGCAAGGAGCTGTTTCTGGTGTTCAAATTTCAAATGCAACAGGACGTTTAGGAGACTCTTTTAATATTACTATTAGAGGAAAAAACTCAATGAATCCTGATTCTAAACCATTATATGTGGTTGATGGTGCGCCAACAGATAATATTGATTTCTTAAATCCACAAGATATTGCTCGTATTGACATATTGAAAGATGCTTCATCTACTGCGATTTATGGTTCAAGAGGATCTAATGGTGTTGTAATTGTAACTACAAAAGGCGGTGGAACTGTAAAATCTAGTATGTCTGTTACTTACGATTCTTTCGTAGGTCAAAAAGATGTGACAAGATTGCCAACTATGATGGATGGTCCTACGTGGTGGGCATACCATCAAGCGGCTTATTTTTCTTCAACTACAACAACTCCAGCTTTATTAGCTGCAGGTATTTTTGGTAATCCAAGTACAAGTCCATTATTAGCTACAAGAATTGCAAATAATGAAACATTTGATTGGTATGGAGCAGTATTGAAAAGTGGTTTACAACAAAACCATTATGTGTCTGTAGCTGGAAGAACAGATGGAGGAGTATCGTATAATTTAGGTTTAGGTTTACAAAAAGAAACTGGAAACATTCCAAATGAATCATTAGATAAATATTCATTTAAATTAGGGTTGAATCATAAAATCAATGATAAATTTTCTGTTGGAGCTAATATTACAATAGCGAGAACAGAACAAGAACAAGGAAGTGCTATTGCAATGCAAGAAGCATTTAGATTAAGCCCATTTTACACTCCTTATGCATTAGATGGTAGTTTGTTTTTAATGCCAGGTAAATTAACAGATGCGAATGGTGTTTCTTTAATTAATAAAACGAGTACAATCAATCCATTATTAGAGATGGCTAATTCATCTAATTCAACTAAAGGGTGGAATGGTGTTGGAAGCGTGTTTGCTGAGTACAAACCATTGTCTTGGTTGACATTTAGATCAACGTACTCTGCAGGTTTAAATACTATGAAAAATGGTCAATCATGGGGAGCACTTACTCAAACGGGTGTTTCAAATGGAAATTTACCATCAGCTAGTGTGAATCAAAGTGAGAAATTCAACTACACTTGGGATAACCAATTCAATGTAGATTATGCTGTTAAAGATCATACTTTTAGTTTCTTAGGCTTACAAAGTATAAACTCAGCTAGATACGAAACATTATCAGCTAGTTCAGCTTATATGCCTTTTGATACAGGAATTTATAATTTAGGATCTGGGAAACAATCTTCATTTAACTTAGGTTCTTCTTATGAGAAAAACACTTTAGCTTCATTTGCAGGTCGTTTTAACTATGGATATAAAGGTCGTTATTTATTGACTATTTCAAATCGTTGGGACGGATCGTCTCGTTTTGCAGAAGGCAAAAAATGGGGCTCATTCCCATCAGCTGCTTTGGCTTGGAGAATTAGCGAAGAAGGATTTATGAAAAATCTTAGTGCGGTTTCAGATTTGAAATTGAGAACTAGTTATGGTTACACAGGAAATAATATTATTCCATCGTATTCTACAATTAATAAAGTTGATGTTCAAACATATTACGATTGGAATGGAACTGCAGCTAATGGATGGTTACAAGGTTCGCCAAGTAACAGTAATTTAGGATGGGAGAAAACAAGAGAGATGAACTTAGGTTTGGATTTCGGATTTTTCAATAACAGAATTACAGGATCTGTAGATGTATATGATAGACTTTCTTCTAACTTATTGTTGAAACAAAAATTAGTAATTGAGAATGGTTTCTCAACTTATATCAACAATATTGGATCCGTAAGTAACAGAGGGGTTGAGGTTGCCTTAACAACAAAAAACATTAAAACCGATTTAGTTTCTTGGGAAACTACTTTCATGTTTACTAAAAACACTAATAAGATTAAATCTATTTATGATGATACTTCTAATGACGTAGGTAATAACTTATTCATTGGTGAATCAATTGATGCGGTGTATAACTATAAATTTAACGGAATTGTTAGAGCTGGTGAAACCTATCTTGATGGTACATTAAGAGAAGGTAATGCAAAAGTAGAGGATCATAATGGTGATGGTAAAATTACTACAGCAGATAGATATATCATTGGTAATTCAAATCCAGATTGGACAGGTAGTATTTCAACTCGTTTAAAAGTAGGTAACTTTGATTTATCAGCTTCTGCTATTATAAGTCAGGGATCATTGGTATTGAGCCCATTTCATAAAAACTTCACAGATTTATCTGATAGAGGAAGACAAAAAGCCAATATTGATTGGTATATGCCAGCCAATACAGCGGGACTACCACTAAATACAGCGAGTGACTATCCACAACCTAAAAATGAAGGAACGTATTGGGTAAATGATGGTGTTGGATATTACAGAGACGCGTCTTTTATAAAAATTAAAAATATTTCATTAGGTTATACTTTTAGCCAAAGTCTATTGGATAAATTGAAATTAAAAGGATTAAGAGTGTATACTAATGTATTAAACCCATTTGTAATTACTAAATATGACGGATATGATCCAGAGTGGGCAGGTGCAGCATTAGGAATTGGTCGTGTAGCCACTGTAACATATCAATTAGGTTTAAGTGTTAAATTTTAAATAAGAAATCAAATGAAAAAAACAATAGTATCCTTATCACTAGCACTTATTACATTAAGTTCTTGTAGTAATTTTATTGAAGAAGAAAATCTATCTACAGTAAGTGCTGATGCAGTTTATAAAACTGCTAATGGATTTGAATCATTAGTAAATGCTAATTATTCTGAATTGAGAGAAATATACGGTAACGAACCTTGGTTATTTGTTGCTGGAACCGACTTATATGCTGATGGTAAAAACTTGGAACCAGTTGGATTGGGTCAGTATAAATTATTAAGTCCTTCTTCACCTAATGTTGGTTATTTGTATACAGAAGGATTTAAAGCCATACAAAAAGCAAACATGGGATTGTATTATAGTGACTTGACTGCTACAACTACTACATTACCAGCAAGAAAAGGCGAGTTGAAATTTCTTCGTGCAAATGCTTACTTTTTATTGGTACAAACCTATGGTGGAGTGCCTATAATTAAAGATTATAATCCTAGTCCAATTTTGTCTTATGATAGAAATACTGCAGCAGAGGTGTATGATTTTATCGAGAGTGATTTAGTTGCTGCTATAGCAGCACTCCCTACTGGATCTTATACAGGGCGTGCAAATAAAAGAGCTGCCCAAGATTTATTGGCAAAAGTATATTTAACTAGAGGGTATGAAATTTTTGCTAAATCAACGGATTTTGCAAATGCGGCAAGTTTTGCTGATCAAGCAATTGCAGGTCAAGCATTAACCTTAGCCAATAATTCTTGGATGCCAGGAACCGATATGAATGCTGAAACTATTTTTTCTGTTCAGTTTGATCCATCTTCTGTAACAGCAGATCCACAAAAATCAGGAAATGCTCAAGGAAGTTATTTTAGTTCTTATTTAGGAGGAGCTGAGGTTGCTGGAAAAGCACCTTATAAAGCCAATACATTACTTCCAACTAGTTATGCCATTTCATTGTATGATCAAGGGGATAAAAGATGGGAAGGTACTTTTATGACAGAAATCTATGAAAGATATTATGATTTTTATGATGTAGCAGATAAAAGTACAATAAAAGTAAAACACTTTTTTGCACCTAAATGGTTTACTGCTGCTGATAAAACAGCTTATGAGGCTGCCTTAACCGCAGCAGGAAGAAAAGCAACTGGATATACATATCATGCTTATGGTACTTATGGAGCGACTTCTACAACTCCAGATTATGGAGGAATTCCAGTACGTAAATTTGATGATCCAAAAGCTCCTTTTGCTACTAGTGCCTCTTCACCAAGAGTGAGTACACGTGATTTAATTGTTTCAAGATTATCAGATACTTACCTAATTGCTGCTGAAGCTTATTTTAAAGCTGGTGATAATACGACAGCATTAGCTAGGCTAAATGCAGTAAGAACAAGATCTTCTGCTACAGCAGCCACTACTTTGACTATTGATTATATTTTAGATGAAAGAGCAAGAGAAATGTTAGGTGAATATAACAGATGGTTTGATTTGAAACGTACTGGTAAATTGGTGGAAAGAGCTTCTTTATATCATTATAAAATTGCTGCTAATGGTGGTGCAGCTAGTTTTGTAGGAACAGGTGGAGCGCTTAAAATTTTAAGACCAATACCTCAGGATGCAATTGACTTGAATCAAAACAAAAATTTTCCACAAAACCCTGGGTATTAATTCTAATATAAATGTTTAGATAATTTTTAAGTTTGTTTTATGGGGGACTGATTAGTGATAATCAAGTCCCCCTTTTTTTACTAAACACGAGTGTTAAAACAATATTTATTTTAAATTTATAAAATGAAAAAAGTTTACTATTTAATTTTGATTTTTGGATTGTGTTTTTACGATGTAAATAGTCAAAATCTAGTAGACACTTCTTATACTATTCAAAGTACGTTTGCTAAAGACAGAAAAAAATTTCCATTTATACAGATTGCTAAGGTTTATAAAGATAAAAGAGTTGTTGAAGAACAAGAAATCGTTTACAAAGAAATAGGCTCAAGAGCATTACATTTAAATGTCTTTTATAAAAAATCAAAAAAGCTCAATCCTGCTGTAGTTTTAGTTCATGGAGGAGGATGGAAGTCAGGGAATAAATCCCAAATGGAATCTTTAGGAAATGCAATGGCGACTAAAGGCTATTCTTGTTTTGCTGTTGAATATAGATTGTCACCTGAAGCCCAATATCCCGCAGCGGTGCTAGATATTAAAGAGGCTATTCAGTTTATACGAATGAATGCTTTGAAATATAATGTTGATGGGACTAAAATAGCTGTCCTAGGTTGTTCGTCAGGGGGGCAATTAGCGGCTTTAATTGGAACAACTAATTCAACTTCCGCATCAAGTGTACAAGCAATTATTGATATGGATGGTATATTGGCGTTTAAGCATCCAGAATCGCAAGAAGGTAAAGTCGCAAGTTTGTGGCTCGGGGGAGATTATGAAAGTATACCCGAAATTTGGAAAGAGGCATCGGCTTTAACTCATGTTGATCAAAATACACCGCCTATTTTGTTTATCAATAGCGATATGCCTCGCTTTCATGCAGGGCGAACCGATATGATTGAAATATTAAATAAATATAATATTTATAATGAGGTAAAAACCATTCCGAATGCACCCCATTCTTTTTGGTTTTTTGATCCTTGGTTTGCAACAACAGTAGATTATTCGGTTCAGTTTCTGAATAGAATTTTCAATAAATAAGTATCATAATTAAAATTATATAATGATGAAAATCCAACAAATTACACTAGTGTTATTTTTAAGTTTAGCTTCGATGAAGTCAAACGAAGTATTTAGTCAAACGGCTCAATCTAAAACCTATGCTGAAGTTTCGGTTAAAGAAGGGGGAAAATGGGAAGGAAGGAAGTACATAGGAGGGACATTTAAAAATGTTCAAAGATTGAAATTAGCCACAGAACATACCGATCATTCGTTTGATATTCGCTACGAAGGACCAGGTTGGGAAAGTAATAAAATTGGATATCGATTGTATTTGGATTGGCGTAATGCGATTGATATTTTTGGTAAAAAAACAGAAAAAATTGTTTTGTCACAAGTGGGTCAAGACGGTTTTGATTCCTATCATGAAATGAGTGATTGGGGAGCAGATATTTTGAAGGCGGGAAAAGGAATCGGAATAGGTTCGATAGATCGTTATTTGAATAAGGAAAGACTGCATTTTTATGAGGTAGATTCAACCATTGCTACCGTTGCTAATACACCTGAAAATTCAGTAGTAAAAGTGCAGTACTATGGTTGGAAAACAGCTTCAGATAAAATTGATTTTACCTCTGAATTGACTATTCAACCGAATCAACGGTATACACAACATACCATCCACCCATCCAAAGCAATTGAAGGAATTTGTACTGGAATTGTAAAGCAAAAAAATACAGAACTACTTCAAAAAGAAAGTCAAAATAAAAAATGGGCTTACATTGCAACGTATGGAACTCAATCTTTGGTTCCAGATCAATTAGGGATGGCTATTTTTTATCAAACCAATTCAGTTGAGAATATAGTTGATGCTGAATTCGATCATCTTTTACTATTCAAACCTACGACAAAAGAGGTTGATTTTTATTTCTTGGGGGCATGGGAACAGGAGCCTAATGGAATTAAATCAAAAGAAGCGTTTGTAAAATATTTAGAGGAAAGATTGAAAACTTTGGAAAAAAATAATAAAATGTAAACGATGAGAAAAGCAACTGTTTTACGATATACAATTTCAATAGTTTTATTAGCGCTACTTTTTAATCAAAAACTAGAAGCTCAAGAAAATAGCAAGACGATCCCTTCTAATTTAAAATGGTCAGAACGTATGGCTTTGTCTATTATGAAACGTCACCCACAGGCCTATCAAATTGATAGTCAAACAGAGCCTAAATGGGATTATGTTCATGGGTTGGTTCTGACTTCTTTTGAGGCGTTATATAAGAAAACAAAAGATAAACAGTATTATAATTACATCAAGCAGTATGCGGATGCTACAATTGATGCGAATGGAGTAATCTCCTCGTATAAATTTGATACGTACAATATTGATATGGTTACTGCCGGTCGAATCCTTTTTAATTTGTATAAAACAACAAAGGATGCTCGATATTTAAGCGTTTTACAATTATTGAGAAAACAAATTGCAGAACAACCTAGGACTACAAGTGGTGGATTTTGGCACAAAAAAATGTATCCTAATCAAATGTGGTTGGATGGATTGTATATGGGTGAACCTTTTTATGCTCAATACACAACACAATTTGAAAAAGGAGCTCAATTGAATGATATTGCTAAACAATTTGAGTTAATTCAATTGCATGCCACAGATCCAAAAACAGGCTTGTTATACCATGGTTGGGACGAAAGCAAACAAATGCCTTGGGCCGATAAAACGACCGGGTGTTCTCCTAATTTTTGGTCACGTTCTATTGGTTGGTATGCGATGGCATTAGTTGATGTCTTAGATTATTTTCCTAAAAATCACCCTAAAAGAAAAGAGTTGATAGGATATTTGAATGCAATAGCAAATAGCTTGGTGAAATTTCAAGATCCATCAGGGCTTTGGTATCAAGTTACAGATAAAGGAGGAAGCGAAGGCAATTATTTGGAATCTTCAGGTTCATCTATGTTTGCTTATGCCATGGCAAAAGGAGCTAACAAAGGTTATTTGCCAATACAATTCAAAGCTGTTGCTAATAAAGCATTTGACGGATTGACAACACAATTGATTAAAACAGATCCAGACGGTCAAATTCATATTACTCAAGCTTGTGCGGTAGCGGGGCTAGGAGGAAATCCTTATAGAGACGGTTCATATTCGTATTATGTAAACGAACGCAAAAAAGACAATGATCCTAAAGCGACAGGTTCCTTTATTTTAGCAGCGTTGGAATTAAATAGATAGTAGTATAAAATGAAAAGGATTAAAATTAGTTTTTTATTTTTCTTTATAGCCTCTTTCTGTTGTGTTCAGGGGCAAGAAGCTACCTTTTCTAAAAGTGTTTGGGTCTCTGATAATGGAGATGGAACCTATACTAATCCAATTTTAAATAGTGATTATTCAGATCCGGATGTGATTCGGGTGGGAGATAAATATTATATGACTGCGTCCTCCTTCAATTGCATTCCTGGGTTGCCTATTTTGGAATCGAGTGATTTGGTGAACTGGAAATTGATAGGATATGGATTAACCAAACAACCTCCATTTGAAGTCTATGATAAGCCACAACATGGCAACGGGGTTTGGGCGCCCTGTATTCGATACCATAATAACGAATTTTATATCTATTATCCGGATCCTGATTATGGTATTTATTGTATAAAAGCTACAACTGCTCAAGGACCTTGGTCGGAGCCAGTTTTGGTTAAACCAGGGAAAGGATTAATTGACCCAACTCCTTTTTGGGATGAGGATGGCAAAGTATATTTAGTGTATGCTTTAGCAGGAAGTCGAGCTGGAGTAAAAAGTGTTTTGTTAGTCTGTACAATGGATTCGAAAGGTCTTTTGGTTAATAATGATGATGTATTGATACTTGACGGACATCAAGACGAACCTACGATAGAAGGGCCAAAAATATACAAGAAAAATAGCTATTACTATATTTTTGCGCCGGCTGGAGGTGTAGCTACAGGCTGGCAAACGGTGCTTAGATCCCGAACTATTTTAGGGCCTTACGAGAAGATAAAAGTTTTAGAACAGGGTACCTCTTCGGTCAATGGACCACATCAAGGAGCATGGGTGCAAACCCAAACAGGCGAAGATTGGTTTTTTCATTTTCAAGATAAAGGAGCTTACGGAAGAGTGGTTCATCTAGAACCTATGCAATGGAAAAATGACTGGCCAATAATTGGAATTGATGCTGATAAGAATGGTATTGGCGAGCCAGTTTCCAGGTATAAAAAACCGAATGTTGGAAAATCATTTCCCATTACCTCATTAATAACGTCAGATGAATTTAATCAACCTCAACTTGGGTTGCAATGGCAATGGCATGCTAATCCAAAATTAAATTGGGCTTTCCCAACTAATTTGGGCTATTTTATGCTGAATTGTATACCAAAACCAAAAGAAGCAATTAATCTGTGGGAGGTTCCTAATTTACTGTTACAAAAATTTCCAGCAGATGAATTCATCGCTACAACTCAATTAACATTTAATCCGCATTTCGATGATGAAGAGCTAAATTTTCTCGTTATGGGTTTAGATTATAGTAGCTTGAGAGTAAAGCAGGTTGAAGGGAAAATAATTTTGTCTCAAATAGCATGCAAAAATGCTGATAAAAAAGGTGTTGAAAACGAGATAGTGTCATTACCTTTAAAAACCAATTCAATTTATTTACGAGTAAAAGTAATTAAAAATGGAATTTGTACATTTTTCTATAGTGAAGATGGAAATAATTTCAAAGAGGTGGGAGTTCCTTTTACGGCAAGAGAAGGTAAGTGGATTGGAGCAAAATTAGGTTTTGTTGCTCTACGCAACGGATTCATTAATGATGCTGGAAATAGTAAAATAGATTGGATTAGATTTAATAAATAACAATATGGGTGTTTTGAAATTTTTATTAAAAGGGTTGTGTATTCTAGTATCGATTAGTGTTACCGCTCAAGTACATACTAAATCTTGGAAACAAATTACAGAATCAAATGATCAAAAATGGTATGCATCAGAAGAAGCAGCTCAGGTAGCTGAAAATGTTTTGTTGTACCAAAGAAATATTGGTGGTTGGCCCAAAAACATCCAAATGCAGCAATCGCTTTCAGATGTAGATAAGCAAAAGTTAGTAGAGTTAAAATCAGAACCTATAGAATGCACTATAGATAATGGGGCGACTTGTCAGGAGATGCTTTTCTTATCTAAAATCTACAGCAAAAATCCTGACACACGGTATAAAATGGCTTTTCTGAAAGGATTAAACTACTTGCTTACTGCGCAGTATGATAACGGTGGTTGGCCACAGTTTTATCCTTTAATTAAAGGATATTATACTCATATTACGTATAATGATGATGCGATGGTAAATGTTTTGGAATTGTTTAAAGAACTTAAAAATAAAACCAATGTTTATTCAATCAGTCCATCTCCAGAAATTCTAGAAAAAGTAAATTCTGCTTTTAATAAGGGAATAGACTGCATACTAAAAACACAGTACAAACAAAACGGAGAGCTTACAGCATGGTGCGCTCAGCACGATGAGGTTAGCTTACTTCCTGCAAAAGCACGTGCTTACGAATTACCTTCGTTAAGTGGTAAGGAATCGGCTAAGATTACACTGTTATTAATGTCAATCGAGAACCCGTCCCAAGAAATTATTGATGCGGTTGAGGCAGCTGTTCGTTGGTTTGAAAAAACAAAAATTGAAGGAATTAAAGTTGAAAGTATTTCTAATCCCACAAGTAAGAAAGAAGACAAAGTAGTGGTACGAAGTCTAAATGCCTCACCACTTTGGGCTCGATTCATGGATTTAGATACCAATATTCCATTTTTTTGCGATCGGGATGGGATTAAAAAAGCAACATTAGCCGAAATTGGATTGGAACGAAGAAGTGGTTATGGCTGGTATACTGATGAGCCCAAAGAAGTACTTAAAAAATATATTTATTGGAAAAAAAACATAGCAAGGATCTCCTCAGAAAGTAGTAAAAAAAAAGCCCTAGTCAAAGATGATTTTTATATTGTGGTCGATCAAACGGGGCATGGTAACTTTCTAACGATTCAAGATGCTATCAATTCAGCACCATCGTTTCCATACCAACGAATTACTATTTTTGTTAAAAATGGGGTATATAAAGAAAAAGTAAAAGTACATTCTTGGAACCCTAAAATATCATTAATAGGAGAAAGTCGAGAAGGAACCATTATTACTTACGACGACTATTTTAATAAAATTGGTTTAGGTAGGAATAGTACATTTTACACCTATACGATGTTAGTAGAAGGGAATGATTTTTTTGCAAAAAACCTTACTATTCAAAATACATCTGGCGAAGTGGGCCAGGCGGTCGCGCTAAATGTCAATGCAGATAGAGTTTTCTTTTCCAATTGTTCGTTTATAGGAAATCAAGATACGTTGTATACTTCAGGAGAAGGAACTAAAAATTATTTTAATAATTGTTATATTGAAGGTACTACCGATTTTATCTTTGGAGATGCAACTGTACTATTTGAAAGTTGTGAAATCCATAGTAAAAAAGATTCGTATGTAACAGCGGCATCAACACCTCAAAATATAAACTTTGGTTATGTTTTTAAGCATTGTAAATTGACAGCAGTTGAAGGGGTAAGTCAAGTATATTTAGGTCGTCCGTGGCGAATTTATGCTAAGACGGTTTTTATGAATTGCGAAATGGGAGGACATATAAAACCCGAAGGGTGGGAGAATTGGTCCAAACCTGAAGCAGAAAAATCAGCATTTTATGCCGAATACAATTGTAAAGGTCCCGGTTTTCAACCTCAAAAAAGAGTTTCGTGGTCGCATCAACTGACCAAAAAAGAGTCTGAAGAATATACCTCAGAAGCTATTTTGGGAATTGAATTCATAAATCAGATTCAGTCATTTAAATAAATTTATATACCATGAGATTTCTAATTTTTCTTTGTTTTTGTATTTCGTTGAGTTGTTTTGCTCAAAAAACTACTATTTACACTATTGGTGATTCGACTATGGCAGATAAGATTAAGCCGGATGAAAATCCCGAGAAAGGATGGTGTCAGGTATTACCTTCTTTTTTTGATTTGAATACAATTACCATTGATAATCGAGCAGTTAATGGAAGAAGTACCAAAAGTTTTATCAATGAAAAACGTTGGGAATCAGTGTATAAATCTTTAAAAAAAGGCGATTATGTTTTCATTCAATTTGGACATAATGATGCAAAAGTCGCTGATTCTACACGATATACTAATCCGCATACTACCTACCGCCATAATCTGATTCGTTTTGTTACCGAAACTAGAGAAAAAGGAGCTATACCTATTTTATTTTCATCTATTGCTAGACGCAATTTTAATGAACAAGGGGTTTTAGTAGGTACTCATGAAGACTATCCGTTAGAAGCTCGTTTGGTAGCCCAAGAATACCAAGTACCATTTATTGATTTGGAATATTTTTCAGAAATTCTGGAACAATCTTACGGACCAGAAAAGTCTAAAGAACTGCATTTGTACTTCAAAGCGGGTGAGCATCCCTATTATCCCGAAGGTAAATCAGATGATACTCATTTGAGTCTTAGGGGAGCTATGGAAATAGCAAAAATAGCAATAAGAGAGTTGCACAAACTGGATTTAGGAATAAATAAATATAGCAAACTGTAATAAAAAAACCTGTAATTACAATTACAGGTTTTTTTGTGGAGAAGATGGGGCTAAAAACATCCAAATATCCAAAAAATCAAATCTCTTTAATTTATAGGTGTTAATTCAATAAAATCAATACATTACAGAGTTTTTAAAAATCTATTTTATTGAATAGCATTGTATATATTTGAATCTTTTTGGACTAAAGTGGACTAAATGTGGACTAAAGTTTATACTTTTGTTGAAGTATACAAACAATATGGCATCAATAAACTTTCTCATTCAAAGCAAAAAAAATCCCGCTGTAATCTATATTCGTTTACGAGATGGAAGAAAAATAGATGTAAAGGCAAAAACCAACTTTGTTATTGACCCCTTGAATTGGGATTCAGAACAACAAAGGCCTCATAAAAGACTGCTAAGGGACATCGATTTTGCAAATTTAGATACTGATTTAGGCACTCTTAAAACTGATGTTTTAAAAAACTACAACAAGAGTAAAGGAAGTGTTGTAATTGATTTTGAATGGTTAAAAAACATTATAACTCCTTACAGTGAAGAAGAGTTCCTGCCTGAGAAACTGGTTGATTACATTTCAGTTTACACTGAGTTTAAGAAAAGAGATGTTAGACCAAGTACATTGGCTAAATGCGATTCAATTAAGGAACTATTAATTCGCTTTGAAACAGATAGGAAAGCTGTTGTCTATATCAAAGATGTAAATCTAACGTTTAAGAAAGATTTCGAGGATTACTGCATGAGTAATGATTATAAACCTAATACAGTTTCAAGAGCTGTTAGATTTTTTAAAACAGTTTGTAAATACGCTAAATCGAACGGTGTAACAACCCACTATCAATTGGATAGTATAAAAGCGAAGTACTACAAAGTAGAAAATATTTACTTGAATTTATCCGAAATAAAAAAAATAGAGGAACTGGAAAAAGTAAAAATTGCTGATTATCTTGATAATGCCAGAGATTGGTTGTTAATTAGTTGTTATTGTGGTCAGAGAATTTCAGATTTTTTACGATTTGATAAGTCGATGATTAGGTATGAGAAGAATGAAGATGGCGATTTGAAACCACTTATAGAATTTACTCAAGTGAAAACGGATAAATTAATGTCTATTCCATTAGATAAAAAGATTATTAAAATAATGGAAAAATACAACGGTGAGTTTCCTAGGAAAATTTCAGATCAAAAATACAATGATTACATTAAAAAAGTTTGTAGAGAAGCTGGGATTACTGAAATGGTTAATGGAACGAGATTTGACCCCACGACAAAAAAGAAGGTTACTAAAATGTACGAAAAATGTGAATTAGTTAGTAGTCATATTGGGAGAAGAAGTTTTGCAACGAATAAATACGGAATTATCCCTACATCATTTTTAAAACATATTACAGGTCATTCAACTGAAGTAATGTTCCTCACTTATATTGGTAAAAGCAACAAAGATATTGCTATGGAATTAACTAAATATTTTTAATCAATTATATGTTTTCAATATGGGAAAAATGGAAGAATATGATAAATTTCTTGATTCAGTTAGAGATAAGATTCTTTTAAGAAAAGCTATTAATCAAACATTTAATAAATCTTCAAGACTAAGCAATTTTTTGCCCTCTTCTTTAGGAAAAATAAAAAAAGAAATTCAAGCAAAAGAAAGTGTTTTTTATGAGTTCATAAAACAATTAAAAGCAGAGGGGGTAAGTCAAGAAGAATTAGATTTGTTAATTGAAACTAATAAACAAAAAAGTTCTGAAGCACTTGACGAAAGAATAGAAATTATTTCAAAAATATTAAACGAATCTCTACCTAAAGAGGTTTCAAATAAATCATCAATTCATAGGAGAATGCAAGCAAATTCTCAAAAGTTTATAATTGAATTTGTAACTCCAAATAAAGGCAATATTGTAAATAAAAAAGGTAAATCTTCTCAAAAAGTATCTGCGAAATGGCATGCCCTTCATTATTTATTAGAAATGGACGCTAAAGGATTGAAAATTCCAGTTAATAGAGAAGGGAGTTTTGTTAAAACTGAAATTGAAGAAATTGGAAAGGAAAGAATAGGGGGTACAGGGCAAAGTTTTTATAGACAAGTATTATTGTACAAAGATGATATAAAAGACAGTTCTAAACTGGAAAAGTCCCTTGGTAAAGGCTGGAAAGAAAAAATGATAGATATATTTAAAGATGATGAACTATTAATTGATTACTTAAATACTAGATATTAATTACACAGGTATATCAAGGTATATACCTGAAAAATACCTGCTAAAATACCTCATTTCATTTGCCCATTATTAACAAAAAAAATGGACTAAATGAAATTAAATTCAATTTTATTACAGGAACTATCAGTTGAACAACTTCAAGAACTGATTAACACATCCGTTAAAAACGGTATTCAAGAATTTCAGAGAGAAATTCAATCAAAAGACAATTTAGAAGAACTTCTTACAAGAGAAGAAACTTGTCAGTTTCTCAAAATTGACAGTAGTACCCTATGGGCTTGGACTAATAAAAAGAAAGTCAATGTGTATGGAATAGGTGCACGTCGTTACTACAAAAGAAGTGAGTTGTTGGAATGTTTAACCTTATTAAAAAAGTAGGGCTATGATAAATTCTGATACAACTAACATCCTAAGAGAAGAATATAAATCGGATTCTTTACAAGACTTAAGTAAGGCGATTGATGATTCAATGGCGTCTGAAACATTGGCAAATGAAAATCCATTTCCAATTGATGCCTTCCCTCAATTATTTAAGGACTTTACAGTTGATTTAAAAAAATCATTAAAGTTTCCTCATGATTACACAGGAACAGCTCTATTAACAGCAATATCTTGTGCAGTAGGAACAACAGTAAAATTAAAAGTGAAAGAGGGTTGGTGTGAATATGGTTCGCTTTACTGTTGCTTAGTTGGAAATGCAGGTGCAAACAAAACTCACCCAGTAAACCATGCTTTTATTCCAATTCGTGAATTTGACAAAGCGAAGCACGAGATTTATGTTAAACTTCAAAAAGAATACGAAAGGTATTCTAAATTGAATCCAAAACAGAAAAGTGAAGTAACACCAGTTCAAGAGCCTATTTTGGAGAAATGCCTCCTGACAAATTTCACACCTGAAATATTGACCAAACGATTGTATGAAAATCCAAGAGGTATTGCAGTAATAAGCGACGAATTAGCAACCTTTTTGGAAGGAATGAATAACTATTCTAAGTCAGACCAGTCAAGCACCTATCTTTCTTTTTGGAGCAATCAACAAACTTCAATTGACAGAGTTGGTTTTCCAATACCATTATTGATAAACTCACCTTATTTGTCGATTATAGGAGGAATACAGCCAAGAATGCTTAACAAACTATTTCCAGTACAAAAGCAGAATAGTGGGTTCTATCAACGCTTCTTATTTGCATTTCCAGAGGCAACATTTAAGGAACCAATAAACGATGAGGAATCAAGTTTAGAACTTGAAAGTGAATATATTGATTTTATAAATGATTATCTCGTTTCAACAAAAGGAGGATGCAAAGAAGCAAGAATATTGACTTGGTCAAAGGAAGCAAAAGATTTCTTTATGGATTGGAATTCTAATCAGTGTGAACTAGTAAATGAGAATCAAGACACAATAAAAGGGGAGATAATATCAAAATTTGATATCCATTTTATTCGTCTTTCTTTATTGCTTCAAATGATGGAGAATACAGATAGTACTGAAATAGGTCTGAATGCTGTAATAGGTGCTGAGAAGCTATGTAACTATTACTTGAATTGCTCTTTAAAAGTGCTCAGTTACATTCAGAACCCAAACACGTATTTGTTTTCATTAGCGGATAATAAAAAGCAGTTTTATAATTCACTGCCAAATACATTCACTACGGCTTTAGCAGTTGAAATGGGGGCTCAATTTGAATTTCTTGAAAGAAGAGTAAAAGAGTTTCTGAATGACACAGTATTATTCAAGAAAGTCAAACACGGAACTTATGAAAGAAGAATAATTGATAAAAAAGAAGAGTAATTGATTAACTGCACTTTGCATTATTGACATTATCGACATTTTGAAAGTGACGAAAGTGTTGAAAATGCAAAGTGCAAATTAAAAACACTGAAGATGAACCAATATAAATATAGTTTAGACCGCACTAGTAAAAAGTTTAGATGCCCAAGATGTAATCAGCAAACATTTGTCAGATACATTGAGAACGCAACTGGTAGTTATTCAGATGAAGGGTTTGGGCGATGTGACAGAGAAACTAAATGCGCTTATCACAATCCCCCAAAAAACACTAAAGGAGGCTTTTTTGTATGCTGTAAACCAAAACCAAAACCAAGTTTTCATAGTTTTGAATTACTAAAGAGTAGCTTTTCAGAAAATGGAAAAAATAATTTTATTGAATTCTTGAAAACACTATTTACAGAAGAGCAAGTGAGTGAGGTGGTATCAAAATACTTTATTGGAACTTCGAAACGCTATAAAGGAGCTACTATTTTTTGGCAAATTGATACTGCGGAAAATGTACACGCAGGTAAAATACTGCAATACATTGCTGAAACAGGTAAAAGAGCTAAAACACAAGACGGTAAAGCAATGATAAATTGGGTACATAGTATCAATAAAGCGAAGGAGTTTAATTTAGAGCAATGTTTGTTCGGTTTACACCTCATTAATGAATCTAATCAGAAGACCATTGCTATAGTTGAGAGTGAAAAAACAGCTGTTATAATGAGTGTTTTTAAGCCCGAATACATATGGTTAGCAACAGGAAGTAAACAAGGGTTTAAACAATCAATGTTAGAGTCAATTAAGCAGTTTAAAATTGTTGCATTTCCTGATAAATCAGAATACGAAGATTGGAATCAGAGAGCAATAGGATTAAACACTAAAGGGTTCAAAATATCGGTTAGTGATTGGATAGAGAAAACAGACTTAGATACAGGAAGTGATTTGGCTGATGCGTTTATAAATCAATCGCTAGCAAGTAAATAATATGCTAATGATTTGTAAGAAAAAAAGACTATATTAGTAAAATAAATCACAATTTATTTTATGTTCGAAGCCACTTAAATTAGAGACGGTTTATGGGATCTATAACGAGTTACCAGAAATTATAAAAAACATAATAAATATGAAATTTTCTCAAAGGATTGGAAAAACATCAATTAGAAATGCAATTCAAATAGAATCTATAGATATTCCACTTGAAAATAAAATTTGGAATACAATTTTAACAGATTTGTTTGACCAATTAGAAGATACAAACTATTATTCTATGAATGAAGCATTAAAGAAACAGGTTTGTAGAGTGCTTTGGACGGAATTTTTTGAAAAACGAATAGATGAAATATCCACTTATAGCTCAGGAGAAATTTATTCTCAAGGAGTTGTTGAATATTTAAAGAAATGGTTTTTTAAATGTGAATGGCATGAAAAATATGATTTGTTAGAATTTTTATCAAAAGTAGACTTAAGAATATTAAATATTGGCTTTACCGAGAATTGCAATATTGTTTTAGAAAAGGAAATGTCAGGCTATCGACTTATTGACGAAAATATTGTACAAATTACTTCAGAACAAGAAATTAATGAGATTGAAGAAGCAATAACAAATTCATCAAAATGGGAATCTGTTAATATACACTTAAAAACCTCAATTGCTTATTTTTCAAATAGAGAAAACCCTGATTATAGAAATTCAGTAAAGGAGGCGATTTCATCTGTTGAATCATTATGTATTATAATAACTGGAGATAAAAATTCAACTTTAGGAAAAGCATTAGGTATCATTGAAAAGAAATTTAAAATACATAGTGCTCTAAAAAGTGCATTTTCTTCGCTTTATGGATATACCAGTGATTCTGGTGGAATAAGACATTCTCTATTAGAAGATGATATAATAGTAACAATGGAAGATGCTAAGTTTATGTTGGTTTCCTGTTCAGCATTTATAAATTATCTACAAATTAAATTCGAAAAATAACTTCTGCGAATAGCTGTAAAAAGCAATCACTAACAATTTAAGAAGTTAGGGTAGGGGATTAGGCTTTGTTTAAGACTGTTTATATTGTGTTTTGATTTAATGCTGCATCCACACCCAACCCAATTACACCCTTTTTAAGATCAAAGCTGAATCAAGCATCTATTACTTTAAATATAGCTTTATAATACGAAAAGCTACATCTCTTTAGTTTGTAATCGACATAATTATTTTAAAATAGACAAAACAATTTTAACTTTATTATTATAAATTTTAGTTGTTGTTTTTACTTGGAGGGACTTCATTTAAACTACAAGTAATATCCTCTCCACGCCATTTAACGCTATAGATTACAAATTTATGTTTATTAATTTTTTCAATTAAATAGGTTTTAAAAATTTTATTTTTACCAAATCGAGGATATGTTTTTCCATATTTTTTAATCAAAACATTTTTATTCTCAATTCTCCATTTTCTTTCTAAAACTTCTATATCTTCTAAAGTTGAAAGTTTATAGTTTGGTAATTTTGAAATAGGTAGTGTGTCTGATTTTGTTTGACATAGAAAACTCCTTCCTTTAATATTATTATTACAATATAAATAATTAAATACTATTCCATTTTCCTTTTCATAAAAAAACTTTTGTGGTATCTGACAATTCTTGTCAATCTCAAATTTTATAAATATTGTTTTTTGTTTTATTATTTGGGAATTTAATGTAGTAGAAAACAAAAAAAATATAAAGAGTTTAATTGCAATATTTTTCATTTTTATATATCGTTTGAATTGTTTCTAATATTTTTGTTTTTTGGTCAGGCGTAAGTCTGTCCCATGCAACGGTTTTTTTTAATCCATTCCAGGCTAATGCATCATAGTAATCGTCACTATGACTATTGTTGTCGTATTGTTTTAAAGCTTCGATTATAACCCCGCGATACTTATCTGCCATATACTGATGCTGAAAATCAGATGGCTGCTTCGTGTTTAATACATATTTAGAATAATATTTAAACATTTCAGCAAAATCATCTTTGATGTTGTTTAGGAAAGATTTCCATTCAGAATCTGACATCTGTTGAGGATTTATATTGTTGTTTGTTGAAGCAGTTGCTAATTCTCTATTAATTTCAGCATGTATGACTTCATGTATAAGATTAGTTGCTATTGACAATTGTGGAAAATTTGTAATTCTTCCATCTAAATTCAAATCATTATTGAAGATAATCTCAATCGTATTATTTATTGGCATTAATGTTATTGCCTGAGCTTTCCAATGTATAGGATCTTGATTTCTTTGAAACTCAGTATCAATACTTATTTTCAAATCTAACACGGACATATTATTGTCAAAATTATTTAAAAAATTTTGAAAAGTTTTTGATCCTCCAAGTTTAGAGTATATCTCCATTAGGCAAGGGTTGTTTTGAAAAGAGTGATCTAAAATAACATCATCTGCCAGCACACCTTCCCAGTTGCCAGTTCCAGAGGCATCATAGGTATATATTAAACCATCAGACACTACTTTTTGATTGTGAAATGGCCATATAATTACTAATTTTGGATATTTGGTCGGGTTACTTCGCACCACTACATCTGGCAAATTATTTATTACGATATCCCAATTATTAGTTTGTTCGTTATATCTATATTCAGTATATACTCCATCAGGAGATGTGAAGCTATAAGGTTGTTTGTCATAAGGATTTGGAGGAAAAGAAGGGGATGCGCCGTTTGAAGCCCCACTACTACCACCTCCACCACAATTTGCTGATTTGTCTAACAATGCATCACAAGGATCACAAGTGGTATACAAATATTCTTCTGTTTGACTTCCGTTAGAATAAGTAGTAACCCAATACCAATCGATACAGTCCCCTTTAGCGGCTATAGAATTTAAAACTTTATTTTTTGTTGCTCCATTTTCAATTAGTTTCCCCTCTGAAAAAACATTTGAAAATTCCTTATTTTGTATTATGTCAAATTGATTAACTCGTCCAGTATAATTTAACTTTGTTTTATCCATATTCAGAATAGACAATATTAAATCATCATATTGGTTAAAAGGATCTTGACTCTCAAAATTAACTAACCGAGCTCTCGCAATTTTATTGTCATTAACAAATAATATAAGCTTGTTATTTGTTGCATTTTGAGTAAAATTAAATTCTTTCAAGTCTGCAACTAATAATTTTTCCGTTGTTTTTAAATCAAAATATTTAATGTTGTTGTAGTCTATAGCTGCCATTAAAGCACTAATTTTTTTAGTTCTTTCTTTATTGTTGCTAAGAGATGCTTTATAATTATTAAAGTAGTCTACAATTGCAGTGTTGTAAATTGAAGTAGTTTTGTTCTGTTCAGTTAAAACTGTCTCTTGCGTTTCACAAGAAGTAAAAAAAGTCATTCCTAACAAGAGGAAAAATAAAATAGATTTTTTCATGGTAGATTTGGTTAGTTAAAAGTATTTAAAGAACGTTTAAAGCATTTAGCTGTTCAGTGGGGTAAGTCAAATGTAATAAAAAAATAATTACAATGATATGTCTTACAAAAAAATGATGTCTTTCAGTTAATCATTCTTGCTATTTAATTATAATGCTGTTGATAGTATCACATCCCACATGACAAATATAAAATGCCAAATAGTTTCTTAGTTACGGTAAAACTGTAAAAATAGTTACGGTTAAAAAAAGATGTAGCGAGCAGTATTCTGAAAATTTTTTATGTGCACGTTTTTGTAGTATCCTCCCATTAGATACCCAGTGGTTCTATTCTTCCCCCGATAGTCCCCCCGCTTGTTAACACAAGTTTAAAGTTTATAGGTCTTTTGTCTAAAGTTTGGCAAAAGATGCTATAAAAGAAACTTTTAATTAAGGTTAGGATTTTTAATGTCAATGCTATTAAAAAGTTCAATAACATCGATTTCTAATGCAGTACAGAATCGTAAAAACAAATCGACAGTCATTCTTTGTTTATTCAGGAATACTCTTCTGACAGTAGTTTCAGAACACAGTGAAGCTTTTGCGAATTTTGATTTATTCCCATCGAACTTAACTAAGAATTCTTTATAAATCTTAGTCACTAATTGAGCTTCTATTTGTTCAAACTGATTCTGCATTGAACAAAGGAAATAAAGTAACAAACTAAAAAACTTTCTTTATCACGACTTATAAGTCGAAAAATATTTTACATTTGTAGGATTCTTATTAATTAAAATTATTTAAAAAATGAAAAGAAAATTGTTATTATCAGTTGCATTTTGCATTATTTTATTGTCTAGCTGTACAACTATGGTTAGAGTAGCTACAACAACACACAAACAAGTTATGGACAGTTACAAGACTAAAGAACAAGTAATTGGTAAATTTGGCATTCCGACATCCAAAAGAATCGATGGTGATTACGAAGAACTTTATTACTTGTTTGGGGTTAAAACCGTAACAGATAGAAATGCTTCATTAAAAGCTCTATTTGGAAGCAGTAAAACAACTAATTCATCGGGTTCTGCAAGTGCTTCAAGTTTTGGAGGAATGGCATCAGGAAGTGCAAATGGAACTTCAACTACTACATCTGGCGGAGGAGCTAATGCAAATGCAGCTGCTCAAACTATTTCTCAGGAGGTAAAAACATACGTTAAATTTACTTTGAAAGGTAACAATGTTGTTACTTGGGAAAGTAACGGTGTTGATTACGGAATTTATGAAATGGTAAAAAAATAATTTTCAGACTTACAACATTACATTAAAATTGTAAGGTTGTTGTTTTTTAATTCATTAGAAATGAAAAAATTGTTCTTAATAAGCATTACTTTTTTGATTCTTCAAGCTTGCTCATCAAATGAAAGTAATTCAAATACTAATAGTACTACTAGTAGTGGAAATGTCGATTACGAATTTAATGTTACAATAGATAATTATGTTCACAAGGTTAAAGGTAATACTGCAAATGACGAAGGATTTAAAGGGCCTCTCAAAAACAAATGTACAGCTACTGGAGCTTGGTCTATAGCATTATCAATTACAGACGTATCTTACAGTAATTACGTAACAGGTATACCAAATAGTTTTACTCTATTTGCTTCTTCTCCAACTAACTTTGTTCTTGGTACAAATTATATGAATACAACAATACCATACTACAAAAATTATGGTGCTTCCCCTGGAGCTGCTGCTGCAAATAATGCAATACCAGTAATTATAACAGATTTAGGAACTTCGTCTACAGGTACTCTTGGTACTTCTAATTATCGTTATGGAAATACAATAAAAGGTTATTACAAAGGAGTATTGTATTCTTTGCCTGCTGGTTCAAATAATGCTACTGAACCGCATAATGTTAGCATTGACTTTAAGGCTGTTAGATTGTACTAATAATTAGTCTAAACTAGCAATCAAAAGGTCTCGATACAATCGTTTGCTTTGTTGCGTTGGGATTTTCCAGTCGCTTTGACAAGCTCCGTTCCAAATACCACTTGAAATCAAAACTAGGGCAGTTATGAAAAATAACAGCCCTTTTTTGCTTTCTACGCTCCCAATCTTCACACGCTCACTCATTGCTCTCGTTAGAGCTACTCAATCCAACATACAGCTTCCATTGCATTACAGCCGTATTATTGGCTTCCGCTCTATGTTAATTTGGTGGTCGCTCCTTCTCTCAGCTATCAAGGTTAGCTCACTTCGTTTGCTTCAAATCAAGGAACGCCTAAAGGCTGTGGTTAATTTATTCCTTGCCGTTACACGCTACTATCCCTACATTCCATTTCGCTAAAGCTACATTGCATTCTCGGTCTAGTGTAGCTTGTTCGATTGCCACACCACCGACCATCACTCCTCTAAATTTATTTCGTTGCTCTACATAAATTTCTGCGGTGCTTGGGGGTGGGATTCTTCGTTTAGTAGTAATTAAGGCATCAAGATAAAATCCAGCAAAGGTAAAGTCCATTCTTCACTTCCAGTCGGAATGCTTCCTCCATTTTCGTTCATCATTACCTCAATGGAGGTGCTTTCTTTTTTCTTTTTTTCTTTTGGGAAATATGTGGGCTAATGATGGGCTAAATGTGAAATAAAAAATCATAATTACTTATTTTATAAATAATTATGATTTTTATTGTGGAGAAGATGGGGCTCGAACCCACGACCTCTTGACTGCCAGTCAAGCACTCTAGCCAACTGAGCTACATCCCCAATGCAGGTAGCAAATATAGTTTAATTTGGTTTTAAATTCTTAATTGCAGAAAAAAACCACGCCATTCTTTCCAAAAAAAGAACAAACTAACAGAATAGTTTTAACTTTACATTAAAATTTCTGTTATGGCATTACAAAACGCTACAGGTTCTATATTGATTTCTATCGATGCTACAATCGCTACGATTGAATTTGGACATCCAGCCAGTAATTCATTTCCAGCGCAATTGTTGCAAGATTTGACTAAAGCGATTGAGACCTTGGGCCAAAATCCTGAAGTTGTTGTATTAGTTTTGAAAAGTCAAGGAGCCGCTGCTTTTTCTGCGGGAGCTTCGTTTGACGAATTGTTAGCCGTGACTAATGAAGCGGAAGGGAAAGCTTTCTTTTCTGGATTTGCGCATTTGATTAATGCCATGCGAAAATGTCCTAAATTGATTGTAGGTCGTGTGCAAGGAAAAGTAGTAGGTGGTGGAGTGGGCA
>ERZ650301.56-NODE-56-length-23905-cov-5.922851_pt1 | contig 23905 bp, 12 predicted proteins | sample MGYA00376237_ERZ650301 | MGnify/ENA primary metagenome ERZ650301 (study PRJEB26733, sample SAMN07839255) | wastewater metagenome | biome: small river; feature: stream; material: water | place: USA: North Carolina | collected 2016-04-05 ...
AACGTCACGATTGACACATTTGGCAATGCCACTGTGACTGTGACAACACTCAACAACGACGTTGCAGATGCTGACAAGACTTTGAACTTCACGTTGACCAAGTTGGACAGCACAACCTATACCGCACCAGCGGTGACCGTTGTTGACAACGGTGACAACAATGTGCGCACTTTGACTGTGCGTGACGACAATTTTGATTACCACAACTCCAACCAAGAATTCACTTTCAACGCAACCGTTGGTTACTACGACAGTGAAACAACACTGACCCCAGGCGACACGATCATTGGTGGTAGTGGCACAGATACTCTGCACGTCGACGTCGTTAGCCGTGATGCTTACTTCTGGGAACTCAACGGTAACGAGCCAGCACTTCAGAGCATTGAAAATGTCGTGATTGACATGACAGAACACAGCGTCTATCAATCCGAATTCGGCGAAGATGGCCTATATGTTGTTTGGGGTAGCAACGATGCTTGGGACGTGTCTGCTATTAGCGCTGAGTACTATGACACTGAACGTGCATATGACGAACATGGCGATTTAGTCAACGAAGGCTCATTAGAGAAACTGACACTCGTAGACCTCGGCAATGACAACAGTGAAGACGGTGAATTTGACGATGTCTACTTGCACAAAGACATGACTGTTGAATTTGTGGGTAATGGTGTCTTCGACGAAGCAGCCGAATTAAATGAAGTCGTTCTGTTGGGTGAGGATGTGACTTCGGTCAATGTCGAACTCGTCAACGTTGGCGGTGATTACGGCGGTCCGGGGAATTCAGCATATTTGATCTTTAGCCAAGACGAATACAATGATCCAGAGCACATTGCCGATATCACCATTTCGGGCACTCTGACTCATACAGACAATGTGGGTGGTGGTTCATTCGTGAATGATCACAACGACGCGGCCTTTATGATTGCAGGTGAAGACTTCTACTACAACGACGGATGGTATAACGACTTCGCAACCGTTACACCTGAAACAATCACCATTTCACTTGCAGCGACTGATGATGTAACAAACATCGGCGTTGGTTTTGACAGTATGTCCTTCGGTAGCGGTGGTTCTAACACCTCTGTGTTGGAAGATGCGAGCCTGATTGACTTCTCTGCTTCAACAGCCAACATCACGTCATATGTGACTGCTGAGCAATTCAATGACGGCTCGTATGACGCGAGCGAAGTAACGATCAAAGATGGTTTGGGTGACGATGTGCTCACATTGGATGTGGGTGACGGCGGTCGTACAGCCATCACGCTCGACTTGGGCACCAGCGCTGCTGACGTGAACACCGTTGTTCTGACCAACTGGAATTACACGAACTACGGCGGCTCTAGCGGCGGTAATGGCAACATTGATTTGGATGACACCATTTCTGAGCGCTTCTCTGACCAAGACTTGACAGAAGACTTGATCATCATCGACAACTTCAACATCAAGAGCGGTGTCAATGACACGTCTTATGATGAACTCTACATGCCAACTATTATCATGGCGGGTGAAGACAACTCGAGTGGCGGTGAGTTTGGTTGGGATGGCGAGTTTGCGGGTGTGATCGAAGGTCCTTTCGTTCTGCGAACTGAAAATGAGTACACCGAAGCCGCTCAAGAAGCCGCCGATAATGCCAGTACGGGTAACAAGTTCTTCGCTGCAGTCGATGCGGTGGCTGAATTGTTGCTTTCCAATACGGACAGCGACTATAGCGATGCCTCGATTGATACAAGTGATTTGTTGACCAATTACGCTGCAGCATTTGAATACGAAGGCGACATGTACATTTACGTTGATGCGAACCGTATTTATGATGAAACGTTCGACTTTAATAACTGGGATTCAGACTACGAAAACCTCGGCTTGTCAAATGGTGACATTTTGATCAAGCTGACCGGTATTACTTCGGTGGCCGATGTCGTGTCTAATGAACAGTACCCACTTTTTCCATAATTAACCACCCTTAAAAAAAGGTGCTCTTGCACAAAGCCCCCGCTCACAAGGCGGGGGCTTTTTTATTGTGCGTGTGGACAACACCACACGCTCTCTAGACGTAAAATTTATTAATGGTGCTCAGCAAATCAGAAAATCGCTTACCCCTTCCCAAAAAGCCTCGCCTCCTCTGGGCCAATGTGTATTGCCTCATGGACACCTCCAGTGGCGCCTCAATGGCGGTGCGCGAGATGTTGTTTCAGCTGGTCAAGCACGGCTATGAAGTTGCCATCCTAGGTGCCACGGTATTTGATAATCCCAAGGGCATTACCCGTTTACAAAAGAAATGGGATGCCATCACGTCTCACGAAGGCAAAGTGCTCAGCATTGACGATGGGCCGGTGCAGCACAAGTTGTTGGTCACCGCCAGTACCAGTCGCAACAGCATGACCGCCAAGGAGGAGCACACTTGGTTCATCCAATACAGTGCCTTGTTGAGCAGCTTCAAGCCAGACTTGGTTTTTTACTACGGTGGCCTGCCACTGGACATGTTGATTGCATCTGAAGCCAAGTCCCACGGCATTGCAACAGCCGCTTATTTGGCGAATGGCAATTACACCTCGCGCCGATGGTGCCGTGATGTGGACGTGGTCATCACCGATAGCCATGCCACGTCACAGATGTATGAGGAGAGGCTGGGTATCAAGCCAGTCCCTGTCGGTGCATTCATTGAACCAAGCCATGTATTGGCCAAGGAGCACACCCGCAAGCGGGTGTTGTTCATTAACCCGTCGCCTGAAAAGGGCGTGGGAGTCGTGGTGCGTTTGGCAATGATGTTGGAAAAGCGCCGGCCTGACATTGTGTTTGAAGTGGTGGAGTCACGAAGCAGTTGGCAAGAGATGCTGGACGTCTTTTCCAAAGGAATGGGCTCTCCCAGAACAAAATTGGACAACGTCATCGTCACGCCCAATACCTCGGACATGCGCCCGGTGTTCGGGCGTGCTCGTTTGCTACTCGCCCCTAGCTTGTGGTGGGAGAGTTCAGGGCGTGTGCTGGTGGAGGCGATGCTCAATGGCATTCCAGCAATCATCACCGACCGCGGAGGCATGCCTGAGGTGATTCAAGATGGCGGCATCAAGATCAAGTTTCCCCCCAAGTGCTACGAAAAACCTTACACCAGTGTGCCCACAGAGGGGGCGCTGGAGGGCGTGGTGCAACAAATCATCAAACTGTACGACGATGAAGCGTTTTACGAGAGCTATGCGCGCAAGGCCAAGCAGGTGAGTCTTGAACAACACGGGCTTGAGCGCAATACCCAACGGTTGATGGAAGCCATTCGACCTTGGATGCAAGGCACGGGTGTCACAGCCAAAACAACCGATGCACCCGTGATGGCTTTGAAAAACCAGATTTATACAGTAGCCACGTCAGAACAAAACACCTCAGCCAAAACACCTTTGTTGCTGGTGTGCGGACCTTGGAGTGGCGGCACATCGGCCACGGCGGGGGTGCTGGCTGCTTTGGGCGTGAATGCGCCTGGGCCATATGTGGACATCTCCGACCCACGCACGCCCCAGACGTTCGAAATGCAAACGTTTCAGGTTTTATTGAAGTCACTGGTGTCAGAGCAAACACTGGAGCGTTTGGTGTCCTCGTCACAGATCTTAAAAGCCTTGACAGATTTCAGGGATGGGGTGTTGGCCGACGCCCTCTTGCAGGCAGACATGGATATGCAGCGTCCTGTCATGCTCAAGCACGCGTTAGCTGCGTTCATCTTGCCTGAAATGTGTCAGGTGTTTGATGTGCGCTTGGTGGTGGTTACGCGTCCAGTGGCCGAAGTGGAGAGCACGCGTGTGCGCCGTGGGTGGCCTGAGCAGTACGGCAGCTTTGGAGCTTCGCAGATCTACGGGCATGTGTTTTCGTATGTAGTGAATGCCCAATTGCCCTACCACATCGTGCGCTACCCAGAGTTGTTGGCCGAACCTAACCGCGTCATCGACTCCTTGGCTAGTTTCACCGGGCTTGATGTGACGCAGGACCAAAAACGTCAAGGCGTTGCGTTAGTTACCAACAGGGTCAAGTCTTAGCCGCATGCGAATTCTTATTCAATGCTGTTAACTTCGACCGTCCGCCCGTTCAGTGGCTTTGTCTACGGACTCACGCAGCCCACGCTGTTGCTAGAGATCCAGTTGAGTCCCGATCTTTCCATGCAAATAGATCTGGAGGTGTTTGACGCCCTGATGTCCGAGTGGCTGATTGCGCACAACTTTGCCTCAGGTCTAGCTGAATCAGGTCCTCAGGCGGTTCTTGAACGGCTGATGAAGTTATACCTCGCGTTGCAAAGTGGACAAAAAGTTCCGGTCTTTGGTTCGGGAAAGATCTTGGGTGTGTCCCCCGGTGACCAACCAGGCAGTATGCGTGCGGTGTTGGTTCTTCCGTACTGCCATGTGACAGCATCGCGCATTGCGCTGGGTTGGAGCATGCAGACCCTCAATACGTTGCTGTTCTCTCCGTCACGCGACCTAGCGACCGATCAGGTTCGCCAAAAGTTACAAGAGAGTCAACAAAAACTACTGACTTACGCTGCGTCAGATACCAACACCATCCACTTCCTGCGGACAGCATTCGACATGGGCGTTACTGCTTGGCGTTTGTGGTCTACAGGCTACGGGTTTGGCTTGGCGTCAAGGATGCGCAGGCTTCAGAGCTCGACCACCGATGAAACCAAAGCCATGGCTGCTTTCATTACACACAGCAAGCGGTTGACTGCGGAGATGCTTCGTCGACATGGCATCCCCACACCACAACACCAATCGGTGAAGGATGCACAAGAGGCGTTGGCAGCCGCGGCGAAGATGGGCTATCCCGTGGTGATCAAGCCAGATGACCAAGAGCAGGGGCGAGGTGTGTCGGCGGGGCTCACAAACCCTTCAGCTGTGGAGGCTGCGTTTATGCAAGCCTGTGCATTGTCAAAAACGGTTCTTGTTGAGAAACACCATGAGGGTCAAGACTATCGTTTGACGGTTTTTAGAAATCAGGTGATCAAGGTCATACAACGTCGTCCAGCTGCGGTGGTGGGCGATGGTGTGCACAACATCCAAGAGCTGGTCAACCTATTGCATCAAACACCGCGCTATCAGCGCTTGTTGCGCAGTGGACGCCGTCTGCTGGGGATTGATGCCGAGACCCTCGATTTGCTGCGCGAGCGTTCGTACACCAGCCTCAGTATTCCCCCTGCAGGAGAGGAGGTGGTATTGCGTCGAAAAAGTAATATCTCTGCGGGTGGAAATCAGACACTGGTGCCCCTTGACCAGATTCACCCAGACAACTTGGATTTGGCGATTCGAGCCTGTCAGGCCATTCAGTTGGATCTGTGTGGTGTCGATTTGATCGCACCTGATATCTCGCAATCTTGGCTTGACACAGGGGCTGTCATCATTGAACTCAATGCCAAACCTCAGATTGGCATTGATCTAGAACCAGAGGCTTACGCGCGCATTCTCACCAGCCTAGGGGAGGGGCAATGGACCATTCCTGTGCAACTTGTTGTTTGCCAATCGAGCGCGGCTGTACCATCGCCTGCCGAGTTGATCGCTCTGTGTGGTGCCGCTGACGGCATTGCATCGCCAGACGGCGTTTGGGTTGAGAACCGTTTGATTCTGAAGCAACCCGGCAGCGGTTTCGAAGCAAGCCGAACCTTGATGTTCCAGTCTTCTGTCCACGTCGCCATTTGTTGTATGACGGTAGAAGAAGTCCTCAACGCTGGGTTACCCATCCCGCATTTTGACCGTATCGTGCTGTTTAACAGCACGGCTGAGCGCGCTAATGAACCAGAGCAATGGCATCTAGTGCGCCAAATGGTGAACAAACACACTCCAAACCTAGTGTCCCAACTTTGATGAAATCCCAACCTGATATGCATTCTGCTTCACGCCAACGTGTACTGGCACTGGCCGTGGATGCGCCCAACCATGCGCTTTTGCAAAAGTGGATGGACGAGGGCGCGCTGCCCAACTTGGCCCGCTTACGGGAGGCTAGCCAGTGTTTTCTTTTGCAGTCCCAAAAAAGCTTCAGCAATGAGCATTGCTGGATACCTATATTGACGGGCCGTCGTCGCGATACATGGAGCAATTGTTTGGACTATTGGGATGGCAAGACTTACCAGTTCAAAGAGGCCTCTATCTACGATTGGGTTCAGTCCCCTTTGTTTTATGCTTTAGGTGAGCGTCGTCATGTGGTGGCTTTTGATCTTGCCGCACCTGTTGTGAAAAATGTTCGGGGTATTCAGGTGAGCGGGTTTGCGTCTGAGCTCAACGAGAGTTTTCCGCAATCGTCGCCGCCAGATCTGATGGAGCAACTCGTACAACGTTTTGGCCCAGACCCCAAGCTCAGTCAGCGCCACCGCATCATCAATGCCGTTTCGCAGCGTGAGGGGCTCTCATGGATTGTGCCGAGCTGCTATCGACCCGATCAGATGCAGCAACTGACCCAAAATTTGGTGGCATCGGTTGAACGTCGGACGGCGGCGTGTTTGGACTTGCTTGCGTCAGAACCTTGGGACCTTTTCATCGCCGCTTATACAGAAATTCACAGCGCTGGGCACAGCCTCTGGCACTTGAGCCAGTCGCACCCGCTGTCGGTTCTCAAAGGAGAGCAGCCTGACCCTGTCTTGACTGTTTTTCAAGCGGTTGATGCTTCTGTCGGGCGTCTTGCGGCCGCAGCAGGGCGGGATGTCTCCATCGTGTTTTTCACGCTTGATGCGACGGTGGTGGACTCGTTAGAAAACGCTCGAGCCGTTTTTCTGCCAGAGTTTCTTTACCGTTGGAACTTTCCTGGTCAGTCCGCGTTGGCGATGGGGGATGCGCACGCGCCACCTGAAGCGCCGCGACTGGATTACCCAAACCATTGGAAGCATGAAATTTGGGCTTTGCGAACGGCACATGGCGAGCAAGTCTTGGAGTCACCCACCCAGCAAGAGGAACGCGGTGATCCGCTGAGTTGGTGTCCCGGCAATTGGTATGCTCCGAATTGGCCGCACATGCGTGCTTTCGCAATACCCAGTGTCGCGGATGGGAGTGTTCGCCTGAATGTGTGCGGCCGTGAAGCACAAGGCACGGTGAAGGTTGAAGACTTTTTGACTGTGTGCGACAAACTAGCTCGCGATATCGCAACCCTAGTGAACCCACGTACAGGCAAGGCCATCGTGCGTGAGGTGATCAGGGTGCGCGAGGATCCCTTTGACAACGATCCCACGAAATCGCCTGCTGACTTGATCGTGATCTGCCATGAAGATGGTCCCTTAGATGTGGTTGACTCGTCGCTGGTGGGCCGCATTGGCCCTATCCCGTTTTTTAGAACCAGTAGCCATCAAGCGCATGGGCAAAAAATCAACAACCTGATGTTTGTCCAACAACCCGCAAACCCGCACACTGGCTGGGCTGCTGACACGGCCAATCTGGAAGATATTCCAGCTACTCTATTGGCTTTGATAGGCGAAGAGATGCCCTCTCACATGGATGGACGCGCACTCGTGGCTTGTATCAATGCGTCGCAGTCCCCATGAAGACGCGCATCACGCTGCACCACTTTGCAAGCGATGCAAGCCTGACACAACGTGATGGTGTGAACTTGGCGCATTCGGAAATCAATGATTTGTTGTTATGCCCAGGCGCACATCACTTGCAAGTCGACTTTCACGACTTTGATCGTTTGCTGCGTGACGAACACTACGCGCGTCAAGTTCTTACAGGCGTTGATTGTGTCTTGAGCAACGTGGGGCCGCATGCACATTACTATCACTTGTTGCGTGAGCGCTTTGGGCTGAACTTTCGCATCGTTCGCGATATCAAGACAGCACTGTGGAGTTGCTACTTGCTTCAAGAAAGTCTTTGTGAGCCCTTTTTGCGCCCAGGGGATGCGTTGTTGGCAACCTCCAACTACTCCCGTCAGTTGACACGCCACCTGTTTCCGCACTTGCAAGATCACCCTATCGATTTGTTCGAGCCAGTGCTCTCTTTGCGTCCGTTTGCTCCGCCGCTGCCCCCCACACACGAGGGGCGCACCATCACGCTGGGGCACATTGGACGTTTGTCGACAGATAAAAATTTTCCCCAAATGGTGGATCTGTTGCTTGCGCTAGACCGTGAGGATCCTGGGCGTTACCGTTTAGTGGCTTGCGGCAGCGTGCATTCGCCAGAGTGTGACCCCACTCTCGTTGCCGCTCGGATCTACGAGCAAACGGGCAGGCATGACTTGTTCACTTACCTGCCGCCTGTGGCACACCATGAAGTGGTCGACCTATTGCGCAGCTTTCACTACTTCTTGTTTTTTTCAACCTCCAACTTAGAGGTGTTGGGACGTGTGCTGGTGGAGTGTGCTTATGCGGGCGTTCCCGTTTTGGCGGCCCAGCATGCGGCCTCACCAGAGTTGCTTGATGACTCGTCACTTCTGCCTGTAGCGTATGGAGTAGATCGTGCTTTCCATTCGCATTTCGATGCACCCTTGGGAAGGGTAGATATCCATGCGGCCAAGCAATTGATTTTGGAGCAGCACTGCCCGCTGCCACCGCCTCGACCGCAAATCAATAAGCCTGAGGTGCTCATGCAGGCACTTTACGAGGCCCCGGAAATTTTGAAATCTGGCAATGAACCCGCCTTACACGTCGGCCCGCGCAAATTTCTCCAACAGCTTCGCTGGGACGGACTGCCAGTGACAGCGTCTAAATCAAATGCAAGCACGACGCTTGAAACATTGCAGGACTGGTTCTGTGCACTCAATGGCAAGCAATCTTCGGATTTTCAAATTCGACTCAAGCAACTACAAGCCTTGTCTAGGTTTCCAGAGCGAACGCAGCGCTTTGCCCGCGTTGCCGCAATGACTCAGGGCGATTTCACCAACCTAGGTGGCATGGACATGGAGTTGTGCAATGTGGCCCATTTCCATCCTCGTTTCTGGCTCAGCACAGAACCATAATTCCATTCATATGCAAAGTAGCCGTCACTTGCCCGCACCCTGGTGGTGGCTGGTTGCAGAAATCACCGAACCCGACCAGCCCGCATTAATTAGCCCCGAGGGAGAAACCATCTCTCGCGCTGCCATGTCGTCAGCGGTACGTGCGACTGCCATGTTTCTTCGTGGTCGAGGCGTCAATGACGAAGACAGGTTGGCAATCGTGTTTGCACCGGGCCCTCATCAGGCCGTTGCACTTTTGGCGGGGCTCGGGGTGGCCACGATTACACCAATCCAGACGACTAATCCAGTTAAAGCGTTAAAGGAAGATCTACGTCGCCTGCGCGTCACAAAGATAATCACCAACAACAGATCCTCGGCGGCGGTGATGCAAGCTGCCGATGAGATGGGGCTTCCAGTTTTCAATCTCGAACCATTCTCGCTGCCGCCAGCCCCTTTGAATTGGCAATTGCCGCTCCCAGCACAAGGGCAGCTTGCGTTGTTGATGCAATCCTCTGGCACCACGTCAGATCCAAAAATCGTGCCGCTCACGCATGCCAATCTTCTCGCAGGTGCTCGTGCTGTGACCGAATGGCTCGCACTCGACACTTCGGATCGGACACTGGCGGTGACGCCAATGTCCCACATCCATGGTTTCGTCACCACGCTTCTGGCTCCATTGATTTCGGGCGGTAGTGTGATATGTTGCTCAGACCGCGCTGCAGATCAACTACTCGTTCAGTTCAAAACATGTCGCCCGACATGGCTATCAGCCTCTCCCACGTTGTTACTGGCTTTGGCTGATGCTTTCAAACGTTCAGGTGAACCGCATCCTGTGCATAGTCTGCGCTTCATTCGCTCGGTGACCATGACCTTGACATCAACTGCACGCTCCCAAATCGAAACGGTGTTTCAGGTTCCAGTGCTCGAGGTGTATGGGATGACGGAGGCCGCTTCTCAGGTTTGCAGCACTCGGTTAACAGAGCACGGCGTGACCTATCGCTCCGGCACCGTGGGTTCGGCGGCAGGGCCTGAGGTCACGATCCTTACCCCAACAGGTGAGCATTGCTTATCTGGTGTTGAGGGAGAGGTGGCAATCCGTGGCGAATGCGTCACCCATGGCTATGAGAGTGCTGTGCACAGTGGCTGGGTCCTAGACGCCAAGGGTGAGTCATGGTTCTTAACAGGTGACCTAGGCTACCTCGATGATCGTGCCTATCTGACGTTGACTGGCCGACTGAAAGAGATGGTCAACCGCGGTGGAATGAAGATAAGTCCTAGCCGCGTGGATGAAGCACTGAGTCATCATCCAGCAGTCGCGGAGGCGCTTGCTTTCCCATGGCCTCATCCTACGCTGGGTGATGACTTGCTGGCTGCAGTGGTGCTCCGCATAGGTGCGACGGCCGATGAGCAGCAACTCCGAGAATATCTGATCAAGATGTTACCTAGTCACGAGGTTCCTTCACGAGTCTTCATTGTGCAGGCATTGCCCCGAGGGAGCACGGGTAAGTTGCAAAGACTAGGGCTTGCCCAATGGTTTGCAGATCAGTGTCTTGAGAAAAGTTCCCCGACTCAGGGAGATTTAGAACAATTGGTGGCGTCGACCTTTGCCGAGGTACTTGGACTTGGTGATGTCAGCCGTGATGCAAATTTTTTTATGCTGGGAGGCGATTCTCTTTCGAGCCTAGGTGTCATCCTACGACTCGAACAAAGACTCAAACTAGAGCTCAGTCCCACACTTATCTTTTCTTGTCCAAGCGTCCTCAGTCTTACAAAACGACTGGCGCAATTACGCTCGGGTTTAGGTAACGGGTCATCGGAGAGAGGAAGAACCATACCGCCAGCGGTTGCATTGCAACCCCTGAGCGTAGATGGTTGCGAGGCATTCCATGCTTCATTTGGTCAAGCAAGGCTGTGGTTTTTACATCAGTCAGGCAACACGCCGAGTGCCTATCACCTCATCGCTGCTTGGCGACTGTGTGGCGCTCTCAACCTAAAGGCGCTGGATCAGGCGTTGATTTCCCTGATAGAACGACATCCTACGCTACGAACCTCCTTTCGTTTGCAAGATGACACCTTGCTACAAATCATTCATTCACAACACAGCTTCCAACTTCAAACGGAATTGTTGGGTGATCGTGATCTCGACCTAGTCATCGAAGATTGGCTCACGCAAGAAGAAACAACCCCCTTCGACCTATCGTCTGGTTTGCTGATCAGGGGAAGATTGCTTGCACTGCGACCTGACGAGCATCTTCTGATGCTTAATCATCACCACATTGCCTCTGATGGTTGGTCACGCAACGTGTTAGCAGAAGACTTTGTGGCCTTCTATAACGCCTTTTGTAAGGGGCTTCCATCAAAACTCCGCCCGCTTGCATTGCATTATCAAGACTACGCCTTTTGGCAGCGCGAGTGCCTCCAAGGCCGTCGACTTGAGGACCTTCTCTCTTACTGGCGCCGACAGCTTGATGGGCTTGAGACACTTGCACTTCAAACCGACGGACGGCAGGGTGCCGCCGAACGAAACAAAGGTGCGAGCGTAAGTTTTGAGATTGCACCCGCACAACTCAATCGCTTCGAAGCGATCTGTAGAACTGAGGGAGCGACGTTGCACATGGGCTTTCTTGCCGTGATTGCACTTCTTCTGCATCGGTTTTATGAGCAGGACGATTTTGCGATTGGTGTTCCCTACTGGGGACGCAATGACGCCAATCTAGAGCCCTTGGTTGGGTTCTTCGTTAACACGCTTCCTATTCGTGTGCGTTTCAATGAGCAACTTAGCTTTCGCCAACTTCTCATGCAGGTTCGTGATACATCGGTTGACGCTTATAGCCATCATGAGCTCCCTTTTGAAAAGATGGTCAAGGCGCTCAATATCGAACGGGATGTTCGTCGCAATCCGCTGTTTCAGGTCATGCTGCAATTCATGTCGATGCCAGTGACGTCGTTAGACAGTATGACGGGGTTGCTGGAAGTCGAGCGAGTTAACCTTCGTCCAGTGGACGCCCGTTTTGATCTTGAGTTTTTTCTTCGCCGCATGAGTGATGGGGGGATTCAGGGGGAACTCATCTACGATAGTAGTCATTTTCAGATGGCTGATATTCATCAGCTTGTCAAACGATTTCATACTCTTTTCGAGACTCTGGTTCATGAGCCAAATACATCGACTGCCTTCGTCAATGTCTTGCCTTTGCAGGAACGTGAGCAGATTGAAACTTGGCAAGTTGGTCGTGTTTTGCCACGACTAGGGCTGACAGTTGATGAACTGTTCTCGCAGCAAGCTCAGCGAACCCCTAAGGCAATCGCTATTGTTTTCGAAAACAGGCAAATAACCTACGCTGAACTGGATTTGCAGGCAGACCGATTAGCGTACATCCTAGCAAGTGGTGGCGTGGCACCGAATGCGATTGTGGCGATCAGGTTGGATTGCTCCATCGAACGGTTGGTCTCGATTCTTGCGGTCCTCAAGGCGGGTTGTGCTTATCTTCCTATCGACGCATCTTGGCCTGAGCAACGTCAACAAGACGTGTTGGTCGCATCCGGGGTGGGTGTGATCATCACCGACACGGACGTACCTTTGGGCGATATGCAAATGCAGCTGCAACGCTTCAAGCCGAGTGCTGTGAGCAGTCCAGACTATGAGAACCCTCGAACCCCCATGCGTGGTGTATCTAACTCGGCGTTTTTAGCGTATGTGCTTTACACATCTGGCTCAACTGGTGAGCCCAAAGGGGTGGCGATGTCACACGATGCGCTCACCAATTTACTCAGATGGCAGGCTAATTCTTCGGACGGTCGATCACGCACGTTGCAGTTTGCAAACATAGGCTTTGATGTCTCATTTCAAGAAATCTTTTCGACCTGGATTTCTGGCGGAACGCTTTTCCTCATCGCAGAGCCGATCAAGCGTGATCCATCTGCCATGCTGGCTCTGCTGCGAAACTATGGCATTGAGCGCTTATTTTTACCCGTGGTAATGCTCGAGTTTATAGCGCAAGCTGCAGCCTCGACAGAGCAATACCCTTTGACGCTCAAGGAGGTCATTGTTGCAGGTGAAGCGTTGAGGATCACTCCATCCATTCGAACGTTTTTCAAACGCTTGCCAAGATGTCGGTTGTGGAACCACTACGGGCCAACCGAAACGCATGTTGTGACAGCCCATTTGCTCTCTGACGAGCCAACTTCATGGCCCGATCTGCCGCCCATCGGCCAGCCTATCGCCAATACCAAGGTCTATGTTCTAGACCGCTACAAGCAATTGACACCAATAGGCTTAGCGGGTGACATCTGGATCGGTGGCGCCGCGCTTGCACATGGATATTTGCGAAATGAGACACTGACAAATGAGCGGTTTGTTGCTGATCCATTCGACACAAGCCATATCACTAAACTCTATCGCACCGGAGATCGTGGGCGATGGCGTCCGGATGGACAACTCGAATTTCTGGGGCGTACAGATCAGCAGGTGAAAATTCGTGGTCATCGTGTAGAACTTGGTGAGATTGAAGCCGTACTCAGTCAGCATCCGGATCTGCGCGTTGCTGCCGTCGTGGTGTGCGAGGGCAAAAATTCGCTCCGTTACATGGTGGGGTTTGTGGCGAGTCGTTTTGGGAGTGACGTAGCGCCAAGTTCATTGCGTGCTTGGTTGCAGGCGCGCTTGCCAGAGCCATTGATACCTTCAAAGCTCGTCATATTGCATGAGTTGCCTTTCAATCCGAACGGTAAGGTGGATCGAAAACTACTCGAACAAATGGCGATGACAACAGATGTCATTGACGCCCCGTCTTTGAATCACACGGGCGTAAATAAGAATGGCAATAAAACGCAAAGGCTATTGGAGATCGAGCTAGTCAGAATTTGGCAGCAGCTCTTCAACAGAAATGACATTGACTCATCTGCAGATTTTTTTGAGCTGGGCGGTGACTCCTTATCCGCAGTACAAATGGTGCTCGAATTGGAGCGAATTTTGGGCCACAGCATTCCTCTTTCAATGCTGTTCAGTGCCCCCACCATTACCTTGCTAGCGCAGTCCATTGTTTCGGGGGCGTGGACCCCTGAGTGGACCTCCTCACTCGTCGCATTACAGCCTAACGGCTCACGCCGTCCTCTTTTCTTTGTGCACGGGGTGGGCGGTCAGGTTTTCCGTTTTTCTCGATTTGCCAGAGCACTATCTCCAGACCAACCCGTCTATGGCTTGCGCTACAAAGATGGCATAAGCCCAGGTGCGCAACTTAAGTCAGTCGAGGAGTCAGCCACGCAATATGCAGATGAGATTTGCGCGCTTCAGCCACAGGGCCCCTACGTACTTTGCGGTTTTTCACTGGGGGGATGGTATGCGTACGCGGTTGCGACAGAGTTGCTTCGACGCGGCGCCAAAGTAAAACTCATTCTTTTTGACACATACCCCTATTGCCGTAGCCCCTGGCCTGCAGCTGGAGCCCAATATCTGACAAATGCACTAAGGCATCTGAGAGATTTTTGTGATGATTTATCTAAAATATCGCGAACGGGTTCACCTATGCGCATTATTAAGAATAAGCTTGCTCAGTTTGGTGTGCATCGAGATTCTGCTGTTTTAGAAGTTTCGACGGATCAATTCATTGAGGCTGTTGGCCGATATGTACCAAAAAGTATTCATATTGAGCTAAATCTTTTTCAAGCCACATCATCATACTTAAGCGTGCCCTTGAAAATATCGCAAGCAACGTTTTGGCGACTCTTGGTTAATGGGCCGATCAATCTGCATCAGCTGTCTTGCAGCCATGGTGGAATATTTTTACCAGATAATATTCCCAAGCTAGCCATAATGGTCGATGAACTGTTATCTCATACGGCTATTGAGAATAGGTCGAATTAATAAAAGGCATTTCGCATGAATCCAGCCCGCATCGCAGTTATTACCCCATATCACAAAGAACCGATTGAGATGTTGCGTGAGTGCCATGAAAGCGTGCTCGCACAAGGTGTAGATGCGCATCACTATTTTATTGCAGATGGGCATCCTCAATCCGACATGATGGTGAATGACAAAGTCAGCCATGTCATGCTTCCGAATGAACACGCAGATTACGGCAATACGCCACGCGGCATTGGTGGAATATTGGCAGTAAACGCAGACTTTGACTACATCACATATCTAGATGCTGACAATTGGTACCATCCAAATCATTTAACTTCCTTGATTGATTTGCATAAGAAAACAGGCGCTGATATCTGCTGTTCATTTCGCACTTTTCATCAATCTGATCGCTCAGCAATTCTGGTGGATGACCCACAAGAACAAGCGCTTAGACACGTAGATACAAATTGCTATTTTCTTTCCAAGTCAGCATTTGAAGTGGCGAGTTTATGGACGAGGATTCCCAAACAACTTGCTCCTGTGGGCGACAGAGTTTTTAAAGAGTATTTAAAACAAAAAAGATATAGACTTTCTTTTTCCAAGCAAAAAACGGTTGCTTATAGAACTTTGTGGCGTGACCACTATGTTGCAGCGGGTCTAAAACCGCCATTGAATTCTAAAAATCTAGATACGAGTTTTATTGGGTGGCTGAAAACTGCACAAGGTGTGAAAGAGTGCGTCGAGAAACTTGGGTTTTACCCGGTTTAATTTTTGTTGGCTGAATTTTGCAAAATCATTCGATTCAATCTAACAAATGAAAGTAATAATTCACATTGAATCTGTTCTTGCCATGAGAATTGCTTTTGAAATTGAGCCAAACCTTTACGTGCCTCTTTAGGGGCGTAACCTCTGGTTTCAGGATGATGAACCTCTACCGATCCATCAATCACAACCATGGCGCCCATCGCATGCCCTGCGGCACAAAATAAAAGATCAATTCCCCATCCATAAGGGTTTTGCGTTAGATTTATTTGGCGGATTCTATGAATGATATCTTGCGACAATGAGAAAACGATGCCGTCTGTCAATGCAACCATGTTCAAATTTTTATTATGTATATCGCATATTTTGCTAAATTTTAGAGGGTAAGCTGTTCCGTCGATTTTTGGAGCCCAAACCCCCATATTGCGATATACCGTATTTACTTCGAAGCAACGTTTGACCAGTTGTGCCCAGTCATTGCAAACGCAATCTGCATGAATGATCAATATTGAGCTATTGCCACATTCATCAATACATGCTTTGAATTTATCTTCCCAAAATAAGTGATTAGGTCTTTTAATGAGTTTGCAATCAGTATCAAGTGTGAAGCTTGGATCTGGATCAGAATAAACTATTGTGACGAATGGCGCTACTGATGTAATTGCCTTAGAAATTTTGATTGCATTGTCATGCATACCTTTCCAAGAAATTATAAATACAGAAAAGCTTATCTTATTTTCTATCAAGGGTTCAATTCAACTTTATGCTGTTGCCGTGGAAGGCATTCCTAATTTGAAACCATTTGCCGATATGCAAAAACATGTGATGTCATCATATGGCAAACTATGAAATGTGGTTTGCTTATTCTTGTGCCAAGCGCCGCACTCTACGTCTGCCGTATCCCCCCACTTGCCAGAGTTCCATAATGAAAAGTGTGCATAAATTAATTTTTTATCCATCACATCGTTGCTAAGTTCACCTTTGTTCCAAACCCATTGGGTTGGACGGGTTAAATTTCCATTAGGCAATAGATAATTGCGATTGAATGTCGTGAACTGTTCTTTGAAAAGAATTTTTAAATTTTTAGCATCCAATGTTTTGATGAACGAATATTGAGGTGCGAATTTCATTTCCATTCTATTAACTGCGGGCATTAATAAATTGCTCATGACTATTTCGTCGAAATGAAGGTGATTCTTTATGCTAAATGCTTTTCGCCATGCGGGAACACGGCTGAATAAAGTTAAGGTCTCTTTCATCGTGCGGTACACCGCGAAGTGTCCAGCCATGAGGTAGGTGTGAGACGAAATCACATCGTTTTCAGCCATGAGCGAATCGTATTGTTCAAGAACATTGCCATAGACCAAATCTAAATCGCTGTAACCAAAAAATTGGTAATTTCTGACGATATCTAGGTGGAGGTAACCTAAGGCCGGTTTGAGGTCACATAATTTATAAGGCTCATCCCATTGGGGATTTATTTCAAGCTTTTTTGCAATGAAGCTTTTGTATTCGGGGAAGGCTTTTTGTAGATGAATCACATTGGTTGGCTTGTGATCAATGGGGAAATCAGTGACCAATAAAAAGTCTATGTCTGGATTCTTGGCGCATGAGGCCATATAAAAATCAAACCACTTGGGACGACTCCCGAAATATGGAACGATGATGATCAGTTTTTTCATGCAATCACAATTCAATCATGCTGCGATTAAGAATAGAGGATTGCAGTGTACCGCTAGCCGTTGTCTAGCCGTTCGCAGCTGTTGACTCCGCATGTAAAAACCCCACCCCCTTGTGAGGGGTGGGGTTTGAGAAGTTTTCACTTCAAGCCCTTTTTGGGGCCTGTCATTGCATTCAATCGTTAGGCGATGGTCAGGATGTCAGTCGTTGCGTTATAAGTTGCACCAGATAAATCAACCGTACCAGTGAGTTTGACAACAATATCAGCAACACCACCAGCACCAGTAGCAGTGGTATCAACTCCAGTAGAGCCATCAGCGTTTTCAACAATGTAAGTATTGCCACCGTACTGGAACCAAGTGATTTGACCTATTGTTGTGTTGCTTGATGCGGCAGCTAATGCCAAATCAAGGTTAGTGACGGTGGCGTCTAAAGCTGTTTTTGTACCTGAAAACGCAGTACCTGCGCTCGCGAATGCAATGGTGTCACCCGCGGCGAGGTCTGTGATCTTGGCGTAAATTGCAGTAGCTTCAGTTGCACCAGTCGCGACAGCCAAACTCACATCAAATTTGTCGTTGCCTGCACCACCGGTAAAGGTGCCGCCTGCAGCAGCTGAGGTGATGGTGTCATCACCGGCGCCTGCATCAACGGTCACTTTTTGACCTACCGCCAAAGTGATCACATCTTTGCCAGCACCGCCTTTGACAGTCAAACCAGCGTAAGCAATGTTGGTCACGTTAGCTGTGTTGATGGTCAATGCACCCGTGGCAGCGGAGCCATCAATCGATTTCACACCGTTCACTGCGTCAGTAGAGCCTGTATTAGCAGTGCCATTCGTACCCGAGAAGGCCAAACTGAGCGCTTTGTCGCCTGTGATGGTCACCGTTTGCAGAGTGCTGTCGGTCACAGTCAAGCTGTTGGACACATAGCCTGTACCACCAGAAACGATGTTCAAGGACTCCACACCATTCGTCACAACAGTACCAGCGCTAATCGGGGTAGGCGCGGCTGCCGTTGCAGTTGAAGCTGCGGCGTCTGCAAAGGTGGTGGTGAAGCTGTCAGCCGTGCCAGTTGACGCACCTTTCACACCGATCGTGCTGCTGCCTGAGTTTGAGCCAGTCACTGTCAAGCCAACGCCTGCGGCGACGTTGCTGACTGTCGCGCCCCCAGTGCCGCCTTGCAAGGTCAGACCTTTGATGGTTGAACCTGTCATCAGCTCAACGTCAAGTGTGGTCGATGTCAAGGCAGAAAGGTCGATATTTTCGAAGTTCTTGAACTGAGCTGCGTTCGAGGCATTGATCAGCGCTGCGGCCAACGAATCGGTACCGTCGCCACCATCCACCACGGTCGTGGCAGTGGAGGTTGACGCAGTGACTGAGCCTGTTGAAACCAACAGGCTATCGTCACCCGCGCCTAAGCTGATGGTCGAACCTGCAGCAACCGCAGAACCCAATGTCACTTTATCGTTGCCAGCCCCCGTGTCCACCGTGGCTTTGGCTGTGGCAGACAAAGTCAGGCTGTCTTTGCCTGCGCCTGTGCTGGCGTTCACGGTAGCAGCGTCCAACACACCCAGGGTCAAACCGCCCGTCGCAGCAGAACCGTCAATTTTTGTCGCTGTGGTGATTGCGGATGACAATGCCAGATCGGCCGTACCGGTGATGTTCAGAGTCGTCGCAGCGGTGCCAGAAACAGCCACATTGCTCTTTGTGCCCGTGGCGTTCAGCGTGATGGTCTTGGCTGCAGAACCTGCGGCCACAGAAACTGTAACTCCAGTGCCTGACGAGTCGTAACCAGAACCGTCAACATTCACGGTCAACGCTGTTGATGTGGCGTTGGTCACAGTCGTTGCCAATTCGACTTTTTGGTTTTGCACGGTTAAGGTATCTACGGCTGCGCCAGCAATTTCGAAAGTCAAGCCACTTCCACCTGTAACGCCATCAATAGTTACCGATTTCAGTGTCGTACCTGTACCCGAAGCAGTGTTGGTTACGTCTGCGCTGGTGCCTGTAGTACCTGCAGTACCGCCCTTAACAGTTACAGAGGTCAGCGCATCACCCGCAACCTTCACCAAACCCGTGCCCGCGGTTACTGAGACGGCTTTACCACCGGTGACGCCAGCCTTCGCTGTGCTAGCGACAGTCAAGTTAACGTTGGTTGTGTCAGAAGCCAACACCAAAGAGTCAACTGAACCCGCAGCCTTCAATGTGGCTGAAGTTAAACCGGTGTAACCCTTGAGGCTGAGACCTGTATTGGCCGTCACATCGAAAGAGCCGTTGGTGGTCACTTCGATGTTTTCAACGTTCTTGATGGTGGCACCGTTGAAAGAGAAATTGCCTGTCGAGCCAGTTACTGCATCCGCAACTTTCAATGTGTCCGTGCCAGCGCCGCCATCGATCACGTCCAAGCCACCCAAAACCAGAGCAGTTGCGCCGCTTGCATCTGAACCGCTGATCGTGTCATCACCGGCAGATCCAGTGATATTGTCAATGCTGCTGCTCAGTGTGAAGACCTCTGAGACAACACCTGCACCAGCCGTTAAGGTGACGTTGTTAGCCCCTGTGTAAGACGCTGCACCCGCCACTTTCGCCTTCCAAGCGGCGGCGGCGGCGCCATACACGGCGTCGGTGTCAGGGATGGTGGCAATCAGGTTCAAGGCGCTTTGAACGGCTTCGCCACGGGCCGAGGCAGGAGCCGCATTGAGTGTGGCGACCAAGTAGGCCTTGGCGTCGGTGGCTACCACGCCGGTCAAGCCGAGGTTGGCGACCATCAGGTCTGCCACTTCCGTGGTGGTCAAGCTGCCAAAGCTCAGGGCAAAGTAGCTGTTGAGGGCTTTGCTCAGGCCGCCGATTTGGGTGATGTCAGCTTGCACTTGGGCCATGGTGTTGGTGCCGACTTGCACGCCGTACAAGGCCATGGCGAATTGCTGGACCTGTGAGGCATTGGTGGGGAGAAATGTTGCCATTTGGTTTTTTCCTTAAAAAAAGGGGGTTGTAAAAAAGTTTCTTTTGCAAAGAAAACCGAGAGAAACACCCTTTGGGGGGCATCGCACTCGACACAAAGCCCTTGCTAAAAGACCTTCAATCGAATACGGGTATCCGAATGTGTTGTTTTTATGCACTCACCATACTTTCAGTAACCCTGAAATAAATATTTAAAATAATCGTTACAAATCAACTACTTAATAGGTTTTCTCGTATTTATTAAATCAATATATTGAGTTAATACACGATTGCGTGTGTCAATATTCATGACTTGCTTCGTGTAGGTATTTGTAGGACTAATTTTTAAATATGTGAAACCAATTTAGCTATATATTAAATGCATGCTAACTAAAGGTAATTCTGTTTAAACTACAAATGTCATCGCTTTTATTAATAAACATGAGACTTCGCTCACTAATGAACCAAGAACATGTTGACGATTTCTTAAACGCTCCCGTTACCTCTCGCAAGTCCGTTTCCATCAAAAACATCCCCGGCCTCAAGCTCGTCAAAAACCGCCTCGGCCCCGCTCACTGGATCCTCCAGTACCTCTGCCCCGATACCCAGATGAAGCAACTCATCCGCTTGGGCGATACCGACTCTTGTGACCTAGACCGCGCCCAGCTTCTGGCGCGCAAGTTCGTCTCTAAGCTCTACGCGCCCGAGGCCGCTGAGATGGCCATGCCTTCCCTAGCCGCCCAGGCGCTCACCTTTGAGCGCTACGCCCTGGACATCTATTTGCCCAGCGTCAAGGCGCGCAAGAAGTCTTTGGGCACCGATGTCTCATTGCTTAAAAACCATTTGCTGCCCACTTTTGGTGCACGCCGCATGGCCGAGATCAAGCCCTTGGATGTGCAGTCGTTTGTGAACAGCTTGAGTGCCAAGGGCATGGCCCCAGCCTCACGCAACCGCATCTTGATGTTGTTCAAGTTCATGTTCAACAGTGCCATCAAGTGGGAGGTGAAGGGGGTGACGACCAACCCGTGCAAGGGCATTTCGGATTTGCAAGAGAACAACAAGATGGAGCGCTTCTTGAGCAGCGATGAGGCGCAGCGTTTGCGTGCGGCCATTGCGGAGTCGGCCAACTTGATGTTGGGGCCGATTGTTCAGTTGATGATGCTCACGGGGTGTCGTCGTGGGGAGGCGTTGAATGCCAAGAAGACGGATTTCGATTTGGAGCGGGGCAGTTGGTTGTTGCCCAACCCCAAGGGGGGTAAGGCGCGGCATATTCCGATGAATGAGCGGGCGATAGAGACGGTGAGGGCTGCGTTGTTGTTGGGGCAGAGTCTGAACCGGGATTTTGAGCAAACCGAGTATGTGTTTGCCAACCCGAGGACGGGGTTGCCGTTTGAGCAGATTTATTTCAGCTGGAATGCGGCGAGGAAGAAGGCGGGGTTGGAGGATTTACGCATGCATGATTTGCGGCACAGCTTTGCGAGTGCGATGGTGAACTCGGGGATGACGCTGTATGACGTGAAGGAGATCTTGGGGCATGCCAACATCAAGACGACGCAGCGGTATGCGCACTTGTCTAACCATCGGTTGAGGAAGGCGGCTGAGTCGGTTTCGGACTTTTATGGCGATCAGGGGTGGCAATGCCACTGAGTGGTCACAAAATCAGCCAAGTCGCATCCAGTGTGCGCACGCCTGTCAGTGCCAATTCAAAGTCGGCCACGCCATCGCCGTTGGTGTCGCCTTGCAGCATGCTTGAGTTGAAGCGCAACTCGCCCGCGACGCGGTGAAATTTGGCCGCAGCAATGTAGCTGAAGGCTTGATCGCCTATGGTGATCGCGTTCGCATCGATGCCTGATATATCTAAGCGATCCCCCTGCTTGCCATTGAAGTCTTTGATTGTGTCGCGTAGTTTTGTGCCTGCGAGTGAGTCGCCCGTCGAGAAAATAAATTTGTCAGACCCAGCCCCGCCCGTCAAAACATCAGTTCCCGCCCCGCCTGTAAGCTGATTGGCTTGTGCGTTGCCCACCAACACATCAGCGCCTGAGCCACCAATAGCGTTTTCAATCACGACACCATTGGCAATGGTGAAACCTCCTTTGATGCCTTTGTCCCATGACACCACACCGCCTGCCGTGGCCCCCGTGAGCGTGGCTGCTGTCAAATTGATGGTGCAGGCGCTGCTAGAGCCTGCGTTGGAGAGGGTGTCTTGCCCGCCCGCATCCCAAATGCATTGCCAATAAGTGCCAACGCCATTTTGGCTAGGCAGTAAGTAGGTGTCATTGCCCGTTGCTGTGGTCATGTTGGCACCATACAGTTTTTGAAGCGCGGCGATGTCCAAGGCCATGGGGGTGCCCTCCCAGCCGAAGTCGTAGCTTGACGGGCGCTCTCCCTGCCAACCTGAGTTGTAGCTCATGGTGGTGTAGATGCCTTGGTTCAAGTTGTATGTGCCGTAAGAGTTGAATGCGGCTTTGACGCCGGGGAACTTGGTGGCATCACTTTCGCCCCCCCCATCATGGGGGTGGGCCAAGCCTAAACCGTGACCGAGTTCATGGATGATCGTCACGAAGCCGTAACCGCCTTGCGCCAGAGCGTTCCAAGTACTGTCTTGCGTGTTGAAGTAACCATAGACTTGCGCTGTCGACTGATCGGGCACTTCGTGCAGACCTAGGTAACCGGACATGGTCGTGTTGTCGGCCAGCCACCAAACCATGTCCGCCGTTTCTTGCGAAGTGGCTTGTGCAAAGCTCAAGTTACATACCTTGGTGTAGCTGGCCAGCGCTTGTGTGAATTTACTCTTGTCGTTGTCTGACCATGCCAGCCCCGTGAAGCCACCATCGATGGAGCTGCGTACCGCGCTCACCGAGCTGGTGCCGAACCAATAGTGAATAGGGTCCGCAGGCGACACATTCATCCAACCACATCCCCATACCAGCGAATCGATGTAGGTGTTTCCGTAGCCCTTTCCAGGGATTTGTGTTGATTGGGTGGCCATAAACTTTCCTCAATGATTTGAGTGTTTATAACCTATGAATCCTTGTCTCTGAGACTTTTTGTACGTTGCATGCATGGATTAATTGTCTCCATTACCCATGTAAAAAAGCCCCCGCCTTGTGAGCGGGGGCTTTGTGGGAGAGCACCTTTAAAAAGATGACCAATTACTATCAGTTGATGATGACATATGCCATGTTCAACTCATAGTCTGACACGATGTCCGACACGGAATGGATACCCGCCATCTTGATCAAAATGTCACCATTTGACAAGCCGAGGCTTTCGTAATCAGGGTTGTTGTCCGCTTCATTGAAAATATCGAAGTTGTCCCAGAAGGTACTATCGGTATGGTCATAAGTGCGGTTTGCATCAATGTAAATGTACATTTCGTTGTTGTACAAGAACGCAGCAGCGTAATCGGTCAGCAAATCAGCTGTTTCAATACCAACAACGCTGTCATTACTGTCCGTGTAGGAGAGTAACAAGTCAGCCACTGCATCTACTGCGGCAAAGAACCTTTCACCATTGCCAGCGTCCCCTGCTGCAGCCTCTGCGGCATCGGTGAATTCAACGTCTGTTCGCAGAACAAATGAACCTTGCACGCCTGCAAGGTAATTTCCCCAGCCAAAATCATTATCGGTATTGTCTTCGCATCTCTTGCCGCAGCACTAGCTGGAAACAGATTCGCATTTCAGAACATCACCGTTAAGAATGGTCTGACCGCGCTTATCGGTGGAGTACTTTTGGGATGGTCTTCTATGATCGCACTCGGCTGCACAGTTGGAGTTTTACTCTCAGGCACCCAAGCTTTTGCTTT
>ERZ650301.57-NODE-57-length-23809-cov-14.134756_pt1 | contig 23809 bp, 22 predicted proteins | sample MGYA00376237_ERZ650301 | MGnify/ENA primary metagenome ERZ650301 (study PRJEB26733, sample SAMN07839255) | wastewater metagenome | biome: small river; feature: stream; material: water | place: USA: North Carolina | collected 2016-04-05 ...
TGACGCCGGCAACATTTAAGCGATCGAACTGCTTCGTAAAGGAGAGCACTGCAGCATCACCCTCAGCTTTCACTTGCGCCAGAATTTTTACTACCGCAGCATCAATCGCTGCATCATCGGCCATTGGCAAAGAAAGGCTGGAGAGCAGAGTTTCTCTAAACCCTGCGTCTTTGCTGTTAAGGCGTTTGACTTTGACGTCTACTGACATATCAATTTTCTTTACTTCAACAATTCAAAGAATGGCTGAAGCTGTGTGCGCTTACGTTTATAGGAAGCTTGGTTCACCACTAAGCGCGCACTGATGTCAGCAATTGGCTCAACCTCAACCAAGCCATTCGCACGCAAGGTATTCCCTGTAGATACCAAATCCACAATCGCATCCGCCAAGCCAACCAATGGGGCTAACTCCATCGAACCATACAAATGAATCGTATCGATGTGTACGCCTTTATTGGCAAAGTGTTCACGTGCGCAATTGACATACTTGGTTGCGACTTTTAGGCGAGAGCCCTGCTTTACAGCGGCAGCATAATCAAAACCCTCTTTAACGGCAACTGACATACGGCATTTAGCAATATTCAAATCAAATGGCACATATAGGCCATCGGTACCGTTTTCCATTAAGACATCCAAACCGGCAACTCCAAAATCAGCCCCACCAAACTGAACATAAGTCGGCACATCCGAAGCGCGCACAATAATGAGACGCACATCAGGATTGGAGGTCTCAATAATGAGTTTTCGTGATTTCTCGGGATCCTCGAGCGGACGAATACCGATCTTAGATAAGATCTCGGCGGTTTCTTCGAAGATGCGCCCCTTCGAGAGGGCTAAAGTTAACTTCATGGACTAATTATCCATCAGGCTTACTTGATTCGCTGAATGTTGGCACCCAAGAGGGTCAACTTTTGCTCCATGCGGTCGTATCCACGATCGAGGTGATAAATCCGATCTACCTGGGTTTCACCTTGGGCAGCTAAGCCGGCAATGACCAGGCTGGCGGAAGCGCGTAAATCGGTAGCCATCACGATAGCCCCAGAAAGCTTCTCCACACCCTGTGCAATCGCGGTATTGCCCTCAATCGCAATATCCGCGCCGAGGCGATTCATCTCCTGAACATGCATAAAGCGGTTCTCAAAAATGGTTTCGGTAATCGTGGCATTGCCCTCGGCAATTGCATTAACCGCCATCAGCTGGGCCTGCATATCTGTAGGGAATGCTGGGTATTCTGAAGTGCGGAAGCTGACGGCCTTGGGGCGGCCTTGCATGGAGGCTTTAATCCAATCTGGACCTACTTCCATTTGCAAACCTGCTTCTTTGAGTTTGACAATCACAGCATCCAATGTGTCTGGGCGGCAGTGCTTCACTAGCACCTCACCACCAGCAGCGGCAACTGCACATAAGAATGTGCCTGCCTCAATACGGTCAGCAATCACAGCATGCTCAGCACTATGGAGCTTTTCAACACCCTCAATCACTAAGCGATCTGTCCCGATCCCAGTAATCTTGGCACCCATTTTGACAAGCAGCTCGGCTAAGTCCCCCACTTCAGGCTCGCGCGCTGCATTCTCCAAAATCGTAGTGCCTGAGGCTAAAGTAGCGGCCATCAATAAATTCTCTGTACCAGTTACGGTGATCATGTCCGTCAAGATGGAGGCGCCTTGCAAACGGCCAGTAGCAGATTTGGTTTCTGCCTGAATGTAGCCACTCTTAATCTTGATCGTTGCACCCATGGCCTTTAAACCCTTAATGTGCTGATCAACTGGGCGTGCGCCAATCGCGCAACCGCCGGGCAGAGAAACCTTAGCGCTATGCATTCTTGCAAGCAATGGGCCTAGAACCAAAATAGAGGCACGCATGGTTTTGACCATCTCATAGGTTGCCTCAGAGCTCTTAATATTGGCCGCATTGAGCACCACATGATTCCGATCACTCGCATCCGGGAAAGTAACGGTGACGCCAATCTCCTGCAGCAGCTTAAGCATAGTCCGAACATCTTGCAGATCTGGAACATTACGTAAAGTAATCGGTTGATCCGTTAGCAAGCAGGCACACAAAATTGGTAGGGCTGCATTCTTAGCGCCAGCAATTGCTACTTCGCCTTTCAGCGGAGTACCGCCAACCATTCGTAATTTATCCATGAATCAATTCCAGTAAAAATCTAGTGTCGTGTTTTATGTCGGCGTATTTTGAGCAAACTCTTCGGGAGTAAATGCTTTTATTGATAAAGCATGAACTTCCGCCTTCATGCGATCGCCCATTGCGCCATATACCAATTGATGACGCTGAATCAAACGCTTACCCTCAAACTCTGGACTCACAATCGTCGCAAAAAAATGCTGTCCATCACCCTCAACTTTGACATGGGTGCAAGCGAGGCCTTGCTGAATATAGCCCTCAATTTGTTCTGGCGTTGGCAACATCACAATCTCCTGATTTCTAATTTCTTAACGATTCTCTAATACTCATTTTGAGGCAAATTCAATTGCGCTTAGTTTCTGAGTTTGTAACCTTTTTGTAGCAAACGCAAAGCGATAGCGGAGACTACAACAAAGAAGCAGGCCACAATTGCCAAGCTGTCCCATGGGGAAATATCCGACACTCCGAAGAAGCCATATCGAAAACCATCGATCATGTAGAAAAATGGATTGAAGTGAGATACCACCTGCCATGCCGCAGGCAATGAATGAATGGAATAAAACACGCCCGATAACATCGTGGCAGGCATGATGATGAAATTCTGGAAGGCTGCTAATTGATCGTATTTATCTGCCCAGATACCAGCAATTAAACCCATGCTTCCTAAAATTGCAGCGCCCAAAAGAGCGAATGCCATGATCCATAGAGGATATTCAAAGGAAGGCATTGCGAACCACGCAGTAATCAGCAATACGCCTGAACCTACGACGATGCCGCGAAATACTGCAGCCAATACATAGGCGGCATAGAACTCTAAGTGACTAAAGGGGGCCAGCAAGACAAAAACTAAATTGCCAGTGACCTTCGATTGAATAAGTGATGAAGAAGTATTTGCAAAAGCGTTTTGTAGCACACTCATCATCACTAGGCCCGGGATCAAGAAGGCTGTGTAATTTAAGCGCCCATATACTTCTTTACCCTCAAGTACATGGCCGAAAATCATTAAATACAACACCGCAGTAAGCACTGGTGCAGCAACCGTCTGAAACGCCACTTTATAAAAGCGCTTAATTTCTTTGCGGAGTAATGTTGGAAAGCCGCTGCCATAAGAGATTGGCAGTTTATTCAAAGTGGATTTCATCGAGCGCCCCCCGACATGATGTTGACAAACACATCCTCGAGATCTGTCTTGCCTTCGCCATCTTTTTTCACTGAACCATATTGACTCAATAAATTTGCGGTCGTATCTAAAGCAACAATCTTTCCTTGCTTGAGCATAGCGATGCGCTGACACAGTGCCTCAGCCTCTTCAAGGTAATGGGTTGTTAGGACGATCGTGTGACCATCTTGATTTAGGCGACTGATAAATTGCCATAGGGATTGGCGCAACTCCACATCAACACCAGCCGTAGGCTCATCCAAAATAATGACTGGGGGTCTATGAACTAAAGCCTGCGCTACCAATACTCGGCGCTTCATGCCGCCAGATAAGGAGCGCATATTGCTGTCAGCTTTATTAGTAAGATCTAGATTAGCCATGATCTCATCAATCCAAGCATCGTTCTGGCGAATACCAAAATAACCTGACTGAAATTGCAGAGTCTCTCTTACGGTAAAGAAAGGATCAAATACTAGCTCTTGCGGGACTACTCCCAGCATCCGCCGAGCATCACGAAACTGACTTTGCACATCAGCACCCATGATTGCAGCATGTCCTCTATCTGCCGTAACTAAGCCAGCCAAAATGGAGATAAGTGTTGTCTTACCAGCGCCGTTGGGGCCAAGTAGGCCAAAGAATTCACCCTGCTCAATTGACAAGGAGACATCATCTAACGCCTGTAGGGCGCCATAATTTTTGGATACATTTTTAATTGATATTGCGGCGTGCATGCTATGACAAACCTAGCAGCTCAGCAATACCATATACACCCGCTAATACGGTCAATTTTTCTGGCGCGTTTTGCACGGCAATCTGCTGGCCATCAGCTTGTAATTTTTTTTGCCATGCCAATAAAACCGTTAACACTGTGGAATCAAAATCTTTGAGATTGCTACAGTCAATCGATCTTAGGGCAGCTAAATTCAGCAAGCCATCTTTTTCTAACTGCACCGCATTATCTTGCGTCACTGAAATGGGCAATAAGAATGGCATTTACTATTTATCTTTGCTGAGTCTGTGTGATTTTTAGTTTGCTGGCTTTGCAGCAGCAAGCTGTTTGTTGCGGTCCTGCAAGAACTTCACTAAGCCCTCAACACCATTCTGGCTAATTTGGTTCGCAAACTGATTGCGGTAGGCCTCGACCAACCAGACGCCCATAATGTTCATGTCATAGACTTTCCAGCCATTGGCTGTTTTTTCTAGACGGTAGTCCAGCGGCACTGGGTCGCCACGACCAATCACTACGGTCTTTACAACCACTTCCTTATCGTCTGGAGCGGCGCGCAAAGGTTTAAATTGAATAGTTTGATCGCGCAATTGGCTTAAAGCACCTGAGTAAGTACGAATCAGTAAATTCTTAAACTCGCTAACTAATTGAGCCTGCTGTTCTGGTGTTGCTTTTTTCCAATTGGGGCCCATTGCCATTTCAGTAGTGCGACGCATGTCGGTATAGGGAACAATTTTCTTATCTACTAAATCCACTATTCGTGGAATATTCCCTTTTTGAATTTCGGGATCAGACTTCACGGAAGCCATGACATCAGAAACTACGGTCTTGATTAAGCCATCGGGCGTGGACTGATCAACTGCTTGAGCAAAAACACCGCCTGCAAACAAAAACAAGCTTGATAGCAATACTGCGCAGTATTTTTGAATGGTTTTATGGCTTTTCATGTGTCCTCAATTAATGCTGATCATTTGAGCTCATTTTAGCTCTTTAACAAAATCCAGACAGACTTCACTGCCTTTATTCGTAAGGATTCTCGTAAACCGGCATCAGGGGCTCTTTATCATCACGCCCTTCATTAATCTGATATTCACGTCGCTGAATATAGGCATCTCGCATAAAACTGTATTTATCGATTGCGGCCCCATCCAAGAGGTCACCTGCTTCGTAATACGTATTACGAGCATTCACCACCCGCAAGCCAGTAATACTATTTCGCAGACCAATATCTTTGACATAGCTAAATAGGTAGTCAGACTCTAGATCCGCCACCGTACCAAAGGTATCGCGCACACTACTTGGTCCAAAGAATGGCAAAACGACATAGGGTCCAGAAGGAATGCCCCACACACCAAAGGTTTGACCCCAATCTTCCTTATGCTTTGGCAGGCCACCGGGTGTGGCCATATCAATTAAGCCACCCAAACCAAACGTGGTGTTCACCACCACCCTCATTAGGTCACTAAAGGCATAGTCGGGCTTGCCCTGCAACAGATTCTGCAAAGCAGTGTAGATATCGCTGTAATTACTAAAGAAGTTATAAATACCGTCACGCACAAACTCGGGCAAGACAAAGCGATAACCCGCGACTACTGGCTTGAGCAAGTAGGCATCTAAGCCTTCATTAAATTCAAAAACAGAACGGTTGAACGGCTCCCAAGGATCATGTGGAGAGGGCTCTACTCCAGCAGGAATGGAGGCACAACCTACCATGCCAGCCACTAAGCCAAGCAGTACCAAACGTTTGAGTTTGACAAGCCATTGCATTACTTTTCAGCGCCCTTATCTTTACCACTATCAGCCGCCTTGTTATACAAGAACTGACTAATGAGATTTTCCAAAACCACTGCAGACTGGGTCTGAGTAATCTTATCTCCAGCAGCCAACATATCATCAGAACCACCAGCCTCAAGTCCAATGTATTGCTCGCCTAACAAACCAGAAGTCAAAATCTTTGCAGATGAATCTTTAGGGAACTTATAGGCATCTTCGATTGTCATAGTGACGGTTGCCTGATAAGTCTTGTCATCAAAAGATATATTTGCAATACGGCCAACAACTACGCCAGCGCTTTTGACTGGTGCACGTGGCTTTAATCCACCAATATTGTCAAAGCGCGCAGAAATTTTATAAGTAGGGGCAAAGGAAACGGCATTCATATTACCGACCTTCAATGCTAGGAACAAAGCAGCCAGCAAACCAATAGCTACAAAGATTCCGACCCAAACATCAATTGCACTTTTTCTCATAAGAGTCCCAGTTTATTCTTTCTAATTCGAGAACATCATCGCGGTGAGCAAGAAATCTAATGCCAACACCGATAAGGAGGAGATCACCACAGTACGGGTAGTTGCTTGTGATACGCCCTCAGGAGTAGGTTTTGCTTCATAGCCCTGATAGAGCGCTATGAAGGTCACCGCAACACCAAACACCAGACTTTTAATCAGGCCATTCCCAATATCAGAAAAGAGATCTACCCCGCCCTGCATCTGTGACCAAAAGGCCCCGGAATCTACGCCAATTAAGGGAACCCCAACAAAGTAGCCACCCATCACACCAACAGCCGTAAAAATCGTAGCCAAAATTGGCATCGCAATAATGCCGGCCCATAAGCGTGGAGCAATCACCCGACTCAATGGATCTACTGCCATCATTTCCATTGCGCTGAGCTGCTCACCGGCTTTCATCAAACCAATCTCTGCTGTAAGGGATGTGCCAGCGCGCCCCGCAAATAAGAGGGCAGTAATCACAGGGCCTAATTCACGGGTAAGCGATAGTGCAACCAATAAACCCAGAGCTTGTTCAGAGCCATAACGATTAAGAGTGTAATAACCCTGCAAGCCCAAAACAAATCCAACAAATAAACCAGACACTGCAATGATCACAAACGAATGATTACCCACAAACAGAATCTGATCAGAAACTAAGCGAGGTCTTTTTAATAAAAATCCTGAACGCCAAATCACAGCCGCAAACATTCGCGCAGCAAGTCCAAGACTGGTTAAATTGCGACGAACAAAAAAACCAAGGTCGCCGAAAAGATCTAAGGCCTTATTAAGTATGCTCATTTCAAGGTCACCCCAAAATCTTCTGCAAGGCTCTGGCCTGGGTAGTGAAACGGCACAGGACCATCCGGTGAAGCATCCAGGAATTGGCGGACGAAAGGATCGCTTGAACGACTTAACTCTGCTGGAGTACCTTGCGCACCAATGCGGCCATTAGCAATGAAATAGACATAATCTGCGATCTCAAAAGTTTCTTCAACATCATGCGTTACTAATAAGCTCGTTGCACCTAGGGCTTGATTCAAATCACGAATCAAGCGCGCAGTAATTCCCAAAGAAATTGGATCTAGGCCTGCAAAGGGCTCGTCGTACATGATCAATGGTGGATCAAGCGCAATTGCTCTTGCTAGAGCAACACGACGCGCCATACCGCCAGAAATTTGTGAAGGCATTAAATCGCGTGCGCCTCGCAAACCTACTGCATTTAGCTTCATCAATACCAAAGAGCGCAATAGCTCTTCGCTTAAATCGGTGTGCTCACGCAAAGGAAAGGCGACGTTTTCGAAAACACTAAGGTCAGTAAAGAGTGCACCAAACTGAAACAGCATTCCCATACGGCGACGTGCCACCATCAAATCAGCACTGTTCATTTTGCCGATGTCATGACCTTCAAATAACACTTGACCAGACTGCGCAGCGAACTGGCCGCCAATCAGCCTCAAAATTGTCGTCTTGCCACAACCGGAGCCACCCATCACTGCAACGACTTGGCCACGACGGAACTCCATATTGAGTCCCGATAAAATTTGCCGCTCACCAGGGGCGTAGGAAAAGTTGACGTCCTTAATTTGAACTACAACTTCGCCATGGCCACCGCTAGAGGTTTTTTGCTTCACTTCCACCGAGTTGGAGTGGCTACTGTTCATATCCTCGATATTATCGCGGCAGAACAGAAGACCCCATTAAATACTCATCTACTGCCTGGGCTGCTTGACGACCCTCACGAATCGCCCAAACCACCAAAGATTGTCCGCGACGCATATCACCAGCGGCAAACACCTTAGGAACGTTGGTTTGATAAGCATTTTGACCATCAACCGTGGCTTTTGCATTGCCGCGAGCGTCTTTTTCAACACCAAAGGCATTGAGAACTTGTGCTGCAGGCGATACGAAGCCCATCGCTAGAAATACCAAATCTGCCTTAATCTCGAATTCAGAATTTGGCATTTCTGTCATCTTGCCGTCTTTCCACTCCAAGCGCACGCAAATCAACTTCTCAAGCTTGCCGTCTTTACCTTCAAAACGCTTTGTAGCAACAGACCAATCACGCTCACAACCTTCTTCGTGCGATGAAGATGTACGTAACTTCGTTGGCCAGTAAGGCCATACCAAAGGCTTGTTTTCAGTTTCTGGCGGCTGAGGTAGCAATTCAAACTGAGTCACCTTGGCAGCACCATGACGATTGGATGTTCCTACGCAATCAGATCCAGTATCGCCACCACCAATCACCACGACATGCTTACCAGCTGCAGAAATTTCATTTTTGAAATCGCCTGCGTTTTCTTTGTTCTGTGGAATCAAGAATTCCAAGGCATAGTGAACGCCCTTCAACTCACGGCCAGGGACTGGCAAGTCACGTGGCTGCTCAGATCCACCGCTAATAACAACCGCATCAAAATCTTTAAGCAACTGATCCGGAGAAACAGTTTTTGTGGAATAGTTTTTTACTTCAGCACCAATAGCTTCTTTTCCAACAAATACACCTGTCTCAAACTTCACACCTTCAGCTTGCATTTGCTCAACACGACGGTCAATCAACCACTTTTCCATTTTGAAATCGGGAATACCGTAGCGCAACAATCCGCCAACACGATCATTCTTTTCAAATACGGTAACGTCGTGACCGACACGCGCTAATTGCTGTGCAGTCGCCATACCAGCGGGACCACCGCCAACAACAGCAACCTTCTTGCCAGTCTTAGTTTTAGATGGTTGCGGCTTAACCCAACCATTTTCCCAACCCTTATCAATAATGGCGTGCTCGATAGACTTAATGCCGACTGCGTCACTATTAATTCCTAGAGTACATGCAGCTTCGCAAGGTGCTGGGCAGATACGGCCAGTGAACTCGGGGAAGTTATTGGTTGACTGCAATACATCCAATGCATTCTTCCAATCATTATGAAACACCAAATCATTAAAGTCGGGAATGATGTTATTGACTGGACAGCCGTTATTACAAAACGGAATACCGCAATCCATGCAACGTGCGCCCTGCACCTTAGCCTCATCGTCCGTTAATACTGCAACGAACTCTTTGTAGTGATGAAGGCGTTTAACGGGAGCTTCGTAGGTTTCATCTACGCGCTCAAACTCCATAAATCCAGTGACCTTACCCATATCGAATCCTTCGTATCTTTTCTTAATGTCTTTATTGATTAAGCTGCAACAGTTTTGTTTTGCGCTTTTTCCCACAACTCACCTAGAGCACGTTTGTACTCAGTAGGCAGCACTTTCACAAAACGACCGCGAGCATTTTCCCAATCAGCCAAGAGTGCTTTTGCACGCTCTGAACCCGTGTGGCGGAAATGACGCTCGATCAAACCCTTCAGAATTTGCTCATCAGTCATGCGCTCACCACCGTCCTTCACATCAACAGGGGCATGCCACTGTGACTGAGGCATCTTGGCAATCTGCTCAGCAGAAGGCAATACTTTTTCCAAAGTCGCCATGCTGGTGTTGCAACGTTTTTCGAAAAGACCATCTTCGTCATAAACATAAGCAATACCACCGCTCATACCTGCAGCAAAGTTTCGGCCAGTCGCACCTAAAACAACTACAGTGCCGCCTGTCATGTATTCGCAACCATGATCACCGGTGCCTTCAACTACGGTTGTTGCGCCGGAGTTACGAACTGCAAAACGCTCGCCAGCAACACCATTGAAGAATGCTTCACCCCCGATTGCACCGTAAAGAACCGTGTTGCCAACAATGATGTTCTTGGCTGTATCACCCCGGAACTCATGCGGAGCCCGCACAATCACACGGCCACCAGATAAGCCCTTACCAACGTAGTCATTACCATCACCAACTAAGTCTAAGGTGATGCCGCGTGCCAAGAAGGCAGCGAAACTTTGACCAGCAGTTCCATTCAATTGAATATGAATCGTGTCATCTGGCAAACCAGCATGACCATAACGCTGCGCGACTTCTCCAGAGAGCATTGCGCCAACAGTACGATTCACGTTCTTTACCGGAACGATGAATGAAACTTTCTCACCACGCTGTAATGCTGGCTCACTCTTCTCAATCAGAATGTTATCCAGTGCACTAGCTAAACCATGGTCTTGCGTCAGAACCTGGTAACGAGGGACGTCTTGAGCAACATTTGGCTCCGCAAAAATCTTGCTGAAATCCAAACCATGCACTTTCCAGTTCTCAATACCTTTGCGGGTATCCAAGAAGTCAACGCGACCGATCAAATCATCAAACTTACGAATGCCAAGTTGAGCCATGATCTCTCGTACTTCTTCAGCGATAAAGAAGAAGAAATTCACAACATGCTCTGGCTTACCAGAGAACTTTTTACGCAACTCTGGATCTTGTGTAGCAACGCCAACTGGGCAGGTATTCAAATGACACTTACGCATCATGATGCAACCCTCAACAACTAATGGTGCCGTTGCAAAACCAAACTCATCTGCGCCCAACAGCGCACCGATCACAACGTCACGACCAGTTTTCATTTGCCCGTCGGCTTGCACACGAATGCGGCTTCGTAAACCATTGAGCACTAATGTTTGTTGAGTTTCAGCCAAGCCCAATTCCCACGGGGAACCAGCATGCTTAATAGAGGATAGTGGTGATGCGCCTGTACCGCCGTCATGCCCAGCGATCACGACGTGATCTGCTTTCGCCTTGGCAACACCGGCTGCAATCGTGCCAACGCCCACCTCAGAAACCAACTTCACAGATACATCAGCAGCTGGGTTCACATTCTTCAAATCGTGAATTAACTGGGCAATATCTTCAATAGAGTAAATATCGTGGTGTGGAGGAGGAGAAATCAAACCCACGCCCGGCACAGAAAAACGCAGCTTACCGATGTAATCGGAAACTTTGCCACCCGGCAATTGACCGCCTTCGCCAGGCTTAGCGCCTTGGGCCATCTTGATCTGGATCTGATCAGCAGAGCGCAGGTATTCAGTGGTCACACCAAAACGGCCTGAAGCAACCTGCTTAATTCTGGAGCGCAATGAATCACCATCGAGCAAAGGAATGTTTGCTTCAACAACATCATCGCCCAAAATGCTGGCTAAGGTTTCACCCTTCTTAATAGGGATTCCTTTAAGCTCATTCACATAACGATTTGGATCCTCACCACCCTCACCAGTATTGGATTTACCACCAATACGGTTCATGGCAATTGCCAAAGTTGCATGCGCTTCAGTAGAAATTGAACCCAAAGACATGGCGCCCGTTGCAAAACGTTTGACGATTTCTTTTGCGGGTTCGACTTCATCCAAAGGAATGGCTTTAGCTGGATCAATCTTGAACTCAAACAAGCCGCGCAATGTCATTTGACGCTTGGTTTGGTCATTAATGATGTTGGCGTACTCTTTGTAGGTTTGGTAACCCTTCTCGATACCGATACGAGTGGAGTGTTGCAACTTCGCAATCGTGTCGGGAGTCCACATGTGGTTTTCACCACGAATACGGAAAGCGTATTCACCGCCAGCTTCAAGCATGTTGGTTAGTACTGGGTCATTACCAAATGCAGACTGATGCATACGTAATGCTTCTTCAGCTACCTCAAATACACCAATACCACCCACGTTAGATGGAGTACCTTTGAAGTAATGGTCAATCACGTCTTTATTTAAACCAATCGCTTCAAAAATCTGTGAACCGGTATATGACATGTAAGTAGAGATACCCATTTTGGACATCACTTTTTGCAAGCCCTTACCAACCGCCTTCACAAAATTCTTCACGGCCTTTTCTGCTGAAAGATCGCCGGACAAACCCTTAGCCATTTCAGCTAAAGTTTCCATGGCTAAGTACGGATGAACTGCTTCAGCGCCATAGCCAGCTAGGAGAGCAAAGTGATGTGTCTCACGCGCGCTTCCAGTTTCTACAACGAGACCAACGCTAGTGCGCAAACCTTTTTCAACCAAGTGCTGATGAATCGCTGAAGTTGCCAACAGCGCAGGAATCGCTACATGCTGCTCATCAACCTGACGATCGCTCACGATCAAGATGTTGTAGCCGGAGCGAACTGCATCGGCTGCTTCGGCACACAAAGATGCTAAGCGAGCCTCGATGCCTGCTTTGCCCCAAGACGCTGGATAGCAAATATCTAATTCATACGAGCGGAACTTACCGTTAGTGTAATGACCGATATGACGAATTTTGGTCATGTCGTCAAAATCTAAAATCGGCTGACTTACTTCCAAACGCATTGGTGGGTTGATATTGTTGGTATCCAACAAATTTGGCTTAGGTCCAATGAAAGACACTAAAGACATCACCATGTTTTCGCGGATGGAGTCAATCGGAGGATTGGTCACCTGCGCAAACAATTGCTTAAAGTAGTTATAGAGTGGCTTGTTCTTATTAGAGAGTACAGCTAATGGGCTATCGTTACCCATCGATCCAATCGCTTCTTCACCATTCATAGCCATTGGCGCCATGAGGTACTTGATGTCTTCTTGGGTGTAACCAAAAGCCTGCTGACGATCTAATAATTTAGCCGCTGGACGAATTGTGGTTTTTTCATCCACCAAATCATCTTTGCTTGCATCAACTTCGTCGAGCTTCACGCGCACTGCATCGATCCAACTCTTGTATGGCTTCGCTTTGGAGACGGCATCTTTTAATTCAACGTCATCAATAATGCGACCCTGCTCCATATCAATCATGAACATCTTGCCTGGTTGCAAGCGCCATTTTTGAACAATCTTACTTTCCGGAATTGGCAATACACCCGCCTCAGAACCCATGATGACCAAGTCATCATCAGTCACGTAGTAGCGCGCTGGACGCAATCCATTGCGATCTAAGGTAGCGCCAATCTGACGGCCATCAGTAAATGCCATTGCTGCGGGGCCATCCCATGGCTCCATCATTGCAGCATGGTATTCATAGAATGCGCGGCGGTTTTCATCCATTAATGCATGTTGTTCCCATGCCTCTGGAATCATCATCATCATGGCTTGTGCCAGCGGATAACCTGACATCACTAACAACTCTAAGCAGTTATCAAAACAAGCAGTATCAGATTGACCTGGGTAAATGAGTGGCCATAATTTTTTAAGATCATCGCCCAACACTGGAGAGCTGATAGCACCCTCGCGTGCATTCACCCAGTTGACGTTACCTTTAACAGTGTTGATCTCACCATTATGCGCAATCATGCGATATGGGTGAGCCAATTCCCATGCCGGGAAAGTATTTGTTGAGAAGCGTTGATGCACCAATGCCAATGCAGACACGGTGCGCGGATCTTGCAAATCTTTGTAGTACGCGCCCACCTGGTTGGCTAATAGCAAACCCTTGTACACAATGGTGCGAGCAGACATCGATGCAACAAAATATTCTTTACCATGCTTTAAATGTAAATCTTGAATTGCATGGCTTGCAGTTTTACGAATGACATATAACTTACGCTCAAGAGCATCCGTTGTCATGATGTCGCGACCACGTCCAATAAATATTTGACGGATAAATGGCTCTGTCATTTGTACCGTTGGAGACATTGGCAACTTCACATCGATAGGCACGTCCCTCCAACCTAAAACAACTTGGCCTTCTAAACGAACGGTGCGCTCTAACTCTTGTTCGCACGCCAAACGGGAGGCATGTTCCTTAGGCAAGAAAATCATGCCAACGCCGTACTCGCCGAACGGTGGCAGTTCGATGCCTTGCTTAGCCATTTCTTCGCGATACAAGGTATCTGGAACTTGAATCAAAATTCCAGCGCCGTCACCCATCAATGGGTCAGCACCAACTGCACCCCGGTGATCTAAGTTCTCAAGAATTTTCAATCCTTGAGTAACAATCTCATGTGACTTCTTGCCCTTGATGTGGGCGACGAATCCAACACCGCAAGCATCATGCTCATTTTGTGGATCGTAGAGACCCTGTGCGATTGGACGAAGGTCTGTATTCATTTGTGTAGTCATGGTATTTCCGTGTGCCCTTGGGGCTGATTACTTTTGGAGGATCCAATATAGGTGAATACCCATACTGATGCAATAGAAATAAAATGAGTCTGTCCCATTTAAATTGGGTCAGCACCAAAATGAATTGCTATAAAAGGGACAGAGTCGTTATTTGATGGCAAAACTAACAAATGCCAGACCCGTAAAATATTATCTAAGCTATTGAATTAATTGATAATGTTTTCTTTGGTCGGCCACGATATCGAATGAGGGCCTGATCAGGATTATCTTTAAATAACTTTTTAGCGTAAATATCACTCACCCAAGGCTTCGATCTCACCAATGCCTCAGTAATTTGGCGATCCTCCCAATGGGGGGCACCCTCCTTCACAAATCCCGCCCAAGTCATTTGCCTCTCAAAAGGGGTATTACCCAACCTCCAAAAGTGCTGATGATCAACCAACCAAGGCTCCGCGTTGCCACCAATATGGGAAGCAAAACTGGTCCATGTGGAATCTTGGGGGCTAGATTCGAAGCCAGCCCTCACGGGGTTTAACTCAATGTAGCGTTGGCAGCGCAAGAAATAATCCGGGTCTATTAGCGAGGAGCGATAGCGCCCTTCCCAAATAGTCCCCGAACGATGGTGCTGTTGATTGAAATACTGGGCGTAACGCCTACCTAGAGATTGCATCGTCTTTGCAAGCGAATCTGCATTTTGGGGGGTCATCAATAAATGCACATGATTAGGCATCAAAGCAAAAGCATGTACTGCGCTCCCAAATTGCTTTGCAGCTTCTCGCAGCCAATCTAAATAAATGCGGCGGTCCGCATCATTAAAGAAAAGTACTTCCCGATTATTGCCACGAACCATGACATGCATTGCTTGGCCGGGAATAATGGTGCGCGCTTGCCTTGCCATTGCTAAAACGAACTACTGAAGTTCGCGCACACCGCCATTATTAGAGAACTCTGGGATAAACCAATCGCCATCAACTTGAGTTACACCCGCAGGTACTTCGCGACCTTGCTGTGGCTCATCCTTCAGTGCGGTACTCATATATGAAATCCACATTGGCAACGCAAGGCCACCACCAGTTTCACGATCACCCAAGCTAGCAGGTTTATCAAATCCAATCCAGGCAATAGCTACTACCTTCGGGTTGTATCCCGCAAACCAAGCATCATGAGAATCATTTGTTGTGCCCGTTTTACCAGCGATATCACTGCGACCCAATTTCGCTCTCGCACTTCCAGCAGTTCCAGTCTTGGTAACTTCTTGCAACATACTATCCATCACAAAGGCGGTTCTTGCATCTAACACGCGAGGAGCGTCTTCACGAGCATGAGTAGGTTTGGCTTCAAATAAAACCGTACCTTTTGAATCCGTCATCTTATTGATCAAGAATGGGTCTACGCGATAACCACCGTTGGCAAATACGCTGTAAGCAGATGCCATTTGCAGTGGGGTTACGGAGCCCGCACCTAAAGCCATCGTTAAGTAGGGCGGATGCTTCTCAGCCTCAAAGCCAAAACGCTGAATATATTCTTGCGCATATGATGGACCGATAGCGCGAATTAATCGCACAGATACCAAGTTCTTCGATTTAGCCAAAGCAGTACGCAAGCGCATCATGCCCTCATACTTACCATCGTAGTTCTTTGGCTCCCAAGCTTGGCTACCAGTTTCCATGCTGCCAATAGACAATGGCGCATCATTCACCATCGTGCTTGGAGAAAAACCTTTTTCAATTCCAGCAGCATAAATAAATGGCTTAAATGAAGATCCCGGCTGACGCTGAGCCTGAGTCACGTGATTAAATTGATTGCGACGGAAATCAAAACCGCCCACTAATGAGAGTATCGCGCCCGTCTCAGCATTCATAGAAACAAAAGCTGCTTCAACTTGCGGTAATTGTGCCAACTTCCAAACGCCGCCATCCGAAAGCAATCTAATGATGGCTCCAGGCCGCAATCGTTTTTTTGGTTGCGCACTATCCGTTAAAGAGGCAGCGGCAAGTTTCATACCCTCGCCCTTCAGTGTGATCGTATCTCCTGTAGAAATCATCACTTGCATTTCTTTTGGCTTGATGTCGAGTACAACCCCGGACTGCAAATCATCTAGCTGGGGATAAGCCAACAATGCCTCATCAATTGCACGCTGACGCTTGACGTGATCTTCTGGCAAATCAATAAATCCTTCTGGGCCACGATAGGCGTGACGTAAGTCATATTCAAAAATACCGCGACGTACTGCCTTATATGCCGCATCTTGATCCGCCTTCAAGATCGTGGTGTACACATCAATACCCTGGGAATAAATTGCTTCGCCGTATTGCGTAAACAGTAATTGACGCACCATTTCCGAAGCAAAATCTGCACGGGTACTAAATTCATTTCCAAGACCACGAATGTGCAATTCTTCTGCCATAGCGTTTTGATACTGCTCGGGAGTGATGTACGACAAGTCACGCATCCGCTGCAAAATGTATTCCTGACGAATCTTGGCGCGACGGAAGTTGCTTACTGGGTTATACGCAGATGGTGCTTTTGGTAAGCCAGCCAACATTGCTGACTCAGCAATGGTGATATCTTTTAATTCTTTACCGAAATAAATTTGAGCTGCGCTAGAAAATCCATAAGCCCTTTGCCCCAAAAAGATCTGATTCATATAAATCTCAAGAATCTTGTCTTTGCTTAATTGAGACTCAATTTCCCAAGACAGGAGAACCTCGTAAATCTTGCGGCTAAAGGTCTTCTCATTACTCAGGAAAAAGTTCCTGGCCACCTGCATCGTGATGGTTGAGGCGCCTTGAGAAAGGTTGCCACGTAAATTAGTGAGGGCCGCCCTCAAGATGCCGACATAGTCGACCCCACCATGGGAGTAAAAGCGATCATCCTCAATAGCCAAGACTGCGTTACGCATACTCATTGGGATTTCATTTAAAGGAATCACCTTACGGCGTTCTTCCCCAAACTCCCCAATCAGTACCTTATCAGCCGTGTAGATGCGTAATGGTGTTTTGGGGTTGTAATCAACCAAAGCCGAGATCTTCGGCAAATTCGGCTTTGCTATTAAGAAGGCATATCCCAGCAACAATGTAATTACCACTGCAAAGACCATACTGATAATCAGCAGCGCCTTAATAAGGGGATTGCTTCCTGATTTTCTAGATGAGACATGCTCCGCTCTAGGCTGACCGGGACGTCTATCAGGCTGTCGGTTAAACCGCCGATTTAAGGGCGGCTTGTCTTTTGGGGGTAGAGCCATAGATTCAAATTATAGGGTGCTTACACAATTTTCCTGAAAGCTCCAAAACCCTTGTTAAAAAGTTTTTGGGGTGGAATTTTCTGACGTTGAATTCTGCTTTCCCTGATCGTTTTTACTATCCCTAGGGGAAACAATATGACATGCCTCCACGCCATATTTCCCCCCAGTCTTTTGATGACATTCTGAGTGAGCTCGGGGATGATCCCGCCATTCCAGATCCCCACGGAATTCGGAAATCACCCCCTCCCCACAAAGCGGATTCAGCACCTCAAACAAAGGTTTCAAAACCCTCTTTTTTGGCCCAATCCTTTGATTTAAACAGGCCTAATTTGAGCCCGATCTGGATCCTTGGCGCCATCTTATTAATCTGTGGCGGTGGCCTCTTTTTCTATTTTGACCCCAATAAATCCGATTCTGAGGGGGAAATAAGTAACCTGCAAAATCAGCTATTGGCCCTCAAGGAAGAATTGGAGCTATCTCAAAGTGAATGGGCATCTGAGAAAGAGGATCTATATCAATTAATAGATGAAATAGAAGTGAGTATTCACTCATTAGAGACAAAGCCATCAATGCAGGGCCCTCAAAAAAGATCTGTAGCCATCCCGTATGAAGCTGATCTTCGTCGCTGGAGATATTTGGGCATCACCCGTATGGGGGCAGCGGAGCAAGCATTTTTTCATACTGGAAAGTCCACAAGAATGGTCGCCAAACAGGATCTGGCGTTAGGGGAATGGCGCCTGACACAAGCCGAAAAGGAGCTAGCTATTTTGACCCATCTTAATGGCAAGTCCATCACTTTTAAATCAACTCAATCAGAGTAACTTTATTGAAGATCTTACGAAAATCCCGCACTCCCCTGCTCGCCTTAGTAGTAGTTTTTTTGTTCAACCCAGCCTCAGGACACTCCCCCGAAGTGGTCTCTGCAGGAACCCTCAAAGATAGTCCTATTAGCCTGCAATTTAGCCAAATTGAAATGACCGAGCTTTTACAGGTTTTAGCGAAAATGGGGAATACCAACTTCCTGCTCAGTGAATCCATTCAAGGCAAGATCTCGGTCGACCTGAAGGACACGCCCTGGCAAACCGCCCTCCATTCCATTCTTGCTAGCCGGGGCCTACGCCTTGTCCGGAATGGGGAGATTTACTGGATTGGTCCTCATGCAGAAATCCAAAGCTTCCAGAAGTTTCGGCGGGAGGACGCCGCCCTACCTTTTGGGGGCGATCACATTAATAGCCCTCGCCAGATTCTGATTGAGGCTCGCATCGTTGAGGCCGATCAGCGATTTGCACGGGAACTAGGAATGAAGTTGGGATATCAGGCTAATGGCATTGGCAATCGCCCGGACCAAAATGCGAGTGCCAATCTCGATCTGGCAGGGACTGGCTTAGCTGGCTTTAACCCAGCCACCTTGGCTGCAACCCTAGTTTCCAAGAATGCAGCCAGACTATTGCAAATAGAGCTTTCAGCCCTGGAATCTGATGGCCAAGGCAAGATTCTCTCCAACCCCCGCATCATGACTGGCGATCAAGTTAAAGCCACAATTGAGCAGGGGACTGAGCTTCCTTATCAAGTGAGCTCTCAAAGTGGGAGCAAATTGCAGTTCCGCAAAGCCAATTTACGCCTTGAGGTCTTACCTAAGATTCATCCTGATGGGAAGATCTCGATGTTGGTAGGGATCAATAAAGACACTATTGGCATGAAAACTGAACAGGGCTATGCAATTGATACCAAAAACCTCAGCTCAGAGGTAACCGTTGAAAATGGGGGCACAGCCATCATTGGGGGCATCTTTCAAACAACCGAACGCGATGATGAAATCAAGGTCCCACTTCTCGGCGACATTCCCTTAATTGGGCATTTATTTCGCCACAAATCCAAATTAGCAGATAAAACTGAGCTATTAGTCTTCTTAACCCCCACTGTGCTGGACAAACACTAATAAAATCAAAGGGTGAACTCCTCATCCAACAATATCTTCCTGATTGGCCTTATGGGCGCCGGGAAGTCGACCGTCGGTAAATTGTTGGCCAAGAAATTGGGTCGTCGCTTTTTGGATGCCGACCATGTGATTGAAGATCGTTGCGGGGTCAAGATTCCCGTCATCTTTGAAATGGAGGGTGAGGATGGATTTCGCAAACGCGAGGCTCAGGCCATCAAGGACATTACCGCTGAACGTGATGTCATTTTGGCAACTGGTGGTGGCGCGGTACTTCTACCTGAGAATCGCCAATTCCTCAGTGAAAGAGGAACAGTAATTTATCTACACGCCAATCCTATGGAGCTCTGGCATCGCACTAAAGGAGGCGAAGGTAGGCCACTCCTTAAAAATGGTGATGCAAAAAAGATTTTAGAAAACCTATACGCTATTCGTGATCCCCTGTATCGCGAAATCGCTGACTATGTAATTGAAACTGGAAAGCCCAGCGTCAATCAACTAGTCAATACTCTCATCATGCAACTCGAACTCTCCGCATAAATTTATCCATGAAAACATTAGAAGTTGATCTAGGCAATCGTAGCTACCCCATTCATATCGGTACAGATTTAATAGATCAGCCAGCATTATTTAGCGCCTGTGAAAAGGCAACATCGATTTATATCGTCACCAATACGACTGTTGCTCCTTTGTATGCAGAGCGTCTTACTAAGACTTTAGAAAAACTCGGCAAGCCAGTCCGAACAATTGTGCTGCCTGATGGCGAGTCTTATAAGGACTGGAAAAATCTTCAATTGATTTTTGATGACCTCCTTAAATTTGGCGCTGATCGTCAAACCATGTTGGTGGCACTAGGTGGCGGTGTAATTGGCGACATGACTGGCTTTGCTGCTGCTAGCTTTATGCGCGGCATCCGCTTCATTCAAGTACCAACAACCTTGTTGGCTCAGGTTGACTCTTCTGTCGGTGGCAAAACAGGCATTAACCACCCACTCGGAAAAAATATGATTGGGGCGTTTCATCAGCCAGCAGCAGTCATTGCCGACCTAAATACCTTGAAAACATTACCTGCCCGCGAACTCTCTGCAGGCCTAGCTGAAGTGGTTAAACATGGCGCAATTGCTGATGCTGAATTCTTGAGCTGGATAGAGGCAAATGCAAAAGCATTACTAGCATGCGATACCGCAGCGATGGCGCATGCAGTATTACGCTCTTGTGAAATCAAATCTGCAGTAGTTTCAGCAGATGAGCGAGAAGGCGGCATTCGTGCCACATTAAATTTTGGACATACCTTTGGTCATGCGATTGAGGCCGGCATGGGTTACGGCGAGTGGTTACATGGTGAAGCTGTTGGCTGTGGCATGGTCATGGGCGCAGACCTTTCACGACGCCTGAACTTCATTACTCAAGATGAGGTCAATCGCTTAACTCAAATTATTCAATCCATGAATCTGCCAATTGCGCCACCCAAGTTTGGCGCCCAGCGTTATATGGAATTAATGCAGGTAGACAAAAAGACTGAGGGCGGCCAGATTCGATACGTCGTTCTTGAAAAGATAGGCAAAGCGCAAATCAAGAGCGTACCCGACGCTCAGGTTATCGAGACGCTAAAGGCCACTGGCGCGGTCTAGTTTTACTGGGGTTATTTCTGAAGCAGGTTGATGGTAATAGCCTGTCCAGCCTGCGCACTAGCAAATTCAGATAAATCAGCGAGAAGCTCTCGCCCTGTTTTGGTATCTAGCCATAAAGGCGAAGCTAAAGTTCCCGCCCAGCGGTAGTGATAACCGCCAGATTTAGCTGCTACCCAGATTTCATGCAAAGGTGGTTGTGTATTGACCACAATTACGCTGCGATCCCTAAACCGAATATTGATCACGTTGCCACCCTGACGCTCTACATCGAGATCTAAATCTAGTGCGTCATCTGCAGCCTCTAGGGCCACCTCTATCGACTGCAATAAATTGCTGCCCAACTGATGGAATTGCTTGTCGTCAATGGTTTCGACAGTCAAATTGCGTGGCTTCATATTAGAGTCCTGCATGCTATATTCAATCATTCGTTTTAGAGACATTCATGATAGCGATTCTTAAAAGAACTCTTGGCATTAGCCTTCTAATATCCCTTGTTGGGTGTGGGGTTAGAGGGCCCTTATATTTGCCAAATGTGCCACCGGCGCCTAGCCCTCCCTCCGAACCGGAACCCAAAGGCAAGCTCTATCCACCCCAAAGCCCTGCTGCAACTAACCCATCATCGGCCAAGCAATGACAAGTAAAGCGATTCCACTCCCCAATCTAGCTGGATTTACACAACGTAATGGCAATTGGTATGCAGAAGAAATTCCTTTGTCAGATTTGGCAAAAGAGTTTGGCACGCCTTTATATGTCTACAGCAAAAAAGCCTTAACCGAGGCTTATCAAGCCTACGACAAGGCTTGCGTGGACTCCACTGGCAAGCGACGTGCCCGCGTTCATTACGCTATGAAGGCGAATAGCAACTTAGCAGTGATCGATTGCTTTAAGAAATTAGGCTCTGGCTTTGATTTGGTTAGTGGCGGTGAATTGGCTCGCGCCCTCGCAGTGGGTGCAGATCCAAAGAGCTTGGTATTTGCAGGTGTTGGTAAGTCTGCCCATGAAATCGCACAAGCCTTGCAAGCCGGTGTTAAATGCATCAATGTGGAATCAATTGCTGAGTTACATCAAATTAATCGCGTTGCTACTAAGCTCAAATGCCGCGCCCCAATTTCTTTGCGCGTGAATCCCGATGTGGATGCACAAACACATCCCTACATTTCCACTGGATTAAAAGGAAATAAATTTGGTATCGCCTATCACGAGGTTCTAAAAACCTATCGTGAAGCTGCATTACTTTCCCAGATTGATGTGGTTGGTATCGATTGCCATATTGGCTCACAAATCACCACAACTGCACCCTACCTTGACGCGCTTGATAAGGTGCTCGAGTTAGTAACTCAATTAAAAAAAGAAGGTATTGAGATTCATCATCTCGATTTAGGTGGAGGCCTTGGTATTTCATATGGCGATGACAACCCACCAGACATTACCGAATTCACCAACACCTTACTCAACCGTGTTGCTGAGCGCGGCTTTGCGCATCTCGATATCGTCTTAGAGCCTGGCAGATCCCTTGTAGGCAATGCTGGCGTGCTTTTGACCAAAGTGGAATATCTCAAGCCTGGCGCTGAGAAAAACTTTTGCATTGTAGATGCGGCAATGACAGAGTTAATGCGTCCAGCACTCTACGAGGCTTATCACGGCATCGTTCCAGTCCAAACTAAACAAGTTGCAAGCTCTACTTATGACATCGTTGGGCCTGTTTGCGAATCTGGGGACTGGCTTGGTAGAGATCGTACGCTTGCAGTTGAAGAAGGCGACCTGCTAGCGATACTGTCTGCTGGTGCTTATGGTTTTGTAATGGCGTCTAATTACAACACCAGACCAAAACCTGCGGAGATTATGGTTGACGGTAAGAATGCCTACGTCATTCGTACCCGTGAAAATGTTGCCGACCTCTTTGCTAGCGAAACTACCCTGCCAAACTAAATTTACTTAACAATTCATTTGGGTGGATAAATTTCCAGGCAATAAAAAACCCCGCTACTTCAGCGGGGTTTTTTATTTTGTACTGAACTCAGCTATTAATGCAAGCCTGCCATGTAATCAGCAACCGCTTTCATTTCTTGATCAGAAAGCTTAGTCGCGATCGTTGTCATCTGAGTGCTATTTTTACGAGTGCCTTCACGGAACGCTAACAACTGCGCTGTGTTGTAGTCAGCCCACTGACCGCCCATGCGTGGGTATTGAGATGGGATACCGGCACCAGTTGGGCCATGACATGCTGCACATGCTGGAACACCTTTAGCAGCGATACCGCCACGGTAGATGCTTTGGCCTAATGCAATCGTGTCTTTATTTTGAGCAACGCCCTGTGAAACTGGCTGAGCAGCCAAGTAAGCAGAAATATTATTCATATCTTGCTCGGTCAAGGTAGCGGCCATTCCCATCATGATTGGATTAGCACGAGTACCTTCTTTAAAATTCTTCAGCTGCTTGGCTGTATAGGCTGCATGCTGTGCAGATAACTTAGGCCAAGTGGCTATTGCGCTTTGGCCTTTAGGCCCGTGGCAAGTAATACATGCAGTGACACCACGGCTAGCATCGCCGTTAGAGTAAAGAGCTTCACCAGCAGCAGGATCAACTTTAGGCTTACCTGGAACAACTGGCTTTGCAGCAGCTTCGGCCATCGGGGCAGCAGCAGGCGCAGGATCTGCGGCGCTAACCATGCCGGATAGGCTGGTCATCGCCAGAAATAAGCCAGCGGCTAGGCTAGCGCTTACGCTAGTTAATTTGGAGATTTGAGAGGTTTGACGCATTATGTTTACCTTGGCAAAAATT
>ERZ650301.58-NODE-58-length-23767-cov-4.487348_pt1 | contig 23767 bp, 16 predicted proteins | sample MGYA00376237_ERZ650301 | MGnify/ENA primary metagenome ERZ650301 (study PRJEB26733, sample SAMN07839255) | wastewater metagenome | biome: small river; feature: stream; material: water | place: USA: North Carolina | collected 2016-04-05 ...
CATGAATTGTGGTGCGAGCCGGTTATCTGAATTTGAGATGCGGCTGCTGCGGGCTTGTATCACCTTGGCCGTGGTTTCAAGAATATCGGCATAAATGACCAAATCCTTAGCCGCAGTTGGATTTAGATTCTTCAGGTCGGATCTAAATTGCCTTTGCATGTTGAGGGTGCGCTCACTACCGGTCCGTTTTGCCAGTAATGGCCACTCATCGATAACGATAGAATCCGCATAGTTTCTCAGGTCCTTACGTAAGATGCTGGATTCTTTTTTGTTGTACAGCGTGAGAAGAATGTCCAGCGTCTTGATGTCGTTGGCTTCCGTGACGACACTTTGCTGATAGTTATCGACGGTTTCGCTCGCGTTGACTAGGCAGTAGCCTAGAGTCAAGAAGGTAATTGTGAATATTGCAGCATGCAGTCCTGCAATGAAATCAGAGTCAACCTCTTCGACGATCAGCTTAGGGCAAGCTAGGCGCAAGAAGAAATAAGTGCTGTACATGAGCGCAAGACCAGCCAAGCAATAAAATAATATTAATTGACTGTAATCTAGGCTGCTGTAGAAATTAAATGCCATCTTGATTTTCCGTCTTAGTCTTCATTCGAAGCTGGGGAATCACAATTCTTCTAGTGGCGCTTTGGGCGCTCTTTGCATCGGTTGCACCGGTGTTTGGAACTTTCGAAAACGCCAGCCTAATCTTGGGTGCGGCATCAATCAGCGCAATCTTTGCTGCTTCGATTGCCATGGGTGTCTTCTCGGGCGCACTCGACCTATCGGTGCCTGGCTCGGCAGCAGTGGCCGGCATTGTGCTGGGCATGATGATTGGCGCGGGAATTGACCCACTCATTGCAATCGCGGTTGCCATCGCAATCGGTGCCGTGATCGGTACCGTGAACGGTCTGGTCGTTCAGGCTGGGCTAAACCCGCTGGCCGTAACCATCGGTATGTTGTCGGTCACCAGCGGTCTGGCGGCAATTCTTTCGAACGGTGTTCCACTATTCGACAAGATGGATTCGCTCTCTTGGTTGGGTACCGAAATCTACTTCGGTCTTCCATCTACCTTCTACGTGGTGATCGTGGTGTTTGTTATCGGCACCATTTTCCTCACCAAGACTCGCGGCGGTATTCGCTTCTTGGCCGCCGGTGGCAACGCCGAGGCCCTTCGCCGTGCCGGTGTTAACTCAAACACCTACCGCCTACTCGGCTTTATTCTTTCGGGTGCACTGGCTGCACTCGGCGGTGTTGTCACCTGTGCATATACTGCGCAGGCAACACCAAACGCTGCAACCGGAGTCTTGTTCGACGGTCTAACCGCGGTTGCGCTTTCGGGTATCTCACTGGCTGGTGGCCGCGGTAGCCTGCCAAAGGTTTTGGTTGGTGCGCTGGTTATTTCGACCATCAGCAGCGGTTTGCTCATCTTGAACATTCAGCCTTACTGGACAATCACTATCACCGGTCTGCTTCTCATCGGTGCACTTGCCGGCGAGCACTACCTGGGCAAGGCAGTTGCCCGCCAGGCAGTTGGCAAATCAACGGTTTCGGCTCACAAGGAAGCGAAGAACTAATCATGACTAACGCAACCCCTGCCCTAGATCTACAGGGCATCGATCTTCACTATGGCTATGTAAAGGCCCTAGACGGAATCAACTTCAAAGTGAACCAGGGCGAAGCTGTTGCTCTGCTCGGCGACAACGGTGCCGGCAAGTCAACCTTGCTAAAGCTCATGTCTGGCGTGCACAAGCAGACCCACGGCACCATCCGTGTGCACGGCAACGAAGTGCACTTTCACGCACCAAAAGATTCGGCAAACGCCGGAATCGAAATGGTTTACCAAGACCTAGCTTTGGTAGACGCGCTCGACAGCGCAACCAACCTTTTGCTTGGCCGCGAGATCATTCGCAAGGGCCCGCTTGGTTGGTTGGGATTCATCGACCGCAAACGCATGGTTGCCGAGGCTACCTCTGAGACCGAGCTGCTTGGCGTAAAGATTGCCAACATGACCAGACCGGTTGAGATGCTTTCGGGTGGTCAGCGCCAGGGTGTAGCTCTTGCCCGTGCCGCTGTTCGCGTGAACAACAAGCCAAACGGCATCTTGCTTCTCGACGAACCAACCGCAGCTCTCGGCTACGAACAAAAAGTTATGGTCGAGGGTCTAATCAAGCGCCTGGCTGCCTCGGGCATTGCAGTGGTTGTGGTTACTCACGACCTACCGCTTGCTTTCAACGCAACTTCTCGCATGGTGGTTCTAAACCGCGGCCGCAAGGTTTGCGATGTAAAGACCACCGAGACCACCTACGAGAAAATCGTTGGTTACATCACCGGTGCGCTACCTGCTCAAGAGGGCATGTAACCAAACAAGATGCAGTCGGTAGTGCTCGGGGCCAAGTGGATCTCACCCGTTGAGGGTGAACTGCTACCCAAAGGTGAGCGCCCTGCCTACTGGTTGAGACGTGAATTTACGGTTGTTGAGAAACCGGTACGGGCCACACTCAAGCTCAGCGCTCAGGGGCTTTATCAAGGGTTCTTGAATGGCGAGCGGGTTGGGCAAGATGAGCTCACCCCTGGTTCAACGCAGTACCGCAAGCGCATCCAGGTGCAAAGCTACGATGTTACCGACCAGATTGTGCAGGGCGAAAACGCCATTGCGGTGCTTCTGGCCGATGGCTGGTTTAGAGGTGCGGCCGACATAATGCGTTCAGACAAGCAGTTTGGCGACCGCGTTTCGTTGGTAGCCGAATTGGTGCTCACGTTAGAGGGTGGCCTCGAGTCCGCCTGGGGCACCAGCGAAAACTTTAAGTTTGCTCCTTCGCACATCACCTCGGCCGACCTTTTTTTGGGGCAAACCGAAGATCGCAGAATCTTTGATGCCGGCATCACGCAGGCAGGATTCAACGACCAAGCCTGGGCGCACCCCGAGGTCATCGAGGTCGATGCCGCTCTGGTTGAGCCAATTGCCCCGCCGGTTCGACAAATCGAAACCCTCTCGCCCAAATCAATCACCAAGTTGCAGAGCGGCGCCTTTGTAGTCGACTTCGGCCAGAACATTAATGGTTGGTCACGCCTCACTAACCTTGGCCCAGCTGGAACCAAGATCACCCTCACCCACGCCGAATGGCGAAACCAGCACACCGGAGATATTTCAACCGCCAACCTCGATGTTCAGTTTCCGTTTATGCCGCACCCAATCAAAGACCACCAGGTTGACGTGGTCATTTCGGCCGGCATCGATGGCGATGTTTTTGAGCCCAAATTCACCACACACGGTTTTCAGTTTGTGCGGGTTGAGGGGTTCGCTGGCGAGCTAACTGCCAACGACATCCATGCCGTTGTTGTGCACACAGAGCTCAAAAAGATTGGCACATTTGAAGCCAGTGATGAGCGCCTAAATTGGTTGCACAGCGCCGCCGAATGGTCTTTTAGGGGCAATGCCTGCGACGTACCCACCGACTGCCCACACCGCGAGCGGGCCGGTTGGTCTGGCGACTGGCAGGTATTTGTTGAGACCGCGGCCTACCTCTACGACGTAGACACCTTCAGCCGAAAGTGGCTTGCCGATGCCTGCCTCGATCAGGCGCCCGATGGGCGTTTGGCTAACGTAACGCCCATGACCCCATCGGCTGGTTTTGATGGCCCGATGGGCCGCATGAACGGCTCTGCCGGTTGGGGCGATGTAATTGTGCAGGCGCCGATGGTGGCCTGGCGCGAGTACGGCCGCACCGAGGCAATTGAAGAGTGCTTCGACGCCATGATTCGCTGGGTTGAGTTTGCAAAAACAACCGCCGCAACGGCTCGTCACGAATCTAAAACCGGTGCGGCAAAACCGCATGAGCAATTCATCTGGGATGCCGGTTTTCACTGGGGAGAGTGGCTCGAACCTGGCGTTGCGGGGGACCCGATGGCACACGCCACCCAAAACAGTCAGGGTGAGGTAGCAACAGCTTACTTCTATCGTTCGGCGCGTGATTTGGCCGAGGCTGCAACCATTTTGGGTCGGGCGCAGATTGCCGAAACCTATTCGGCGTTGGCCGAAAGTGTGCTGGCTGCGTGGCGCCTCGAATACCTAACCGCAACGGGAGTTCTAAAAACCCAAACCCAGGCGGCGCATGTTCGCGCGTTGGCGTTTGGCCTCGTACCTCAAAGCTCCCAGCAAAAAGTGGCAGACAACCTCGCTGCCATCATTCGCGCCAACGGCACTCGACTCGGCACCGGCTTCCTTGCAACTCCGTTCATCTTGCCGGTCTTGGCAGACCACGGTCACGCACATCTGGCCTACGAGCTGCTGCTGCAAGATCAAGAACCTTCGTGGCTCTACATGAAGTCAAAGGGCGCAACCACGGTCTGGGAGCGCTGGAATGGTGTTGATGCCAACGGCGACGCGCACGATTCGCTGAATCACTACTCAAAGGGCGCGGTCATCTCGTTCTTGCACCACTACGTTGCCGGCCTCAAGGCAACTGCGCCGGGCTACAAAACCTTCGTGGTTCAACCGGTACTTGGTGGCGAGCTAAAGTCGGCTGCCACAACCTTGCAATCGCCAAAAGGGCTCATTGCGGTTGATTGGAAGATCGAGGATGGCGAAATCACGGTTCGAGTTTTGGCACCGGAAGGTACCTCGGGCGAAATCGTGATGCCCGATGCTCGCAGGGTCACCGTGCTAGGTGGAACCACAACCAACGCCAGCTGCAGGGTTTAGCCAACACATCGGTTGGGCGCTAGCCCAAAGAGGTCAAGCGCAGCGAACGAACTACTTGGTGGCCAACTCGCTGTACTCGCGCACCACGGTTTTGCCGGTAATTGAATAAAAGCCTATGGCTCGCCCGGTGAACGAACTGAGCACCTCGCTCGACATAAATTTGCCATCGAAGCTGGCCACTATTTGGCGCTGCCCGCTTGCATCAAGGTATCCGAGGTCAACGTAATCGCAAGTGAGAATCTCGGGGGTAAACGGTTTGGCATCTTGCCTGAAGGTGATGAATAAGGTTGCAAAACCATCCTGGTCGAGAGCGCTTTCATCGAAGTTTGCAGCCTCAACGCTCTGACTAATCGTCGAGAGATTGGCTTTGGCGGCCAGCGCGCCATCGCTGATTTCGATTTCGTAGTGGGTGACCTCGTTGTAACGAAGCATCAAACCGCCGGTGCCCTCGACCTTGATTCTTGCCGTGGCCGTGCCAAGCAGCAGGCGTTGACGCTTCAGAATTGCCGCGGGCGTGAGTGAATCTAGCTCCTCGCCAACACCGATGATGGTCAGCCCAGCCGCATCGATGCTTGCCACCTGCTGCGGTTGATTGCGAACGGCCATCCACTCGAGGTTCAACGATTCGTCGCGGAAGGTATCGATGAATTCGGGCTGGGGAGTGCTCTCGTTGGTGTCGAAGGTGTCGACCACCGGCCAGCCATCGACCCAACGAACATCGGTCATAAAGGTCTCGCGCCCAAGCGGCGAGTAGGCCTTGATCATGCCGCGCGGTCGAACGCCAAGCATCACCATGTGCCAGTTGCCATCGGCGTCTTCAAATAGGTCGGCGTGACCGGTGTTCTGCACTCCGCGCGATGAACCGGCGGCGGTAATCAACGGGTTAGCCGGGTTGTTCTCCCACGGCCCGGTTGGCGAAGTCGAGCGTCCAATCGAAACCGCGTGACCGCGATCGGTGCCGCCCTCGGCGGTCAGTAGGTACCAATAATCACCGATGTGATACAGGTGCGGGCCCTCGGCAAACATCAACCCGCTGCCCTGCCATAGGTGGCGTGGCTCCTCGAGAACTTCGCCGGTGATGTGGTTGATTCGAACCTGCGAAATGCCGTTGTGACCTTCGAACCCCTCGTGTGATCCAAGGCTAAGTCCAGAAACCGACAGGTAGCAGGTGCCGTCTTCATCCCAAGCTAAGTCTGGGTCGATTCCACCGATGGCAAGCTCGATGCCGTCACTCCAAGGCCCAGCTGGGTTTTCTGCGGTAAACAGCAGGTTGCCGCGTCCAAAGAAATCTGTGACAACAACGTAGAAGATGCCATCGCGGTAGCGAATTGTTGGTGCCCAAGCGCCACCGGGTGGCTTTACGCCCGCGCCCTTGAACTGGCCGGGGCGGTTGGCAACGTGGCCAATCAGTGCCCAATTATCTAGATCGCGCGAGTGGTAGATGGGTAGGCCCGGCAGGTACTCGAAGGTCGAGTTGACGATGTAATAGTCGTCGCCCACGCGAACAATCGAAGGGTCTGGGTTGAAGCCAGGGATGATTGGATTTGGGCGAGCCACGTGATTACCTGCCTATTTCGCGAACGGTTAGAACGGCTCGATGCCGAAGGCCTTGGCCAGTTTGTCGATCTTCTCGGCGCGAGCCAAACGAGGTAGGTCTGAGCCGTCGCGAATAACACGGCCGCCGGCCTCGAAGTCTTTCATGAAGTCGCGTGCCCAGGTTACGTCTGCTTGGTTAGGGCAAATGGTTTCGTTAATCACCGGAATCTGGCTTGGGTCTACCGAAAGCTTGCCAGTAAGGCCAAGGATGACCGCGTGCTCTGAACCTTCGCGAAGTTGCGGGTGGCTGGTGGTGATGGTTGGGCCATCGATTGGGCCAGGCAGGCCACCAATTCGGCTGGCAACCACCAGGCGAGAGCGAGGGTAGAGCATGGCCATGTTGTCGGCGGCGGTTCCTGTGTCGCGGCGGTAGTCACCGCTGCCAAAGGCTAGGCGAAACGCACCCTTGGCGCAGGCGATGTTTCGAGCTTCTTCGATGCCCAGCGCAGATTCAACCAGTGCAATGATCGGCACCTTGCCACCGAGCGCGTTGTTGGTGTCTTCAACGTGTGAGGCGTCTTCGGTCTTGGCCAACATGACGCCCTGTAGGTTTTTGATGCCCTTTAGTCGAGCGCAGTCTGCTTCCCAAAAAGGGGTGAGTCGGTCGTTGATGCGAACCCAAGCTTTACCGCCGGCTTCTAGCCACTGGGCAACCTGCTCGAGAGCCTTTGGTTTGTCTTTAGGGTCTACGGCATCTTCGATGTCGAGAATGATTTGATCGGCGCGAGATGCGGCAGCCTTGTCGAAGTTCTCTGGCTTGTTTCCGTTCACCAGTAGCCATGAACGTGAAATGTCTGCCGGTACTTTTTTCTTTGCCGCTGCCATGTTAAATCTCCGCATTGATTCGTCTTTGAATTCCTACTTCTATCCTTGCCTTCTTTTTGCCCCAGCACAGCAAAACCGCCCCCAGCATCGGTGATTACAGGTATCGGCAGAGGCTGCCTCAAACACCGATTTACCTTGGTCGCAGCCGCTAACTTTGTCTGCAATCGTGACCGTTTCGATACCTGTAACGAATCTTTTGCCCGAAATTGAAACGATAAAATAAACTTAATAACCACTTAGTTTTTAGAGAGTCGACGATGACCGAACAAACCAATTACCCATTCCGCGATGCCTCGCTGCCGGTCAACGAGCGCGTTGCCGATTTGCTCGGTCGCATGCCGCTCGAAGACAAAGTTGGGTTGATGTTCCACCAGATGACCCCGCTTGGTCACAACGGTGAATTGGCCGGCGCCGACAACTTCATGGGGTTAACTCCAACCGCCGAGCTCATCCGTGAAAAGCGCATCACGCACTTCAACTTGCTTGGTAGCGCAATGGACCCTCGCGAAATTGCTCGCTGGGCAAACAACATGCAAAAGGCCGCGGCCGAGGTTGGTCTTGGCATTCCGGTCACCATTTCGACCGACCCACGCCACGCCTTTACCGAGAATGTTGGCACGTCGTTCTTGGCCGGCTGCTTCTCGCAGTGGCCTGAGACTCTTGGTCTCGCTGCCATCGGCGACGCCAAGGTAATCGAGCAATTTGCCGACATCGCTCGTCGCGAGTACTTGGCCGTGGGCATTCGCTCTGCTCTGCACCCACAAATCGACTTGGCCACCGAACCGCGTTGGGCCCGCATCGCCGGCAGCTTCAGTGAAGATGCAAAACTCACCGCGATGGCAGTTGAGGCATACGTGCGCGGCTTCCAGACCGAAGAATTCGGCGTCAACTCGGTAGCCACAATGACCAAGCACTTCCCAGGCGCCGGCCCACAGATGGACGGCCTCGATGCTCACTTCGAGTATGGCCGCGAGCAGGTTTATCCGGGAAATAATTTTGATTATCACGCCGAGCCGTTCAAGGCCGCGATTGCGGTTGGCACTCGCGCAATGATGCCTTACTACGGCATGCCGGTTGGTACCAAGTACGAAGAGGTCGGGTTCTCGTTCAACAAGGCCGTAATCACCGATCTACTGAAGAACGAATTTGGTTTCGAAGGTGTGGTCTGCACCGACTGGGGCTTGGTCACCGATGGCGAAATCTTTGGCAAGGTATTCCCGGCTCGCGCCTGGGGCGTTGAGCACTTGAGCCCAATCGAACGTGCCGAGAAAATTCTGAACGCCGGTTGCGACCAGCTCGGTGGCGAGCAGTGCCCAGAGCTCATCATTGAATTGGTCAAGAGCGGTCGAATCTCTGAAGAGCGCATCAACCACTCGGCGGCAAAATTGCTTCGCGAAAAGTTCTTGCTCGGCCTGTTCGAAAACCCATACGTCGATGAAGACGAAGCCGCGCGCATCATCGGTTCGCCTGAGTTTGTTGAGGCAGGCGAGGCCGCCCAGCGTGCCGCAATCGTTCGCCTCAAGGCAGCCGACGCAGGCGCTGCACGCCTACCGCTTGCTCGCGGTCTCAAGGTTTATGTCGAGGGGTTTGCCGAAGGTGCCGCAGAGCGCCTAGGTCAGTTGGTGGCCAATCCAGAAGACGCCGATGTGGCGATCATCCGAGCAAAGACTCCTTATGAGCCTCGTGGCGAGGGCTTCGAGCTGATGTTCCACCAGGGGTCGCTCGAATTCGCGCCAGCCGAGCGCGACCGCATCTTGGCAATATGCAACACCGTGCCAACCATCTTCGATATCCACATCGACCGGGCGGCAATCTTCCCCGAGATTGCAGAGGCTGCTGCCGTGGTGCTAGCCAACTTTGGCGCCAGCGCCGATGCGCTAATTGATGTTTTGTTCGACCCAACCCTAGCCAAGGGCAGGTTGCCGCTAGAGCTTCCTCGCTCGATGGCAGCGGTTGAGGCCAGCAAAGAAGACGTGCCATTTGACACCGAGAATCCGGTGTTCAAATTTGGGGCGGGCCTATAGAGAAGGCAACGGAAAAGGGAGGACTCAAGGGATTCGGGTCCTCCCTTTTTCTATTTGCTGATGAATTCAGCCATCATGTCTAGGGTTTCATCCATGACCTTGCAGTCGGCCGGGTACCAGTTGAGGTGACCGTGAATTGCACCCATGGCTGTGACCTGGGTTGCGTTTACACCCGCGGCCAGCAACTGCTCAAAGTACTTCTCGCCCGATGCGCGCAGTGAGTCGTATTCCGAGTTGATGATGAGGGTCTCGGTTACGCCGGCCAGGTTGTTACTGTCGCCCGGGTAGCAGTAGTAGCTTGCATCTACGGTTTCGTAACCCATGTTGCTGTTGATCCAGGTGGTGTCTTCGAGGCTAAAGACAATGTGGCGTGGCACCTCGGTAAGTTTCTCGGTCAGTTCGGCCGAGAACTCTGGCAGGGTGCTGTGTGCAATTGGGTAGATCAAGATGTTTCGCACGCCATCTAGTTCTTCGCGGTCGCGCAACTGCAACATCACCGATGCGGTTAGGCAGGCGCCGGCAGAGGCACCCGAGATGGTGATGCGATTCGGGTCTACGCCCAATTCGGCGGCATTCTGCTTGAACCACTGAGCGGCAGCCAGGCCATCGATTTGGCTGGTTGGAAACTTGCGTTCCGGAGTGACCAGGCGGTAATCGACCGACATCACAACTGCGCCCGCGCGATGAGCCAATTCTCGGCTGGCTACATCGCCCTCGTTCATGTCGAGACCGCCAAACATGAAGGCGCCACCGTGGAACCAAACCAAACCTGGCAACGCGTGCGCGGTCTTGTTCTCTGGCCAGTAGAGGCGCACCGGAATCTCACCCTGAGGCCCAGGAATCGTTCGATTCTCAACGCGAACCGGAGGGGAGACGTACTCGGAGAGCGGTGCGTCGTACTCCGCACCAATCACAGGCCCCCACTCCATCATCGTTGCGTCTGGTGCAACCCGATCGAAGAAGTGGAACTTATTTGCAAAAAGTGGATCTGCTGGTGACACGGTTGGCTCCTTTGCCTCTATTGCGTTGGGTGTTGCTTATCGATTTACTTCTTCTCGGCTAGGCGCTCGAGAATCTTTACGTGACCAGGCTCAAGCTCTTCGAGTGATCTTGCGCCTAATAGTTTCATGGTTCTAGTCATCTGGGTGCCAAGCAGGTCGATTGTTTTGTCGACGCCCTCGCGGCCACCTGCCATGAGGCCATAGAGGTAAGCGCGGCCAATCAGGGTGAACTTTGCACCCTTGGCAATACAGGCAACGATGTCTTGCCCGTGCATGATGCCGGTGTCTACGTGAACCTCGGCGTGCTTGCCAATCTGCTTCACGGTCTCTGGTAGCAGGTGGAACGGAATCGGTGCGCGGTCTAGTTGGCGACCACCATGGTTCGAAAGAATCACGGCATCGGCACCGGCCTCGACTGCAAGCTTGGCGTCGTCAACGTTTTGAATCCCCTTCACAACCAGGTTGCCCTTCCACTGGGTGCGAATCCACTTGAGGTCTTCGAAGGTCACGGTTGGGTCAAACATCTGGTCGAGCAGTTCTGCAACGGTGCCGTTCCAAGAACCCAGCGATGCAAAGGTGAGTGGGTCGGTGGTCAAGAAGTTGATCCACCACTCTGGGCGCGGAATGGCGTTGGTGATGGTCTTCAGGGTTAGTGCCGGCGGAATGGTCATGCCGTTTCGTTTGTCACGCAAACGTGCACCGGCCACTGGAACATCCACGGTTAGTAGCAGGGTGTCGAAACCAGCTTTCTGTGCGCGCTCAACCAGAGCCATGCTCTTCTCGCGGTCTTTCCACATGTAAAGCTGGAACCAGTTGCGGCCGTTTGGTGCTGCTGCGGCAACCTCTTCGATTGAGCGAGTGCCCATTGTTGAAAGCGAGAACGGAATGCCCGCTGCCTCGGCCGCCTGCGAACCGGCAATCTCGCCCTCGGCGTGCATCATGCGGGTAAAACCGGTTGGTGCAATACCGAACGGCATCGAAACCTTCTTGCCAAGCACGGTCGAGCTTAGGTCTAGGTCTGAAACGTCGCGAAGAATGCGCGGCTGGAATTCGATGTCTTCGAACGCCTGACGAGCGCGGCCAAGTGAAAGCTCCTGGTCGGCCGAGCCATCGGTGTAATCGAAAGGTGCCTGCGGTGTGCGGCGCTTGGCAATGTCGCGTAGGTCATAGATGGTCAGCGCTTCGTTCAGTCGGCGCTCGCGGGCATCCCAAACCGGTGCCTTAAAGCGCATCAGCTGCGCTAGGTCTTTAGGGTTCGGAAATTGACGTTTCAGGTTTGCCATGATTTTCTCCTAGGCCACGATGCTTGGTTCGGTGAGCGAGATCTTGTATTCGCCGTGGGTAAGTGCGCTGCCGTTTGAAGCCGCTGCGCCATTCACGGTGAGGTTGCTTGCAGCAGTTGCCGGCAGGTTCAGGGTTGCGGTCACACCAAAAGGAATGGTCACATCCAGTTCAAGCTTGCCGCCGGTAACCTTCCAGTCTGCCGAGATCTTTCCGAAGCCGGTCTCGAGGCTGCTCTGGCAGGCGGTCAGCGACTGCTGCGGCAGCGGCTGAATCGAAACCTCGGCATAGCCCGGTGCGGTCGGCGCGATACCGCCAACGTTGCGATACATCCAGTCGATCACGGCACCGTAGGCATAGTGGTTGAAACTTATCATGCCAGCCTCGCTGCCCTCGGCGTTGTTCTCGAGGCCACCATTCGAGATGGTGCCGTCTTCGTGAATCGCTTCCCAACGCTCCCAGATGGTGGTTGCTCCAACGGTGATTGGGTAGAGCCACGAGCGCTTCTTGGTGCGAAGCAACATTGCGTAGGCCTCCTGCGCGTGACCGTTGCGACTCATCGCATCCATGATTACCGGTGTGCCCAAGAAGCCGGTGCTAATGCGTGCATCGGTGTCGCGAACCAGCTTGGCTAGGCCATCGGCCACCGCCTGGCGCTCTGATTCAGGAGCAATCTCGAACTCGAGCGCAATCGATGCACCGGTTGGGGTCTTGATGGCCTCGGGTGCCAATTCGCGCCAGATCGCTTCGCGAAGTTGCTCAAAGCGGGCGGCGTGCTTTGCTGCCTCGACGTGATTGCCAAGTACCGTTTCGGTCTTAGCCAAGATGTTCACGCTGTGCGCCATGTAGGCGTTTGCGGTGTAGTTGCCGCTTACCTTGGCGGCCCAAGGCTGACCCTCTGGGGCATCTGGGTCTAGCCAGTCGCCAAGCTGCATGCGCTGAGGAATCAGCAGGCCTTCGTGGTCGTTCTTGTTGTGCTCAACCCAGGCGCGCATCGAATCGAGCTGCTGCTCGAGAATGGCCTTGTCGCCAAAGCGCTCGTAGATGCTCCATGGCACCACGGTCGCGGCGTCAGACCAGCCGGCGTCGCCGTACTCGGTCTTGAATGGGTTGTCATCGGTCATCTGAATTGCCAAGAGGTCTGGAACCACTAGCGAAACCTTGCCGCCGAGCATCTCTTGCTCTAGACCAAGGTCGGTTAGCCAGCTCTTGTAGAACTCGTAGCCGTCGACGATCGAGTGCGCAGCGTAGGCGAATGCCTGCGCATCACCAGTCCAGCCAAGGCGCTCATCGCGCTGAGGGCAGTCGGTTGGAATCGAAACAAAGTTGTCGAGCAGCGACCAGCGGGTGTTGCTGTGCAACTTGTTTAGCAACTCATTTGAGCTGGCGAAAAGACCGCGGTTGGCGTTATCGCTGCTTACCGCGATGCCGGTAACCTCGAGAACCTTGGTGTCGCCTTCAACCACGATGTCGGCAAACTGAAAACCGTGGAAGGTGAGCTTTGGCTCTAGAGTCTGCTCGCCATCGGTGGCCAAAATGTAGGTGTCGGTTGCCTTGGCGCCACGAAGCGCTGCGGTGTGAAGTTTGCCGTCTGGCTCGAGAACCTCGGCGTGACGAATGGTGATCTTGGTGCCGGCCTTGGCGTCGACCTTTAGTCGCAACCAACCCGAGATGTTCTGACCGAGGTCGATGCGAATAGCATCGCCGTGGGTGGTTGGTTTGGTGGCAAACTGCTGAACCACGCGAACCGGCGCAGCGGCGCGAGGCTCGAGCACGCTCTTGTCGAAATCGCAGATGATGGCCGGCTGCCACTTTGAATCGTCGAAACCAGGCTTGCACCAGGCAGGCTGGGCAAAGTTGAAGTCAAAGTCGCAGCCGTCGTAAATCGAGCCCATACGAATGCCGCCGTTGCCGGCCTTCCAGTTCTCACCGGTCGCGATAGTTTGGGTGCTGCCGTCATCGAAGGTGATTTCGAGCTGACCTAGGAATGAGGTCTGGTCGCCGTAGTTGTCGGTCTTGTTTACGAAGCCAAACTTGCCGCGGTACCAACCGTCGCCAAGCAGCACGCCCCAGGCGTTATTGTCGGCCTGAAGGTACTCGGTCACATCGTAGGTAGAGCTAAGAATGCGCTTCTGGTAGGTGGTCCAGCCAGGTGCAAAGTACTCGTTGCCAACCTTTTTGCCGTTGATCATCAAATCGAAGATGCCGTGTGCGGTGGCGTAGACGCGCGCGCTGGCAACCTTCTTGGTTATTGAAAATTCGGTGCGCAAGAGAGTGGCTGGGCCCTGAGCCTTAGAGATCTGGCCAATCGCCGATCCAACAAAATCGGTGGCCTTACCCAAACCCGCTTCGAGGCGGTAGCTGTTCGACCAATCCGACCAACCGGCTTCGGTCTCGATTCGAACGCGGTAGTAGCGAACCTCGCGGCTGGCAAATTCGCCGGCTGGGTCTGGCACAAATTGGCTGGTCGCCGAGGCGATGGTGCTGGTGGCCAATGAGCGCGCGAAGCCTTCGTCGCTCGCCGCTTCTAGCTGAGCGCTGAGTTGCTTTTGACCTGCCGCAGCACCGCGTACCTTCCAGCTCAGCAGTGCAGTTCGAGTTGGTACACCAAGCAAACCGGTTTCGTACTCGCTCAAAAGTTCGATGGTAATTTTGCTCATTCTGCACTCCGATGTGTTTGATTTGGTGAATAAGTTTTTGGTTCAAAACTGCGCGAAACAAACTTTCGCTGCGCAGCAAGATCGTTTGGCAAAATGCCGTGAGCACTAGCTTGCACCACAAGATTGCCAATGGCGGTTGCCTCAACCGGGCCGGCCACTACCTTGATGCCGGTGCGGTCAGCCGCAAGCTGGCTAAGCAACGCGTTCTGGCTGCCACCGCCCACAATGTTAATTTGGTCAATGCTCTGCCCGGTGATGTTCTCGAGTTCTTCGATGGCGAGTCGATAGCCATCGGCCAGAGATTCTAGAATGCAACGCGTGATCTGCGCCGGGGTTTGTGGCACCGGCTGCTTGGTGCGCGCAACCGCACTCTGAATTCGGTAAGGCATGTCATCTGGCGCCGAGAACTCTGGGTCGGTCACATCGATGCGGGCAGTGGTTTCAACCCGGCTGGCATCTACCAACAACTCAACAATGTTCGGCGCGTAGCCCTGCTCGGCCCAGGTTCGCTGGCTCTCTTGCAGCAACCACAGGCCGGCCAAGTTCTTTAAGAACCGCACCGATGAATTCACGCCGAGTTCGTTGGTGAAGTTCGCGCGGCTGCTGGCATCGCTATAAATAGGTTTGGCCAACTCAACGCCAATCAAGCTCCAGGTGCCGCTCGACAGGTAGGCGCCGCCGGCTCTAAGTTCTGGCACGGCAACCACAGCCGATGCGGTGTCGTGCGAGGCAACCGCGGTAACCACGGTGTTCGCCAGCGCCGGGTGCAAAACCCGATCGGCCCTGAGTTTGCCCAACACCTCACCCGGTTGAATCAGCTCGGGCAGAATCTCGGCGTTCAAACCCAGGCGCTCCAGAATGGTTTTACTCCAGGTGCCCGAGGCAACATCCATGAGGCCGGTGGTCGAAGCGTTGGTAATTTCGCAGCGCGCGATGCCGGTTAGCAGGTAACCAATCAAATCGGGCATCAACAAGAGCTTATTGGTTTGCTCAAAAAGCTCTGGGCGCTGAAGCTGCTCGGCAGCCAGTTGGTACACCGTGTTGAACGGTTGAAACTGCAAGCCGTTTAGCTTGTAAAGCTCGCCCTGAGCAATGATGGCGTGCACCGCGTCGGCACCCAGCAAATTGCGTTCGTCTCGATAGTGGCGTGGGCGGGCCAGCAGGTTTCCATCTTCGCCAATCAAGCCGTAGTCAACCGCCCAGGTGTCGATGCCGATGCTGGTTACGGCTTGCCCGCGCGCCTCGGCAAACTCACCGAGCGCAACCAGGCCATCGAGAATCGATTGAAAAACTCGATCGAAATCCCAGTGCAGTTGGTCGCCTACGGCAACCGGTCCATTGATGAATCGATTTACCTCGTGCAGTTCAAGCCGGTCGTTTTCAAAAATGCCCGCAACAATTCGACCCGAGCTTGCGCCCAGGTCGATTGCCGCGAAGATTCCAGTCATAACCGTTTTTCTGTTTGAAACTATCGAAGGAAAGCAGCCGCAACACCAGCGTCAACTGGGATGTGCAGGCCGGTGGTGTGAGTTAGCTCGCCAGCGGTGAGTGCGATTACCGCGTTTGCCACCGTCTCTGGCAGAACCTCGCGCTTCAAGATGGTGCGCTGCGCGTAGTACTTGCCAAGGTCGTTCTCGTTCACGCCATAAACCTTGGCACGCGATGCACCCCAGCCGCCGGCAAAGATGCCAGAGCCGCGAACCACGCCATCTGGGTTGATGCCGTTCACGCGAATACCGTGCTCGCCAAGTTCAACTGCCAGCAGGCGAACCTGGTGGGCTTGGTCGGCCTTGGTTGCCGAGTAGGCAATGTTGTTCGGGCCGGCAAATACCGAGTTCTTCGACGAAATGTAGATGATGTCGCCGCCCATTTTTTGGTCGAGCAAAATGCGAGCCGACTCACGCGAGACCAAGAACGAACCGCGAGCCATCACGTCGTGCTGTAGATCCCAATCGCGCTGAGTGGTTTCTAGCAGCGGCTTCGAAAGCGAAAGACCGGCGTTGTTAACGATGAGGTCAACACCACCGAAGGCAACCGAGGCCTCGGCCAGTGCCTGCTGAATCGCAGCCTCCTGAGTCACATCGATGTGCACGGCAACCGCGTTATCGCGACCAAGCGATTCGGCAACCGCCTTGGCGTTCTCTAGGTTTAGGTCGGCAATTACAACGCAACCACCCTCGGCAACAATGCGCTCGGCAATGGCCTTACCAATGCCGCTGCCGGCACCGGTAATAAAGGCAACGCGGCTAGCCAGTGGCTTTGGCTTAGGCATGCGCTGAAGCTTTGCTTCTTCGAGAGACCAGTATTCGATGTTGAACTTCTCGGCATCGCTGATTGGCGAGTAGGTAGAGATCGACTCGGCACCGCGCATCACGTTGATTGCGTTGAGGTAGAACTCACCGGCAACTCGCGCAGTTTGCTTGTTGGCACCAAACGAGAACATGCCAACTCCCGGCACCAAAACAATGGCCGGGTCGGCGCCGCGCATGGCAGGCGAATTCTTGGTGGCGTGCTTCTTGTAGTAGCTGGCGTAGTCGTTGCGGTACTGCTCGTGCAACTTCACTAGGCGGGCCTTTACCTTCTCAAGGTCGGCGTCGGCCGGTAGGTCTAGAACCATTGGCTTCACCTTGGTGCGCAAGAAGTGGTCTGGGCAGCTGGTGCCAAGTGCGGCCAGCTTCTTCAGCTTTGCGCTACCCAAAAAGTCCAGCACCACTGGGTCGTCGCTAAAGTGGCCAACCATCGGCTTGTCGGTAGAAGCCAAACCACGGATGAACGGCGCAAGCGCCGCCGCCTTGGCGAATCGAGCCTTTGGCTTTAGAGCCTCATAGCCCGAAACCTTCTCGCCGAACGGGTTCTTCTTGCCGTTTTTGGCAATGTAGGCCTCGGCGGTCTTGATAATAAAACTCGAGTTGTTCTCTGAGGCAGCGCTGGTTTCGCCCCAAGCGGTAATACCGTGACCGCCCAGGATGCAGCCGATTGCCTGCGGGTTTGCCTCTTTAATGGCAGCGATGTCTAGGCCGAGCTGGAAGCCAGGGCGGCGCCAATCTACCCAAACCACCTTGTCGCCGAAGATCTTCTTGGTTAGCTTTTCGCCATCCTTGGCCGTTGCAATTGCAATGCCGCTGTCTGGGTGAAGGTGGTCTACGTGCTTGGCATCTACCAGCGCGTGCATCGCGGTGTCGATCGAAGGTGCTGCGCCGCCACGGCCGTGAAGGCAGTAGTCGAACGCCGCAACCATTTCGTCTTCGCGCTCAACACCAGGGTAAACATCTACCAGTGCGCGAACGCGATCAAGTTCGAGAACCGCCAGGCCAGCCTCGGTGAGAGTGCCTAGGTCGCCGCCCGAACCCTTGACCCAGAGCAGGTTGATTGGCTTGCCGGTTGACGGGTCAATCTCGACACCCTTGGCCGAGGTGTTTCCGCCGGCGTAGTTGGTGTTCTTTGGGTTTGAACCCAAACGGTTAGACCTGGTGATCAGGTTGAGTAGCTCTTTGTTTTTCTTTAGTGAAGCCACGGTTATGCACCCCATCCGGCCTGCTGGCCACCTACACGAGTTTCGGCAATCTGCTTTAGATAACCAGAGTTGTTGAATGCCTTGATTGGGTCTGGGTTTAGGCCCTTCGATTCACGCCAAGCCGCAAGGGTCGGGCGAACATCGGTATAGAAGGCATCCATGAAGATGTCGTTAGCTGCAAGCACGTCGCCGGCAAGCTGAGCTTCGTTTAGCGCCTTGGTGTCAACCTGAAGCGCACGGGCGGTCATTGCCTGCACGTTTAGAACCGAGCGAATCTGGCCCGGAATCTTGTCTTCGATGTTGTGGCACTGGTCGAGCATGAAGGCAACATCTGAGTCGTTGCCATAGCCACCACCGCGAATTACCTCGTACATGATTCTGAACAACTGGAACGGATCTGCCGCGCCAACGATTAGGTCGTCGTCGGCGTAGAAGCGAGAGTTGAAGTCGAACGAGCCAAGCTTGCCCAGGCGAAGCAGCTGAGCAACGATGAACTCGATGTTGGTGCCCGGTGCGTGGTGACCGGTGTCGAGGCAAACCGAGGCGCGCTCGCCGAGTGCGGCAACCTGTGCGTAGGCGGTGCCCCAGTCGGGAACATCGGTGTGATAAAAAGCTGGCTCGAAGAACTTGTATTCGAGCACTAGGCGCTGGTTTTCGCCGATGCGCGCATAGATCTTTTCGAGTGAGTCGGCTAGGCGGTCTTGACGACCACGGATGTCGTCTTGGCCAGGGTAGTTGGTGCCGTCGGCAAGCCAAATTTTGAGGTCTTTCGAACCGGTCTCGTGCATGATGTCGATGCAGTCAAAGTGGTGATCGATGGCCTTCTGGCGAATCACCGGGTTTGAGTGGGTGATGCTGCCGAATTTGTAATCTTCGTCTTGGAAGGTGTTCGAGTTGATGGTGCCAAGCTTTACGCCGAGGCCCTCGGCGTGAGCGCGAAGCTCAGAGTAAGAATCAACCTTGTCCCATGGAATGTGCAGTGCCACCGATGGCGCAATGCCCGAGTACTTGTGCACCTGGGCAGCATCCTCGATTTTTTCGAAAGGGTTGCGTGGAACACCGGCCGATGGAAAAACGCGAAAGCGAGTTCCCGAATTACCGAATGCCCAAGATGGCAATTCGATGGCTTGCTGGTCGAGCTGTGCAAAGAGTTTTGCGGTGTCCACGGTCATTGGGAACTCCATTTAGGTCAAAGAATTGAAGCGTTTCAATAGAAACAATAATCCCAACTCAGATGCGAATGCAAACTGGCAGGCAATCTAAGATTGAATCGTTATAGAAGGGGTTCAAAATGGTGGCACCAATCAAGGCTCGTCCAAGTATCCAAGATGTTGCTCGGCTGGCTGGCGTTTCGCTTGGCACCGTTTCGAACGTTCTCAATAACCCAGATCGCGTAAAGCCAGAAACGGTTGCCAGGGTTACCAAAGCCATCAACCAGTTGGGCTTTGTGCGCAATGAATCGGCTCGCCAACTAAAGGCAGGCAAGAGTCGCACCGTTGGTCTAATTGTTCTCGACATCGCCAACCCGTTCTTTAGCGAGCTTGCTCGCGGCGCCGAAGATGCCGCCACCAACGAGCGCTACTCGGTGATCATGGGCAACAGCGGCGAAGACCTCGAGCGCGAATCAAGCTACCTCTCGCTATTCGAAGAGCAGCGCGTAGGCGGCGTTGTCATCTCACCAATCGATGACGTGAGCCAGACCGTAGTTGCCATGCGAAACCGCGGCACCCAGGTGGTTGTCGTCGACAGGCAAGTAGATGCCAAAATCGGCTGTTCAATTTCGGTGGATGATATGGCCGGAGGCCGCATGGCTATCGATCACCTACTCGAGCAGGGCAAGCGCAAGATTGCCTTCGTTGGTGGTCCACTAGATTTCGAACAGGTATCTCTTCGTTTCGAAGGCGCCAAGGCCGCCATCAAGGATTCCAAGACCAAGGCAACACTCAAGCACATCAAGACGCCTTCGCTAACGGTTCTGGCCGGGCGTGAAGCCGGCGATCAAATTGTTGCCTCGGGCAAGGCAAACTGGCCAGATGCTGTTTTTGCAGCCAACGACCTAGTTGCGGTTGGCCTGTTGCAGGCATTTATGTTCAAGGCCTCGGTTCGCGTGCCGCAAGACATCGCGGTTATTGGCTACGACGACATTGCCTTTGCCGAGGCAGCGATTGTGCCGCTGAGCTCGATTAGGCAGCCGGCCGCACTGCTCGGCGCAACCGCGGTCGAGATGGTTGTCGACGAGGCGCAAAACCCAAAGACCCACAAGCATCGCCAAATCACTTTTCAGCCGGAGTTGGTTGTGCGCGAGAGTACCGCCAAGTAGTTATTTTCCGGCAGCTGGCTCGTAGGCACGAGCGTCGTCAACGGCAACCAGGTATTCAAACTCTGGTCGCAGAATTCCTCTAAAGAATGCCCGGTGCGATTCGAGCATGTCGAAGCTTGGGTCTAGCAACCACTGAACCTGCAGGCCATCCGAAAGGGCAATCAGGGTTCGCGAAAGATCGGCGCTTTCTAGCAGCGGCTTCAGCATGTTGGCTTCGATGAGGGTCTCAAAGTAAGCGGTGGTCACTTCGGTCACGTATTCGTAGCGTTTTTTGAAGTAATCGTGGGCCGGGTGATCTGGCGCAGTTGCCTCTGCCGAGAGAATACAGAACAGCTCCACGATGCCAAAGTTGTCCATGTTGTACTGAATTAGCGCCAGCCAATCTTTGATGAAGTCTTCACCGGTAGATTCGCGATCGTGGGTTAGCAGCTGGCCGCTGGCGGCATCGCGATACTCGAGCACGGCAATCAGCAGCGCGCCCTTCGACTTAAAGTGGTGCAGAATTCCGGCCTCGCTGATGCCGACCAAATCGGCCACTTGCTTGAGTGAACCACCGCGGTAACCCGATTTACTGAAAACATTGAAAGCGCTTACAAGAATCGATTCCTTGCGGGCCTCGGTTGCTTCGTAGTTTCCGCGCGGCCTGGCCATTGTTCTCCTCTAGATGAGCAAATTCGCTATCCGTACCGAATCCGCCTGTTGCAAATCTACAAGGTCGAAACTGCAAACGCTTGCAAGATTTGATAACGAATATAACGAATATGCATCGTTTCAAAAAAACTTAGTGTTCACTAAGTATTCATGTCATAAGTTAGCGGTAACCACAAGTCATCGGGGTTTGTGGGGCTTACTTCTTTTCCAGGAGACTCAATGTCGAAACTCAAAGCTCTAGCAGCTGTTGCAGTAGCTGGCGCCCTAATCATGGGTGGTTCAGTTCCAGCAACTCAGGCTGCAGGCAAATCAATCACCATCGGTGAGATCGGTGACATCACTAGCTTCACCGTGCGTGACTCACAGTTCGGTAACTTGAACTTGTTCTACCAGGCTGTCTACGACGGTCTACTACAGGCAGACTCAACCGGCAAGGTAATTCCTTCTGCTGCAACTTCATGGTCATACGACTCAAGCAACACCGTTCTAACCTTGAAGCTACGTGCGGGCCTAAAGTTCACCGATGGCACCAAGCTTGACGCTGCTGCCGTTGTTGCCAACCTAAAGCGCTTCTCAACCGGTGTATCACCAGACAAGAGCAACATCGACTCAATGAAGTCAGCTGTTGCTAAGGGCGCAGACACCGTTGTTATCACCTTGAAAGACACCGACCCAGCGTTCCTAAACTACCTAGCACGTAACGCCGGTCTTCTAGAGTCTCCAAAGAACTTCACCAACGCAGCTGCTAAGACCAGCCCAGTTGGTTCAGGCCCTTACACCCTAAACAAGGCCAAGACCAAGTTCGGTTCTACCTACACCTTCGTAAAGAACCCTGGTTACTGGAACGCAAAGGCTGTGAAGTTTGACACCCTAGTTCTTAAGGTGATCGCAGACCCAACTGCTGCTGCTAACGCTCTAAAGGCTGGCCAGATCGACGGTATCAACATTGCAAACAACGCAGTGTTGCCATCACTTGCTGCCAACAAGAACATCAAATACGTGAAGCACTACCTTGACTGGTCTGGCTTCAGCTTCGTTGACCGCTCGGGCAAGCTCGGTTCGCCAATCAAGAACGTAAAGGTTCGTCAGGCCATCAACATGGCTCTTGACCGCCCGGCGCTTCTAAAGGCAATCGGTGAAGGCTTCGGTGTTGTAACCCAGCAGGTATTCCCTTCTTACTCAGCTGGTTACGTAAAGTCACTTGACAGCTACTACAAGTACGACGTTGCTGGCGCTAAGAAGCTACTGGCTGAAGCGGGTTACCCTAACGGTTTCACCATCAGCATGCCTTCAATCACCGCCTTCACCGGCCCAGCTAAGCCAGCTCTTATGGCTGCTCAGCTAAAGGCAATTGGCATCACCGTTGACTACACCGACGAGTCATTTGCAACCTTCTTCACCAACTTGCTAACTCCTAAGTACCCTGCTTACTGGATGCAGCTTGAGCGCTCGGCTAACGACTGGCAGCACCTGAACTTCTTGATCTCAGAGACAGCTGTTTGGAACCCTGAGCACTACTCAGACGCTAAGTCAGCGAACCTAATCGGTCGTATCCAGTCGGCTTCGCCGTCTGCACGCCCAGCGCTGTTGAAGCAGCTCAACACCTACATCGTTGAGCAGGCCTGGTTCGCACCGTTCTACGCGGCACAGGGCACCTTTGCTTACAACAGCAAGAAGTTCTCAGTGAAGGACCAGCCTGGAAACGCTGTGCCTTACCTGTTCAACTTCACCCCTGCTAACTAGTAGGTCTCAGTACTAAAGGAGAGGGTCGGAATCCACTCGGGTTCCGACCCTCTCTGCAAGCACCACCAAACACCCGGTACATCGGCGCCAGTAAATGCCGATCCCTCAGAACGGAACAACCTTGTTAACCTTCATCTTGAAGCGCTTGATGTCAGGGCTAGTCATGATTGCCGCGGTGAGCTTCTTTGCTTTCTCGCTGCTCTCACTGGGCACTGCCAACATCACCAGAAACATCCTTGGCGTTACTGCAACCCAAGCCGATGTAGACGCACTAACCATCGAGTTAGGCCTCAACCGCCCACTGCTAGAGCGATTCGCCGAGTGGGCCCTAAACGCACTGCAACTGAACTTTGGTGAGTCATGGACTTTCCCTGAGGCTGTTTCAGACACCATTTCAAGCAGACTTGGCGTAACCCTGTCGCTGGTTACCGTCACAATTTTGGTTTCGGTCATCGTAGCCGTAATCCTCGGAGTCATCGCCGCAGTTGCCGGTGGCTGGATCGACCGCTTCGTGCAGTTCATCGCTCTCATCGGTTTTGCCATCCCAGGTTTCTTGGTTGCGCTGTTCCTAGTTACAACCTTTGCTTTGCAAATCCCAATCTTTGACGCGGTTGGTTATACCGAGCCAACCGAAGACTTCGGTGGCTGGATCAAATCGATCACCCTTCCTGTTCTTGCGCTTGCCTTTAGCGGCATCGGTGGCGTTGCCAACCAGGTTCGTGGTTCGGTTCGCGATGCACTCGAGATGGACTACGTTCGCACCCTTCGTGCCCGCGGCCTGAGCTACAACCGAGTGGTTCTAAAGCACGTGCTTCGCAACGCCGGAAGCCCAGCGCTTTCGATTCTTGGTGTTCAGTTCGTTGGAACCCTTGGTGGCGCCGTGTTCGTTGAGCAGATCTTCGCCATCCCAGGACTTGGCCAGTTCACCGTTCAGGCCACTCAGGTTTCTGACGTGCCGGCAATCATGGGTCTTGTGGTTACCACCGCAATCATCGTGATCTTGGTCAACCTAATCATCGACCTTCTATCTGCAGCTCTAAACCCAAAGGTGCGCCTATCATGAGCCAAACTAAAGCAATTAAAAAGCAGGGTCTTGTTCGCAAGATTCTGGGCAACCCGCTGGGATTCATCTCCTCGGCAATCATTCTCTTGGTCGTGCTGAGCGGCATCTTTGCCAATCTGATTTCGCCATACGACGCCAACGAAACCGACATCTACAACATTCAGGCTCTGCCTAATGCAGCTCATATGCTTGGCACCGACAGCGCCGGCCGCGACATTCTTTCGCGCATGCTCTTTGGTACTCAGCTAACCCTCACCGGTGCAGCGCTTACCCTTGGCATCGCAATGATCATCGGTGTTACCGCTGGTCTGATTGCCGGTTACTTCGGTGGTTGGTTCGACGCGGTGGCCTCATGGTTCACCAGCCTCACCCAATCACTACCGGGCATGGTTGTTCTGC
>ERZ650301.59-NODE-59-length-23396-cov-5.661968_pt1 | contig 23396 bp, 19 predicted proteins | sample MGYA00376237_ERZ650301 | MGnify/ENA primary metagenome ERZ650301 (study PRJEB26733, sample SAMN07839255) | wastewater metagenome | biome: small river; feature: stream; material: water | place: USA: North Carolina | collected 2016-04-05 ...
ACTGGAGTTCAGACGTGTGCTCTTCCGATCTCCCGAGAAGAACGGCTGATAGGTCAAAGTCGGATTGGTCACAGCCAAGGAGGTGCCTGCCACAAACTGTGAGGTTCCCCCAACGATGTTGGTCACAAAAGGCTCCTCGCTGCCCACCTTGATCACAGCCTTCTGGTTGTTCAGTGTGGCAATTCGGGGGCTCGACAGCACATGCACCCGGCCTTGCGACTCCAGGAAGTTGATCAAGGCCGCAAAATTGCTAGCCTGCAGTGCAATGCCGCCATTGTTGCCAATCGCAGATTGGACCGAACGGCCTGTTCCGAGCAAGCCAGACAGGGTTGTACCCAATGTCGTGCTACTCCCTGCGAGGGTCGTGCCACCGACTTGACCCGCCACCGAGCTGGGTTGGTTCAGTCCCACATTGGCCGAATTCGCACCCACCGACATGCGATGCAACCCACCGTTAAATTGACTCCAGTTGATGCCCTGTTGGGCGTCCTTGCTCAACTCAACGTCGATGATTTTGGATTCAATGACCACTTGCCGTGAAATGTTCAGCTGCATGGTCTTGAGCATGCGCTCCACCATGCGCAACTCGGTGGGCATGCCGCGGACCAAAATGGTGCCGCTCATGGCATTGATCACCATGGCCCGGCCTTGCGAACAACCGTCCACACCACGCAAGCGCTCGCCCATGGCGGGCTCACCCGGATAGTTCACATCTGCACGGGAGGAGTTCGCCTGGTTGGTCGTTGTACTTGCTGGCCTGACGGCCAAGGGGTTCACCGCCGCCACTTTGGAAATATTGCAACCCAGCAAGGTGCGCAAAGCGTCCTCAGCTTCAGCCCAGATGTCGGACTTGACCGTGGTGCTCATGCCGCTGGCCTGAACCGAGCCAAAGCTGGAGGAACTACTGCTGGAACCGCCAGTGCTGGAGCTGGAGCTTTGCCCCACCGACGCACCGCCAATGACCTGAATGTCGCTGACACCGCGGCGTTGGCCCAGGATGTAGTTCACATAGTAAAGACGGGTTTGCAACTCAGCGGGTTGGACCAGAATGCGGCGGTTCTCGACCGAGTAGTCATAACCGTACACATCGCGGATGGCGTCTAGTGCGTCGAACAAGGTGATGTTTTTGAGCTTGAAAGACACACGCTTGCTGGACACATCCACCGGCTCCAGCTTGACGCCGGCACCGGCCACCGAAGGCTCTGCCGGTGTCTGTGTCGCAGGCTTGAGCATGATGCTGTATTCGGTGCCCTCCACCAGACCGGCCAGCACCTGGCCAATCGGCGCATCGGTCACCACCAGGTCAAACCGTTGGGCCGACGTGGTGCGCACCGGCTTGGACGCCATACCCACCGCGCTGCTGGGGGCCTGCACCAGGGCGTCGAGCACACTGGCGGGCACCACCGAGCTCTTTTCCTTGGCGGCTGGCCTGGCGGCAACGCGGGCCATCTCGTCCGAGATGCGGTCTTGCGTCGACAAATCTGGACGTGGGTACGTGGATGAGCAAGCCACCAAAACAAATGGGGCGATGAGGGTGAGGACATTCCTGTTCACGGACGACTCCTTAAGGTTTTTTATTGTTCGAACGTGATGCTGGCAACTCGCCGGCAATCACATGCTTTTTGACTGAGGGGTAGGCAGAAATTTTTTGCGACCCCGTGTCGCTTTGCATGACCACCCCGTTGGCACCGATGCTGGTCAGGCGCCATTGGTCGATCTGCCCACCGGGTTTGAGCATTTGCCCATCGATGACGGCATATTTGCGCGAAGGCCCCACCAGCATGAGCTGCACCGTCGGCTGCGCCAGCGCGGCCCCCGGTTGTGCGGCAGTGCCGGGCTGCGCGTCACCCGCAGCACCTGAGGTGGCCTGCACGGCACCTGGTGGCGGCAAAGTAGGGTCACGCAAAGCGCCTTGCGCCCAAGCCACGCTCTGGGCTGCGACAAGGCCGATCACGAGGGCGGATGTTTGGATGAACAGTGACATGGATCGCTCACTCACAAGTTGGACTGAGTGCTCAGCAAAAAGACCGAGACACGCAGGGTGTTTTCAGGGTACACACCGCTCGTCAGCGTGGCGTTGGACCACAGCAGTTTCGGGTTGGCCTCTTCCATGCTGGTCAGGAACGACGTCAGGTCAAGGTAGCTGCCGCGCAGCTCGATCTCAAGACCGTGCTTGTAAACAGCCCCCACTGTCCCCACTGCCGCTGGTGCAGCGCCAGCGCCCGCCTGGGGCTTGCCTTGCAAAGCCAAGGCCTTGGCCGGCACGGTTTTGATGGACGCGACTTTGACCCGTGAGGACCGGGTGCCCAACATCTCGGTCATCAGGTTTTTGACCTTGGGCGCATCGGTGGCCACGCTTTGCACCAGATTTTCAAGCAAGGCCGCCTGCTTCTTCAGCAGCAAGAAATCGGCTTTCTTTTGTGCCAGGTTGTCACCGCGCGACTTGTCCACCGCGGCGATCTCGGCCGAGAGCACCACGATCTGCGTCTGCAAGGTCTTTTGCTTGTCCAGCAAGGCCTGCTCACGGCGCGCTTGCGGCGCAAAAACCAAGGCGTCTACCAAGAAATAAATCGCGGCACCCAGCACCACGGCAACGAGCAATTGCTCGCGGCGCGACAGGCGCAACCACTTGTCCCGCAAATCAGAAAGTGAGAAGTTTTCCAGCATGTCAGGATCTCAGTAAAGCTTGAATTTGAGGATGCCTGCTTTGGCAGCGTCGCCCGATGCGGCCTCTTGCGTGATCTCGATCGACGAGAACTGGATGCCCATCGGCTTGAACGCCTCATTGACCTGCCCGATGTAACGCATCACCGACTCGGTGCCCATGGACTTGCCCGTGATGCTCATGGCCTGGCCGCCCTTGCTGACTTCCACACCTTGCAACCAGACACCGTCTTCGTGCAGGCTGGCCAAGGTTTCAAGCCAGGGCGAATGCCCCAAAGGCGAGCCCAGCTCCCCTTTTTGCATGAGGTCTGACCAGTCACGACGCGCGTCCATTTGGGTGCGCAGCGCAGCACTTTGCTGGGCCATGGCCTGGATCTCATCAAAGCCGGAGTCCTGGCGCTTTTTCGCCAACGTGGCTTTCAAATCGGCGATCGTCTGCTCGGTGCGGGCTTCGGTTTGGGCCAGTCGGTGCAAGCGCCATTCGGTGGCGGCAGCCATGCCCAACAGGGTCAGTGCAGCCAGCACCAGCAAGGGGGTCAAGAGCCGATCCAGGCCCTGGATGCGGCGGCGTTGGCTCAATAAATTGATGTGCTGAATCATGGACATCACTCTTTGGTCTGGATGCGCAACGCCGATCCCAGGGCATGGAAATACTGGGCTTGCACCTCGGGTCGGCTCAAATCGGAAGCGGCAGGCAGCTCAAAAATGCTGGCCAAGTCCAGCGGCTTGACCTGCTCGATCAAATGCTTTTGCAACAGCTCGGCCAAGCCCAAGCCAGTGGGGGTGGGAGCCACATGCAAGGTGTCGATGGTGATGGCCGGGTAGTTGCGGCGGATGAAGTCAAACGAACGCTGGATCTCCAGCGCCAGGCGGTCGATGGCCTCGGTCAGTGGTGCTGACCCTTGCCCCACCCCTGGCTCGGTGCTCTGCCCTTGGGCATCGGCAGCGCCCAACAAGGCCTCGCTGATGAAGCGCACCAAATACAACTCGCCTTGGTGCGTGATGGTCAGCTGAACCCCTTCGGCATCGGCAAAGATCAGGCAGGTGGCCGCCTTGTCGGTCTCGAGCAAGAGCGAAATGTTGCGCTGCGCCGCCTCGCGGATGTCCACCGCGTTCAAACGCATTTTGGCCTCGTCAAACAAGGCTGCGCGCGCGTTCACCAGCTCGGTTTTGGCGACCACGGCATACAGCTGCGGCGCACGGCTGCCCATGGTCTGGCGGATCGGAATGTCCAGCCAGGCCAGGTTGGCTTCGGTGCTGGGGTAGTCCAGCATGGTGCTGACGGCCAGGCGCAAACTGCCCTCAACCTCGTCAGGGCGCACCGCAGGCTTGTCCACCATGAAGATCTGGTAGTCGCGACGCCCCAGCAAAGTCACCACATCGAAAGAATGGGCCGAGAGTGCCCGGCCCATTTGGGCCAGAACCGCGGCATCGGCGACCTGCTGCGGATAGGCCACATGCTGCAGCACCTTGGGCTTTTCACCCGCTTGCCGGGGCAGCTGAACGCTCACCCCAAACACCCCGCCATGCAGGTCGATGGCAGACCACCCACCCGGATGCCGGGACCACAGCGATTGGAGTGAAAAGTTCATGGACATGGCAACGAAATAAGCATCGGCAAAGTCTAGATCAGCGATCTGCCAATGGATGAAAATTGTCAAAAATACAACAAACAATTTATTTGTCGCAAAAAATTTCTCAAACCCATAACAGCTTGTATATTGATATCCGTTATCAATTTTTTTGGAGATGACCATGCGTACTCAAACTTCTCAAATTCGCGGCCTCAAGCAAGCCGGTTTCACCCTGATCGAGCTGATCATCGTGATCGTGATCATTGGTATCTTGGCGGCTGTGGCGATTCCGAAGTTTCAGGATCTGACCACATCGGCACAAAACGCCACAACAAAAGGCATGGCTGCAGAACTGGGCGCTGCAGCAGCAATTGCTTACGCTAAGGCTAAAGCAAATAACACTTCTGTGATAACCGATTGCACAGCTTTTGGCGGTACCGATTACATCCAAGGTGGATTGTCCGCTGACTACACAATCGCAACAGGCACCATTAGTGCAAACAACAATACTTGCACATTGAATGGGCCTTCCGGTACGACTGCAACTTTTACAGCACCTTTCTAATTTATTGAGTCATGCCTGCCCGCCCAACGCTCTCGCTGCAAAGCCGATTCCAGCAAGCGTCGGCGGGCTTCACTTTGTTTGAATCGGTCATCGTGCTCGTGTTGCTGGGCATCATCGCGGCCTATGCTGCTCCCAAAGCCTTCAATGCCAGCTCGATGACACTCCATGCGCAAGCCCGCACCTTGGCATCGGACCTGCAACGCGCACAACTGCTGGCCACCAGCACAGGCAGCGCGGTGTATTTTTGTGCCCTCAGCGCCGGTTACGTGGTGCAAAGCAGTGTGGTATGCCCCACCAGCGTGCCCGAACAAACATCGCTCGCTCAGCCCATTGCCGTGACCCTGGACAAACAAGCTGGCCTGTCAGCCACACCGGCTGCACTGTCTTACAACAGCCTTGGCCAACCCAGCGCGGCCGGCAGCTTTGTACTGTCGAGCTCGCCGGCTGGCAGCGGCTCCATCACCGTGACCGTGGCGGCAGTGACCGGCCTGGTCAGCGTGCCCTAGCCATGAAAGACCTGCCACCCTCAGGCCAACACGGTTTCACCCTGATGGAATCGGTGGTAGCCCTTGTGTTGCTGAGTTTGGTGTCGGTCGTGATCACCAGCCTGAACGGCAATTTGTTTTTGCGCTCTGGCGATATGCGGGGCCTGCAGCAAAGCACGCAACTCTTGCAAGCCTGTGTGGACCAGGTGTTGGGCCTGCGCAAGTCGGCCGGTTTTGCCGCCACCTTCCACTGCAACGAACTCAACGCTTTGAACACCGGCTTCACACTCAATGTGGGCCTGCAGGCCACACCCGACCATTGCCCCACGGGCTTGCAATGCAAGCAGGTGCAAATCAGCGTCAACAAAACCGGCAGCACAGGCGGCAACCCGGTCAGCTTGCTGTTTGTGGAGTACTGAGCCATGCGCCAGCATCGCCGCCATCGCCGCGCCAGCCAAAACGGCTTCACCTTGATGGAGATCACCATCAGCGTGGTGTTGCTGGGCATTTTGGGCGTGGTGGGCACCACCATGATGTCGGGCAGCTTCTACACCACCCGGGTCATCAGCACAGAACACCTGGCCTACTCTGAAGCACGCTACGCCATGGAACGCATGGCCCGCGAAATCCGCGAGATGCAGTACGACACGGCCACCAGCAGCTTGAGCCTGTCCACCATGACCGCCGCGCAGCTGAGCTTTGTGAAAACCAGCATGACGGGCGCCAGCAATGTGAACTTCCAATACACCGCGCCCACGCTCAGCATGTCTTACCCACCGGCCGCGTCGGCCGTGCTGGCCCGAGACATTTCGGCTTTTTCCTTCACCTATCTGGATGAAAACAGGGTGGTCACAGCCCAGCCCAACAGCGTTCGTTTTGTGCGCATCGCCTTGACAACGTCGCCTGCCGGCGCGCAAGCTTTGTCCCTGGTCACCCAAGTCAATTTGCGCAACCTATGAAAGCCCATTTGCACGCCCCCGCCCAACGCCTGCAGCAAGGCGTGGTGTCGGTGATCGCACTGTTGTTCCTGGTGTCGGTGGTAGTGTTCATCCTGATGCAAAGCCTGAGCCGGTCTGGTTCCAAAGCCCTGGAGTCTCAACAATACTTTGACAGCACGGCCGCTTTGGCCCTTGCCGAAAGCGGCCGGGAACTGGCCGTGGCCAGCATTGCCAATGCCGTCAGCGCCAACGACACCCAATTCCTCACAAGCTGCAGCAGTTACGCCAGCAGCTCGCCCATCGCCATGGGGCGCGGCACTTTCCAGTACAGCCCATCGACCACCGCGCCAAGCAGCTCACTGTGTCCGGTCCGCGTCACGGGCACGGTAGGACAAGCCCATCGCACGCTGGAGTCCAAAATCAACCTCAGCTACCAGGTCGGTACCGGTGGTTACGGCACCGACATCACCATGGCACTGAACAACCCCTACAGTGTGCCGGCCGCCGCGGTCTTCAACCTGGCTTGGCGCAGGCAAGGCAGCACGGGGGCATCGCCATCTGGCGGACAAGCCGTGGCTAGCGCGTGCATCTTGCCCGAATGCGGCATGCAATGGAATCTCGAATCCAGCAGCGGTCTGCCCAGCGTGGGCAGTCTGGGCACGTCGCTCAGTGTGGGCGGTGGTGCCAGCGTGCCCGTCCATCAAACCTTGAACACGGCACGCAACTATGCCGAAGTGGGCTTGATCCTGGGCGGTTTTTCGGCAACCCCCACGCGCATCGGCAGCTACTCTGACGACAAGGAAACCGCCAACACCCAAAACCAGACCACCACCACGGGCACCACCACCAGCGGTCAAGCCAAAGGCTGGTGCGTCGGTGCCGACACCCTGGTGTTCGGCGTTTCAGGCCGCGGGGATGACAACCCTGCCGCCGCGTTCAGCAGCGTCGTCTTCAACACCGCAGGCAACCCGGCGCAACCGATTGCCATGACCTGGGTGTCGCATTACCCGAACACCGACGGCAGCTCCGCCAACATGTTTGGCGACGTCTTTTCAGAAATTTGGTACACCTACAACCCTCGCGCGAGCATGACCAGCGCCAGCTCATCGGGCACGACCATCACCGTCAACTCCACCACGGGTTTGGCCGTCGGAACCATTCTCAAGGTCTTGACCGGTACAGGGGCATTTCCGGCCTACACCAAGGTGGCCTCGGTGATAGACAGCACACAATTCACAGTCAACCAGGCCCCCACCACGGCTTTGTCCAACGCAACCCTTTGTGGCGGCATTTGCGCCCTGTTCGACAACCCCGCTTCTGCCGCCGCCAAAACCACCACCTTCAGCCTGACACGCGCCAATTCGGCAGCGCAGCAATGGGCTGGCGGTTTTGTGTGCTACAGCGGCGTGGACCCCAGCAAGGTGCGCCGCGTCGCCTCCTCACAATTGCGCGTGCAGCAATGGCATGAAGTCCTCAACGGTGAATGAACATGACCCTCGACACCCCATCCCCCACCATGCAAACGACCAACCCCAAGTCACTCGGTGAAGCGCTGTTGGCGCAAGGCTGGCTCACGGCCAAGCAATTGACCGATGCGCTGCAAGAGCAAAAGCGCACAGGCCAGAAGCTGGGCCAGATTTTGCTGGACAACAACTTCGTCAACGACGAGCAGATCGCCAAGGTGCTGGCGAACCAGCAGAACCTGCCGTTTGTGGACCTCAAGCGCTACAACATCCAGATCGACAAGACCCGCCTCTTGGGCGAGTTGCAGGCGCGCAAGTACCGCGCGCTGATTTTGGAGGAGCGCAAAAACACTTACCTGGTGGCAATTTCCGACCCGTTCAATCTGTCGGCGCAAGATGCTTTGTCGGTGCTGCTCAAGCGCCCGATTGAATATGTGGTGGTGTCCAACGACCAGTTGAGCGCCATGATCGAGCGCGTTTACCTGAAAGACGAGCAGCTCACCGAATTTGCGCGGGCCATCGAGTCGGACATTGACCGCGACTACAACATCATCAACCTCAATCGCATCAGCACCACGGTCGATGACACGGATGCACCGGTGGTCAAGTTGCTGCAGACGGTGTTCCGCGAAGCGGCGCAGTCACGCGCATCCGACATCCACATCGAGGCGCAAGAGAAAAAGCTGGTGGTGCGTTTTCGCATCGACGGGGCTTTGCACACCCAGGTTGAAGCCGACCTGAAAATTGCACCGCCGCTGGTGGTCAAGCTCAAGCTCATGGCGGGGCTGGACATCACGGAGCGCCGCATCCCGCAAGATGGCCGCATTTCGGTCAAGACCGATGATTCCAAGCAGCTGGACATCCGGATGTCCACCATGCCCACGCAGTACGGCGAATCGGTCGTCCTGCGTATCCTGATGCAAAGCCAGGGCATGAAAGATCTGGAAGCCTTGGGCATGTCCGAGGACATGTACAAGCGCTTTTTGGTGGCCATCAACACGCCCAACGGCATTGTGTTGTCCACCGGCCCCACCGGCAGCGGCAAGACCACCACGCTGTATGGTGCCTTGTCCAAACTGAACAACCCCGAAGTCAAGATCCTGACCTGCGAAGACCCTGTGGAATACCGCATCAGCGGCATCAACCAGGTGCAGGTCAATGAAAAGATTGGCCTGACTTTCCCCACCGTTTTGCGCTCGTTCCTGCGCCAGGATCCGGACATTTTGCTGGTCGGCGAGATCCGCGACAACGAGACCGCTGAAATTGCCACCCGGGCGGCCATGACCGGTCACTTGGTGCTGTCGACCTTGCACACCAACGATGCGGTCAGCACCCCCTCGCGCCTGATGGACATGGGTGTTCCGGGCTTCATGATCGCCAGTACCTTGCGCGCCGTTTTGTCGCAACGTCTGTTGCGTGTGGTGTGCACCGAGTGCGCACAGCCTTATGAGCCCAAGCTGGAAGAGCAAGAGTGGATCAAGCGTTACTTTGGTGCGGTCCCGGACAGCGCCACCTTGCGCCACGGTGCAGGGTGCCCGCATTGCAATGGTTCGGGCTACCGCGGTCGCGTGGGTATTTTTGAGCTGCTGGACATGACCCAAGAGCTGGCCGTGGCGTTGCATACCGACAATCCGGTGCATTTTGAAGAAGTGGCCCGAAAGCAGATCGGCAAAGAAAGCCTGATGCACCAGGGCTTTGCACTGGCCTTCCAGGGGCGCACCACGATCTCTGAAGTCATCAAGAACAGTTTGATCTCCGAGTAATTCATTTCGGAACAGCAGGCCCTATGGAACTCTATCAATATCAAGGTCGCAACAAGCGCGGCGACATCATGGAAGGGACCGTGGAGTCGTCCAATCCGGAGGGCGTTGTCAACTGGATGATGTCCTCGGGCATCTCGCCCATTTCTGTGCGCCTGAAGGTGGACCCCCTGAAAAACCAGCCGTATTGGCTGCGGGCGCTGCAAGGACAAAAAAAGCTCAACAAAACAGATTTGCTGATGCTCACGCGCCAGTTTGGCACCCTCCTCAAAGCAGGCATTCCCATGCTGCAAGCGGTCACCGGCCTGAAAAACAGCAGCCACCAACCCGAGATGAGCAAACTGCTGGGTTCTTTGCATGCCTCGCTGGACAAAGGCTCAGAGTTGAGTGCGGCGATGGCGCGGCACCCGGATTTTTTTGATGACTACTACATCAACATGATCAAGGTGGGCGAGAGCGCCGGCAAGCTCGATGAGGTGTTTGCCCGCCTGTATGCCCAGCTGGACTTTGACCGCCGCATGCGGCAAAAAATCAAGAGCGTGCTGCGCTACCCGATGTTCGTCTTCGCGGCCATCATCATCGCGGTGATGATCGTGATGGTGTATGTGATCCCCGCATTCAGTGGCATTTATGGCTCCATGAATGTGGAGCTGCCCATCGTGACGCAGTTCCTGATGGGCTCGTCCAAATTGGTGGCCAGCAACTGGACTGCGATCTTGATCTTCTCGGCACTGGCCATGCTGGGCGTTCGCTATTACGTGTCGACCAAAGAGGGTTTGTACAAATGGGACAAGCTCAAACTGAAGCTGCCCATTGTGGGCCCGGTTTTGGCCAAAGCCACGATCGCCCGGTTTTGCCGCAGCTTCGGCATGGCCATGAACAGCGGCGTGCCCATCGTGACGGCCCTGGCGCTGGTGTCTCGCGTGGTGGACAACGCCTATTACGAAGAACGCATCATGGGCATGCGGGATGCCGTCTCGCAAGGCGACAACTTGTTGCGCAGTTTCATGGCCTCTGGGATTTTTTCTCCCATTGAATTGCAGATGATTTCTGTGGGCGAAGAAACGGGCGACATTGAAAGCATGGTCCAGCAACTGGCCACCTTGTACCAGGACGAGGTCGAGTACGAGGCCAGCCAACTGGCTGAAACCCTGGAGCCCATCTTGCTGGTGTTCATGGCGGGCCTGGTGGCGACCTTGCTGCTGGGCATCTTCCTGCCCATGTGGAACATGACCCAAATGGTGCGATGAGCGCTGCGCGCTGCGTCCATGTCCAAGCCCAGCCATACATCGCCCCCACCCAGCGAGTGCGCCGGTGCCTCGCGCCTGAGCCTGCGGCGCATGCTGATCGACACGTACCACGAGAACGTGGCCTACATGCACCGCGATTGCGAGATCTATCGCGCTGAGGGTTTCAAGGCCTTGTCCAAGGTGGAGATTCGCGCCAACGGTGCGAGCATCCTGGCCACGCTGAATGTGGTGGACAACGGGACGTTTTTGTCTTGCAACGAGCTGGGTCTGTCCAACGCCGCTTTTGCCCAGCTGGGTTTGCAAAATGGCGAACTGGTGACGGTCTCGCAAGCCGACCCCCCGACCTCGATCCAGGCTTTGCACCGCAAGCTGGCGGGTGAGCGGCTGGGGCTGGATGACTTTCGCGCCATCATCCACGATGTGGCCGATCACCACTATTCCAAAATCGAGCTGACCGCCTTTGTGGTGGCCACCAACCGCGACGAGCTGGACCGTGAAGAGGTCTATTACCTGACCCAGGCGATGATCGAAGCGGGCCGCCGCCTGGACTGGAAAGAGCGTGTGGTGGTGGACAAGCACTGCATTGGCGGTATTCCGGGCAATCGCACCTCCATGCTGATCGTGCCGATCGTGGCTGCGCATGGCATGGTGTGCCCCAAAACATCCTCGCGCGCCATCACCTCCCCCTCTGGGACGGCCGACACCATGGAAGTGCTGGCCCAGGTGGAGCTGCCGTTTGAAAAAATGGCCGACATCGTGCGCACCCACCATGGCTGCCTGACCTGGGGGGGCGCGGCGCGTCTTTCGCCTGCCGATGATGTGCTGATTTCGGTTGAACGCCCTTTGTCGCTGGACTCGCCGGCGCAGATGGTCGCGTCCATCCTGTCCAAAAAGATCTCTGCAGGCTCCACACACCTGGTGCTGGACATCCCGATCGGGCCGACCGCCAAGGTCCGCTCTATGCCCGAGGCCCAGCGCCTGCGGCGCTTGTTTGAATATGTGGCCAACCGATTGAAGTTGTCGCTGGAGGTGGTCATCAGCGATGGCCGCCAGCCGATCGGCCATGGGATTGGTCCGGTGCTGGAGGCACGCGATGTCATGCGCGTTTTGGAAAACGACCCGCGTGCACCCAACGATTTGCGTCAAAAGGCGCTGCGCCTGGCGGGCCGGCTGATCGAGTTCAGCCCCGATGTGCGGGGTGGAGACGGTTTTGCCATCGCACGCGACATCCTCGACTCTGGCCGTGCCTTGAGCAAGATGAACGACATCATCCAGGCCCAGGGCGCGCACCCCTTCGATCACAACCACTTGAATTTGGGCCCCTTGAGCCTGGATGTCTGCGCCGAACACGCGGGCGTGGTCTGCGGCATCGACAATTTCCAGCTGGCCCGCATCGCGCGTTTTGCGGGCGCGCCCAAAGTCCGCCAGGCAGGGGTCGATCTGGTCAAAAAACTTGGCGAAACGGTCCAGCCAGGCGACTTGCTTTACCGGGTCTATGCGCAATACCCCTCTGATTTGCAATTTGCCCGCCAAGCCTGTCAAAAGTCCACCGGCTACAGCGTTGGCAGCGCAGACGATGTGCCCCACGCCTTTGTGGAGTTTTGATGCCATCGCCGGGTGTCCTGCTGTGTTTTGAAGACGAGCGCCCTTTGGCGCACAAGATCGCGCAGGCCGCAGGGCTGTCGCTGGATCTGGTGGCGTGCCATGTGTTTCCCGATGGGGAAATCAAGCTGAGCCTGCCGCCAAGCCTGCCGCCGCATGTGGTGCTGTTGCGTTCGCTGAACAATCCCAATGCCAAACTGCTGGAACTGCTCTTGGCTGCACGCACCGCACGGCAACTGGGCGCGCAGCACCTGACTTTGGTGGCCCCCTACTTGGCCTACATGCGTCAGGATGTGGCGTTCCATCCCGGTGAAGCCATCAGCCAAAAAATCATTGGCCAACACCTCGCCGATTTGTTCGATGCGGTGATCACGATCGACCCGCACCTGCACCGCGTGGCCAGCTTGCAAGAGGCCGTGCCCGCTCGCCAGGCACTGGCGCTGAGCGCTGCGCCCTTGTTGTCCGAGTTTGCTTTCAGGCAGTGCCCCGACATCTTGCTGGTGGGGCCTGACGAAGAATCCGAACAATGGATCACCGAAGCCTCCAGACCGCATGGGCTTGACCATGCGGTCTGCAGAAAAATCCGCCACGGCGACCGGCAGGTGGAGATTGCCTTGCCTGCTGTGGATGTGACTGGGCGCGCGGTGGTCTTGCTCGATGACATCGCCAGCAGCGGACACACACTGGCCCAGGCCGCCCGTTTGCTACGCCAGGCCGGGGCACAATCTGTCGATGTGGCGGTGACCCATGCGCTCTTTTCCGGTGATGCCCTGCAGCTCATCGTGGCGGCTGGCGTTGGCCGCGTCTGGAGCACCGATTCGGTGGTGCACAGCAGCAATTGCGTCAGCATCTCGGGCCTCGTGGCCAACGCACTGAAACCCCTCCTCCAACCCCACTGAGCCATCGAGCGCACCACGCGCTTTGGCGAATGTCTTGATAAAAAGACGGGTAAATCTTGTTACACAAGATTACAATTCGAAAAATGAAATGCTTGCCGAAAGCATAACGAAAATCCGCCATGCCCGCTTCAAAGGTCAGTTGCCGTGCAGCCAGCTTGCTGCTGGCATTTTGCTTGTCAGCCAGCCCTGCATGGAGTGCATGCTTGGGGGATCGAAACGCACCCAAAACCTTGACGATTGCGGTAGTGCCGCAAATGCAGCGCTCGGTCACTTACACCAAGTGGGCCCCCTTGCTGGAACAAGTGGGGCTGCGCGCTAAGCTGTGCTTTGATCTGGTGATTCCCGAGACCATCGCAGCCTTCGAGAAATTCCTGTTCAAGGGACAGCCCGATCTGGCTTTTGCCAATCCTTACCACGCGGTCATGGCCAAAAAACGGCAAGGCTATGTGCCGCTGCTGATGGATGGCAGCGTGAAATTGAGCGGCATTCTGACGGTGAAAGCCGACAGTCCGATCGAAGACATTCATGACCTGAACGGGAAAGAGGTGGCTTTTCCATCGCCCAACGCCTTTGCGTCCTCCTTGCTGATCCGCGCCGAATTGGCCAAGAAGGGCATTCAGGTGTACCCCAGATACGCCAACACGCATGCCAACGCATACCGCGCCGTGGCCATGGGCGAGGTCTCCGCGTCGGGAGGCGTTAACAACACGTGGCAAAGAGAGGATCCGGCCCTTCGCGCCAGCCTTCGGATCCTGTTTGAGACACAAGGCTATGCGCCCCACCCTCTGGTGGTACATCCACGCATCGCGCCCAGCGTCAGAAAGCTGCTCGTGACCACCTTGATGTCGCTGCCCCCCAACGAAGTCGAACAAAGATTGCTCGACGACGTTCAAATTTCGCAACCTGTTTTGGCGAATTACCAGCGGGACTTTGCCCCCCTGGAGCGCCTGAATCTTGAAAAATTTGTGGTTCTGGATGAGAACTGAAAAGCGGCCATTGCCAAGTGTGAGCACGCGACTGTTGTTGCGCGGTGCTTTATGGATCGGGGTGGGGACCATTTTGGCGGCGTTGACCGCCATTTGGTGGTTCGATCAGCGGGCGCACGAAATTCGGATATCCGGTCTTGAGACCTCGGCCAGGTTGATGGCCGATGGTGTGGCCATTGCGATCGAAGACGAGGTGATTGCCCAGAACTACGCAGAGCTTGAAACACGCCTGAAGCAGACGATGGCCGACATTCAGGTGCTGTCCATCATGGTCGCTGATCGCGATGGCCGTGTTCTGTCGCATATCCAGCGCGAATCGCCCAAGCATGAGCCTCGGCCTGTTTACGTTCACGAGCGGATCACACCGCCTGTAGCCCTCAGGCAAGCCACAGCCCATCACGATGTCGTGACGCAATGGTTGCGTCTGGATGCTGGGGTGCCGATTGGGTGGCTGGAGCTGAAGATCTCAGGCACCGAGGTGGACCATGAGTTGATCCAATTGCGTCAGACAGTCAGCATCTGGCTGATGGGTGCTTGCTTGGTTTTGCTCTCTGCACTGACCCTCGTGTTGATGCGCACGCGCGGTTTGGTGCGCATGGAAGAAGACGCCTTGCTGGCCCGAAATGATGCGCTCAAACAGGTGGCCTACCGCGACAGCCTGACAGGCTTGCCGAATCGGCATTTGTTGCTCGACCGCATCGAGCAGGCCATGGCATTCAGCGAAAGAAACAACAAACGCTTCGCTGTTTGCTTCATGGACCTGGATGGGTTCAAGGCCGTCAACGACAACCATGGCCATGAAGCAGGCGATCAGGTGCTGCGCGAAGTGGGGCATCGCGTTCAGCTGTGTCTGCGCAACAACGATACGGTGGCCCGTTTGGGCGGTGATGAATTTGTGATCCTGCTGACGGAAATCAACGATGACACGGCCTTCGAGGAAGTGCTCGCTCGCGTCCAGTCTGCCATTCAGGAACCGATGCTCATTGCGGGAGATGTCACCGTCCGAATCAGTTCGAGCATCGGCGTGACGGTCTATCCGTCGGATGACAGCGCGCCCTCCGTCTTGCTGGAACACGCCGACCAAGCGATGTACCTGGCCAAACGGTCAGGAAAAAACCGCTGGATCACCTACACCGCCTGACACGTGCGTTGGCCGTGCCTTCCCAAGCATGCTCTCAGGCGTCTGCGTAACGGTCCGCAATCTCCGAAAACTCGGCTTGCGCAGCGAGGAATGTCTCAACAATGTCGGGATCAAAGTGCCGACCGCTGCCCTGCTGGATGATGTCGACGGCTTTGGCGTGGGACATGGCTGGCTTGTAAACACGGCGAGAGATCAAAGCGTCGTAAACATCGGCCAGGGCCATGAGCCGGGCTGGCAAGGGGATCTCTGGCCCGTGGAGCCCCAGGGGATAACCCGATCCATCCCACTTTTCATGGTGTGAATACGCGATTTGCTTGGCAATTTTCAGAAAGTCCACCTGAAGGCCGAGGTCCTCTTCAGCACGCTCGATGGACTCCTTGCCCAGTGCCGGGTGCGTGCACATGATCGCCCACTCATCGGGCGTCAAGGGGCCGGGTTTGAGCAAGATGCTGTCAGGGATCCCGACCTTGCCGATGTCGTGCAAAGGAGCCGACTTGTAAAGAGACTCCACGAAGCTGTCGGTCAACAGGTCTTGATGCAGTCCCCTGTCCCTCAATTTCAAAGCCAGAAGCTTCACATAATTTTGGGTTCGGCGGATGTGGTTGCCCGTCTCGTTGTCCCGGGTCTCGGCCAGTGAACTCATGACGCGGATCGTGACGTCCTGAATCGCTGTCAGCTCTTGGGTTCGCCGTTGAACTTCATGTTCCAGGAAATCGTTCTTGTCCCGCAACAAATCGGCCATCAGCTTCGCCTGCAAATGCGCATGCACCCTGGACATGACCACATCGGGATTGATCGGCTTGGTGATGAAGTCCACCGCACCGCATCGGAAGGCATGCGTTTCGTCTTCAGGGGCCGTTCGGGCGGTCAGAAAGATGACCGGTATGGCGGCGGTTTCCGGATTGCTTTTGAGTCGCTCACACACTTCGTACCCATCCATGTGCGGCATCATGACATCCAGCAAGATGATGTCAGGATGTGGCTGCGCGGCCGCCAAAACCAGCGCACGCTCGCCGCTCTTGGCCACCTTCACTTTGTAGGTGCCTTCCAGCATCCCGGCCATCAGGATCAGGTTGTCTGCCGAGTCATCCACCACCAATACACGGTTTTGTGGCACGTCATCGCTTGCGTTCATCTGATCAGTCATCTTGCTGCTCTCCCGGCTGAGTCTTTTCAATGCGTCCGGCCATCAGTTGTTCCAATTGGCTGGCAGCCATTTCAAGCTCCATGTCTTCGCACAAATCCAGAATTTCTTGGCCCTTTTTGCCAAACAACGCCCTCAGAGAGGCTTCACTTTCCCTGGCCAGCTGCACCGCTCGGGGATCGTCATCGCGCAACATGTGCACGAGCTTGTCTGCTTTGGGCATGAAAGCGGCCACGTCCGATGCAGAGCCGCCCAGCGCAAAGGCCTCTGTCTGTGATGGGTCAAGATCCGCTGCGGAGATTTTTTCAAAACCTGCATGAATGCTGGACGTTGCCGCCAGCAAATCCACCAGCCTTTGCTGCACCACTGCGTCGGTGGTTTGGCCACTCAAGGCCTGCTCCAGCAGTGCGGCTGTTTGCGCAATGTCTTGTGCCCCGATGTTGGCTGAAACCCCTTTGAGCGTGTGCACATGAAGTTGCGCTGCAGGGTGATCGCCCACATCCAGGCTCTCCCGCGTTTTTGCCATCAAATCGTCCACGGTGCGCAAAAACCGTTTGAGCAAGCCGACATACAAATCCACATTGCCCATGGTCCTGGAAAGTCCCGCCTCCACGTTGAGACCGGCCAAATGACGCAGCGCTTCGGGCAACTGGCGCTTCAAGTTTGAAGGCATCTCTGCCAACGCCGGCGACCAGGCCCGGGCCGCCGCCTCGGGTTCACCGGGCGGGACCAGCCATTGGGTCAAGGTGGACCACAGCACCTGGGCATCGATGGGCTTCGGGATGAACCCGACCATGCCTGCTTGCTCGCATGCCACGCGGTGTTCGGGCATGACATTGGCTGTCATGGGAACGATGGGCACCGATTCGTAACCAGGGAGCCTGCGAATCTCGATGGCCGCTGTGACACCATCCATCACCGGCATCTGCATGTCCATGAGGATCAGATCGTAGCCCTGCTGGCGTGCCGCCTCCACAGCGATCAGACCATTGCCCGCCACATCCACCACAAGACCGCCTGCCTCGAGCATCCCTCGTGCCACTTCCTGGTTGATGTCGTTGTCCTCGGCCAGCAAGATTTTTTTACCGGCCAGCCCGGCCAAATTGGGGGTCGAGGCCATCGACGCCCGGGGCTGCGAAGCTTGCTCAGTCTTGGACCGACTGAGCACCGCCATCAAGCCATCAAACAGGATTGACTGGTTCACGGGTTTGAGAAGGATCTCGTCAAATCCGCAATCCTGCGCTTCGCGGAGCACTTCCTCACGGCCATAGCCCGTCAACAAAATGCAGTGCGGTTTGTGCTGCAGCGGCATCTGGGCCAAGCGCTTGGCCGTTTCGCCACCGTTCATCCCTGGCATTTGCCAATCCAGAAAAACAACGCTGTAGGGACGTCCTCTTTCTTCGGCCAGTTTGATCTCGTCAAGGGCATGGACACCGCTGTCCACCGAAGTGACTTCAAATGACATGCGCTCCAAAAGGCCTTCCAGCACGGCACGCGCGGAGGGATTGTCATCCACCACCAGCAAACGCAAGCCCCGCAGGTCAGGGTGCGGCACGAGCGCATCGCCTGGCACCGCCGCACGCACACCAAGTCTGGCCGTGAACCAGAACTCGGAACCTGTGCCCAATTCACTCGAAACCCCCACTTGCCCGCCCATCAGTTCAGCCAATCGTTTGCTGATGGCCAAGCCCAAACCCGTGCCACCAAACTTTCGGGTGGTCGACATGTCGGCCTGTTCAAAACTGTTGAAAAGCCGTGACATTTGCTCTTCGTTCAGACCGATCCCGGTGTCTTGCACGGTAAAGTGCAACAAGATGCTGTCCAGCAGCGCATCCTCTTTGCGGACTCTGACAGTGATCTCGCCACGCTCTGTGAATTTGACGGCATTGTTGGTGAAGTTGATCAACACTTGGCCTAACCGGAGCGGGTCCCCCACCAACGCCCTAGGGACATCGGGCTCCACATCAAAAATCAACTCCAGCCCCTTGGCCGCGGCTTTTTCACCCACCAGGGTGGACACATTTTCAAGCACGCGATCCAAATCCACTGGCACTTGCTCAATGGTCAACTTGCCCGCTTCCACTTTGCTGAAATCGAGGATGTCGTTGATGATGCCCAACAAATGACTGCCTGCCTGTGTGATCCTCGAGAGGTATTTTTGCTGTTGCCCATTCAGTGAGGTTTGCTTCATCAACTGTGACATGCCAATGATGGCGTTCATCGGCGTTCTGATTTCATGGCTCATGTTGGCCAGGAAATCACTCTTGGCCTTGCTGGCCGCCTCTGCTTGCTGTTTGGCCCCAGACAGCTCATCAACCAGCAGGTGTCTGTCGGTCACATCCATCCAATAGCCGCACCACAACTGCGATTTCACATCACCCAGATGTGCGTCACCCTCAAAGCTGACCGGAACGCCCGCCCCCAAAACCCATCGGATGCCCCCATCTGCCATCACATGGCGAACTTCGCATTGCCAGGGCTGAAGTTTTTCGTTGGCCAGCTCCCACGTTTGCAGCAACGCGGCCCGGTCGTCTTCATACACCGAATCCAGCAGTGCATGCCTGGATTGCAGGATCGACTCAGGGGAAACGCCAAACAAAGTTTGCGCCTTCTTGCTGATGTAGTTGTACTTGCCGTGGTGCGGGCCAAGCCAGAGGTATTGGTAGATGGCGACAGGCAAACTGTCCGAAAGCCCCCGAAGCATGGACTCCGCCTCGACAAGCCTGGCCTCGGCGAGCCTGCGCAAAGTCACATCCCGCACGGCAATCAAAAGTTGGCAAGCATCTGCAAACTCGATTTCACTGACACTGATTTCAACGGTGAACTGCTGCCCTCTGAAGGCGCGGGCCACGATGTCGTAACCAATCAACGGTTGGAGGTAGGTCAACGACGGGGGCAGCACCAATGATCCGCTGCCCGATGATTCATGGACCTTTTTCAAGGGGGCTTGGGGTTTGATGAAATCTTGCAGCTTCAAATCACCGAGCTGAACATCTGTTGGCAAGCCAAACATGGCCATGGCTCGCTGGTTGACAAAATGCAGGCTGGCATCCGCATTGACCACCAGCAAAGAGTCCGGGCTCATCTCCAGATAAGTGTGTGCACGCGCGAGCAACAGCTGCTCTTGCTCACGGATTCTTTTGGAAAACAGCGCCGCGACCAACCCACTGACCAGCAGCACCATCACCGCCGCAGCCACGGCCATGGCCATGATGCCATTGGGCAGATTGAGTCCATCGGAAATGCAAACACTGTTGGCATCGATGTGCATGTCCTGCATGGCGGTGTAGTGCATGCCCGCAATGGCCATGCCCATGATCAATGAACTGACCAGCCGCGTGAAGTTGGGGTTGCGCCCACTGCGCTGGTTCCAACGCCCAATCCACAAAGCCATGATCGCCACCACCACGGCAATGCCCACAGAAGTCACCACGATGGCGGGGTTGTAGCGCAAGGGGGGACTCAGCATCAAGGCCGACATCCCGATGTAATGCATGGAGACAATGCCAAGCCCCATGGCCGCACCGCCAAAGATCAACTTACCGGCATTCAACCGCGGGCTTCTGATCAGTTGAAAACCCAACACCGAAGCCAAAAATGCAGGTAACACCGACAACAGCGTGAGTTGTGCGTCATACATCAACTCGATAGGAAGCCTGAGCGCCAGCATGCCCACAAAATGCATGGCCCAGATGGAAACACCCAGCGTCAGGCCCCCCAGCAGCATCCAGACCAATGCAGATTTGCCCTTGCTGACAGTCATGCGGTCCATGTGCATGAGTGCCACATAAGAGCCCAGCACGGCAATCACAAGGGACAGGATCACCAGACTCGATTGCCATTCCTGATTCAAATGCAACTCCTCTATGTTTCGTCAAGGTGCCAAGAATGCAGCTTGACGCGTCACGCCATGATGACCCATTGTGAAAGAAATTCCCAGATCATCGTTCCGGGCTCTTTGTTATAAAGGATGAAATTGTCCCGGAGCCATTGATGCCCACAAGAACCCATATAAAAGCATTCAAAAACAAGGCCCACAAGTTCAGAACGCTCCGCGAAATCGCCTACATCGGTCTGCCCACTGTGGTTTTTCTGCTGGCCATGACCGGTTTTTACTGGTGGCACCTGATGGATTCAGGTGAAAAGCTGCGCCAAGACACGATGGTGCAGGCAGATTTGCGTGCCCGTCAGGTCAATGATGCTTTGTCTGAAGCCATCTCCATGCTGTTTTTGCATGTCGATGGCGCCCTGGTCAACCTCATCGACTTCTACCGAATCAACAACGGTACACGTGCCTTTGACCAACAAGCACAGGTTCTTCTGGATCGATTTCCTGCAGGCTCCGTGATGCAGGTGGCGGTCATCGATGCCGCAGGCTATCTCAAATACTCCAACCTCGGCTCCAATGAAAAAGTCTACCTGGGTGATCGGGAACACTTCACGGTGCACTTGAACGCTGCACGTCCGGAACTGTTCATGAGCAAACCCATCTTGGGTCGGGTTTCGAAAAAATGGAGCATCCAATTCAGCCGCCCCATCATTCAGAATGGGGTGTTCCGCGGGGTCATGGTCCTGTCTGTATCACCCGAGTACCTGTACGGCACCTTGTCGAATCTGGCGCAGGATTTGAACGATGTGATTTTGATTGTGCGCAACAGCGGAGAGGTCATGGCGCGCAACAAAGACTTTGAGAAATCGATCGGTTTTCAAAGCCTCCAAAACAGGCCTTTCATTGGAGCACCCTCAGGCGCCCGAGGGAGATTTCAAACCGCCGGAGCCTTCGATCATGTCGAACGCATTTACCACTGGGTGCGACTGAGGGACTACCCAGCGGTTGTGATGTTGGGCATGAGCGTGGCCGACCTGACCAGTCCAGTCGAGCAAGCCATTGAAGATGAACGCTTCAAAGGCATCCTGAGCACCATTGGCCTGTGGGTCATCTCGCTTCTCGCGGTCTACATGACACTGAGGGTGCAGGCCAATATCAAAAAGCGCCTGGAGTCCGAATACGCAGCCAACCACGATGCATTGACAGGTCTGGACAACCGGAAGTCGCTGATGGAGCACTTTGAGGAATCCTTGTTCGAGGCGCAATCGATTGGCCAACGCCATGCTGTGTTATTCATCGACCTGGATGGGTTCAAACCGATCAATGACGAGCATGGCCATGCCGCAGGCGATACGTTGTTGAAAGCTGCGGCACAGAGGATTAAGCGCTGTGCGCGTGACGTTGATTTCGTGGCCCGCCTGGGAGGCGATGAATTCGTGGTCGTTTTGCACGACATCCGCAACTTCGAAGAAGTTCAGGTGGTGGTCCAGCGCATTTGTACAACACTCGAATCTCCGATTGGCATCGACAACGTGCAATTGACCATCGGGGCCAGCATTGGTGTCGCCATCTATCCTGAGCAGGGTGAAACGGCCGACGAACTGCTTGCTGCAGCCGACCAGGAGATGTACCGCATCAAGAATGCACGCAAACGCGCGAGCGCGCTGGCCCATGCCTGAAGGGCATCAGCCGATCAATTGAATGGATTGCGGTTTTCCAAGCAGGTAGCCCTGCGCCAGTTGAACCCCCAAATCCCGCAAAGCCGAGAGCTCCTCTGGAGTTTCGACCCCCTCTGCGATGACCTGACTGCCCACACTGCGAGAAAACTGAACCAATGCAGACGCCAATGCACGGTGATCACGGCTGGTGTCAATTTGCTGGATCAGGCTGCGATCGAGTTTGATGATGTCGGGTTTGAGCTTGAGGATGTGTCTGAAGCTGGCATAACCTGCGCCCGCATCGTCCACCGCTAACCGAAGTCCCTGCTGTCGCAACGGCGCAAGTGCACGAGCGATCATTTCGTAATCGTCCACTGAATCATGCTCCGTGATTTCCAGAACGAGGCGGTTCAGGGGATGGCCGTCAAAGCTGGCAGCAAAGTCTTTCGCAAGAACCGCAACAGGCGTCACATTCAACGAAAGATAGGTGCTCCCCTCCAGACTGCCCAGATACCGTAGAGCATCGCCACGCATGGTGCATTCGAGTTCTGCCAAAAGCCCCACGTTTGTGGCGTCGTCAAACCACTCATTAGGTGGCCGGTAAGGATCACTCTGGAAACGGGCCAAGGCCTCATAACCAACCGGGTGGTTTGATGCGATGTCGAAAATCGGCTGAAAGATGGTGGCATAACGCCGCTGATCCAGCATCTCGCGCAAACGTTTCATTACCGCTTGTCTAGCGATCTCGACGGATTGCCGATCTTCCAAAACTTTTCCGACAATGTCAGCGAAAAATCGCATGGTCGCCACGTCCCTGCAACTCAGGGTCGCATCGGGTTGGCGACTGAAGCAGCAAAAAGTGCCATACACGCAGCCAGAGGAGAACCTGATCGGCACGCTCAGGTGCGCCCCCACCGGCAAGGCCAGGGTGACAGGCAGCTTCATCGCTTCAACATTGCACGTGGCATCCTGAAGCAACTCAGGAATACGCCCATCGACAATGCGCTGGCAGTAGCTCTCTTCCAGTGGGTCTGAGCCGTTGACGGTGATCAGCTTGGCTCCGTCTTGGCAGTCGACATAGCGAAACACTCTGCGGCCCTTGTGGAATTCGGACACAAAAGCCACTTCCATCCCGAAGAGTTTCCTTGCCGATGGGAGAAGTTCAGCCATCAGGCGATCCACAGATCCTGTCCCTGAGGCAGCGGCGGTATCCAACAACATACGGGCTCCGAATCGAACAGATGCCCCTGAGTTTGATCCACCTTTTGCTTGAACGCCAGTGCAAGATTGGATTGAGACCGCGAAAGTACGGGTTTTATCAGCGCCGTGGACCGCAAAAGAAAAAAACCCTTGTAAATCAACGACTTACAAGGGTTTTTATGCTTTGGCGGAGTGGACGGGACTCGAACCCGCGACCCCCGGCGTGACAGGCCGGTAT